>Ga0193699_10001299_pt1 | contig 9976 bp, 8 predicted proteins | sample L3c2metaG_FD_160095 | JGI IMG/M metagenome (GOLD analysis project Ga0193699, IMG submission 160095) | Soil microbial communities from a riparian zone of the East river system, Colorado, United States - L3c2 | ecosystem: Environmental > Terrestrial > Soil > Riparian zone | place: USA: East River... | reverse complement strand
GCCCAGCTGGCCGGTGAGGACGAGCTCGTGCTTGCCCTTCATCGAGGTCGCTTCGACGAACAGCACGTCGCCGCCCGTTCCGGTGACCGCGAGTCCGGTTGCAACGCCCGGGACTGCCGTCCGCTCAGCGGACTCCTGGTAGAAGCGCTGCCGCCCGAGCGCGTCACGGACGAGCTCGACGTCGACGGTCACAGGCGCCTCGCGCTTACCGGAGACGATGCTCGTCGCCGTCTTGCGCAGCAGCTTCCCGAGCTCGCGCTCGAGTTGCCGCACGCCTGCCTCACGTGTGTACTCGGAGACGACCGTCTGGAGCACGGCGTCGGTCACCGCGACCTCGTCTTCGTTGAGGCCGTTGCGCTCACGCTGCCGCGGCCACAGGTAGTCACGGCCGATTGCGACCTTTTCGTCGACGGTGTAGCCGTCGAAGCGAATGACCTCCATGCGGTCGAGCAGCGGACCGGGGATCGTGTCCGCGACGTTCGCCGTGGCGATGAACACGACCTGCGACAGGTCGAGCTCCACGTCGAGGTAGTGGTCGCGGAACGAGTGGTTCTGCGCCGGGTCGAGCACCTCGAGCAACGCCGCCGACGGGTCACCGCGCCAGTCGGCGCCGACCTTGTCGACCTCGTCGAGCAGGATCACCGGGTTCATGGTCTTCGCGTCGCGCAGTGCGCGCACGAGCCGGCCCGGCATCGCGCCGATGTAGGTGCGGCGATGGCCGCGGATTTCCGCCTCGTCCCTGATGCCGCCGAGCGACATGCGAACGAACTCGCGGTTCAACGCACGTGCGATCGACTCGCCGATCGACGTCTTGCCGGTCCCGGGAGGACCGATCAGGGTGAGGATCGCGCCGGAGCGCTTGTCCTCTTCGATGCCGCGCTCCTGGCGCAGCTTGCGCACGGCGAGGTACTCGACGATGCGGTCCTTGACGTCCTCGAGGCCTGCGTGGTCCGCGTCGAGCACTTCGCGTGCATAGGCCGGGTCGAGGCGCTCCTCGGAGGTCTCGCCCCACGGCACGGACAGCAGCCAGTCGAGGTACGTGCGGATCATCTGGGACTCGCCGTTCTGGTCGCCCATCCGCTCGAGCCGTGCGGCTTCGCGCTCGGCCTGCTCGCGGACGTCGTCCGGCATGCCGGACTCGGCGATCTTCGTGCGGTAGTCCTCGGCCGCGGAGCCGTCATCCTCACCGAGCTCCTTGCGGATCGAGTCCATCTGGCGGCGCAGGATGTACTCCCGCTGCTGCTTCTGGGCACCCGACTCCACGTCCTCACGGATGCGGCGACGGATCTGAAGCTCGGCGAGCCGTTCGCGCTGCATACGCAGCGAGACCTGGAGGCGCTCGACGATGTCGATCGTCTCGAGCAGCTCGATCTTCTCGGCGAAGTTGATGTCCGGCGCATATGCGGAGGTGTCCGCCAGCGCACCGGCTTCGGTGATCGACCGCACGAAGTCGTGAACCCGCGAGTCCGCGTCGCGAAGGTCGAGGATCTCCTCGACCACGGCGCGGTACTCACGCTCGAGCTCGGCGGTCTTGACACGCGGAGGCTGGACGTCGGGCCGCTCCTCGACCTCGACGCGCAGGCGGCCGTCGGCACCGGTCTGGGCCGCGCCCGCGATCCCGCGGTGGAGGCCGGACACGGTCACGGCGATGCCGCCGCCTGGCAGCCGCAGCGATGCGGTGACCTCGGCCACGGTGCCAACCCGCGCGTATTCGCCCTCGTGCACAGGCACGAGGAAGACGCGCTCGTCGCCACCGACGTCCACGGTCAGCGTCACCGACATGTTGGGGAAGACGATGTTGTCTTCCAGGGGGATCAGCAAAAGGTTCGACACAGTTCTCCTTCGGTCTTCAAGTGTTGTAGTAACTACAACTTTCGAAGTGAGCAGTGTATTCCCCGGGCGCCGGCTGCCGTCGGTTGCGGCCCCCCGGTACGCCAGCTATAAGCCATGTCTATGGAAACGAGGCAATTACAGGCGTTTTGCGAAGTGATCGAGCGACAGTCGTTCTCGCAGGCCGCCGAGCGGCTCGGAGTCACCCAGCCGGCGGTCTCGCTCCAGGTGCGGGCGCTCGAGAAGCGGCTCGGGACCCAGCTGCTCGATCGCTCGGGACGCCGCGTCGAGCCGACCGAGGCCGGCCTTCGGCTGTATCGCGGCGCGCAGCGCCTCCTGCAGCTCGAAGAGGAGATCGTCAACGACCTCGCCGAGCAGGCGGGCGGTGACCTCGCCGGCAGCTTCGAGGTCGGCGCCTCGACCGGTCCCGGTGGTGTCGTCCTGCCGCAACTCCTGTGCGAGTTCAGAGAAGGGCACCCGGAACTTCGAATCGCCCTGAGCGTCTTCGACACGCAGACGGTGGTCGAGCGCGTCGCCGACAGGTCGATCGAATTGGGAGTCGTTGGCGCGGCTCCTCGGCATCGCGGAGTCGAGTACGAGCCGTTCTTCCGCGATTCGGTCGTGCTCGCGTGCCCACCTGGACATCGGTTCGCCGGACGGACGGTCACGGTCGACGAGCTGCGCGAAGAGACATTGATCGTGATGCAGGACGGTGCCGGCGTCAGACAGATGATGGAGGATGAGTTCCGTAACATCGGCGCCCGGTTCCGTGACCTCGACGTGCACCTCGAGCTCGGTCTCCAGGAGTCGGTCACGACCGCGGTCCGCAGCGGCTACGGCGTCACGTTCATCTCGCGGTCGTCGGTGGAAAGCGACCTTCAGGCTGGAACGCTGGTCGAGGCGCGTGTCGCCGACGTCGAGCTCGAGCGCGAGATCTTTCTCGTTCGGGCGACCGGTCGTTCGGAGAGCAACGCGGCGCGGGCGTTCGTCGAGTTCGCGAAGGAACGCCTCCCCTAGATCCCAAGCAGCCGCCGCGGATTGTCTTCGAGGATTGCGCGGCGCTGTCGATCGCTGAGGTCCAGGTAGTCGAGCTGTCGCAGGCGGAGCTCGACGTAGCGCTGCTTGGGCTCCGGCGCGAGGCCGCCGTCGGTGCCGAACAGCACCCGTTCGAGTGGGATGCGGGCAATCAGCACTCGCATGGCATATGCCGGCGTCGCGCAGAGGCAGATGTGGATGTTGGGATTCGACTCGACGGCAACGAGAGCTTCGCGCCAATGATCGTGCAGGCCACCGTGTCCGAGCACGACCGTCGTGCGGGGATGACGGCGGGCGAGGGACGCGAGTTGTAGCGGCGCGGTGAACGGCGGCGTGCCGTCGTGGAAGAGCACCGGGATGCCGAGCTCCGCCGCAACTTCGCAGACCGGGTCGAGGCCGGGGGTATGGGCGGAGAACGACTGCACCCAGGGGTGGAGCTTGACGCCGCACATTCCGTGGTCCCGGACACAGCGCGTGATTTCGTCCGCAGCTCCGGGGTCGTTCGGGTCGACTGTGGCGAACGCGACGTAGCGCCCACCGACCTCGGCGGCGAAGCGTGCAAGCGAGTCGTTTGCGGCCGCCCCGGGCTTGCGCAGGCCGTCGAACGTGAACACCGCCGAGAGCTCGACGCCGAGCGTTGCAACAAACTCGGCGTACTCGGTTGCGGTGTACGGAGGCGAGCCGTCCGGAGATGCCGCTGGCTGGTGGACGTGAAAGTCGATCACGACGAGCTCGAAACGACCCTACCCTCGCGGGCTGCGCTCACAGCACGCCTTGCAGCAACAGGCCGGTGATCCCGACGATGGCCCAAAGGACGGCTCCCAGCAGGAGGGGGCGGAAACCCGTACGGCGAAGTTCGGCGAACCGCGTCGAGAGCCCGATCGCACCGAGGGCAACGGCGATCAGGACTGTCGCGGCCCGAGCAAGTCCGGAGGCGAGGCCTGGACTGATCAGCCCTGCCGAGTTGAGTGCGGACGCGAGCAAGAACAAGACGAGGAAGGGCGGTACTGCGCGCCACAACGGACGCCGCTCGGAAGTCGCGCGCCGGGCATGCACCGCGGCGAGCCCGAGCACGATCGGGATGATCATCGTGGTCCGCGCGAGCTTCGTCACGACGGCGGTGTCACCAGCGGCGTGACCGTAGGTGTAGGCGGCAGCGACGACGGAGGATGTGTCGTTGATCGCGGTTCCGGCCCAGAGACCGAACGTGTGCTGGCTCAGTGAGAGCAGGTGGCCGATCGCCGGGTAGGCAACGACTGCGACGACGTTGAAGACGAAGATGGTCGAGATCGCATAGGCGATCTCGCTCTCCGCCGCTCCGATTACGCCGGAAACGGCTCCGATTGCCGAGGCTCCGCAGATCGCCGTGCCGACACCGACGAGCGTCTGCAGGTTCGGCCCCACGCCGAGTGCGCGGCCGACCAGCCAGGCAGCCACCAGGGCGATCACGAGCGTGCCGAGCATCAGAGGAAGCGAGCTCCGGCCGATGTGACCGATCTGGGCGAGCCCGAAGGTGGCGCCGAGCAGGACGACCGCGCACTTGAGCACCGTCTGGGACGCGAAGGCGAGCACGCCGCACGCCGCCGGGTCGGGTGTGTACCGGAACCGCAGAGCCATGCCAAGAACGAGCGCGAAGGCCGGCGCGCCGATGAACGGGAAGAGCGATCCGAGCGGCTCTGCCGCCGCAACCGTGACGGCGAGCACAGCAGCACCGATCAGCCCTCCGCGGCCGAGCCGCGGCCGGAGCCAGCCCACCTCCGGTGGGCACGGCTCGATCATGGCGATCTCCCGGATCTGCGTCACGCGGCGACCGGCGCTACGAACCGAGCTCGAGCACGCAGTCGACCTCGATCGAGATCTTCAAGCTCGACTGGATCGTGGTGCGAGCGGGGTACGGCTCGGTGAAGAACTCCGCGTACACGGGGTTCATCGCAGCGAAGTCGTCCATGTCGCGGAGGTAGACCCCGACACGGACCGCATCGGCGAGCGAGCCTCCGGCCGCTTCGGCCACAGCGGCAAGGTTTCGGAAGGTCAAACGCGCCTGTTCTTCGAAGGTTTCCGGCATCGGCCCGCCGGCGGGATCGAACGGGCCCTGGCCGGCGAGGAACACGAGGTTTCCGGTGTGCACGGCATGGGAGTACGGCCCGGCCTGAGGCGGTGCACCCTTCGCGTGGATTGCTCTGGACATAGGCTTCTCCTGATCGGGGCTTGTGGACGGCGGAGCCAAACCGAGGCTTCACCATTGACCTGGGGGTTGAGAACCGATAACAATGCGTTGTGCTTGATCGGTGTTCGGATAACAATATCTTGAAGTCATCTGATAACAAGGGTCATCGCGATCGCTGATCCGGGCCCGTTCAGATGCTGCGAGGCGGCTCGTTGAAGGCGGACAAGGCCCTCGACCGGCTTCAGTTCGCCGGCCCCTCAGGCGTGCTTCCGAGCGAACGGCGTTTCCCGGATGGGGCGCACTTCCGCATCGAGATCCCGAGCGTGGAGGATCCGCGTGTGCTCGAGGCGGTGCTCGACGCGGCTCGCACGCACGACATCGTCATCAACCGCGTGTCGCAGGGCAGTGGGGCGATGCTCCTGAAGGAGGTCGAGCTGCGTGACATGGCGGCGCTCGGCGCCGAAGCCGGGCTCGAGGTCTCGCTCTTCGTCGGGCCGCGCGAAGGCTTCGACATCGGCGCCCACGCGCGCTCCGCGGACGGCTCGGCGCACTTCGGCCAGCTGCGCGGAGCACGTCAACTTTCCTACGCGGTCGAGGACATCGCGCGGGCCTCGGAGGCGGGTATCCGCAGCTTCCTGCTGGCGGACATCGGTCTGCTGACGGTCGTCGTCGACATGCAGGCAGCCGGCGAGCTTCCGCCGGAGACCGTCTGGAAGATGTCGGTGATGATGGCCCCGTCGAATGCTGCGGCGCTGCGCGTGCTCGAGCAGCTTGGTGCGACGACGGTGAACGTCGCCTCCGACGTCACGCTCCCGCACCTTGCGGAGCTCCGAGCGGGATCGTTGCTGCCGATCGATCTATACGTCGAGTCTCCGGACAGTCTGGGCGGGATCGTGCGAGGCAACGAGCTCGGAGATCTCGTCGCGATCGGCGCACCTCTCTATGCGAAATTCGGGCTCAGGAACTCTCGCCCGCTGTACCCGTCGGGAGAGCACCTCGTCGCCGAGGCGTCGGCTATCGGGCGCGAGAAGGTTCGCCGCGCTGCGGTCGCGCTCGAATGGCTGAATCGCCTGGCGCCGGAGCTCCGCCAGTCCGCGGCAGGCGCCGAAGGGCTCGGTATTCCCTCGATCGCAACCTCGACGTCCGCAGCTCGTCCCGCTTAGGCGGATCGGACCAAGTATTTGCCCTTGCCCCCCACCGGCAATCTACGAGAAGGAGACGGACATGCATCGCTTTAATAGGCGCCACGGGGTGGCCGCAGTAGTACTTGCGGTCGCCGTGCTCGCCGCCGCCTCGCTCGGCGTCACGTCGTCGAACGTCGGCTTTGGCGTGGCGGCTGCACAGGCCTCGCAGACAGCGACCTGTAAGCAGCACGGCGCAATCAGTTACGGGATCGCCGGCGGCGGCGTTCCGGCGCTCGATCCGAACACGACGTCGTCGGCGGCGGCTGCAGCGATGCTTCCGCTGCTGTTCAACGGTATTACGAACTACAACCAGGATGGCACTGCCGTCGCCGACATCGCCACCAAGTGGAAGTCGTCGAAGGACCTGAAGACGTGGTGGATCTACCTCCGGCACGACGCCAAATACGCGAACGGCCGGCCGTTCACGGCGGACGACGCGGTCGCGAACATCCTCCGCGTTCTCGATCCGAAGGTGGCTTCGCAGGCGAAAGGCAACATCAAGGACATTCAGTCCGCGCGTGCGATCACGAAGTACGAGATCCGGCTGAGGCTCGGTAGCCCGAGCTCTGTTCTGCCAGACCAGCTCTTCCTCACGAAGATGAGCGACACCACCGACATCCCGAACATCACGAAGACGGGCAACGGGACCGGCCCGTACAAGGTGTCGAGCTACGTGCCCGATCAGACGCTGTCGCTGGTTCCGAACCCGAACTGGTTCGGGCCGAAGCCGTGCCTCAAGGAGATCGGCTTCATTCGTCAGCCGGATCCGACGTCGATGGTGACGGCCTTCACGAGTGGCAAGCTCGACATGATCTGGCAGGTTCCCGTATCGGACGTGCCGAAGATCCTGGCGGACAAGAACGCTCACATCATCAAGCCGAAGACCGTCTCCAGCGTCCAAGCTTGGGAGCTCGACACGACATCACCGCCGTTCAACAACGTGCTTGCACGCCGTGCTCTGTCGTATGCAACCGATCGCGCGGCGATGGTCAAGGTCGCGTTCCTCGGGCAGGCGACGCCATCGTTCACGAACAACCTGATCAACTCCTCGAACCCGGCGTTCGACAAGAAGCTCGCGCCGTATACGTTCAACCTCGCGAAGGCACAGCAGCTCTTCACGCAGGCCGGCGTCAAGCCCGGCACGACCTTCACGTACTGGGCGCAGGCCGGCACGCATCCCGAGTGGATCACGATGGCCGAGATCCTTCAGCAGGACTTGAAGAAGATCGGCCTGAACCTCGACATCCGCCAGAACGACATCAGCACCTGGCTCGCAAAGTTCTTCCCCGCCGGAAAGAAGTTCCCGGGCACGATCGTCGCGAACTTCCTCTCGCTGCAGCCGAACCCGTTGCTCGGCGTCAGCTTTGCAACTTCCGGAAAGTGCGAGTGCAACTGGAACAACGCCGCGTTCGACGCTCGGCTGAAGGAAGCCTTCGGGATCGGCGATTCGGTCCAGCGTCAGGCGGCTTACAATAAGTTGCAGGCGATGATCAGTCAGTCCGCGCCGGTCATTGCGATCGCGCACCAGACGAACATCGTCGCCGCCCAGAACTACGTCGCCGGGGCCTGGGAAGACCCGCGTGGCAACGTCCACCTCGAGAACGCGTACCTGACGCGCTGACCCGAGGCCGTTAACCACACGAGAAAAAGGAGCGCGTAGGGGTCGATGGCATCGTATGTCTTGAAGAGATTCGTAACGAGTTTGGGCTTGCTTGTGCTGAGCTCCATGCTGATCTTCTTCATCCTCCGGGTGATTCCCGGAGATCCGACAATCACCGCTCTCGGCGGTGCGATCCCAGACGTCGACCCCCGCGCGCTCCTTGCTGTTCGCCACGAGCTCGGACTCGATCGCTCGCTTGAATACCAGTACGTGCACTGGATCAGCGGCGTCGTCCGTGGAGATTTCGGCAAGTCGTACTACAGCCAGTTCTCGGTGACGACGCTCATCGCCGAGCGGGTTGCGCCGACGTTGCAGCTCGCCGTCGTGTCGCTTGTTCTCGGTTTGGTGTTCGCGGTGTCCACCGCGACGATCGCCTCGATCTGGCGCCATCGTTGGTTCGACTCTGCGCTCTCTGGCTTCACGGCCGGCGGCATGGCGACACCGTCGTTCGTCAGCGGAATCATCCTGATCATCATCTTCGGCGTGAAACTGAACTGGCTCCCGACGCAGGGCTACGTCTCGATGCAGAACCATCCGTTCGAGAGCTTCAAGGTCGTCCTTCTGCCCGCGATCACCCTGGCGATTCATGTCGCCGCTCCGGTGCTGCGGATCTTGCGCTCGTCGCTCGACGACGTCGCGTCCGCGCCGTACATCAGGACGGCGGAGGGGAAGGGCTTGAATCGCCGCCAGGTCGTCTTACGCCACCTGCTTCCGAACGCGACGATCCCGGCGCTCACGATGGTGGGGGTCATCATCGCCTCGCTGCTTGGCGGCACGGTGATCGTTGAGTACGTCTTCGCGAGGCCCGGGCTCGGCACGCTCATGGTCGACGCGGTCTTCAAGCGCGACTACGAGATCCTGCAGGCGCTCGTCCTGCTCGCCGCCGCGGCCTTCATCGTTTCGAGCTTCGTGATCGACCTGTTGTACGGGTTCGTCGACCCGCGGCTGCGCGTCCGCGGCCGGGAGGCTTGAGCTGACCTCCGCTGCGCTCGCCGCTGAAGGCATCGCTCCGCGCGGCCGGCGCGGAGAAATGGTCCTCCGAGCGTTCCGCCGGCCGAGTGCGGCGATCGCCGCGATCTTCGTCTTCCTCATCGTCTTCGGAGCCATCGCCGCGCCGTGGATTGCGCCCTACCCGGCGTCGCAGTTCGACTATCTGCATCTTTTCGGCCCGCCGTCGTTCGCCCACCCGTTCGGCACGGACGAGCTCGGCCGCGATCTCTTCACCCGGGTGTTGTACGGCGGTCGTACCTCACTTGGGATTGCGAGCCTCGCGACGGTGATCGCGATGGTGGTCGGCTCGATCTGGGGATTCACGGCCGCGTTCCGGAAGGGCTGGGTCGATGACGTCCTGATGCGGACCGCCGATCTCACGCTCGGCATGCCGGTGATCCTCCTCGGGCTCGTCCTTGTCGCCGCGTTCGGCTCGTCGATCTTCAGCCTCGTGCTCATCCTCGGCATCCTCTTCGCGCCGGCGACCGCGAGGCTGGCGCGGTCGGCGATCCTCGCGGAGCTCGGGTCGGACTACTACCTCGCCGCCATCTCCGTCGGTGCGCCGCCATGGCGGATCGTCGTCGAGCAGTTGCTTCCGAACACGTTGCCGGTGCTGCTCGCGCGTGCGTCGATCGTTGCGGCCGACGCGATCTTCGTCGAGGCCACGTTGAGCTTCGTTGGGCTCGGGGTCCAACCACCCGCGGCGTCGTGGGGCACGCTGCTGCACGTCGGGTACTCGAATCTCTACCGCGCCTACGGCTACTCGATCTTTCCCGGCATCGTCATCGTTCTCTCGGTACTGGCGCTGAACACGCTCGGCGACAACCTGCAGCGAGCGTTGGATCCGTCGCGCCGGTGATGGAGGCGTCTTCCTCAGTGCTCGATGTGCGTGATCTGGCGGTTGAGTTTCCGACGCGTGGTGATCCGGTGCGGCCGGTTCGTGGTGCGTCGTTTAGGTTGGCGCCGCGTCAGCGGCTTGGTCTGGTGGGGGAGTCTGGTTCGGGGAAGTCGTTGACGGCGTTGTCGTTGATGCGGTTGCTGCCGGTGCCGGGGCGGATCGCGGCGGGGCAGGTTTTGTTGCGTGGTGTTGATTTGGCGCAGTTGTCGGAG
>Ga0193699_10001298_pt1 | contig 9976 bp, 12 predicted proteins | sample L3c2metaG_FD_160095 | JGI IMG/M metagenome (GOLD analysis project Ga0193699, IMG submission 160095) | Soil microbial communities from a riparian zone of the East river system, Colorado, United States - L3c2 | ecosystem: Environmental > Terrestrial > Soil > Riparian zone | place: USA: East River... | reverse complement strand
GGGGACCCGTCGAACGCGACACCTCATGCGTCGTACACCGGTACCATCGCGTCGTCCAGCGGTCCATGCTCGTCGTACGGCGCCGGGGGCGCGTCGTACAGCGGTCGATGCCCGTCGTACGGGACCATGTGCGCGTCGGACGACGCGTCGCGCGCGTCGGACGGCGGTACCTACGCGTCGGATACAGGGACGACGCGGGCGTACGGCGCGCGCATCGCGTCGGACGGCGCGCGCATCGCGTCGGACGGCGGTCCCATCCGCCCGAACGAGTGGGTGGGCGGCGGAGCGGGGGTCCCATTCACCTCGGAGGGGACCCAATCGCATGGACTGCGACGTCGGTCGCGGCGAGCCGCGCGGGCGCCGGTCGCCTCAGTCAGGGCGAGGGCACCGATCACGCCCCCGTCGCGCTCACCTGGAGCACCGCGTCGCCAGCATGGTGGATCACCGTGACGACGATCCGTCCGCGCTCGGGGGGTCGACGGGCCGGCTGCCGGTAGAGCGGGCGGGCAGGGATGACGTCAAGGCTGTCGGGTCTTCCGGGACTTGCGTGGGGACCGGCGACCGTGGGCGCGGGTCGAGGGCAACGGAGCGATGCCGGACTGGTCGTGGCAGCGTGGCGGGCCACGGGGCAGCCCGCTGCCAGTCGCTCACGACCTCTACCCACACCAAACCCGGAAGACCCGAAGTTTCTAATGTCGCGCTCCAGCTCGGGCATGGCGACGATCAACGCGCGCAACGACAAGCGGCCGTGAGCCCTTCAATCCAATAGCGTCAACAGACCCTAGCCGAGCTCGACGAGGAGATCAGGCCCGGCGATGGCCCGCAGGAAATCGGTCGCGTCGAAACGCTCTCCCAGCGCGAACGCCCCGCCATCACGCCCCGGATCGGCCGCCACGCGCGCCGCCGCTTCGACGACGATCGGCGCGCTCACGAAGTAGATGTCGCGGCCCGCAGCGGCGGCTTGCCGAACGGCGCCATCACGCCGAACGTGCACCTCCACCCTGAAGCGCTGCGGCGAATGCCCGGTCTGCGCATCGACCACCGGCGCCGGCGTGTCGGGATCGCGGATCTCGTTCAGCGCGGACGTCATCAGGTAGGTGTGGACTTCGGTCGTCGGCAAATGACGGGCGATCGTGATGATCTCGCTGAACGGCAGCTCGATCATCGATTCCATACCGAATGGTGCGCCGAAAGCCCAGTCTCGACGCGGCGCGGGATCGGGCAGTGGCGCGAGCCGGCCGTCGACCACGTTCAGCCGTCTGGCGGTGTTGCGCCGGCCCGTCAGCCGCGTGCCGTCGGTCGGATGCCAGCTGTCGAGCGCGATGCCGATCTCGATCGCGTCGGCGCAACTCCAGTCGCCCATCGCCGCAGTCGCCAGCAGGTCGGCCAGGCCACCGTAGAAGGCGGCTGCCGGCAGTACGCTCAGGCCGCGTTCCCGCGCCGCATCCGCGAAGGACTCGAAGCAGTGCGCTGCTGCCGGCTGCTCCGCCGTCAGGTCGAGGTAGTGCGCGCCTGCGTCGAGCGCTGCGCGGCACACGGCGTCCGCAGTGTCAAGGAAGGGGCCTGCACAATTGATGACGGCGCTCGCGCCCACGAACGCAGCCGCCAGCGAGGGCGGGTGGTCGACGGACGCGGGCCGCACGTCGCCGGCCCCCACCGAGGCCGCGAGCTCCCGCAGCCGCTGCGCATCGCGTCCGCTGAGCGCGAACGCCAGGCCGCGGCGCGAGAGTTCGGCGCACACCATGCGGCCGGTGTGGCCGGTGGCGCCATAGACGACGATCGGGGCAGGGCGGCGGTCGCGGGTCGCGGGCACAGCCGGTGGCATCGGTCTCCTTGACAACAGACAGGTCTGTAGCGTTATACTACACACCTGTCTCCTGACCGACAAGCCCACCTTGGCCAAACACCCGACCTCCGCCCGGCGCGATGCGTCGCCCGCCCCCGACGCCCAAGACATGCGCGAGCGCGTACTGCGGGGCGCGTCCGATCTCTTCTATAGAGAAGGGGTGCGCGCGGTGGGCGTCGACCTGATCGTCGCGCAGACAGGCATCGCCAAGACGAGCCTGTACCGCTACTTCCCGACCAAGGACGCCCTGGTCGCCGCCTTCCTGCAGCAGGAAGACCTCCACTTCTGGTCGTACTGGGACGCCGCGACAGCCCGTGCGCAGGGCCATCCGCGTCGGGAGCTGATGGAGCAGCTTCGGTGGATCGCGGAGCGGCTCGGCCGCGACAACTACCGCGGATGCCCGCAGCTGAACGTGTCGGCCGAGTTCTCGGACCCCGAGCACCCGGCGCGTCAAGTTGCGAAGACCCACAAGCAGGAGATGGTGCGCCGCCTCACCGAGCTCGCTCGGCGCCTTTCCGCGAAACAGCCCGACCGGCTCGGCCTGCAGCTCTCGCTGCTGATCAACGGGGCGTTCGTCAGCAGCTCGATCGTGCCGCCGAAACAGGCCTACGCCCTTCTCGGCCAGGCCGCCGATGCGCTGTTGGCGGCGCACGGCGTGCGCGCTGCGCGCGCCCGGTGAGCCTTTAGGCGCGCAGGGCGAGTCGTTTCGTCATCCATCGAGTGCGATGCTGACGTCCCATTAGTCATCGGGTGTGCCGGCCGAAGGAGCGTCTCCGTGTCCTCGGTCGAGACACGCGGCGCCCAACGACAGCGGTCCCCAAAAATCCAGGCGCTGCTCCAGCGGCAAGGAGCGCCGTTGCATGGCGCAGGCGCGGAGCGCAGCGCGGTAGCGCGCGAACAGAAGCGGGTGTCGCACCCAGAAGCTGCCCGGCACCTCCATCAAGCCGCGAAGTAGATCGCCACCGAAATACCCTGCGGATGCCAAGGGGTCCAGCTCGACCAGGGCGAGCGCCGCAGGAACCGTGGTGGCGAGGCGAGACCGCTGCATGAGCGCGACAAGGACGTCGTGATGCGGGTGCGACAACTCAGCCGTCCGCCGTCTGTCGAGGCGGGTTCCGAATCGGGGAGCCAACCCGTAACGGGGTCCACGATGGAGGATCGCTCGCCGGGAAGCTGTCGGCTGAGTCCTGAGTGACGCGATCCACCCGCGCTTCCACGTTGACCTTCGCGTCGACGATCTGGGCGGCCTCGATGGCCAACGGCGATACTCTGATCATGCTGATCCTCCCGAACGGGTATATGGAGAGTGAGCCGCCACCATGGACGGCGCAAGCGCTACGGATTCCCGTTGCAGCTCAGGCAGTGCGTCACCTCGGGCATGGCTACGAGACGTCCGAACGGGATTGGAGCCGCGCAGCGCGTACATGTGCCGTACGTGTCCGCACCGAGACGGTCGAGGGCCTCCGTCACAGCCTCATGACGCACGATGATGTCGCTCGTGCGACGGCTCGCCGCGGTGGCATCGTGAATTGCGAACTGTGACGTGCCAGCGGATTCGTCGGCCCGCTCATTGATCAGGCGGCGTTCCAGGGCCGCGAGCTCGCGCCGAAGCTCGGACTCGAGCTCGTGAAGCTGCGTGCCGGTGAGGCGTCGAGGAGGCGGCAAGCTCTTCGTGCCGCCACGCGAGGGCGTGTTGGCGCCTCGCGCTGTCGTCGTGCGAGCAGTGATTGTGGTGGCCATGGTCAACAGTCCCGTGTAGTGATGTGAGGCCGCTTTGGATGCGGAGCAAGGACATTCCGCAGTACGTGCGCCATCGGAATCATCGCCCCTTCGTCCATCCATGAAGGCACCACGAACTCCACCGCCAGTTCGTGCGCGGAGGCGGGCCCAGGCGCACTTTCAGCCTGAGCATCCTCAACGTGCCGCGGCATGCGCAGCATACGGGCAAGCGGGATGCGGCCGTCGCTCACCCACTCGTGAGCGCCGTCGTGAACGAATCGCAGGCGTTCCCAGTCCACCACCTGGGGCGGCCAGGAGGCATACTCGCGGCGGAGCTGTGTCTGAAGCGATCGCCATCCCGCCGATGCGGCGGCAATGACGTCGGACTTGTTGCGAAATCCACGGAAGCCGATCGCACGGCCGCGAATCCATCCGATGTCTGCGCCAGTGCCATCCGCAAGTCGATGTCGTCGTGGTCCGTCCGCAAGCACGCTGAACATGATGTCTCTCCTCCGCTCCTTCGAGTGCGTTTTGTCGTCGGGTCACGGGCCTCGGGAACGAGCACGTGTGGGCGGGACGCCTTCCCGTCGATGGCGAAGTCCCGACCGCCCACACGCCAGTGAGCCCGCAGAGCACTTGCGATGGTCTATGTCTCGGCCCTCCTCTCGCTGGTGAGTGCCTATTGAATGCGGTCGACGGTGGCACGCACGGTCGTGAGAGTCGCGTTTGTCTCTGTTCCTCGACCGTGCGTCCACACCGACCACATCCCCGAAACGCAAAGCACCCCACCTGCGGCTGTGCGCAGGTGGGGCGGTCACTCGGCGACAAAGCGTCGCCGTAGTGGCTCGGACCGGGGATCCGGGCTAGCCGCTCGTGATCAGCGGTGCCGGATCCCTCCTGCGCTGCGGAGTGGCGCGGCCCGTGACGACCATCGCACCCTTGCGGGCGTGACGATCGGCACGGACGGGCAGGGTTCGCATGGCGGACACGCGCGTCACGCGCGTCCCCGCGGTGGTCAGCCTGGACAGGTGACTGTCAGTCGCCCACGCGACGGCCGAACGTCCGGTCCACGACCGCACTCTCCCAACCGGCAGACGCGGAACCAAGTGTCGGCCGATGGTGTGCTGCTCGAGCTCGGTGCGCGATGTTGCGACCATGGATCCGTGAGCAAAGATGACAGGCCAGTAAGCAAAAAGTCGCGCCGCCGATGCTGCGTCGAGTGAACAACACTCGCCGTGCCGACCGACCGCGCGCTGCGCGGTCTGGTTCGGGTGCATCGGGACGCGACTCCCTGCACGGAAGTTAGCCGAGATGCGGTCAGTGTCAACCGTTACCGGCCGCAGTACAAACGACACATTGCGGCGTCATTCACTGAAAGGCAATCATCGACGTGCGCGTCTGGTCCGCGCGGAATGCACGACACGCCCGCGAACAATGGCGATCATGAACAGATCACACGACGTACTCCGGTCCCGCGCTACAGTCCACGAGACCCTCCCGGAAGGGATCAGGCTCGGCCTCATCGTCGGCACAGCCACGTGGTTGTGGGTCGCAGTCGTAGATGTCGTCGCGACGGGGCAACCATTCCATACCTTTACCGCGCTCGGAGGTGTGCTCGTCGTCACCTTGGTGCACTACCTGCTCAACGTCACGTACGGTCTGGTGCTGCTTTCAGCCGTTCATGGTGCCGAGCGCACGCCGAGCCTGATCATCGGCGCGCTGTTTGGACTCCTTCTGTTCGAGGTCGCATTCGCCATGCTGACGATCATCCTCGCCCAGTCTGCACTCGGCAGTACCGCCTGGCTTGCAATCTTCGGCGGAAGCGTGATCGGAACCGCGATCGCGATTGCACTCCTTGCTCGAACGCATCCGCTCGTCGCCTACCTGAGGCGTGCGGAAGAAGAGACGTGAGTTGCGAAGCCCCGACGATCGCGATGCTCCGTCACGCGACGAGGCAAACGGGATGGCAGCCTACGCGATGAGGCCGCGGCGCTGGGCGTGGGTCACCGCCTCCAGGCGCGTGTGAGTCCGCAGCTTCCGGTTGATGTGGTGCAGGTGGTTGCGGAGCGTCTGTGGCGAAATCGCGAGCTCGCGGGCAATGGCGGCCGAGTTGCGCCCCTCGGCGAAGAGCGAGAGGATCGTTTTCTCCTGACTGGACAGGACTTCGACAGGGGAGTGATCGGACGCTTCCTCGTTGATCGCGACGACCTGGCGCGCCGCCGCCAGCATCTGCCCGAGTAGCGCTTCCTTGCGCCGCCGGTGATCCACATCTCGCGCCAGCCGCACAAACAGCCGTCGGCCGGTGCGCTGGTTATCGACGACGATCGTCGAGACGTTGATCCAGATCCTGCCTGCGCGCCGCGTGCGTATTTCCAGGTCGAACGCCGGGATCCCAGCCGTCGTGGCGTCCCATTGCCGGGCCGCGGCGTCGGCCCCGCCGGCCAGCGCATTCGTCCCCAGGATGTCGCGCGCATCGAGCACGTCGTCGACGTTTCGGCCGATGACCTCCTCGGCCGCATAGCCGAAAAGCCGCTCCGCCGCTGCATTCCACGAGCAGAGCGTGCCGTCACCACTCACGGTATAGGTGGCGTCAGCCGTCCGTTCCAGCAACGCAAACAATTCCATGTCGAGCATGGGCCTCCACGACACTGGTCCCAACCCGTCAGCGCGATCGCCTCCGCTGCGTGCCTCTTATCGTGGGACGGACATCCGCGCCGGTAGTACAAACGCTTCATTGCTCCGTGCCACGTTTGCCCCTATCTCTCCATTCAAAGTAGCCGGAGAACCCACAGGGAGGGGAGCGATGACGAACGCTGAGACCAAACAGTCGATGACAAGCGCAGCGGCCTCCGTCCTCTCATTTTGCGCCGCGGAAGAGAGTGGGACTCAGGCGATCCTCGCGGCCGTCAAGCCAAATGACCAAAGCGGTGCGGTGCTCAGGATGGCGCTGTGGCTGGCCGAGCACGAGCACCGCGAGCTGCACGTCATCAGCGTCGTGGACTCGACACCGCTGATCTCGGCATTCGCGGCCGGGGTACCCGTCATTCCTCCCTTCCATGACGAAGAGACACGACGGACGGCCAGGCAGGAGCTACGCGATGCTTATGAGCGGAGTGGTCACACAGCCTCGCGCTTTCGCGTCGACGTGCTGGAGGGCCCGGCGGCCGCGACCATCGCGGACATCGCTCGCGAGCATGAGGTCCGAATGGTGGTCGTGGGGAGAGGGACTCATGGGCTGTTGAGTCACCTGGTCTACGGCGAGCAGGTGATGCAGATCATTCGGGCGAGCCGGAGCCCCGTGCTGGTTGTGCCCACGGACGCCTCAGTGCCGATCGAACGGGCGATGGTGGCATTCGACTTCAGCACGGCCAGCATTCGCGCCGCTGTGACGGCGTACGAGATGGTCGGCGCCGGAGGGCGACTGAGCCTGGTGCATGTCGCCACGCCGCGGCGCGTCACGGGCAGACGAGGCGACTGGTGGCCGCGCACCATTGAACGCCGCACGCGCGCGACCCTCAGTGAGTTCGCGCGCGCACTGCCGTCAAGAGCCGGCGTGACCGTGGAGATGGAAAAGCTGCACGGGGACCCTGTCGAGGTCCTGAGCGCGTATGCGCAGTCACAGAGAATGCAGCTTCTTGCCTGCGGGTGGCACGAGCATGCCCTTCTCGAACGGCTATTCAGGGAAAGCCACACGACCGAGCTTCTCCAGCGGGCGCAGTGCGCCGTGCTCGTCGCGCAGGAACCGGGGGACGGAGAGACGCACGATGGCGCGGCCTGAAGGGGAACAGACCGTGTACACCATCGGTCACTCGACGCGGTCGAGCGACGAGCTCCTCGGTCTGCTCGAGGCGGCCGGCATCGAGGTGCTCGTGGATGTTCGGCGGATGCCCGGCTCCCGCCGCTTACCGCAGTTCGACTCAGCCATGCTCGGCCGCTCCCTGTCCGACCGAGGGATGGACTACTGCTGGATATCGCAGCTCGGAGGGCGGCGACGACCGCCGTCAGCCTCACGGAACACCGGGTGGCGGCACGCCGCGTTCCGCGCGTACGCCGACCACATGGACACGGAAGAGTTCGCGGAGGGCCTCTTCGAGCTGTTGATGTTGGCGCGTGGTCGCACAACGGCAGTGATGTGTGCCGAAGTGCTCTGGTGGCGATGTCATCGCCGTCTCATCGCCGATGGGCTCGTCGTGCTCGGTCTGAACGTCGTGCACATCCTGGCGGCGGATAAGCAGGAGGTGCATCGGCTCGCACCGCCTGCCAGGCTGGTGGGTTGTGAACTATCCTACGCCGAGTCTACCGAAGAGTGAGGAGCCTTGTCGTCATTGCGACGTACGATCGAGGGTGAGGTCCTGGTCCGTCATCTCAAGCGTCGCTGCACTGCGGAGACCTACGCGGAGTCGTAACGACTACTCACAGGACCGAACGGCCCTATGCGCTCACGTTGCCCTCAGTGAAGCCCGAAGACGACGACACGCGATGTCGCCTCCGGCAACGGCCAGACCGGCGAGATGCTGCCCGCTGCGACCGCGATGTATTGTCTGCCCCCCGCATCGTACGTAACGACACCTCCGCCAATGGAAGCGCCGACAGATCCGCTGTAGAGTGGCGCACCGGTTCGCGCATCCAAGACCAATAGGGAGCCATTCATGTCACCGGTGATCACCACGTCGCCTGCCGTCGTCGTCACGCCGGCCAGCACCGGTGTGGCGACACGATGCTTCCACGAGACCGTACCGGCGTCGGCATCCACGGCAGTGATCCATCCCTTCCATTGGTCCTTCGGATCGAACTGACCGAAACCACCACCGGCCGCGCCGGTGAAGTCGGGGGCCAACGGCAGCTTGATGCTGTCGGGATGCACCAGTCGGATATGCGCGCACCAATCAACCGCACCGACGAAGATGAGATTGAGGCCCGGGTTGAACGCGGCTCCGTTCCACTCGGAGCCGCCCTGCGTGCCGGGGCAGAAGCGTGTCGCCCGCAGGTGCGTGAGCGGCGCCGTGATGTTGAGACGTGTCGTGGTGGGCGTCGAATACTGCAACGTAAACCGGTCTCCGTCTCGAACGATGCCGTGCACCAGGCCATCCTTGCCGGGCACGGCGATCATCGCACGGCCAGCCCGCGTGGTGAATACTGTCGGCGCCGCGCTTACGTCCCAGTCATGATAGTCATACTTGCTGGTCTGGATATGACCGAGAAAGCGCCCGGTCTTTGCATCGAGCGCTATGATGGAGTCGGTGTAGAGATTCTCTCCCGGACGCAGGCGGATGACGAAATCCGGCGCGGCGTTACCGGTCGGTACGTAGAGAACGCCACGCACCGGGTCGAGGGCGAGACTCGTCCACATGCCTCCACCCGTCGGCGGAACGGCATCGCCCGACGGCCACGTTCTGCGCGGCGCACCAGTGTCCGGCACGACATCGAAGCGCCAGAGCTCGCGACCGGTGGCCGCATCCAGTGCATGGAGATGGCCGGTCACGCCCATGTTGTCGCCGCCGGCGTTGCCGACGAACACCATGCCGTTCCATGCGAGTGGCGCCATGGGCGCCGTCTCACCATCGCGAGCCCTGAAGCTCACATCCCAGAGGAGCTTGCCGGTTGCGGCATCGAGACTGTAGGCGTGCGCATCGCCGCTCACGCGGAATAGCCGGCCACCCATATATGCGACACCGTGATTGTTCTTCAGGAACCCAAGCGGTGAGTATGCCCGACCCGTGCGCCATTTGAGCGCGCAAGTAGCGGCATCGATCGCATACGTGCTCGTGTCGGTGGTCAGGTAAAGCGCTCCATCGACCACTACGGGACCACTCTGCATGGACATCTGCTCACGCGTATCGAACGAACACACCCTCGCCAGCCGGGAAGCAGTGTGCGAGTTGATCTGGGTGAGCGGCGAGAACCGGGTTGCCTCGTAGTTGCCGTTGTAGGTGAACCAGTTCGACGTCTGCGCCGAGCTGGTGGCGCCGCAAATGGTCAGGAGCAGACAACCGAGCTTCCACGCTGTGCTGTTCATGCGGGCCTCCTGCCGGCAGGGCAATCCCTTTCGTTGGCGAGCGTGCCGATGCATATCGCATTCCGAGCGCTAACGTGCCGTCCGATTTACTCCAGCTCACGAAACGCCAGTATGGCCTAGATATGCCCGGGTGACGTGCTCGCATTCGCCATCCAGACTGCCGGCGGCACGAGGAGCGTCGGTACGTCGATCGACTTCGTGACGGAGGCGGCGACGGAGCCAAGCCTGCCGACAGGGTCGAGACCAAGACCTCGGGTTCCAAGGACAACAAAGTCTGGCCGGTGACGGGTCACGAAGGAGGCGATCCCGTCGGTGACGTCCGCGTTGAGGAGCGTTTCGCCGTGGACGGAAACGCCTGCCCATGTGCCCCCTGCTTCGCGGATGAGCGCGAGCTC
>Ga0193699_10001297_pt1 | contig 9981 bp, 8 predicted proteins | sample L3c2metaG_FD_160095 | JGI IMG/M metagenome (GOLD analysis project Ga0193699, IMG submission 160095) | Soil microbial communities from a riparian zone of the East river system, Colorado, United States - L3c2 | ecosystem: Environmental > Terrestrial > Soil > Riparian zone | place: USA: East River... | reverse complement strand
GAACAGGCGACGCCAGATGGCTGGGGAGTAGGCGAGGTTCTTGCCGCCCGGCCACTCGTCCGCCGAGAAGATCATCGGGCAGTTCTCGATGACGATCGTCACCCCGTGCTGGCCTGCGAACCGGACCAGGTCCGGCCACACCTTCGCGACCTCGGCGAGGTTGTCGGCGACCGACCGATTCTGGTCGCGCCCGATGAATGTCCCGACGAGCTTCACCCCGAGCATCTCGGCGCCGACGATGACCTTCCGCAGGTGCTCGTTCGCCTCCGACCGAACGGCCTGGTCGGGATCGAGATTGTTCGGGTAGTAGGCGAGGGAGCTGATCTCGAGCCCGCGATCGTCGAGCTGGCGGCGGATCGCCTTCGCCCCGGCCGCGTCGAGCGTGTCGACATCGATGTGGGTCACCCCGGCGTAGCGGCGACGATCGCCGGTGACCTTCGGCCAGCAGGCAATCTCGAGCGCCTGGAAGCCTTCGTGCGAGGCCCACGTCGAGAGCTCGTCGAGCTCCATGCCTCCGAGCGCGGCGGTCATGAGACCGAGCTTCATGAAGTCCGAACCTCCTCGTGGACGGCCGCGTTCGGAACGCCGGCATGAGCGGTCCTGTCGACCTCGACCCAATGCCCTTCGCGCGAGCTCCTGGCGATCGCGTCACCGACGAGCATCTCGTCGTGGCCGTCCGCGAACGTGGGGTAGCTGGGGTGGGGGTCGCCCCCGCCTACCGCCACGTCCGCGTAAACGGCCCGGAAATGCGCACAGAACGTGTCGAAGAAGCCCTCGACGTGACCGCCCGGCAGCGCCGCCGCCGCCTGGCCGGCCGCGCCCATCAGGGCGGGATTGCGGATGAGGATCTCGTTGGGGCGATCCCGATGGCCGTGCCAGGCCTGATCGGGTTGTTCCGAGTCCCACGACCAGGCGCCGTCGGATCCGTCGATCTCGTAGACGAGCGAGTTCTTCCGGCCCGGGCTGATCTGGGAGATGCTCACGGCGCCACGTGCGCCGCCGTCGAAGCGCAGGAGGATCGTCGCCGTGTCCTCCGTCGAGATGGGGCGCTCGACGGTCTCCGCGGAACGATCCGTCGAGAACGTCTCGACCGGCCCGGTCGGCTCGCGGCGGGTCCCGATGAACGTGCTGAGCTCCGCCATGACGGCGCTCACGTGCTGGCCGGTCACGAACGTCATGAGGTCGAGCCAGTGCGAGCCGATATCGCCGACGGCGCGAAGGGCCCCACCCTGCTCGGGCTGGAGACGCCAGTTCCAGTCGCTATCGAGCAGGAGCCAGTCCTGGAAGTAACGGCCGGTGACGAGTCGGACGTCGCCCAGGCCGCCGTCCCGGACGAGCTCGCTGGCGTGCTGGTTGAGCGGGTAGTAGCGGATGTTGAAGTTCGTCGCGTTGACGAGGCCGGTTTGCGCGGCCAGCCGGACGAGCTCCGCGGACTCCTTGGCCGTCATCGCCAATGGCTTCTCGCAGACGACGTGCTTGCCGGCGGCGAGGATCGCCTTCGTCTGGGGGGAGTGGAGATGGTTCGGCGACGTGACGTGGACGACGTCGACCGTGTCGTCCGCGAGCAGGTCGTCGAGAGATCCATAGGCGTGGCCGACACCCAGTGCGGCCGCCCTTGAGGCGCCTCGTTCCGGGGTGCTGCCGAGGACGCCACGGACCTGAACGCCGATCCGGCGGAGGGCCTCGACGTGGACCGTGCCGATGAAGCCCGTCCCGATCACCGCAGCACCGATCCCGGCGATGCTCGTCATGCTTCGGCCAACCCTCGCTCCTCACTGGGGACCGATCTAGAATGTCTAGACGGCCCGCACACGGTACGGCTTGGTGGCGGCGGTGGTCAATCCGACCCGTGCTCGCGACCCACCCGATCTTCGTTCGCCACTGATCCTACTTTGGTCTGTCAAGTGCAAAAGTCGCCGTTGCGCGGCGTGGAGCGGCGTATGATCCCGGCGTGGCCGATGACCCATTGTTCCGCTCCGGTCGCGTCGGGCCGTTGCCGGACGAGGCGCTCGACGCCCTAGTTCTCGTCCTCGACGAGATCCGCTTCGGGCGATCCCGGTCGCGTTCGGAACTGAGCGATCGGACCGGTCTCGGTCGAGCGATCGTCGTCCGCCGGGTCGGTGAGCTCGTCGAGCGCGGGCTCGTCGCCGAAGGCGACTTCGGGCCCAGCACCGGGGGGCGGCCGCCTCGGCAACTGACCTTCCGGGCCGATGCCGGTCACGTCCTCGTCGCCGATCTTGGGGCGACCAGCGTCGACGTCGCCCTGACGAGCCTGGACGGGCGGATCCTCGGCCACCACGACGAACCGGCCGAGATCGAGGCCGGACCGGACGCAGGACTCGCGCGCGTCGAGGAGCTGTTCGACCAGCTGGTCGCCACGACCCGCTCCATCCCCGGGCGGTTGTGGGGGATCGGGATCGGCGTGCCGGGCCCGGTCGAGTTCGAGGCCGGCCGGCCGATCTCGCCACCGATCATGCCGGGCTGGGATGGCTACCCGATCCGGGAGCGGTTCGCCGCCCGTTACGGAGCGCCGGTCTGGGTCGACAACGACGTCAACGTCCTCGCCCTCGGTGAATCGCGTTCCGGTGTCGCGGCCGGTCATCGCGATGTGGTCGTCGTCAAGATCGGGACAGGGATCGGGGCCGGGATCATCTCCGACGGGCGGCTCCATCGTGGCGCCCAGGGGAGTGCCGGCGACGTCGGCCACATCCAGGTCACCGACGACCCGACCGTCGTCTGCCGCTGCGGGAACATCGGCTGCCTCGAGGCGCTGGCCGGTGGAGCTGCGCTCGGAAGGGCGGGCGAGGCGGCGGCGCTGGAGGGTCGCAGCGAGCGGCTGCGGACCGCGCTCGACCAGCGCGGGGCGGTGACGGCGGAGGATGTCGCGAGGGCCGCCTCGTTCGGTGACCCGGTCGCGGTCGCGTTGCTCCAGTCGGCCGGCCGACGCGTCGGGTCGATGCTGGCGAGCGTCGTGAACTTCTTCAACCCATCACTGATCGTCATCGGCGGCGGCGTCGCCAACAGCCCCGAGCAACTCCTGGCCTCGATCCGCGAAACGGTCTACCGCCGATCGCTGCCACTCGCGACGCGCGATCTCCTGATCCAGCGCTCGTCCCTGGGCGGTCTTGCGGGTGTCATCGGGGCGTCGTCGATGGTCGTCGACCAGCTGTTCGCGCGCGACGCGATCGGCCAGTGGATCGAAGCCGGCGAGCCATCGGCGGCTACGGCCGGGGTCTTCGGACGAGCGAGCTGATCGCGCAGCGATGACCGAGTTCACCGACCTCGGCGTGGGCGCCGCCGCCGAGGCAATCCATCGCGGCGAGATCACCTCCAGCGAGCTGGTCGACGCGTGCCTGGCGCGGATCGCGGCGACGGACGGGGCTTTGCAGGCTTGGGTGACGGTCGATGCCGACGGCGCCGCGGGGGCGGCGCGAGAGCGTGACGCCGACGTCCGAGCCGGCCGACCGCTTGGCCCGCTGCACGGGGTGCCGATCGGAATCAAGGACATCATCGACGTCGCCGGAATGACCACCACCGCGGGCGCGGCCGCCTTCGCCCATACCCAGCCCGAGCGCGATGCCACGCTGGTCGCCCGGCTCCGCGCCGCCGGCGCGGTGATCCTCGGGAAGACGGTCGCGACCCAGTTTGCCTACAAGGATCCGGCGCCGACCCTGAATCCCTGGTCCGCGGATCACACGCCGGGCGGATCATCGTCGGGCTCCGGCGCCGCGGTCGCGGCGAGACAGGTCCCTGGGGCGATCGGCACCCAGACGGTCGGCTCGATCCTTCGGCCCGCCGCGTATTGCGGGGTCGTCGGGCTCAAGGGCGAGTTCGGCCAGGTGCCGCTTGACAGGGTCGTCCCGGTCGCGTGGTCATTCGATCACGCGGGCCCGATCACCCGATCGGTGGCCGACGCGGCGTTGGTCCTGGGTGTCCTCGCCGACACGCCCGTCGAGATCGTGACGACCGATCGACCGAGACTTGCGGTCAGCCGAGAACTGCTGGACCTGGCGGGGCCGACGCTTCGCGGCCACCTCGAGACAGTCATGACGCGCCTCACCGATACCGGGGCGACGATCGTGGAGGTCGCGCTACCGCCGTCGTTCGCGGGGATCGTCGCCGCCGGCCGCCTGATCCTCGAGGTGGAGGCGGCCGCCTACCACGAGGCGATGTTCGCGGACCACGCCGCCGACTACGGCCCCGGCATCGCCGAGCTGGTAATGGCAGGCCTGGCTCGTCGAGCCACCGAACTGGCACGCGCCGAGCGAGCCCGCGCTGCCTTTCGCGACGCGATGGCACCCGTGCTAGGGATGTTCGATGCGCTCGTGTCGCCGGTCGCACCGGGGCCAGCCCCGCGGCGCGCCGAGGGCACCGGCGACTTCTCCCTATGCGCGCCGTGGAGCTTCATCGGCGTGCCGGCGATCTCGATCCCGACGGGCCTGGATGAAGCCGGCCTGCCGCTGGCCTTGCAGCTCGTCGGCGGTCCCGGCAGCCTCGGGCGGCTGCTCGGCGCGGCGACATGGAGCGAAGTCGTCATTGACTTCGCGTCCCGCCCGCCGATGCCAGGGGTCCAACCGGATCAGGCGATCCGCACCTGACTCATTGGCCGGTCTTGACCCGGTTGGCCTTGGCCAGTTTGGCCTCGGCTCGCTCGGCCTGGGCTTCCGCCTTGCTCGCTGCGAGCGACGCTGCGTAGAGACCCCAGCCCCACTTGATCACGACCCCCGCCGCGTACCCGATCGTGAAGACCAACGCGGTCGCGATCACACCGTAGGCGAATTCGGCAGGCGCCTCCACGCGTAACCAGGACTTGTTGTCCGACATGCGGTAAAGCCCCGACGCGCCCGGCCAGCCTGCCGTCGGTTTCGCGATCGAGTTGCACAGGATCGCGAAGAAGAACGGGAAGGTGAGCCCGAGGTTGCGGGCCGCAGCGCCGTCCGGCGCCGGTGGCGATGGCCGCCAGCGATCGACGATGTGCGTCGCGACGACGACGCTGACAATCAACATCCCGACCGTGGCCAAGAGCTCCGCACCGAGAACGAGCCAATGCGTCGAATCGTCTGAGGCCAGAGTCGTGGCGTCGAGTCGATCGATGAACGTCGGGACGATGAGGCCGAACGCCGTGATCACCCCGATGAAGATGCCTATTCCCAGCCCGAACTTGCGGGCGCCGTCCAGCGTGATCCCGTAATTCTCGATGACGTCTTCGATCTCGAGCCCCACGCCCGCATCGTGCGCGCTCGGAAGTTCCGGAGTCAACGGTGAATCGGGTCGGCGAGGTCAGCCGAGCTTGGTCGCTGCCGCGTCCGGTCGCTTTGTCTTCGTCACCGACCCGTGCGAGTCGGCGTCCCACGACCGTGAGGCTCGCCGCGATCGAGATGCTGTTCCGGGCGATCGTGGTTTCGATTCACGTTGCTCTTATCGCCGCGCTCCTGTGGATGGGCGGGGTTGGCGCGGTGATGTTGGTGGCGACGCCTCCGAAAGGAGCAGCGGCTCAGATCGTGCCGTTTGCCGTTTTCATCACGGCGGTTGCAATGCTGGCAGCGATCCTTGTCATCGCGGGCCTCGTTACCTGGATCCGGACTCGCCGTCGTGGACTTCTGGTGCTGGCCGACCTGTCGTCGTGGTTAGCAGCAGGGGTTGTCCTCCTCCCGTTCATTTTCAAGGACCTCGCGGACGTCATTGCCTATGGTGCCGCGACGTTCGGCCTGCTGATCCTGGCCATCGATGCGATCGCTGCCCGACTCAAGAGGCGCAATGCTCGAAAGGCAGCCGCATGGTCGGATCGATCGTCAGCGTGACACGATCCGATCGGTGAAGTCGCCCGACGCCGGATCCTTGAGGATCAGCTTCGTCCGGCCGTCGGGCAGGAGCTCGCGCTTGATCACCGTCTGGCCCTCGTACGTCTCCGGCGACTTGGCGATCCGCGGCGTGGTGCCGCCGCGCCATTCAAGCTCGACCGGCTCCCACGCCCGGCTCTTCGCCGATCGGTAGGCGGCGTCCATGATCGAGTTGACGACATAGCCGTCGTAGAACGTCTCGCGCGGCGCGCGACCCTCCTCGAGGGACGTGAACATGTCCGAGAACATGTCGACGTAGCCGAGCTCGGACACCTCGTCGCCGACCGGGAACAGCCAGCCGGCCGACGTCTCGGCCTTCTCGGCGACGTAGCCGCTCCCACCACCCGCGGTGAACATCTCGAACCCGGTCCGCAGGAAATGGTTGAGCCAGATCGTGCCGTGCGTGCCCGCAACCTCGTCGCGGAGGTCCATCCCACCGCGGAACGTCCAACTCACCTCGAACTGGCCGATCGCACCCGACTCGAACCGGATCAATGCGATCGCGTTGTCCTCGTCGTCGATCGGGTGGACGAGGGTGTCGGTCGTGCACATCACCTCGACCGGTCGATTTCCCTTGCCGACGAAGCAGCGGATGATCTCGATGCAGTGGCAGCCGAGGTCGATGATCGCGCCGCCGCCGGTCAATCGGCCATCCCAGAACCAGGCGCTGTGCGGCCCCGGATGCGTCTCCCGCGAGCGTACCCAGGTGACGTCGCCGATCGCACCGTCCTGGACGCTCTTGACTGCCTTCAGGGACTTGGGCGTGTAGCAGAGGTCCTCGAGGTAGCCGCCGAAGACACCGGCCTTCTCCACGGTCTCCAGCATCCTCCGCGCCTCCTCCGCCGTCCGACCTAGCGGCTTCGTGCAGAGGACCGCCTTGCCGGCGGCCGCGGCAAGCCCGACTGCCTCCTCGTGGAGGTAGTTCGGCAGCCCGACGACGACGACATCCGTATCGTCGTGCTCGATCGCGGCCTTCAGGTCGGTCGTGTGCTCCGGGATGGACCACCGTTCCGCGAAGGCTGCGCCGCGCTCCTCGGATCGGGAGAAGACGACGCGGACGTGGTCGCGGCCGCGCTGCCCGTGAAGTGTCGCGGTGTAGAAGTCGCCGATCAGCCCCGTGCCGAGCATGGTGACGTGGTGGGCCTTCATCGCCGGGTTGCCTCCTGGGTGACGTGATTGCCGATTTCCGCGAACGCGAACGCGCGGGCCGGATTGTCGACGAAGAACTGGTGCCGGATATCCGGCCCGATACCGCGGGCGTCGAGCTCGTCGCTGAACTCGCCGAGAAGGAACGCCAGCCCGGGTGTGCCGCCAAAGGCGCGGAGGTAGCCCTGCCGCGCGGCGTCCAACCCGAGCATCACCTGCCCGGCGTTTCCGTCGGCGACGGCCCAGTCGAGGAGCTGGAGCGTTCCGTTGTCGCGGTCGCCCCAGCGGAAGGCCTGGTCGTAGACGGCGAACGCGCCGGTCGCGAACAGCTCGCGGTGGTAGCCGCGATCGACGACCTTGTCGACGTGGCTGAGCGAAATGCGCTCGCTGGGCACGCCGGCGTCGACGAGGACGCGGATCTGCTCGAGGGCGCCCGTGCCGGCCTCGCAATGGGTGTGAACGGGGACGCCGGTGCGAGCGTGGGCGCTAGCTGCCGCCCGGAAGATCGGCACGTCGCGTGCGGATGGACCGCCCTCGCTGCCACCGACCTTGACGACGCCGGCCCGGACGTCGGTCCGGCGGACGATCGGGCCGCCGTAGTCGCGCTCATCGATGCCATCCGCGCTGTCGGCGACGAACAGGTCGGCGAGCTCATCCTCGGACGCTCGGAGGCTCCAATGCGACGGCCCATAGAACTTCTCGTGGTGGAGGCCCGTGGCGGCGACGACGTGGACGCCCGTCCGCCGCGACAGCTCGACGAGCTTCGCGGGGTTGCGGCCGCAATCGGCCGGCATCGCGTCGATCGCGGTTCGGAGGCCCGCGGCCGCGGCGTCGCCAAGCTCGGCCGCGAGGCGGTCGACGTCGGAGAGCTCGAAGTCGGGCGACATCTCGACGACCCGGCCGCCGTCGATGATCAGGTGCTCGTGGGCGTAGGTGACACCCATCTCGGCGGGATCGATGTCGCCGAGGACCGTCCGGACGAAACTCATGCGCGGCTCTCCGCTCCGAGGCTGAGGATCGCCCCGTCGGCCGCGAGCCGGGCTCGCAAAGAAGCCACGTCGACGTCGCGAACAGCACCACCGCCCTTCACGGCCATCGCCGCCGCCGTACCCGCGGCCTGGCCCATCGCCATGCACTGGGCCATCGAGCGGACCGAGGCGTGGGCGTCGTGCGTCGCCGAGAAGCAGCGACCGGCGACCAGGACGTTGACGGCATCGCGGACGACGAGCGTTCCGAAGGGGATCCCGACGGCTGAGCCCTCCGGCAGGTACGTCCATCGCGTGTCCGGGCCGGCCGCGTGGTCCTCGATCGGCGCGCCGCACAGGCCGATCTGGTCGTCGAACTGGCGGGCGGCGAGGACGTCGTCACGGGTCAGGCGTGCATCCCCGTAGACCCGCCGCGTCTCGCGGACGCCGATCTGGGTCCCGAGCGCGACGAGCGACGCGCGCTCGTAACCGGGCACGCGATCAATGAGGAATCGGGCGTACTCGAGTGCCTGGCGGCGGCCGGCGATCTCGGCCCGGGTCAGCAGGTCCGGATCGGTCGCGTTCGCCAGGCTCCCGTCGGCCCGGCGTTCCGTGGACTCGACCCTCGTCATGATCGTGGCGGTCACCCCATCGATCGGCGTGATGTGGTCGCTGCCCTCGCGCCTCGGCAGGTCGTAGCCCTCGTCGGCCGCCGCCGCCATGAGCGCCTGGACTTCGTCACGACCGATCGCCCGCCGCCGCTCTCGATCGACGTTCGCCATCCGGAACGTCGTCGTCAGCGTCTGGGCCGGATCGAGCTCACCGGCGGTCTCGTAGCCGAAGCCGGCGAAATGGCAGAGGTCGGCGTCGCCGCTCGCGTCCATGAATACCGAAGCCCGGATCCGCCGGAGGCCTGCCTTTGTCGCGACGAGGATCGACACGACCCGACCGTCGACGACCTCGGCCGCCTGGACGAACGCGTGCAGGAGGATCCGCGCGCCGGCATCCTCGACGAGCCGTTCCCAGACGACCTTGAGATGCTCGGCGAGGTAGGTGACGCCGGTTCCGGCGCCGTACGTGTTCGGCCGCTCGACGACCGGTCCCAGCGCCCGCAGTCCAGCCACGACGTCGTCGCCGATCCCTCCCACGACCTTGCGAGGCTGCGCCCCGGGCGTCCAGAAGCCGTAGAACGTGTCGAGGACCGCCGTGCTCGTGCCGCCGAGGAACGGCAGCTTCTCGACGAGCAGGACCGATGCGCCGCCGCGGGCCGCAGCAATGGCCGCGGTCGAGCCGGCCGAGCCCGAACCGACGACGCAGGCATCGACCTCCACCAGGAGCGGGTGATCGGCCATCAGGGCGTCTCGGCCGGCGGTGGCGAGACCGAGTTGACGGACCAGCCGCCGTCGATCTTGAGGAGCTGGCCGGTCACCGTCCGTGACTCGTCCGACAGGAAGTAGACGGCCGCGTGGGCGACCTCGTCTGGGTCGAGCATCTCACCGGCAAGCGGTTGCTTCGCGCGGGCGAAGGCGAGGATCCGCTCGTCGCCGGCCGCCCGGTTCGCCATCGGGGTCCGGGTCAGCGACGGGGCGACGGCGTTCACCCTGATCCGGTCCGCGAGGTAGGTCGCGGCCATCGCCGTCATGAGCGCGGTGACCGCGCCCTTCGCGGCCGCGTACCCGTGCGTGCCGAAGAGCTCCGGGACCGGGTCCGTGGCCGTGACGCTGCCCATCAGGAGGATGGAGCCGCGGGTCCCGGAATCATTTGGTGGCTGGCTGAGCATCCGCCTGACGACGGCGCCGCAGACGAGCGCCTGCGTCCGGAGATTGAGGGCCAGGGTCGCGTCCCAGGCGTCGCCGCTGACCTCGTGGATCGGGCCGTCACCGAACCGGCGGCCGCTGCCGCCGGCGACCGAGAACAGGCCATCGATCCTCCCGAACGCCTCGTCGCAGGCCCCGACGGCGGCCTCGACCTGCGCTTCGTCAGTGAGATCTGCCGCCCGAAGGGCGGCGCGGCCACCCGCGGCTTCGACC
>Ga0193699_10001296_pt1 | contig 9984 bp, 7 predicted proteins | sample L3c2metaG_FD_160095 | JGI IMG/M metagenome (GOLD analysis project Ga0193699, IMG submission 160095) | Soil microbial communities from a riparian zone of the East river system, Colorado, United States - L3c2 | ecosystem: Environmental > Terrestrial > Soil > Riparian zone | place: USA: East River... | reverse complement strand
TAGCGGTGGTTCGAGCGAGCCGGGAAGACCGGCGTGAGGTAGAGCAGATTCACGCCGAGGTCGACGAGCTGGTCGAGGTGCTCGGCCACGCCCGCGAGGTCGCCCCCGTAGAACTGCGCCGAGGTCGACGGACCCGCGTGCGCGACCGGGTCGTCCCACGCGGCCGGCTCCGCCCATCCGGGAGCCTCCCGGTCGTTGGCGGCGGACGAACGCGCGAAGCGGTCGGGGAACACCTGATACATGACCGCCTCGGCGCCCCACGGCGGCGGCGGCGAATAGGTCACCAGCCGGAAGTCGTCGATGTCGCGCGTCTCGGTGTGCGAGATCCCGCGCGAGGTCAGCCACCAGGTGCGGCCGTCCTCGCGCTCGAGCAGGAAGCGGTAGCCGTGAACCGGATTCTCGACCACGAGCTCGGTCTGCCACCAGACCGCATCCAGCGTCTCGTGCACGACCTCGGCGATCGCGAAGTGCGGTTCGCGGTCGGGGTTCGATCGCGCCCGAACGCTCTTCAGTTCACCGAAGGCACGCGGCACACGAACGCGCACCTGCACCGAGCCGCCGAGCGTCGGAGACTGGTCAGAAACGTAGAGAGGGGAACCGTCGTGATGCGGCTCAGAAGCCGGCGAGCGCGTCATCGCGGCACCCTACCAAGTCCGGATGACGGCGCCGTTTCGCCCGGACGTCACTTCACCGCGCCAGAGGTGAGGCCTCCGACGATGTACTTCTGCAGCCAGAGGAAGAGCAGCACGACTGGGATCGCGGCGAGCACGGCGCCGGCCGAGAACGCGCTCCAGTCCGCGTAACGCGGGTTGGAGACGAGCTTCACGAGGCCGACGGCGAGCGTCTGCTTCTCGACGTCGACGAGCAGCACGCTCGCGACCGCGTATTCGTTCAGCGTGAAGATGAACGACAGCAGGCCGACGACCGCGAGCACCGGCGCGGTGAGGCGCAGGATGATCGTGAAGAAGATGCGAGCGTGGCCGGCCCCGTCGATCTTGGCAGCCTCATCGATCGACACCGGGATCGTGTTGAAGTAGCCGTACATCAGGTAGGTGTTCACGCCCAGCGCGCCGCCCAGGTAGACCAGGATCAGGCCCGGCTGGGTGTTGATGCCGATCTCCGGGAACCAGTCCCCGATCGCGGTCATGAGCAGGAAGATCGCGACGACCGCGAGCAGCTGCGGGAACATCTGCACCACGACGATCGTGATGAGTCCGACGCGACGACCGGTGAACCGCATCCGAGAGAACGAGTAGGCGGCGAGCGCTCCGAGGAACACGGTCAGCAGCGCCGTGACGGTCGCGATGATCAGTGTGTTGAGGTACCAGAGCGGGTACGGGTTCACCGGGTCGGTGATGATCCGGACGTAGCTGTCGAGACCGATCGTCGAGAAGAGCGCATTCGACCCGGTGAGGGTGCCGTTCGGGTTGAGCGAGGCGGAGACCACGAACAGCAACGGGAAGCCGGCGAAGAGGACGACCACGACGCCGACGACGTGCCGCCATCCAGTCGCTCGGAACCAGCGCCCGAACGAGAAGCGACGCCGAGCAGTGCGGCTGAGGCGCCGGGAGTTCCTCGTCACAGCCATCAGTTGAGCTCCTCCAGGGCCTTGGTGCGGCGGAAGCTGATGATCGCGATGACCGCCACGATCACGAAGATGATGATCGAGAACGCGCTTGCGAGGCCGTAGTCACGGTTCTGCCCGGTGAAGGCCACCTTGTAGACCATCGAGATCAGGATGTCGGTGAAGCCGACCGGGATGCTCGTGCTCGGATCTCGTGGGCCACCGTTGGTGAGCAGATAGATCACGTTGAAGTTGTTGAAGTTGAACGCGAACGATGCGATCAGAAGCGGCGCCACCGAGACGAGCAGGAGCGGCAGCTTGATCAGTCGGAACACGGACCATGGCTTGGCTCCGTCGATCGCCGCGGCCTCGTTGAGCTCCTCCGGGATCGACTGCAGCGCGCCCGTGCAGACCAGGAACATGTAGGGGAACCCGAGCCAGAGGTTCACGATCAGCACGCTCACCTTGGCGAGCGTTGGATCCGTCAGCCACGGGATGTCGGCTCCGCCGAGCAGCACCTGGTTGATGAACCCGAAGCTCTGGTTCATCATGCCGCTCCAGATGAGGGCGCCGAGGAACGCCGGGAAGGCGTACGGCAGGATCATCAGGACGCGATAGACCTTGCGGCCGCGCATCCGCATGTCATTGAAGACGATCGCGAGGAACAGGCCGAGGAAGAAGGTCGTCGCGACCGAGACGGTGGCGAAGACGAAGGTCCAGGCGGTCACGTAGACCAGGGGGCCTCGGATGCTCTCCTCGGTGAACGCCCGCACGAAGTTGTCGAGCCCGACGACGATCTGCCAGCCGGGCAGGAGTTCTTGGCCGTCCTCGGAGGTGAAGGCGCCGGTACCGATGTCGGAGTAGACGACCCCGGTGTTGAGGTCGGTCATCGTGCCGGCGGCCTCGTCGTACTCGAGCGACGACGTGTAGAGGTAGGCGCTGCTGCCGTCCGGGGTGCGCAGCGCGCCGTCGTTCGGGTCGTCGGAGAACGGCACGGCGAGCGCCGTGATCTCGTCGGTGCGGACGAGCACCTCGCCGAAGCTGAGGCTCGTCCAACCGGGCGCGGCGACGGCCTTGTCACCGTCGAAGGTCGCGTTCGGCACCTCCTTCAGCGGGGTGTCGGCGGTGCCGACGAACGCGTCGCCGTCGGGGTCGGTGACCAGCAGACCGAGCTCGCCGAACTGGTCGACGACTGTGACCGGGTAAGTGGGTGAGTCCTCGACGCGCTCGAGCGCGGAGGCCATGAGCGACGAGACCGCCTGCTCCTTGGAGCCGTTGTGGCCGGTGCCGTAGTTGGTGAGGGCGACGTAGCCGGTGTAGAGCAGCACGAAGATCTGGAATACGGCCAGGAAGATGAGGCCGGGGGTGAGGTACTTGGCGGGCAGCTTGGCCCGAGAGAAGTAGATCCAGTTGACCGCGATGGTGACGGCCGCCACTGCGATGAGCACGATCCACTGGGAGGTGAGGAAGAGCACGATGATCGCGTAGAGCGCGATCGCGTCGACGAGACCGAGCACGACGATCTTGGTGATCAGCACACGCGGGCCGCCGGATGCCAGGTCGGCCATGCGGGATGCCCGCAGTCGGTGGCGATTGCGCTGCGCAATCATCGGGTCGGCCATCGGGTCACATTCTCTTCCGTCGGGGTTCCATCAGACGACGCCCGGGACGGGTGCGTTGCGACACCCGCCCCGGATCTTGTTGTCAGCTTGGTCAGCCGATCGCACCCTGAACGTCGGACGCGAGCTTCTGCCACGTCGTCGCCGGGTCGGCGCCGTTGATGATGGCGGCCTCAGCGATGCCCCAGAACTGCCACACGGAACCCATTGCTGGGATCGCGGGCATCGGAACGGCATCCTGACCAACGCGAGCGAAGCCCGCGATGATCGGGTCTGCCGACGCGGCCTCGGCTGCCGACGAGAGCGCCGGGAGCACGTGACCCGCCTCGAACAGCGCCAGCTGAACGTCCTCGCTGCCGAGGTAGTTCACCAGGAAGTCGTTCGCGGCAACCTTGTTCTTGCTCTCAGCCGAGAGCAGGAAGCCCTTGACGCCGGCGAACGGCTGGGCCGCATCACCGGTGGGGCTCGGAACCGGGTCGATGGCGACGTTGATGCCGGCATCGACAGCCGAGCCAACGTTCCACGGACCGGTCAGCCAGAAGGCCGCCGTGCCGTCGAGGAAGGCCTGCTTGGCGATGGCGCCGTCGACGTCGGTGTTGAAGACGGCGTTGCCGTTCTTGCCCTCGGTGCCCAGCCATGCCGCGAACGCTTCTCCGCCGGCGTTGCCGAGCTGCAGGTCGGACGCGTCGTAGCCGGCGTCAGTGGTGCCGAAAACCGGCGCACCGAAAGCCGTCTGGAACGGGTAGAGGTGGTAGGGGTTGCCCTCTGCACCCTGCTCGACGACGAACGGCTGGGCGAGGCCGGCGGCCTTACCCTTCGCGATCATGTCGTCGTAGCTGGTCGCGGCCTCGGGAACGAGGTCGGCGTTGCGCAGAACGGCGATGTTCTCAACTGCGTAGGGCAGGAGGTAGACGTTGCCGTCGTACGTCGCAGCGTTGAGGGCCACCGGCAGGTAGTCGCCGGCCGAGTCGCCCAGCTCGAGCGGAGCAACGACACCGTTGGTGGCGAGCTCGCCCAGCCAGTCGTGGGCGCCCATGACGATGTCGGGGCCCTTGCCGGTCGGCGCCTGCTGGATGAAGTCGTCCTTGATGGTCGCGTTGTCCTTGCCGACCAGTTCGACCTCGACGCCTGTCTTCTCGGTGTACGCCGCAGCGGCGTCCTTCAGCGCGTCAACGCGCTCCGTGTCGACCCAGACGGTCAGGCTGCCAGTCTGCTTGGCGGGCTCCTGGGCGCCACCGGCGCAACCTGCCAGCGTCAGAGATGCCGCGATCGCGACCGCTCCGACACCGAGAATGCCTCTCTTGCTCACCTTCATTGGTGTGTGTCCTTTCCCTGTGATTCGGCCACGACCACCGGGTGGAGGCCGTTCTCCGATCGCTTCATTGATGCAAGCGCTTCCATTCATAATCGATCAAGGGCGATTTGCCAACTCGCCTGTGGAATTGGCATGCTTCCGTGATCCGGTTGTCGGACTGTTGACAGCGCTTGCGCAAACTTGCCATCAATATGAAACCGCTTGCAATGACTTCGAAGGAGCGTCTCCGGTATGGCTAGGGTGAACGACATGACTGGACCCGAATGGTGGCGCACGGCCGTGATCTACCAGATCTACCCCCGCTCCTTCGCGGACGCCGACGGCGACGGCATGGGCGACCTCCCCGGCATCACCAGTCGCCTCGACCACCTCGCCGGGCTCGGCGTCGACGCCATCTGGCTCTCGCCCTTCTTCACCTCGCCCCAGAAGGACGCCGGCTACGACGTTGCGGACTACAGCGACGTCGACCCGCTGTTCGGCACCCTTGACGACTTCGACCGGATGAAGGACCGCGCCCACGAGCTCGGCATGCGGGTCATCATCGACCTCGTCCCGAACCACTCCTCCGACGTGCACCCGTGGTTCCAGGCCGCGCTCGCCGCCACCCCCGGTTCCCGTGAACGAGCCCGCTACCTGTTCCGCGACGGCGCGGGCGCAAGTGGCGAACTGCCTCCGAACAACTGGAAGTCGGTGTTCGGCGGTCCCGCCTGGACGCGCGTCACCGAAGCTGACGGCACCGCAGGCCAGTGGTACCTGCACATCTTCGACACCTCGCAGCCCGATTTCGACTGGACCAACCCCGAAGTCCAGGAGTTCTTCCGCGGCGTGCTGCGCTTCTGGCTCGACCGCGGCGTCGACGGTTTCCGAGTGGATGTCGCGCACGGCATGGCCAAGAAGGCCGACCTACCCGACTACGACCCGCCGGAGGACGCCGGCAGCATGGGCGGCGATGAGGACGACGTGCCGTACTGGGCCCAGCCCGAGGTGCACGAGATCTACCGCGACTGGCACGCGGTGCTCGCGGAGTACGGACCGGACCGCATCCTGGCCGGCGAAGCGTGGGTCGAGCCGCTCAGCAAGCTGGCCGCCTGGGTGCGCCCGGACGAGATGCACCAGACCTTCAACTTCAGCTACCTCGAGACCCCCTGGGCAGCGGCCCCGCTGCGCAAGGTCGTCGACGAGTCGCTGGCCGCGTTCGGCTCGGTCGGCGCCCCCAGCACCTGGGTGCTCTCCAACCACGACATGATCCGGCACGCGACCCGCTTCGCGTTGACCCCGCCGCCGCCGCAGGGCCAGGGCATCGGCCCGCGCTCGCCGTCGCATCCGGATGAGGTGGTCGGCCTGCGCCGCGCCCGCGCCGCGACCGCGTTCATGCTCGCCCTTCCGGGATCCGCATATCTCTACCAGGGCGAAGAGCTCGGCCTGCCCGAGGTCATCGACCTGCCCGACGAGGCCCGCGAGGACCCCACCTTCCTTCGCACCGCCGGCGAGAACTACGGCCGGGACGGATGCCGGGTGCCGATCCCCTGGACCGCCGACGCTCCGTCGGCCGGCTTCGGCCCCAGCGCAGCCAGCTGGTTGCCGCAGCCCGCAACCTGGCCGAACTATGCGCGCGATACGCAGGAGAACATCCCGGGCTCGACTCTCGAGTTCTATCGCACGGCGATCGCCGCTCGGCGGGAGCGTGGTCTCGCGACCGGCGAGCTCGAATGGCTCGAAACCGACGATCCCGACGTGCTGAGCTTCCGGTCCGCCGGGGTCACCGTCGTGGCCAACACGGGAGCTGGATCAGTCCCTCTGCCGCTCGGCGACGTGATCGTCGCGAGCGGCGACATCGGCGAAGAGTTGCTCCCCGGCGACACAACCGTTTGGGTCGTCGCGGAGTAGCCGTGACGGGGATCAACGAGGTCGCACGCTCCGCGGGAGTCTCCGCGGCGACGGTCTCGCGCGCCCTGAGCGGACGAGGAGCGGTGTCGGCCGCGACTCGAGATCGAGTGGTCGCGGCCGCTGAGGAGCTCGGCTATGTCGTTTCCTCAAGCGCCTCGGGTCTCGCGACCGGGCGCACCCAAAATGTCGGCGTCGTCATCCCGTTCCTGAATCGCTGGTTCTACGGCGCCGTCATCGAGGGCGCCGAGAGCGCGTTGCTCGAGCAGGGCTACGATCTGACCCTCTACAACCTGGGCGGCAGCGCCGACGAGCGTCGCAGCGTGTTCGAGCACTTCCTGCTGCGTAAGCGAGTCGACGCCGTGATCGCGGTCTCGCTCGAGCTCACCCCTGGTGAGACGACGCGCCTGCTCGACCTGGGCAAGCCCATCGTCGGCGTCGGCGGCCCGCTGCCCGGCATTCGAACGCTCAGTCTGGACGATGTCGAACTCGCGCGGCTCGCCACCGAGCACCTCATCGCGCTCGGACATGAACGGATCGCCCACATCGGCGGCGACCACGCACTCGAGATGGACTTCCATCTGCCCACGAACCGAAGGGTCGGCTTCGAGAACGCGCTCGTCATGGCCGGCCTCCCGGTCGAGGAGCGTTATTTCCACGCTGCCGACTTCACCCTCAAGGGCGGTTATCACGCGGCCAAGCAACTGCTGGGCGCACCACGCGATCGCCCGACGGCGATCTTCGCCGCGTCGGACGAAATGGCGATCGGCGCGATCCTCGCCGCCCGCGACCTCGGACTGGATGTTCCGGGCGACGTCTCGATCATCGGGATCGACGACCACGAGCTGTCGGAATTCTTCGGCCTGACCACCATCGCGCAGTACCCGGCCCTGCAGGGTCGCATGGCGGTCGAACTGCTCATGGACGAGCTGCACCCGGATCGACGCGATACGGACTCGCTCAACGTGGCGATCCCCTACGACTTCGTGGTGCGCTCGAGCACCGCCCGACCCGACCCGCGTCGCTCCAACTGAACTAGTTGGCGTTCGTCTTCAGCCAGGTGAACGGATCGACGTGGAGTCCGTCGACGGTGATCTCGAGGTGGAGGTGAGGACCGGTCGCCATGCCCGTCTGGCCGACCAGGCCCACGAAGTCGCCGACCTTGACGACTTCGCCGACCACGAGGGGTGACGAACCGAACTGCATGTGGGCGTAGAGCGTGGTGACGGTGTGACCGTTGATGTGGTGCTCGAGGATCACGTAATTGCCGAAGCCGGAGCTACTCTCTTGATGCTCGATGACGACGCCGTCGGCGATGGCAAAGATGGCGGCCCCGAAGCCGGGGGTGAGGTCGATCCCCATGTGATGAACCGAGCAGCCGCGGCATGGAGATACCCGGTCACCGAATCCGGAGCTGATGGGCACCGCGGACGGGAACGGCCAGCGGATGCTGCCGTTGCCCACCGTGTAGTTGAAGCTGCGAGTGCCGTAGCGCTGCCTGAGCATGTCGGCCCAGGACGTCACCGACCACGCGTCGCGGGTCGCCGGCGTGAGCTCGACGTTGTTGGCGACCTCAACGAATTGCAGGGCCTTGGGGGCGGCGACCTGGCTATCCTCGGCGGCCATCGCCGTCGAAGGAGAGTAGAAGGCGTTGGCCGGAACGGACATCCCGAACGCGAGGGCGCCCGCGAAGACCATGGCGCCGAGCGAGAGCAGGCGCGAGCCGACCGTCCGAGCGATCCGCTTGGGCCGCACCGACGTGCTCTGGCGGGTCGCGATCGGCTCACCTTTGAGCACGCGGGTGAATGACGCCGGAGCGGCTGTCGACGGTTTTGCTGTCGGAGAGGTCGGGGTGAAGGCGAAGGGCGACGCGGGTTCTGCCGGCGGGGACGGCACGAAAGTGCTTCCGCCGGTCGGGGCGCCGAAGAGAGCGCGGATGCCGTCGTTTGGCTCGAGCGCCTGGCCGGAGGGCCCTGGAACCGGCTGGTTCGTCTCCGTACTGCGCTCGCGTTCGCGCAGCTCGCGGCGGGTCAGCGCGGGCGTCGAAGGGAGCTGCTGATCGTCAGTACCGGGCGTCATCGATATCCCCCGTCCCCAGTCGACAGGAGGGGACGCACGTGTTCGCCGTAAGCGCTCAATGCTGTTCTCCTCCACGGTGACCCGGGGGACGGGACGGGCTGTCGTCGCCGCGACGACGGGGCGTCAAATGGCGAACTCACCAATGTTAACGAATTGGCAACGAATGCACCAACCCGGAACATATTCCCGCTCCGGATTGGACGCATCAGCGCTCGAGTTCGCGCAGTAATTCGTCGAGCGCTCGGGCGACGCTGGGTTCCCCGGCGAGCACGAAATCCCTGCTCGGGGCCGCCCCGTCGCGCCCGGTCACGAGCGCGCCGGCCTCGCGCGCGATGAGGGCTCCAGCCGCGTGGTCCCAGGGGCTGAGCGTCCGCTCGAAGAAGGCGTTGTAGCGGGCGTCGGCGACGAAGCACAGGTCGAGCGACGCCGTGCCCTGGCGCCGGATGTCGCGGATCCGGGGCAGCAGTCGCGCCACGAGTTCGCCCTGCTCGCCGCGCGTCTCGGCCGCGTACGCGAAGCCGGTCGCGATGAGGGCCTCGGCCAGCGGCACCGGAGGCGCGACCCGGATGCCGTGCGTGCCCAGGAAGGCCCCCTCGCCGCGCGCGGCAGTGAAGGTCTCGCCGGTCGCGGGATTGGCGACGCATCCGGCGAGCGCCTCCCAGGTGAGCGGGTCGGGATCGCCCTCGACGACGGCGATGCTGACCGCGTAGTGCGGGATTCCGTAGAGGTAATTGACCGTGCCGTCGATCGGGTCGACCACCCAGGTGAGACCGCTCGTGCCGCCGGTCGAGCCGCCTTCCTCGCCGAGGATGCCGTCATCCGGCCGCGCGTCTGCGAGTCGCCCTCGGATGAACAACTCCACCTCGCGGTCGGCCTCGGTCACGATGTCGACGATCGTCGACTTCGTCGCGGCAACCTCGACGCCCTCTCTGCGCCGTCGGGCCGCGAGCTCCCCGGCATCCAGAGCGATGGATCGGGCAAGGTCGAGCAGTTCGTTGGTCACGCCTCCACCGTATTCCGCTGTGGGACGACAACCGCCGATATGTTGATCGCGTGCGCCCGCGGCTGATCTCCATGCTCGCGGTGGCATCTATTGCGCTCCTCGGCGGATGCGCGCCGCAATTCTCCGGCGCGGTGCCGGCGAGCGACGCCATCCCGCTGTTCGTGCAGGACAAACGCGACGACAAGCGCGACAACCTGAGCGACGCGGCCCTCGATCGTCTCGTGGACCCGAACCGGCCTGGCTGCTCGGCCGCAGTCGCCGTGGATGGCGTCGTGCTCTGGGCGGGCGCCAAGGGCCTCGCCGACCTCAGCTCGGGTGATTCCCTCACGACGGAGACCCGTTTCAACATGGCGTCGGTGTCAAAGCAGTTCACCGCGACCGCGATCCTCATGCTCGAACACGAGGGCCTGCTCTCGCTCGACGATGTCATCGCGAGCTATGTCGACGACTTGCCCGCGTGGGGCCAGACCATCACGCTCGACCAACTCCTGCACCACACGAGCCACATCCGCGACTTCTG
>Ga0193699_10001294_pt1 | contig 9994 bp, 7 predicted proteins | sample L3c2metaG_FD_160095 | JGI IMG/M metagenome (GOLD analysis project Ga0193699, IMG submission 160095) | Soil microbial communities from a riparian zone of the East river system, Colorado, United States - L3c2 | ecosystem: Environmental > Terrestrial > Soil > Riparian zone | place: USA: East River... | reverse complement strand
CGCATGTAGGCAGGCCGCCGTCGGCGACCGGGAAATCCCGATAGGCGGACTGCTGATGCATCGATTTCGGATAATAGATCGCGGTCGGGATGCCCTGCGCCTTGAGCGCTGAGGCAAAACCGTCGCGATCGGCGCGCCCGGGCAGCCGGATGGTGTATTGCGCCCAGATCGAGGTGCAGCCGGCGGCGACGCGGGGAACGGTCACGACATTGCCGAGGCCGCGCGCATAGCGCTCGGCAACCTTGTTGCGGGCGGCGATTTCGTCCTCGAATATCCTGAGTTTCTCGAGCAGGACGGCGGCCTGGATGGTATCGAGCCGGCCGGTGAGGCCGAGCCGGACATTGTCGTACTTGTCCGAACCCTGGCCGTGGACGCGGATGCTGCGCAGGGTTTCGGCAAGCTCGGCGTCGTCGGTGAAGATCGCGCCGCCGTCGCCGAAGCAGCCGAGCGGTTTTGCGGGAAAAAAGCTGGTCGCGGTGGCGAGACCCGACGTGCCGAGACGGCGGCCTTTATAGCTCGCGCCGAATGCCTGCGCCGCGTCATCGAGCACGAACAGGCCCTCGGCCTCCGCGACCGCGGCAATAGCGTCATGGTCGGCGCTCTGCCCGAACAGGTCGACGGGCATCACCGCCTTCGGTTTGAGACCGAGCTTGCGCGCGGTCGCGATGCCGCGCTTCAGCGAATTCACGTCCATATTGAAGGTCGCTTCATCGACATCGACGAATACCGGCACGGCACCTGCCAGTGCCACCGCCTCGCCGGTCGCGCAGAACGTAAACGACGGACAAAGCACCGCATCGCCGCGGCCGACGCCCTTCGCCATCAGCACCATCAAGAGCGCATCGGTGCCGCTGGCACAGGTCACGACATGCCTGGCGCCGCTGAACGCCGCGAGCGCCGCCTCGAGCTGCGTCACTTCCGGACCGTTGATGAACTGGCAATGGGTGAGCACCCGCCCGACCGCATCGTCGATGGATTGGCCGAGGCGGCGGCGCTGCGCGCCGATGTCGATGAACGGTACGGGTTCTGGACGCAGGTGCTGGTTCATGGAGCCTTGCGAGGATTGAGAACGGGACATCAGTGGGATTAGCCGGCCACGCGGCGCGGCCCCTTGCGGGTGGCGGCCGCGGCAGGCCTGGCGGGCGCTTCCAGGCAGCGGATCGCGATTTCAAGGCTGGCGACGCCTTCGTCGCCGGTCACCGCCGGCACGCCGCCGGAGCGCACGGCATGGAGGAAGGAGATCAATTCGGCGCGCAGCGGCTCGTCATGTCCTACCGGCAAGTGACGCATCGAATAGCTGCCGTCCGGCTTGAAGCCGAAACACTCGGTGACCTGCCGGGTCAACAGATCGCCCATCACATATTTGCCGCGGGTCGCGACGGTGACGCTGCGCGCCTTGAACGGCGTCAGCCAGTTGGTGTTGATATGGGCGAGCACGCCGGAGGCGGTGCGGAATTGCAGCAGCGCGATATCCTCGCGCTCGGCCACGGCACTGGAGAGCTGCGGCTGCACCTCGACGATGTCCGACTCCGTGAACCAGCGGATCAGATCGATATCGTGCACGGCGAGATCGATCACCACACCGACATTCGACATCCGCGGCGGAAACGGTCCGACGCGCGTGATCGCGATCGAAAGAATATCCTCGCCCGAGATCGCCTGCTTGATGGCGGCGACCGCCGGGTTGAAGCGCTCGACATGGCCCACCATCAGCGTCACGCCGGCGCTTCGGGCCGCGGCGACGATGTCGCGTCCCTCCTCCACCGAAGGTGCGATCGGCTTTTCGACCAGGATGTGAATGTTGCGGGCGATGCAGGCCAGCGCGATCTCGTGATGCAGATGCGTTGGTGCTGCGATGGTGACGGCATCGACACCCTCGGCGATCAGCTCATCGAGCGTTGCGAAGGCGCGACAGCCGGCGAGCTCTGTGGCGCGGGCACGATGCTCGGCCAGGGGATCGACGATCCCGACCATTGTCACATCGGGCAGACCGACCAGCACGCGGGCATGATTGCTGCCCATGATGCCGGCGCCGACAACGCCGACGCGAAGCGAACCTTTTGCGTCGGCTTTCATGCCCCTGCGGACCTTGTGGAACTCATATCTTCAACCCCCCGAAAACAGTTGGCGTGGCAGCACCCGGTACCACGCAGGTTCTCTACCATATCGACGCTCTGGGGCGAACGGCTGAGAGATTTTCCCGAACACGTTTTGATTCAGAGGATTACATCCTTTTAAACATCCTATGTCTTGACAAGACGAATGGGTTCGTTCTGCCAAACACCCGGAGCAGCTCATCCTGGCGAAGGCGCCAGCTTCCCCAGAAAATGCCTCTCAAGGGATGTAGACCACAAGTTGGTGATTACTTCTGGGCAAGTTGCGTCGCGATTTTGGAGTGCACCGACGCCCCGGCGTATTCAGGATTGATGAGTGGGAGTGAATCAACCCCAGCGGGAAGATTCTCGATGCGTCCGACCAGCTGCTGGTCGGCCGATGTTGCGAGATATTCTCAATAACTGCCTTTATTTTTAGTTATGCCATCGGCTAGTTCTCGTAATGCTCTTTCTCGCAAAGACAAACTCCTACGCTCGTAGCGGGCTAATTTGTCCAGCTGCTTTGCTAGATCTAAGATCGTGAGCGGAGCCGCGATCGGAGGCCGCAATTCTTTGACAAGGCTTGCTGCTATCTGGGCAAGTCCGCCGAGGTCAACTTGCGGTTTTATTGGCGGCCTCATTAGAACTGGTGAAGTGCCAAGGCAAGAATAGAGGTGCTTATGAACCTCCTTCACACGATCAAAATCTATAATACGGCGCGCTGCTTCGACGGCCAAAGCAGTGATGTGGCCCTCTGCCGGTGCCGGCGACAACAGGGCGGCCAAGGCTCGCACATCCTCGCCAGCGGGATCGGTAGGAACGCTTAAACCATGCTTAAGAGCGTTCCGCGCAGACCTCTGTTTTCCGGTGCGCGAAATGGGGCCAGTGCTCACCTTGGAGTTGCGGCGATTGGCGGCTATTCGCTTTTCGCTCATTAGCGGCCGCCTTCAGAGAGCGCGGGAGAGGAGATTGTTTTCATCTCGGAACGGCGCCGCTCGACCTTATCCCACGCGCTGTCTCTCCGAATCTCTAATACCGCCGCACGTTTGTCGAAGCTTTCAAAGGCGGCCGTATGCATTAGCAGGATGTGACCATCTAAGACATCGGACGTGTGCCCCTTGGCAGCGAGACTAGCCAGAACTTCCATATATTGGCCGTTGGGAAATGCGCTGTCGCAGAAACGCTCCTCCGTAAAGCCGTCAAGCTTGCTCACGGCGAACGGTCTACCGGCGACAAAGGCAGCTGGAACCAGCCGCCGTAAGCGCCGCAACTCCCACTCTGCGTGAATGAAATCTGCCATCAAAAACTGCTCGATAACATTTTGAGGCTGCCAAAACTCGGTTACAACCTTAACTAGCGCATCAAATTCGGCGGCACTTTCGCCGGCGGTAATGGTGCGCGCAGCGCTTGGTGTCAGCAGTGCAAGAACCGCTTCGGACGTATCGAAGTGAAGGCTGCCTGAAGGGGACTGCGCCCGAGACTTAGTAGTATCTAAGTCCGTGAGCTGATTAAGGACGTTCGTTGAATCATTCATGTCATTACTCACTGTATAGCGACTAGTAGGATTGGCGAGGGCCGACGCACCGCATTCCCTTTTGATCCCATCGAAAGCGATGTGACAAAGCTTATTTAGCCGTGATTTCGTGTTCGCCAAAAGCTGCGCGACCGCAGGACATTACATAATAAGCGTCGAGGCGTTCCCGCGTGGCCGCCATCTCTATTGATGTCTAATCAGGAACAGCTCGAAGCCTCCTCTAGCTTGGATGGATCTCGGCCAGGCCAATGGCATGGCATAAGCGTCGCGCTTGGGGCGACGGCTTGATACCCGTCGCTGAGAGATAAATAATCTCAAGAGAGTTCTTCGCTGTCATACTGCACCCCATCAAACTTCCGTTGGGGTGCAGCCGGCATCAGGGACCAAAGCTGGCAATACGCGGATCGACATTTCGCCTGTATCGGCGATCACGACCGGCAACAACTCGAGAATGAGACTATAGGTGGCGAGTTCGGAACACGTGCCAGAGAGAGACGCAAGGGCAGAGTTGAAGTCCGCCGCCTCTCGGCTGATGGCCGCACAGCAATCCAGCACGCGGCCAACGGCGCGAATGGCCGCCGGCGACGGGTTCGTGAGCGTGAACACTTTCACAAAGTCATAATCCAACGCTTTCAGCGCAAGGAATGAAGCGGTGTCAGCCAGAAGCTGATAATTCGGATCAATGATCAGCGGGCGCCGCTGACCATATTTGCGGATCGCATGCGTTGCGCGACGCTGCGCTGCGACGTGTTTACGGCGCAGAAGAGAGCGTGAAACTTGAATTCGGGAGAAAAGAACGATTTTGGTATTCAGTCCGTGAACCATTTCAGCTCCTTAGAATCCCGGAGGAGAGGCAAACGATGAGTGCATACGGCTCCAAATGCACTATCGAGCCCTTTGCTCAGGGGATTGAGGAGCCGCGGCCAAGGCGGACCGACCACGTACCAATCAGTAACCTGTCCCCGGCTTAAGGGTTTCACCGCATCTACAGGTATTTAATTACCTTGGAAACCACGAGAGTCTCCTTGCACGAGCAAGGCATAGTGCCAAACGGCTCTGAGTCCCGGCTTAGAACGGGAAATCTCGTTAAATGGAGATCTCATCAGCTTTTTTTATCGTTGAACCGGCCAGCATTAGGTCTAACGCTCTTGATAGGATCTGCTGTCTATCGGCTGGCGGCTCCTTCATCATTGCAATTCCATTAACCAGGCTCATCACCGCAAGCCATAGAAACTCACAATCCCCTCGCGACAGCATTTCCTGTGGAATCGCGTCGGCAAAAAGCGATTTGAATCCTGTGTCTGCGTCGGCTTTCTGCCGCGAGAAAGCTTCGCGCTCGTCGGAGCTAAGCGAATTGATGCCATTGAACATCATGCAGATGCCAAAGTCTTGGAATGCGATCTCCGCGTATCGCTCAACAATCGCTCTCAGTGCCGCTTCGCCCGGCCGCAGTCCGCTTGCCTGGATCTCATCTATCGCGGCTTTCCATTGGCATAACGCTCTATCAATGCATGTGTTCAAGATTTCACGTTTGTCTTTGAAATGAAAATAGAGTCGGGGCTTCGTAAGTCCAACACCCGCTGCAATCTCATCCAGAGTCGTTTCGGCGATACCCTTCTCACTGAATAGTTGAGCTGCAGAGATCAGCATCTTTTCTTTTTGCCTATCGCGGTTGATCGCTTTTTCCTGATCGCTGGCTTGCTGCTTAGCAGACTGGATACGATGAGGCTTCTTATGCTGTCCCCGGTCCATTCGACCCTCAACCCTAGTATTTCGCGCTGGTGTGATTGCGCAATGTATGCCTGACGGAGCTGAAAATATGCGGCTGTATTGGATCGATTAGCCAAGGCAACACGCTCCCGTGCTCAAGGTGCCGCTGAACAGCCCTCCGTAAGCTCCGTTGAAACCACTCTTCAGTCGAAGCCAGCCAAAGTGCCTCCCGCCCACGCTCCAGTGGCAAAGCCCGCACGCGAGTCTTCAAAGCAAGCCACTGTCCTCACGATGCTGCGCCAGCCAAAAGGCTCCACAATTGCCGCCATCATGAAGGCGACCGACTGGCAGCAACACTCGGTACGTGGCTTCTTCGCCTGGACTGCGGTCCCGAATGCCACGCTCGCCCGGCAACACGCACCGTTGGGTGAGTATGCGATGAGCTGACACCCGGGGAACGGACGGAGCGCGTTGTACAAGCACCAGAGAGAGGTTGTCAGCACCGCCGCTAAGAAAAGCGTGAGCACTAGGGCGTTCCTTTGGGCAATGAAAACTCGCCGGTAGGGGCGGGTTGTTGCATCCGCCGTCCATTTCAGCTTCTTTGGACCGAATCTCAGGCAGTATCCGCGGCAAATTCGATCGTAGCGCCGCCGGTACGCTGCCTCTCAGCTTCGTTGATAATCGTCCTCAATTCGGATGATATCATCCTCGCCGAAATAACTCCCGGTCTGAACTTCGATCAATTCCAGAAGTATCTTGCCGGGATTTTCCAGCCGGTGAACGGCGCCGATCGGGATATAGATGGATTCGTTCTCGTGCACGGTCTTGATGAGTTCGTTGACCGTCACGCGCGCGGCCCCCCGCACCACGATCCAGTGCTCCGAGCGATGATGATGCTTTTGCAGCGACAGCCGGCCGCCCGGTTTCACGATGATGCGTTTGACTTGGTGACGATCGCCATTGTCGACCGATTGATAGGATCCCCAGGGCCGGTGAACCTTGATGTGCTCCTCCGTCACTTCAGGTGCGACGGTCTTGAGCTTGGCGACCAGGCGCTTCAATCCGCCGGCATCCTTCTGGCGCGACACCAGCACGGCGTCCTGGGTCGCCACGACCACGAGGTCGTCGACCCCTTCCAGCGCCACCAGCGCCCGGTCGGTCGAAACGTTGCAATTGCGCGAATCCTCGAACACCGCGGCACCCTGCGCGGCGTTGCCCTGGCTGTCTTTCTCCGACAGCTCCCATACCGCGTGCCAGGAGCCGACATCGGACCAGCCGCACGCCACCGGCACCACAGCGGCGCGCGCGGTCTTTTCCATGACAGCATAATCGATCGAGATCGCCTTCGCCGATCCGAACGCATCGGAATCCAGTTTGATGAATCCGAGATCGCGTCCGGCCTTGTTCACGGCGTCGACCACGGCCTTGACGCTTGGGGCGTCGAGGTTGCGGTATTCGTCGAGCAGAACGGCGGCGCGAAACATGAAGTTGCCGCTGTTCCAGAGATAGCCCTCCTTGATGTAGCCGGCGGCCGTCGCCGGATCGGGCTTCTCGACAAACTTCGCGACCGCGCGGACATCGCCGGAAATGACTTCGCCCGGGCAGATGTAACCGTATTCGGTCGCGGCGCGCTCGGGCTGCACGCCGAAGGTCACGATGCGACCCGCCTCGGCCGCGGCGAGGCCCTCGCGGCAGGCGGCGACGAAAGCCCCGGTATCGCGGACCATGTGATCGGCGGCCAGCGCGAGCACCACGGCGTCGCTGTCGCGGGTCTGCGCAAAGGCTGCCCCGGCCGCGATCGCCGGCCCCGAATCCCGCCGCATCGGTTCCAGCAGCACATCGGCCTCACGCCCGATCTCGGCCAGTTGCTCCAGCACCATGAAGCGGTAGGCGGCGTTGGTGATGACGATCGGACGTTCGAACAGCGCCGCATCCGACACCCGCAGAATCGTATCCTGAAAGGTCGAGCGCGGCCCGAACAACGACAGGAACTGCTTGGGATGGACTTCGCGCGAAGCCGGCCACAGCCGCGTTCCGGCGCCGCCGCACATGATCAGTGGAATAATTCGTGTGCCCATCGGCGCCTCAATCCTTGTAGTAGTCGCGATACCAGGCGACGAAATCGCGAATGCCATCCTCGATGGAGGTCTGCGGCCTGAAGCCGACGTCGCGCATGAGATCGCCGACATCGGCGAAGGTTTCAACAACGTCTCCGGGCTGCATCGGCAGCATATCCTTTACCGCCGCACGACCCAACGCCTTCTCCAGCACCGCCACCACATGGGTAATCTCTTCCGGATGATGGTTACCGACATTATAGACGCGCGCCGGCACCTGCGCCGTGCTCGCGTCACCCTCCGGAATTTGGTCCAGCAGGCGCAATACTACGCGGGTAACGTCATCGATATGGGTAAAGTCGCGCCGCATCCTGCCATGGTTAAAAAGCCTGATCGGCGTGCCCTCGATGATCGCCTTGGTAAAGAGAAAGATCGCCATATCGGGCCGTCCCCACGCCCCGTAAATGGTAAAGAAACGCAGGCCGGTGACCGGAAGCCGGTAGAGGTGGCTGTAGGAATGGGCCATCAGCTCGTTGGCCTTTTTCGTCGCAGCGTACAGGCTGATCGGAGAATCGGTCTTGTCGTCGACCGAAAACGGCAGCTTGGCGTTGGCGCCATAGACCGACGATGACGAGGCATAGACCAGATGACGGCATTCATTGTGCCGGCATCCTTCCAGCACATTGAGAAAGCCTTCGAGATTGGCGTCGGCGTAAGCGTGGGGGTGCTCGATCGAATAGCGCACGCCGGCCTGGGCCGCGAGGTGCACCACGAAAGCAAAACGATGTTTCGCAAACAATGCTGCGATCGACGGACGATCCGCGAGATCGGCCGGCACGAAACTGAACTGCGAATGCCCTCGCAGGATGTCCAGTCGCGCCTGCTTCAGGACCGGATCATAGTAACTGTTGAGATTGTCGAGGCCGACAATGGTGCGGCCCTCGGCCAGCAGCCGGCGGGCGACATGAAAGCCGATAAAACCTGCCGCACCCGTGACCAGTATTGCTCGATCCGACATCGCACCCCCAAGGGATTGGTTCCGCAGCACCACCGGTCCGGCGTCTTTTTACCCGCCGCATTGAGGGTGCCGCAATACCCGGTTATCCCTGCTATTGCCATATCGGCTTCGAAACCATACCAAGGCGGACCAAAGTAAGGCGCGCGGCCCTCGGAGCGTGCCTTCCGTCATCAACCTTCTCACATTTGGCGAGCGCGGACGACATGCGTCGCATCCTGCTTTCGGCGTTGAAAATACTGGTCTCCGGGGCACTGCTTTACTTTGCGCTCCGCAAGGCCAATTTTGCCGACCTTGCGTCGCGAATCAACGTTGCCAGCCTGGGCTGGATTGGCCTCGCGATTGCCGTCACCTTCCTGCAGATTTTCGTCGGCGTGCTGCGATGGCGCGAGGTCAGCGCGGAGTGCGGCGCATCCCTCACCACCCGGCAGGCGATGCGCTACAATGTCATCGGCGCTTTCTTCAACCAGACGCTGCCATCCTCGATCGGCGGCGACGCGGTGCGGCTCTGGCTGGTCGCCCGGGCCGGCGCCGGATGGCGCGCGGCGACCTATTCGATCTTCGTCGACCGCGCCATCGGCCTGATCGCGCTGGCGATCATCATCGTCGCCAGCCTGCCGTGGAGCTACAATTTGATCAGCGATTCCCATGGCCGCTCCGCGCTGCTGCTGGTCGATTTTGCAGCACTGGCCGGCGGCATCGGATTTCTGGTTCTCGGGCGGCTGCCATGGCCCTGGCTGAAGCGCTGGTGGGCAACCCATCATCTTCACGCCTGCTCCGTGATCGCCAACCGGGTGATTTTCAGCCACGACCGGGGACCAAAAGTCGCGGTCCTGTCGGTGCTGGTTCACGTTCTCGCCGTCGTCATCGCCTGGTGCGTGGTGCAATCGATCGCCGCCCCGGTGGTATTCGGCCAGATTTTCCAGCTGATCCCGCCGGTCATGCTGATCACCATGCTGCCGATCTCGATTGCCGGCTGGGGCGTCCGCGAGGCCACGATGGGACTGGCGTTCGGATATGCCGGACTGATGACCAATGAGGGCGTGAATATTTCGCTGCTGTTCGGCGCGGTATCCTTCATCGTCGGCGCCTTCGGCGGGCTGGTGTGGATTTTCAGCGCCGAAAAGGCAGCACAAGGCTCCACGCCTATTGAGGTGCGGGAATAACCCGCTACATTGGAGAATTGACTATTTCCGATTTGTCTCTGTCGCTTCTGGCCATCCTCGCTGCAGCGCTGCTTTCGGCCGGCCTAACGTGGGCCATCCGGCCCTTGCTCATGAAATATGCACTCGCCAGGCCGAACGCCCGGTCGTCACATCGCATTCCCACTCCCCAAGGAGCTGGCATTGCGGTGATCGGGGCCACGCTGGTGATCGCAGGAACGATCATGGCTTGCGCTGGTGCAACAGATCTCAATATGCCCCTCGCGGTTTTCGGCGCCTCGATTTTCCTCGCCATCGTAGGGTTTGCTGACGACATCAAATCCATACCGGTAGTGCCGCGGTTGATGCTGCAGGCGGTGGCGGTGGCCGCGATCGTCTTTACGGCGCCCAACGATCTGCGCATCGTTCCGGCATCTCCCGCG
>Ga0193699_10001293_pt1 | contig 9999 bp, 4 predicted proteins | sample L3c2metaG_FD_160095 | JGI IMG/M metagenome (GOLD analysis project Ga0193699, IMG submission 160095) | Soil microbial communities from a riparian zone of the East river system, Colorado, United States - L3c2 | ecosystem: Environmental > Terrestrial > Soil > Riparian zone | place: USA: East River... | reverse complement strand
TCATCATCCTTTAATATTCTCCTTAATATTCCATGAAGTATTTGGCTGTAAACCATCGTCAATATTACCTGGGTCACTTCCAGGTCTTCGTCGAAAAGAGTTCAATTTTTCAAATAATATACCTGGAATAGGTTGCAAGTCATCTCAGTAATATCATCCTAAACCTAATAATAACAATAATATAGCACCTTTAATATAAGTATTTTTATCTTTATATATTGGTGTTTCTTCTTCAATAATAAATTCTTCTTTTTTATTAATTATTTGTTTAAATCTTTCAGCAATTGTTGAATCTTTTTCAATTCCTGTTGAAGTTTTATCAGGTTTGTTCAATCTGGAGGGTATTTCTTTAATAGAATCTTTATTATTACCTAGTAAACTGGAGAATCAGGTGTAAAATTGAGTTTCTCTAATATAATTTAAAATAGAATTTAAATATTCTGTACCATAGATATCTACAAAAGATATTCCAAATATTGACATTAGAGAATAATTAGCTATAGTTCACAATCTTCTTAATAAAGAATATTTTTTAACTAATTTAATTATAAAGGCTATAAAGGCAATCTTTAAAATAATAGCTTTAAAATAAAGAATAGTTTTAAGAATAACTTGAAAGAAAGTAGTATTACTAGCTAAGTTGGTGGGTTTAGAATTTAATAAATCTAATTGTTTGGAATTTAATCCATTAATTTTGCTGATTAATTCAGCTTTGGTGTGTTTGTTTAAGTTCATTTTTGTTTTAATAATTAATCTCAAATCTTCTAAAATTAACAACCGTTTGGTTGGCAAACTGTTCAGACTTGAACTGAAACCTCTAACTTGTGGAATGTTAGTGCTCTTCCAAATTAAGCTACTGTTTGTTAAGGGGTTATAATTAGTGAGATTACAGAAAATTTAATTTCTTATTTTTTAAAAGATTTCATCGTTATCAATGAATAAAGGTTTAGTGCAAAATAGTTTACCATTTTCCATTATTTGTCTTCTTTTCAAATTAACTGATGAAATGTGCATATCTGTATTTTTAATAGAGATATTAGCATTAGCTGGATCTTTAAATCATCTTTCTTGTGCTTGAACAATAGCTTCATTTTTAATTAAAGTCTCAAATTGTTTAAATTCTAATTTTGAACCTATTCCTTTGGCTTTAACCATTAATTTTCCACTTATTGTTTTCAAAGCGTAAAGTTTTGGTGAGATAAAGTAAGCTTGTTCTACTTCTTGTTCTAGTTTAAATAGACCTAGTTTATTTCCAATTAATTCTTCTGGAATAACTTGATTAACTACTATACTATCGGTATCCATATAATAAATATCTATTCCTAAATCAATTAGTTTATAGATTACTTTAAACATATACATTCTAGCATAAGCAGTAATTGCAATTGCAGAAGGTAAAGATTGGTTTACTGATATATTTTTAGAATCACAGTCTAACATGAAGTTTAAATATTCATCTTTACCGTATAATTCTAAAAAACCAGAAATAGGTTTATTTTCATATCTGATAAATTCTAAATCTTCAGTAACACTATATTGTTCTTTAACATTAAATTTAGATAAAATATCTACAGCTTTATTTGAATCAACTATTTCTATGTTATCTTTATATGGTTTCATACCAAGTCTTCCATATAAACTGTTTAAAATCATTTTAGCAGTAGTTCTATCCATTTTTATGTTACTTAAACCTGCTTTAATATCAAAGTATTTACTTATAAAGGAATTATATATACCAGAAGTTTTATCGAATTTATAACCGTATAAAACTTTTATTCTATAACCGAAGCTGATAGCTAGTTTTATTTCTTCTGAGAAATATCAACCAGTTCATTTACCTAAAGGATTATACATTCTACCATCAATTTTATGAGGTAATAATGGGTAATCTAAATATTTAGGATCTAAACCTGATGTATCTACTTCTACAAAAACTATACCAAAGTAATTATTAATATTGAAATCTGTAGAAAATAGCATATTTCCTGTCGGCATATCATTTAACATTGCAAATGGATATAATGAAGTTACATCATAATATTTTAAATTTGTACCTTCATTTTTAAATACTTCTACTACTCCTCCATAATAAGCATTTCTCATGTCATTATGGGCATTACCTTTAATAATAGGTAATTTACTATCACCTAAGTAATTGGTTCTAAAGATTTTAAAAGCAATAGAAGAAATAGTAGATAGTTTAGTTATATCTATTCTTTCAGTATCAAAGATATCTTGACTAAATTTAATTAAAACTTGATGTAAAGATTTTAAATCTAATTCTAAATAGTTTAAAACTTCTAGTTTAAAATTTCAAGTATAAGACATAATACCTTCATATTCATCTGGAGTTATTCCATTGAACAGTGAGATATCTGGTGTTACACCTATATAATTTAAAGAATTTTCATCAGCGAAATTGTAAGGAAAATAACCCTTTTGGTCAGTTACTTTATATTTTTCAGCTAATGTTCTTAAAGAAGAAGGTAGAATTAAATATGAATCAAATAATTCTATTTTAGTTTTATCACTATCTTTGTGATGGTAAATTAAGTGAATTAATTTGTTATCTTTAAAGTAGGGTTTAACTATAAAATTTTTGAATAAAACATTGATTAAAAACATATAATCAAAATTAGCTAAATTATGAACGTAAACTTTTGCATTAGGATTAAAATCTAACATTTCTGTTAGAGCTTGAAGTAACATATCATAAGATGATTTATAATCTGTAAGATAATAAGTTCTCAAAAAGTCTCCAGCAAATCAACCACAGGCAAAAGGTACAAATTTACCATCTTTTACATATGTTTCTATATCAAAGGTTACTATGTTTACATTTAATTTAGCATTTGCTTTAGAAGAAGTTAAGAAACTATTGATACTTAATTTTTCGAAATGAGTTACATTAAAGTTGTCAATATAAATTAAATATCTTTCAAGACTTCTTATAAATTTACTTCCTTCGATTAATACATCTTCAAATCTGTAAAGTATTTCTTTATTTTTAAATAAAATACCTTCATGTTTAGTTTCATTAATTTTATTAATGTAAATTACAAATTCATCTTTTATGAAAAATAATCCTGAAGGATTTAAATCAAATTTTAAAATATAATAAGCCGATAACAATTTATTTAATTTATTTCCAAACAAATCTAAATTCATTGTTAAGGGTAAAATAGTACCATTAAAATATTTAGAATTTAGCATATTTATTTGTTTTTTGATTGTTTTTTCTTGCCCATTATACTGGATTTTGGGGATTTGTAAGACGATTTCTTCTTTTAGGCTAATAGGTCTAAATTTAAATACTACAGTATAGTTTCCTAGATTATCCATTCCGTAATTCATACAAGCTAATTCCATTTGAGTAATTAAAAAATTGTGGATTACAACTGGATTACTTTCTCTAGTAACTAATAATTGTCTAGATAAACTCAATATTGGACCATCACCCATGGTTTTCTCAGAGGCTAATAAGGGTAATACAACATAAGCTTTATTAAAGTCTAACAACTGGAAGAAATCTTTTAAAGTACCTATTTCTAGGTTAGAGAATTTGAAAAAGTGGTAATAGCCTATTCTAAATAGTTTCTTATTAGCAACTTGTTCGGATAAAAAAGTTACATTTGTTTGACTAAAAGTACTTAAGTCAAAGGTTGTAATTTGATTATTTGTGAATATGTTTTTCATTATTTTTTTATTTTATTTCCCATCATTTATAGTCAGTTGGGGAGAACTCGCATAGACTAATTATTCTTTGAGTATTTAACTTAATAATACTATTCGTTTTGGCTAATCAAAACCAACCCTATAAATTGTTAAACGGGTGGTATCATATAAATGACTTTATAGGGAGTTTCCCTGATCGTGCTCGTACAGTTTTTCGGACGATTCTATGTACTAGTTAACTCTTTCAAGCATTGACTAGCCTCTAGTCATAAGACTTTGTATAGCTGATACATTTCTATTTAGCCTAATTTTATTATTAGGGGGTAAATTTATTAAAATTATTATTATAATAGCTTATTATGAGGAATAAAAGAGTAACTAATGATAGTAGATACGAAGGCTAAACTATTTATTAATAATATTTAAATTATTATCAATAATAAATGGAGTTGAACTATCTAATTTACTATTTTTAAAGATTAATTTTCTTTTATTTTCTGTTACTTTTAAAGTGTATAATTGTTCTAAAACTTCAATATGTCCTTGACTAAGATTTTTAAATCATTTAGTTTGAGCTTTTTTAATAAATGTATCTTTATAAAGTAAATGTTCAAAATCATTCATAGTTAATTCTATATTATGACTTAAACCTTTAACTTTATAAACTATTTTACCATCAATAGTTTTTACATGAGTTTGAATAATAGGTTCATTTAAATTATTAGGAGCTGTTATATTACAATAAAAGAATCCAAAAGCTTTTGGATCAATAAGTCTGATGTCACCTTTAAAGAAAGTAGGATTACCAATAGGCATATCACTATCTTTCATAACAGAAGGATATAAACTATTAACATCGTAAGCATATAATTTAGAGTCTTTAGGTGGTTTAGGTAAATACATATCACAAGCTCCTCCTGTATAAGATAATCTTATATCTCTAGCAATTTGTCCACTTAATTGCGGGATTGTTTCATCTTCTAAGAAGTGGGATCTAAATATAGCAAAAGCTAAAGAAGATAGAGTAGGATATTTATGAATATTAATTTTAAATAATTCAAATATTAATTTATTAAACTTAAAGATAATTTGATGTAATGAAATGCAATCAATATTACAATATTTAATTGTTTCATCTTTCAGATTTCACAATTTATCAGTAAAATTATCATAATATTTTAAATATTCGTTTTTTGAAAGATTTTCATCAAAATAATTAATGTTAGGTATACTTCCGCTATAATCTAAGTTGTTTTCATCAACGAAAAAATAAGGGAAAATCGATTTTAATGTATCAACATTAAATGATTTACCTAGTTTAGATAAAGATCCGATTAATAATTGTTGAGAATCTCTGAAAAATATCACATGATCACCAAAATTTAATTGAATCGAAATAATTCTATCGTTATGTATGATAGGTTTACATAGTCCAAGTTTTACAATAATTTTTAATAAGAATATTGCATCAAAATTAGCTAAATTATGAATATATATTCTATAATTATCATATTTTTTGATCATTAAATCTTTTAAAGCGCATTGTATAAGATTAACACTAATTATAAAAGATAACGGATAGAGGGGTTATTAATGGTTTCAATAGAAAAGTTTGCGAAGTTTCTAGAGTAGTTCGATTCTACTTAACTTCAAAACAAAACAAAACAAAAAAACAAAAAAAAAAGGTGAAATAATCATTGTTGTTTGTTAAATTTTAATTTTTAAGGTTAATAAAGCAAGAAAAAGCGCTTTATTTTGAGTTATTAACCTATTTTGGTTTATAAGGGGATAAATTGGTTAAAATAAAATTAGTTAAGGTGAATTTTAACTTAATTTTGTAAAATCGCTATTGAATAAAAGTACTAGTTAATTGAAAGGAGTTTCCAATGGGTTTTGTCAGTTAAATTTTAATTTTATTAACTTTATTTATTAAATTTAATATTTTATTTTTAAGAATTCTTAGATAGTAATCTATTTTTATTAAAAAATTTATATTAATAGTCAAGGGTATGTATTTATTATTGAGAAGTTTTTTTCTAGGATTTAAATTAATAGATGTTTGCAAAGATTCTTTAATTATAATATTAAGATTGTTAATATTTTTATAAAATCTTGGAGGGAAAAGTTTAGTGATTGGAATTCCTTTAGCTATATCATCTATTTCTTTTCAAGTTAAAGTATTTCTCTCTATACCTGAAATTATAGAATGAGTTATACCTTTATCATCTAAATAACCATATTTTTTAATACCTAGGAAGTAAGCTTTTTTAATTCAACCCCCTTTCAACTCATCTTTCATTAAACCTAATTCGTTACCTATTAATTCTTGTGGTAATTCTCCATCTACAAAGGCTGAGTCAGTGTCAGTATAATAAAAATTGATACCTAGTTTAGGTAATAAAACTTTATATTTCATCATTTCAATTCTAGCATAAGCTGTAACTGCTGCTGCTATACCTACATGTGATTTAACCGTTCTAAAATTAGTTATTAAATCTAAAGTTGTATCTGTTTTTATTTCATTAATTAAATTATAATCTAGATTACTACTCATTAAAATAGTTGAGATATTTTCATTTATACTAATTTCAGAAAATATTGTATAATTACCATAAAATTGAGCTAAATCTTTTTTATAAACATTTTTAGTTTCTATTAAAGTTTTTTTTCTCCCAAAGTAACCGTATAATTGATTTAAGTGCATTTTAGCTATAAGTCTTAAAGCTCCAGTAGCTGATTTTTTAATATTATAAAAATAGTTTATATAATTATCAAATATATTCGCTTTACTAAAATTATATACTTTAATAAGTTCTATTTTATATCCATATTTTTCAACAGCTTTCAATTCTTCTGTAAAATAAATTCCAATTCAACTACCTAAAGGATGTACAGTTTCATTGAATATTTTGAAAGGTAGTAAAGGTATTTCAATGTTTTTAGGTGCTGTGATTTTAGCTTCTGCAAAACCAAATACATCTTCTAATTTAACATTTGTTCCCTCACTTTCACCTAAGAATTCAATAGGCATAGGATTACACATAGCTTTAGGATATAATGAATTTACATCATAATGTTTTAAGTTTTCACCATAATTATAATAATAATCTGTAGAGCCTCCGATATAAGCTAATCTTATGATACTGTCAAGTTTTTTAGTTAAAGTTTTAATATTCGTATCTAAGAATTTTTGTCTAAATATTTTAAAAGATAAAGTAGAAGTACTTCAAACTGAAGCTAAATCAACTTGATGTTCATTTATATAAATATCTTGAGCTTTAGTTAAAGCTTTCAATAAACAAATTGAATCTTGTTTGCTATATTCAATGAATTGTTCTAATAATTCAGAATTTTTAAATAAAGAAATTTTATTGAATTCAGGGAACCTTCTCCAGCTAGATTTTTTAAAAACCTTTCTAATCTTAACATTCAAATAAAAAATGATTTAATTATCTCAGTTCTTTTTAAACCATCCAAAAAACTTTTGAATAATAAATACTTAACACCTCAAATTAATATTAAATTCTTAATTACACTTGACTATTATTTAAAATTACTAAAAAACAAAATTATCCATTTAATAAACAAATATAACATCGGACAAAAACTTAGATAGAATATTTTAATTAATTTTTATGAGCTTTTGACCTTTTAAATTTCCCTTTCTTTAATTAATTTTACCTCTTTTGAGGGTTAATTGTTATTTGGTTATATCTTGAAAACTCCAAATATTCAATCATACAGTTCGATTCTGTTTAACTCTATTTAGTAAATATTTATAAAATTATATATAGAAATATAAACAAAATTTTATTTAGAATTAGTTAAATTATAAAACATAAAAGAGGATATTAATTATTCAGTTTTCACTAAAGAATTAATTAGTGAACCTCTAAATAAATGTAATTATTGTTTAATTTAATAAATTTAATTAAAAATTAAAAAAAAAACAAATTTAAAAAATATTACATAAAAAGAGCTTAATTTTTCTGTAAATAAACAGAAATTTATTATATAATATTATAATAATATTCCAAAAATATTCTTTAATTAGAGTATAATATTTTTAGGTTAAACCTCCGTTAAATTTATTAATAATAAGTTATTAAAATATAAATTATAATTAAATTATATATTATAATAATATTAATATTTGAATGTTTATAGCCTTTAATTGTTCAAGTTTTTTATAATATATTAATAATGTAATATAAAAAATTCTTAGATCGAACATTTAATTATATAATTAATGTAGGCTTAAATTTAAAATAAAAAATGAAATATATCTTAATAAATATATTAAGTTTTACAACAATTATCTCAAGTGTATTAGTAATAACATCTCAAAATCCAGTAATCTCAGTAGTATATTTAATATCTGTATTTGTAAATGCTGCAGGTTATTTAATATTATCTGGTATAGGTTTTCTAGGTTTATCATATATTATAGTATATGTAGGAGCTATAACTGTATTATTTTTATTTGTAATTATGATGATTAATATATCATTAACAGATATAATAGATACTGGAAAACAATATACTAAAAATTTACCTTTAGCTTTTGTAGTTGCTTCATTATTTATATATGAAATGTTTAATATTTTACCATTTAGTTTTAATAATGTATCTGGTTTAAATTTAATCTTAGATACTATTACTAATTTTAATTTATTCATTTGAAATAATAATGAATTAAATTTTGTTAATAATATTCATACAACCTATCAATCTAATATTGCAGATACTACCTTCATTTCATTTAGTCAAATTGAAGCTATAGGACAATTAATTTATACATATGCTGCTATCTTATTAATAATTTGTAGTATTATTTTATTATTATCTATGATAGCACCTATATTTATTTCTTTAAATAAAAAATAATTTATTTAATAATTTTAATATAATTTTAATATAATTTTAATATAATTTTCCCCCTATTATCAATATTAGGATAAATCTTTTTATAAAATAATTTAATATTTTTAAAATTTATCTTTGTTTGATATATAATTTTTCTCATTTAGTATAGAAAGGTCTTTAGACTAATTATTCTTCTAAATCTTTTTTCTATTCTAGTTCGTCCTTTTCACATCTTTCTTGGTATAGTATTATCTCTTCCTGTTGTGGCTAATCACAACTTACCTTTTTTTTAAGTTGTCAGCTTAAAAGAATTTATTTCTACAACTTTTTCTTTTTATAATATTTTACTTTATATTAGCCCTAATCTACTTAATTAAGACTTAATTAGGAAAAGAAGTGAGATTTAATCCATAAAACACAGAAATTGAATTTATTATATAATATTATAATAATAAGAGTTAAGTTTACAGATGGTTTCTGTAATGGATCTGCAAAATCCATAAAAATAAGGGTTCAATTCCCTCTTAATTCTAAATTAACTTTAAATAAAATTTGTTTTGTTTTATGGTTTAAATCATTATAAATAAAAACAAAAAAAGTATTAATTTTTATATAAATTATAGCCAATTATAAATAATATATTAAGCATTTAGACATAATTAAATAATAATAAATTAAATAAAGTATAAATTAATTATTATTTAAAAAGTATGCAAAAAATTCTCTTAGTTCAATGGTAGAACTGCATTCTTCTAAAGTGTTAATTTTGGTTCGAATCCAAAAGAGAATAAGAATTTATTATTTTAGAAATTTAAATTAAAAATATTAAAATTATTTGATAATATAAAATTTATTATTTAATATTTAAAAAATAGTTTAACTTTAATTATTACTATTAAGATTTTTTGTTTTAAAATTTTAACAGAGAATATTTGTTAAATCATTAAAATCATTTAAACCGATAATTTAAGGTTTTAAGAATGTAAACAAATCAAATCAAATCAAATCAAATCAAATCAAATCAAATCAAAAAAAATTATTGTTACAGTGTCTTCTACTTTATATTTTTATTTTATAATTATTTTGTTTATAATTATTTTTATAATATAAAGAAATATTTTAATTTATTATAATTTATATTATAATTTACTTATATTAAAATATACTTAATTATTTTGGTTTTAATTATTTATTAAACTTAAAAAATATTTAGCTTATACTATAATTTATATTTTTATTGTAAATACAAGTATTAAATAAATATTTTTTAAAGTTCTGTTGTTAATTTTAATTAACTATTTATAATCAATATTTATATTTATTTAAATTATTTTTGTTTTTGAAAATATCAGACTATAATTAAAATTTATAATTTTGTTTTTGTTTTTAAATAATATTACAATCATTTTATGTATAAATTATTTAATTTTTAAAAAATATGTAATAAAAATTAAATTT
>Ga0193699_10001292_pt1 | contig 10003 bp, 7 predicted proteins | sample L3c2metaG_FD_160095 | JGI IMG/M metagenome (GOLD analysis project Ga0193699, IMG submission 160095) | Soil microbial communities from a riparian zone of the East river system, Colorado, United States - L3c2 | ecosystem: Environmental > Terrestrial > Soil > Riparian zone | place: USA: East River... | reverse complement strand
CTTCCGGCTCGAGTCCGATAACCCGGCGCGGCCTTGGGTGCTCAGCGCGGCGATGCGTCCGCTCGCCGACGGTGTCCGCGCGGTCGGCATCGAAGCCCGTAACCTGGCGGCGCGCGACATTCTGCTCGCGCTGCGGATGAATGAGACGGCAATCGACGCCGACTTGCCGCTGTCGGCCAGTTTGCGCGCCGAGATTTTGCCCGACGGCACGCCGCAGCTGATCCAGGGGCAGTTGCTGGCGGATGCCGGCACGATCGTCGATCACGAAAATCAGAACGTTCGCGTGGCCATCGACCACGCCGACTTCCGGTTCAATTGGGACGCGGCGCGGCGGACCATGGTCGTTCCGTTTCAGATCAAATCGGGCGGCAACCAGTTCACCATGCAGGCCATGTTGGAGGCGCCGGCCGCCGACCAGACGGCCTGGCTGCTGAGCGTGACGCGCGGCGATCCGGTGATCGATCCGATCATTCTCGGTTCGGCGGGATCGGGCGACGAAGAGGGCACCGCGCTCAACCGCATAGCGGTGCGCGTGCGCATCGATCTGGTGCGCAAGCGCATCGACTTGGACCAAGGCGATTTCAGCCGCATCGACACGCGACCGCTACGCAATGTCGGCATCGCGGTCACGGGCAGTCTGGATTATTCGGCGGCGCCGCATCTGGCGTTCGGCGTTGCCGGTACGCGCATGCCGACGTCGGTGTTGAAGCGCGTGTGGCCGGTGTTCGTGGCCGCCGACGTGCGGTCCTGGGTCGAGGATCATATTTCCGGCGGCACTGTCGAGCGCGTCGTGGTGGCCGGCAACGCGCCGGTGGCGAACTTCAAGAATGGCGGCCCGCCAACCCCCGAGGACAGCCTCTCGATCGACATTGAAACCAGCGGCACCAGCCTGCGGCCGATCGACAATTTGCCGATGATCCGCGATGCCGATCTGACCATTCGCGTCACCGGCCGCAGCGCGACCGTCAATCTCGGGCGCGGCACTGTCGAAGCCGGCGGCCGCAAACTCAATGTCGCCAGCGGCGTATTCGAGGTGCCCGACACCCATCCCAAGCCCGCGCCGGCGCGCTCCACCTTCCGTATCGACGGCACCATGGCCGCCGCCGCGGCCCTTCTCGCCACCGACGGGCTCCGCGACAAGGTCGGCATCACGATCGATCCGGCGTCGAGCCGCGGCACCATTGCAGCCCAGGTCACGGTCAACGTGCCGTTGCAAAAGGACATTCCAAAGGGCGCCGCGACTTTTTCCATGACCGCGGATCTGACCAACTTCGCTGCCGACAAAATGCTGCTCGGGCAGAAACTCGAGGCCTCGTTGTTGCGGGTGACCGCCGGCCCCGACGGCTATCAGGTCAAAGGCGACGTCAAGATCAACGGCACGCCGGCCACCATCGATTTGCGCAAGCAGAAGGGCGACCTCGACGCCGAGTTGCGCATGCAGGCCAATATCGATGAGGCGGCGCGGCGCAGGATCGGCATGGATCTCGGCAGCGCGGTGGCTGGCAATATTCCCGTCAAGGTCGTCGGTCGTGTCGGCGATAACACGACCGAAGAACGCATGAACGTGGAAGCCGATCTGACGCCGGTGAAAATCGACAATCTGCTGCCGGGATGGTCGAAGGCGGCGGGCAAGCCGGCGCGCGCGACCTACACGCTGACGAAGACCGCCAAGTCGACCAAGATCGACGACTTGAGCATCGACGGTTCGGGCGCTTCGGTCAGGGGCTCGGTCGAAATCGACAACAACGGCGATCTGGTGTCGGCGAATTTTCCGACGTTCAGCCTGTCGGATGGCGACAAGGCGTCGCTTAAAGCCGACCGCAACAACGAAAATGTGTTGCGCGTGACCATGCGCGGCGATGTCTATGACGGCCGACAGTTCATCAAAGCCTCGCTCGCGGGCGGGCCCGACAAGAACAAACAGAAGCAGATCGATCTCGATCTCGACATCAAGCTCGGAACAGTTGCGGGCCACCACGGCGAAACGTTGCGCGGTCTCGACCTCAAACTGACGCGCCGCAGCGGCCGCATCCGTTCGTTCACGCTGGCGTCGAAGATCGGCCGCGACACGCCGCTGATCGGCGACATGCGCGTGCGCGCGCGCGACAATCAACAGGTCGTCTATTTCGAGACGGACGACGCCGGTGCGCTGTTCCGATTCACCGATATGTATCCGCGCATGTTCGGCGGTCAGATGTGGGTGGCAATGAACCCGCCGACGCAGGACGAAGCGCCGCAGATCGGCCATCTCTTCATTCGCAGCTTCGCGATCCGTGGCGAACCCGCGCTCGACCGCGTCGTGTCCGGCGCACCAGGCGGCGCCAAAGGCGTGGTCGAGTTCTCCGAGCTGGGTGTCGACTTCACCAAGCTTCCCGGCCGCATGTCGATCCGCGACGGCGTGGTGCGCGGCCCGTTGGTCGGTGCCACCATCGAAGGGCAGATCGACTACGCCAAGGACGACGTTCATCTGCGCGGCACCTTCGTGCCGTTCTACGGCCTCAACAACATGTTCGGGCAAATCCCGATCGTCGGCTTGTTCTTAGGCGGCAGCAATGAAGGTCTGCTCGGCATTACCTATGAAGCAGTCGGCCCGCCGGGCGCGCCGCGCATCTCGGTCAACCCTGTAACGGCCATCGCGCCGGGCTTGCTGCGCAAATTCATTCCGTCGCCGGGCACGTTCGACCGCAATTTTATTCCGCCGAGCCGGTAGCGCATGATCCCGAAAAGTGGGAACCGGTTTTCGGACAAGGTCATGCGCAGGAAAATTAAACCGCCTTCAACAACACGTGTTTCTTCTTGCCGAGCGACAGCTTGATCACGCCGTCGGTGGTCAGGTCCTTGGCGGTCAGCGTCATCTTCTCATCGGTGACCGTGGCGTCATTGATTTTGAGGCCGCCGGCTTTGATCTGACGGCGGGCATCGCCGTTCGAGCTGACCAATCCGGTTTTTTCCGCAAAGGCGACGAGGACGCCGATGCCTTTGTCGAGGTCGGCGCGCGCGATCTCGACCGTCGGCAGCGCGCCCGCGAACGAGCCTTCCTCGAAGGTCTTGCGCGACGTCTCGCTGGCTTGTTCGGCAGCGGCGCGGCCGTGCACCAGCGCGGTCGCCTCGGTCGCCAGCACCTTCTTGGCCTCGTTGAGTTCCTGGCCTTGCAGCGCCGCGAGCTTGGCGATTTCGTCGAGCGGCAAAATTGTGAACAGCTTGAGGAAGCGCGCAACGTCGCCGTCCTCGGTGTTGCGCCAATACTGCCAGTAGTCGTAGGGGCTCAAGAGATTGGCATCGAGCCACACGGCGCCAGCGGCGGTCTTGCCCATCTTGGCGCCGGACGACGTGGTGAGCAGCGGCGCGGTCAGCGCGAACAACTGCGCATTGTCCATGCGGCGGCCGAGGTCGATGCCGTTGACGATGTTGCCCCATTGATCGGAGCCGCCCATCTGCAAGATGCAGCCGTAGCGTTTGTGCAACTCGACGAAGTCGTAGGCCTGCAGCACCATGTAGTTGAATTCGAGGAACGACAATTCCTGCTGGCGGTCGAGCCGCATCTTCACCGAGTCGAAGGACAGCATGCGGTTGACGGAGAAATGCTTGCCGACGTCGCGCAGGAAATCGATGTAATTGAGCGTGTTCAGCCAGTCGGCATTGTTGGCCATCACGGCATTGCCGCCGCCACCTTCGAACTTCAGGAATTTGGAAAAGATCGCGCGGATGCCGACGAGGTTCTGTTCGATCATCTCGTCGGTGAGGATACGGCGGCTCTCGTCCTTGCCGGAGGGATCGCCGACGCGCGTGGTGCCGCCGCCCATCAGCGCGATTGGCCGATGTCCGGTCTGCTGCAGCCAGTACAGCATCATGATCGGCAGCAGCGAGCCGACGTGCAGCGAGGCGGCGGTGCAGTCGAAGCCGATATAGGCGGTGATCGGGCCGGCCAGCGCGCGCGCATCCAAGACGTCGGGTTCCGACACCTGATGGATGAAGCCGCGCTCGGCAAGAATGTTAAGGAAATCGGATTTATAGGCGCTCATTGGGGCTCATCGGATCTTGTCGCTACGGGGTCGCTGGTGGTGTAACAGGTCCGGCGTAAAGGAAAAGGGGTCGGGTTTGGGCGTGGTGCGGGCCATAGGGCTGATGAGCGGGACCTCGCTCGACGGCGTCGACGTAGCGCTGATCGAGACCGACGGCGAGCGCATCGCCGCGCTGGGACCGACCGGCTACCGGCCTTATTCCGATGATGAGCGGGCTTTATTGCGCGCGGCGCTGGACGAGGGCGTCCGCTTGAAGGATCGCTGGTCGCGGCCGGGCGTGCTGGCCGAGGCCGACGCTTTCGTCACGCGCGTCCACGCCGCGGCCGTCGAAGATTTTCTCGCCACCGAACACATCGACAAAGCCGGCGTGGCGATTGTCGGCTTCCATGGCCAGACCGTGCTGCACCGGCCGGCTGCGCGCCTGACGGTGCAGATCGGCGACGGCGCCGCGCTCGCCAAGCGGCTCGGCATGGCGGTGGCGTATGATTTCCGCGCCGCCGATGTCGCGGCCGGCGGGCAGGGCGCGCCGCTGGTGCCGGTGTTTCACCAGGCGCTGGCGCGCGATCTCGAGCACCCGCATCCGATCGCGGTGTTGAACGTCGGCGGCGTCGCCAATGTCACCTTCGTCGACGGCGGCGATCCGGTCGCCTGCGATACCGGGCCGGGTAACGCGCTGATCGACGATTTCATGCGCGCACGTACCGGCGTGCCGCTCGACCGCGACGGCGATCAGGCCGCGCACGGCATAGCCGATGAAAAATTTGTCGAGAACGTGCTGGCGCATCAATTCTTCGACTTGCCGTGCCCGAAGTCGCTGGACCGCAATGCTTTCGCATTCGCCAATATCGGGCTGCCGGATTTCTCGGTCGAGAACGGCGCCGCGACTCTGTCGGCGCTGACCGCGGCGTCGGTCGCGCGCGTCGTGCGCCACATGCCGGAGCCGCCGAAGGCCTGGATCGTGGCCGGCGGCGGCGCGCGCAATCCAACCTTGATGCGCATGCTTTCGGAGCGGCTTAAGCCGGCGACGGTCGAGACCGCCGACGCTGTCGGCTGGTCTTCGCAGTCGATCGAGGCGCAGGCCTTCGCTTATCTGGCGGTGCGGACGCTCAACGACATGCCGATCACGTTTCCGCAAACCACCGGCGTCGCGCAGCCCACGCGCGGCGGCGTCGTCGCGCGGCCCTAGATCCTCAGCCTATTTTTCTTTGGGCACCCGAAACGTCTCGTGACATCCGTCGCAGGCGTGGGCGACAACGCGGAACTGCGCGCGTAGCGCCGCTCCGTCGCTGGCTTTCACGTTCATCAGCTTCTCGGCTTCCGTTTCGAGCGCCTTGGCGTTGTTCTCGAAGGTGGCCCAGTCCTGCCAAACCGCAGGCTTTGCGGCTGTGGGATATTGGGTGCTGCCGGGCGGAAACTGCTTGGAGATTTTCGCCGCGAACTCATGAATGACGTGAGCATCGCCGGCGATTTTATCCAGGTCCTTATTCGCGCGAAGGCGCTTGCTGATGGCGAGCAGGCGTTCTCCCAGACTTGTCATCGTGATCATGCGCTCTTTCACGATGCCCGTTGCGTGGTCATGTCCTTCATGCGCGAACGCTGCTGATGCGACGATGACAGCTAGAATTGTAAGGGGGACGAGTTTCTTCATTCGATTTTCAACCTCAGGAAGGCCATGGCGCTGGTCGGATCGCCGTACAGCGGTTTGAGATCGCCGGGCAATCCGTAAAAGCTTACGAGCCCGCCGATGCCGAATTTTGCGTGGTCAGTGCGGTAGAAGTCGTAGATGCCGCCAATGGAGACTTTGTTGACGGTGTAAATCGGTGCGTCGTGCACAAGTTCGTCTTCCTGGACCCGTTCGGCGCGGGCGAAGACCGTGTAAGTCTTCTTGAAGATCGCGGCGGTTTCGAGAATAAAGCCGTCAAGCGTATTGCCGGGCTTGACTATCTTGCGGCCCCAAGCGGCCGTCGTGCTCCACACATTGTCCTTGCCGAACGGCTGCGTGTAGATGGCCGACATCGTGAAGCGGTCTTCGTTTCGGTCCGGCTCCAATTGTTCGGGTGAATGCAGGTGACCATAGGACACTTGCAGCGACAATTCGCGGATCGGGTTCCACGAAATACGGCCCGAAAAGCTATCGAGGCGGGGCGCTTCGATGTCGTAACGGTACTGATCCGGTTCGCGGCCCTTGAAGGCTGAGGCCTCGAACTTCCACGTGTCCAGCACCACGCCGGCCGTGACCACGCCGAACATGATGTGGGTAGAATCGAGCCAATGGTGCGTAATCGGTGCTTCCGGCATATCCATGCCGCTAAGCCGGTGCATGAAGGCCGGTGGGCCGAGCGCGGGTTCGCCGGGCAGGCCGGCGTAGAGGAATGCGCTGGAGTTTTTCGTGATGTCGTAGCTGTAGGTCGCCGCAAGCTCCATGAAGAGTTCGTGCGGATGCTGGCGCTCGACCAGATGGGTACGACCGTCCGCGGTTTCGCCGGTGGCCAGCAAGAGCGGATAGCCGCTAGGACCCATGAACGGGTCTGGCGACAGCATCGCGCGCAAGCCGAAGGTGCCGTCGCCGAGCCGACGTTGCGCCATTCCCATGAACATGCCGCTGGCGAATGTCTTGTCGCCGCCGCGCGGGCCGCCCTGGTGGTCGTACGTGAAATTGAACAGCGCGTGGTACATGGTCTGCCATTCGCCGTAGGTTGCGTGAACGCCCGCGTGCGGGGTCGTGTCGGGTTGCCAACTAGTGCCTGAGGCCTCGCGCACCATCGGATAAGGACCGAGGTAGCCGCGCATGTCTTCATGACCGCTGTGCGTCTGCCCGGCGGGCATTGCACCACCATGCGACATGCCTTGCATTGTGCCGCCCGCGGGCATGTCGTGCGCCGCCTGCTTGTGATCGTCATGCGGGGATTTTTTGGACTTCCCGCCGCCCATGTCCATGCCGGGCATGGCGCTGTGATCGTGGCTCGGCTTGGCAGCGTCGTGGCTGCCATGGCCGGTTTGGCCGGCATGACCGCTTTGGCCGGCCTCAAGTTCTTTGAGGATGTCCTCGGCTCGTCCCGTGCTTAGCGATAGCGCAAGGACGATCGCGCTGGCGAAAAGCCCGCGCGGCAGAAAACGCGTGTTCATAAGAGACCTCTGACTGACAATAACCGTGTGCCGCTTTGAGTGCGGCGGTGGTGTCGTTCAGTTCAGGGGGACTTGGGTATGCCTGGATCGGTCGCGACCGTCTGTGCGACAAGGGCGGCGCGAGTAATCGCGTACGTCGCGCGCGCCTGAGACAAGATCACAGCGGGGCCGGCGTCGATGGCCATCAGGCTGACCGACGTGCAGGCCGCGCAACACTTCTTGCACGGACTGTCGTTCTGCGGCTGCGGCGCATCGCCGGACGCATGCAGACAATCTTGTTCGCCGGGCTCGATGGCAAGATTGGCGTAGGTCTCGACTTGGTGGCTCTCATGCGCAACGGCCGTGCCGGCGTCCATCGCAGGCAGCGAGGTGTGCGCATGCGATGTCACGCCGCTCAGGACCAAGCCTGCCGCGATCAGGAGAACTGCAATCTTGCGAAGGACCAATCGCATTGCACAAGCTTAGCGCCGCGCCTTAACCGGCGCCAGTGCGAAACGCGCGACTGTACAGACGCGACGCAAACAGCGTTACGCCGCCGGCTTGCGCTCGGTCTTGAGCCGCTTGTCGAGGTAGCCGGCGATCGAGGTGAGCAAGGTGTCGACCTTGCCGTCGAAGAAGTGATTGGCGCCGGGCACGACCTTCTGCTCGATCACGATGCCCTTCTGCGTCTTCAACTTCTCGACCAGCGTGTTGACGTCCTTGGCTGGCACCACCGCATCCTTGTCGCCGTGAATAATCAGGCCGGACGACGGGCAGGGCGCCAGGAACGAGAAGTCGTAGAGATTGGCGGGCGGGCAGATCGAGATGAAGCCTTCGATCTCCGGGCGGCGCATCAGCAACTGCATGCCGATCCAGGCGCCGAACGAGAAGCCGGCGATCCAGCAGCTCTTGGCTTCCGGGTTGATGGTCTGCGCCCAGTCGAGGGCCGCCGCCGCGTCCGACAATTCGCCGGTGCCGTGGTCGAACGAGCCCTGGCTGCGGCCGACGCCGCGGAAGTTGAATCGCAGCGCCGAGAAGCCGCGATGCACGAAGGCGTAGTACATCTGGTAGATGATCTGATGGTTCATCGTCCCGCCGAACTGCGGGTGCGGATGCAGGATGATCGCGATCGGCGCGTTCTTCTGGCGGGCGGGGTGGTAGCGCCCCTCGATCCGACCTGCGGGACCGGTGAAAATGACTTCAGGCATGACTCTCGACCTCGAACCGGGTGTTTGCGCGCTTTTCGCGCTCTTGTCGTTTGGCCGCGCGTGACGATCGCGGCGGCGGTGGTGATCCGCGCCCCGCCGAAGGTCAGCCGAGCGCTAGTTTAGAATTACTCTAATTATAGGATTTCCGCTGTTCTCCGGGCCAACAAGAGCTATAAGCTGGCCGGTGAATGGCGGTTTCTACCACAACCCCCAGGGCAAAAAGCAAGCTTTTTGGATATTCCGAGGCTGAAACGGTAATTAGGTACTGACGGGCGACAATGCCAGAGCGCGCATATTTCGATTGGAATGCGACCGCGCCGCTGCGGGCGGAGGCGCGCGAGACGATGGTGGCCGCGCTGGGGCTGACCGGCAACGCGTCGTCGGTGCATGCCGAGGGCCGCGCCGCCCGGCAAGTGATTGAGAACGCACGGCAAAAGGTAGCGAGCCTGGTCGGTGCGGAAGCCAAGAACGTGATTTTCACGTCCGGCGCCACCGAAGCCAATATGCTGGCGCTGACGCCGGCGCTTCAGGTCGCGGGCGAAAAAGCGTTGCGGGACAGGCTGTTAGTGTCGGCGATCGAGCACCCTTCGGTGCGCAGCGGCGGGCGTTTCCCGGCCGGCAGCGTCGAGGAACTAACAGTAACCAATGCGGGTTTGCTGGACCTTCATGCTCTTAGAAGTGCGCTTGCTCGGACCGAGAGGCCGCTCGTATCGGTCATGCTCGCCAATAACGAGACCGGCGTGATCCAGCCGATCGCCGAGATCGCGACAATCGTCCACGAAGCCCACGGCATCCTGCATGTCGACGCGGTCCAGGGCGCTGGGCGCATCGATTGCGACATCGCGGCGCTGGGTGCCGACCTGCTCAGCATCTCGGCGCACAAGCTCGGCGGCCCGCAGGGCATCGGCGCGCTGATCCGCCAAAGTACCGTATTTGGCGACATCCATATCGCCGCGCCCCTGATCACGGGCGGCGGCCAGGAGCGTGGTTCGCGCGCCGGCACCGAAAACGTCGCCGCCATCGCCGGCTTCGGCGCTGCTTGTGCCGCTGCAGGCGGCGCAAGGCAGGCGGACGCTGTCCGCATGGTGCAGCTGCGCGACAGGCTGGAGGCCGGGATCAAGGCGGCAACGCCCGAAGCCGTGATTTTCGGCGCCCAGGCGCCACGGCTGCCCAATACGACGCTTGTTGCCGTGCCCGGCGTGAAAGCCGAGACCGCGATAATCGCCTTCGATCTCAGCGGCATAGCGCTTTCGTCCGGTTCCGCCTGCTCGTCAGGCCGCGTGCAGGCCTCGCACGTGCTGACGGCCATGGGCGCCGACGCCGAACTTACCCGCGGCGCGCTGCGCCTCAGCCTCGGCTGGAGCACCACGCAAGACGACGTGAATACGCTGCTAAATGCTTGGAATACCGTGATTTCGTCACTACTTAAGAAGCATGCGAATGCCGCATAAAGCGGCGCCCAAAAGGAATGATCGCAACGCGACAAGCGAACCGACCATAACCGACTAATCCAACCCGCGGTCCTTGAAACCGCACGGAGGGAAGAATGCCGGCCGTACAAGAGACCGTCGATCGGGTCCGACAGATCGACGTTGACCAATACAAATATGGGTTCGTCACCGATATCGAATCCGAGAAGGCCCCGATCGGGCTGTCGGAAGACACTGT
>Ga0193699_10001291_pt1 | contig 10011 bp, 8 predicted proteins | sample L3c2metaG_FD_160095 | JGI IMG/M metagenome (GOLD analysis project Ga0193699, IMG submission 160095) | Soil microbial communities from a riparian zone of the East river system, Colorado, United States - L3c2 | ecosystem: Environmental > Terrestrial > Soil > Riparian zone | place: USA: East River... | reverse complement strand
CGCAACAGCCCCACCGCCTCGCGCTTGAACGCCTCGGAATACGGCGGGATCTTCGGCATCAACAGACATCCTTCCCGACCGAGTCAACTCAGTCAGACGATGTCCACGAAAGCGGGGGAATTCCAGTTTCGGACCTGTGTGGTCGCTGGTTGGGGCCTACAGCCGAAACGCAAAAGGCCCGCAACAGCGGGCCTTTTCCTTCGATCGGGGAGACAGGATTTGAACCTGCGACCGCCCGGCCCCCAGCCAGATAGAGGGGGTATCGCTGAGGCGTATCCCCTTTGTTTATAAGGGTTCGTGGTCTGCGAGTGGCTGTGAGTTGCGCTCAATTTGGACCGCAGATTGGACCGCAAGCGTTAGGCCACACGTAGCGCTGCGATCCGCAATATCTCCGGCTAGAGGGCACTCAACGACCTAAGTGCCTGAACTGAGCGGGCAAGCCAAACCAGGGCGACTACTCGTAACGCGGCCCGAGTCGGTTCCTCCAGCCCGGCAGAGCGATGAGGTAACGCAGGGTCTCGTTGGCTTGGTCGACGATCCATTCCTCGTTCTGGTGGATTTGGCCGGCCATGGTGAGGATGGATGCACTGGTTTTGCCAATCGCTTCGAAGGCCACGGCGTTGCCGTGGAGGTCGTCTTCGGTGTCGAGATCGGCGACCGCTATGCCCAGCTCGAAAGCCCTCGCAGTGAGATCGATCGCCACAGCGTCCTTCTCGGTCCGGGCGCGTTTGTTCTCCATCTGGGCAGCAGGCTGCAGGTGGTGGTAGCCATCCTCAGGTAGTCCGAGAACCGCGAGTTGCTCAAGGGCGTTCGGATGGGTCGGACGCAATTCGGCCAGCGCACCGCCAGCCTACGTCGCCGCCGCACGGGACGCCAGGGCTAGCGCGCGATGCATCTCACGGAACGCGGGATTGCCGCCGGCCGAGTGTCTCAGCGAGTGCTCGAGGTCCCCACCGAGCTGCTCGGCGACCGCGTTCCGAAACGAGCGGTTGACGACAGACGGCATGTGCCCCATCTTGTCAAACCGGTGTCGGCGCATCCGATCACGGCACTAGTCTGGCGGCGATGGTCCGAGGTCTGGGACACGCGCGTTTTGCCTTGGAACAGGCGTCTGCCGCCACCGCGCTGGCCGACGCGGTCCCGGACCCTTTCGCGAAGCGTCTGATCGCGCGCGGCGTCTTCGTCGCCCTTCACTCGTTCGTCGACCTTTCGCGACGGGCACGCAACGAGGTGGCGAAGACCACCGCGAACCGCCAAGAGCTCGAAGCGATCAAGCAGGCGCTCAACGCCTTGGCTGAACGCGACTGGGGTCCCTACCAGCCGTTGCGGGACCGCATCGCGGCGCATCGCCAACCCGTGGGCGGCGAGGACGGCGCCGCCGGCTGGGCTGAGGCGAACGCGCTTTTCGCTCAGATCGACCGTCCCCTCGTCCACATCCTCGTCGACGACGCTTGCGAGATCTTCGATCGTCTGGCCAGGTTTAGCAGTATGGGCGTCTTCTCGCCTCCGACGATACCTCCGGCCGTCGAGTCGGCCCTAGCGACAGCCTTTACCGAGCCGAGGCAGGCGGCCGCGGCGATCGCAACCGGTTCGTTCGGCGAGACGCAAACCAACACGCTCGCGGTAATCCAGGGCGGTGCGATCGGTGAGCGCCTAAGACAGGTCGGGGACGCTCTGGACGGTTGGGAGACCTGGTGCGCGGTCAGCGTCGCTGTCGGAGCGGAGCGGAGGCTGTGGCGTGCCGCGATGGCGGGCGCGCTCATCGAGGTCGCCAACGTCGTCGAGCTGATCTACGAGCTTCCGCCGGGGAGAGCGGCAGACCATCGATACCCGCCGCTGCTCGAGCTACTGCCGAGCTCCCACTTCGAAGCCACCGAGCTCCAGGCGGAGTACAGCCGTCTCGACCCAGCCGAGATCGTCTGGGTACGCGGCCTTCGCAACACGGTGGCGGCCCACATCGACGGAGCGACGCCGATCGCCGAGATCTTGCGGCGACTCGATGAACTTGATCCCCAACGCCTGAGCGACTTGTTCCTCGAGACGGCTAACGCGCTGTCGCGGATCGATCACCGGCACTCGATCACCGTGTTCAGCCCGTTTGTCAGGTTACGCGGCGCAGCGCTGTCCGACGTGCGACGGCTGGACCCGCCGACCCATCCCCGCGGCTACGCGGACTGACCCGCAACCCCATGGCCGCACCAATTCAGCGCTTGACGATTTTCTTGGCGTCGCCAGGTGGACTCGAAGCCGAGCGTGCCGCGGTCCGCGAGGTCTGTCGCGACTTCGACGCGGCGCTTGCCCGCTCGGGTTGGCAACTCACCGTCTTGGGGTGGGAAGACCTGGGACCGGCATCCGGACGAGCACAGTCGAACATCAATCCGGACGTCGACGCTTGCGATGTGCTGATCGCGCTTCTCGGCGACCGGTTGGGGACGCCGACCGGTGGGCACGAGTCGGGTTTCGCCGAGGAATGGCGACGAGCGCACGAACGTTCGCGGAGAACGGGATCGCCGGACCTGTGGCTGTTCCGTCGGCCACTCGCAAGCGAAGAGCCGGAGGAGGATCCGGAGATCAAACGCGTCCGCCAGTTCGTGAGGACGATCGAGGACGACGAGGTCGCGTTCTACAAGCAGTTCAAGACGGCGGACGAACTGAGCACGTTGGTTCGAGGGCGCCTGCTTCGCGAGTTGTTCGATCGCCTGATGCCAGAGCGGAATGAGCGCGCCGGCATTGCGATCGATTGGGCTCGCTTCTACGAGCTCGACCCGGTTGCGCTCACGGACCGCGGTGCCGAGCGGTTCGGTCTCGCGGAAGCGGTGAGTGACGACCGCCCCTTGGAGGCGGCGTCGACCTTCGAGGAGTTGGCCGCGGAGCTCGACGCGCTAGGCATCGACGATCGGGCCGACGATCTCCGGGTCCGCGCCGCGACGGCCTACGCGCGGGCAGACGCGGTGCCGTTGGCCGTCGACCTGGTTCGTCGAACACTGGCCCGCCACGTGTGGCGCATGCGCTGGCAGCACGTCGAGCAGGTCGTCGATGAGGTCCGCGCCGAGCTTCCGCCTGAGCTGACGGCCGAGCTCAACGGCTGGCGCGCGTGTCGGTGGGCAGCCACAGACCCGGATTGGGTGATCGAGCGGATGACGGCGGCTATGGGGCTCGACCGCCCGACGCCGCTCAACGCCACGACGGAGGCGCATTGGCGCGCGGTGCTCTGGCGCTGCCTCCTACATCGGGGACGAGCGACTGAGGTGCCAGTCGTGGAGATCGCGACCGAGGCAGGAGACGCGTACGACATCACGCTCGAACTGACCATGTTGCAGGCTGACGCGGCCCGAGCGACAGGCGATGTTGATCGAGCCGACCGCGCGTGGCGCGATCTGCGTCTGCAAGCTGAGCGCACCAGCGTCGAGGACGTCGCGACCGCGGCTTGGATCCAGACCCGCGCGGCGGCAGATCTGGCCGCTCAGGACCGCGGGCACGACGCCGAACGCGCGTTCCTCGATGCGGCGAGCCTCTGGAACCGAGTTTCGGACGGCCGGGGCCAGGCGGCGTGGTGCTTCCGTTCGGCACAGTCGGCGGCGGCACTCGACGACGGCTGGAGCCCGCGGGGCTGGGCGTGGCGCCAGGTGGCCAGCACGCGAGGGCAAGGAGGCGGCCTCTTCGCCGCCCGCGCCGACGCCCTCGAGCGACAAGCCCTCCACCTCCGCCTCGAAAACAAGCCGGAAGAGGCGACCGCGGCCTTAACGACCGCGATGTGGCTGCATCAAAGATCAGGCTTCTTCGCTGGTGAACGACGAATGATGCGCATGCTCGCCGATGCCTACCTGGCCGCTGGCGACCACGTCGAGGCGGTCGTCTGGAGCTGTCGCGCGGCCGACGAGCGCGGCGCTGCGGCGGCAGCGGGCGCGGCGGACGATCCCCGCGCCGTGCTCGACCAGGTGGTGAGGAACTACATCCCGTCGTCGTTCGAGGCCCGGTACGCCGTGGTGGCCCGTGTCGGAGGCTCGGCGCCGGCGGTCCGGGCGCGGGAACTCGTCGACGAGATCCTCGAGGCAACCGACGCCGCCGCACGGCGATCGCGCGACGAACGCGTCGCGGCCACCCAGGCCCTCGCCGAGCTCGCACCCGTCTTGCGAGAGATGCCGGAGGTCGGGCAGCGGCTCGTCGCGCTGAGCAAGAGCGAGGACTTCGTCATCGCCGACGCTGGCCGGCTCGGGCTGCGGCAGCTCGTCGACATCGGCCGTGACGACCTGCGCTCGCCGCTGCTCGAGCTGTTCGGCGCGGGCGACGACGTCCGCGAGCCCGACGAACGCTGGGTCGCCACTCACATCGACCGCCCAGACGACCGAGCGACGGTGCGGCGCGCCGCCCTGGAGGGACATCGCCGCGCGCTCTTGGCGCTCATCCTCGACAACCGCCTCGACGGGGACGACGAGCTGCTCGCCATCTGCGCAGAGCGGGCCGACGCGACGCTCGGTCGGGACCTCGGCATGACGCCTGACGGGACATCCGTCGAGGGACTCATGGCCCTCGACGAGACGGGGCTGGTCGCGGCCTGCGTCCCAGACGAGCAGGTCCGGCGTGCCGTCGCGGACAAGTTATTGCTGTACGCGAGTGAGACCCGCTGGCCGATGCGGAACCGCGTCAACGCGGTCGCCGGGTTGAGCGCGCTGCTCGAGGTGATCGGAGTCGAGGAAGATCTGGAGGCGCTGCGAGTGCTCGCCGACCCAGAGGCGGACCTAGACGACGAGGCTGAGGAGCACACAAGCCGGTGGTGGGCCGAACGAGGTGACCTGGAAGCGATCGCGGTCGAGGCAGCCGCGGTGCTCGGCGGTCGACTCGGCGTTCCGGCATGGCTCAGCGGGCGCATCGCGACGGCGATGGTCGACCCCCGTGGACCCGTACGCAGGGCAGCGTGGTTCGCCTGCGGGCACCTTGCCGGTTGCTTCGACTCCGGCGCCGCACGGCTCGCGTTGACCGACGCTGAAGCCGGGGTCCGTGTCGCGGTGCTCGACGCCTGGCGACGCAGCGCGAGCTGCGGGTTGGACGGTGACTTCCTTGCACGCATCAGCGCCGATCCGTCCGTCAGCGTCCGGTTGGCGTTGATCCGATTGTTGGCCCGATACCCCGACGGCCAGGCGATCTCGCGGCTGCACGCCGATCCCGACGCGTACGTCCGCGGCGTCGCGCGTAGCGACCTGATCCGCGACGACGCGCACCTGCCATAGGGTCCGGCGATGCACGAACTACTCATCGCCAACGGTAGCTATGGGCTCCTGCGGGTGATGCCGATCGCTGTCCGCGGCGAGGGTAGGCTCGTGCCGCGTCTCGTCTTCGAGCTCGACGTCCGCACTCCGCGTGAGCGGATGGAGGTCCACCTGCAGCTGCTGGAGGCGCGGTTCGTGCTGGGCTCGGAGGTCGCCGGTGTAGGCATGGCGGACGGGCATGTCGTCGGTCCGCACGGACGGCGCATCCTGGTCGAGATCCCTGTCGCCCCGGTCGTTCTCGACGTGGCGCAGCAGCTCATGCCCGACGACGAGCTCCTGCTTCAGCTCCGGCTGAGCGGACTTGCGTTCATCAAGGACGATAACTCGGAGCACCCGCAGTACATGGGTGAGCCGGCTGTAGGCGAGTGGAGCGCGCAGAGTTTCGGCACGCATCAGCACATGACACTCGACTTCCGCGTCTCACGGAGCGACTGGTTCCGCCGTGTGCGCGAGCCGCTCGGGCTGATGCGGTACCTGCACGTCGAGATCGGGATCCCACGTGGGACCGGTCACCCGCTGGCAAAGGTCGGAGAGCTCCTGGCTAACGCGGACCGAGCGTTAGCCCAGGGCGACGAACCCGGTGTCTTCCTCCACTGCCGCGGTGCGGTAGACGCCCTGCCGGGGTCACCCAAGAACATTTTTGACGGACTCGTCGACGAGCGCGAGGCGAAGGCTCTAGACGATCTGCTGCGCACGGCCGGCGCATATCTGCACCGCGGGCGCCACGTCGATCGCGAAGGCGACCGGCAGGGGGAGTTTCCGATCACGGGGGCCGACGCCCGTTTCGCGCTGAACCTGACGAAGGTAGTCGTGTCGCATGTAGCGGACGTCCTCGATCGGTGACGCTCACCAGGAGAGCTGTCCGCACGGCGCGCGAGACTCCACGACACCGTGCCGCGCGACTACCACCGCAACCACGTCGCGTCGGCCTCCTACCTCGCGGGTTTCGCGAACTGCACCGGTGAACTGTGCGCCGTCGAGACCACAGAAGGCACGTCCCGGCTCGGGCGCCCGCGCACGATGGGCTACCGACCGGCGTTCTGGGGCAAGGATCGCGAGGTTCGCGAACGGGCAGAACGCTGGCTCAGCACGATCGAGAACGACATCCCATCCGCAGTCTCCCGGCTGATCGCCGACGGCGTGCCAGAGCCGGGAAGCGAGCATCGGTTGGCGTTGATGTTGTTGATGGCCATCCATGGCGTGCGCAGTCCCGCGACGCGCGCGAACGTTCTCGCGGTTCAGCAGCATGCGATTGCCGAACACGCCGACAAGTACCGATCCGGCATCACCGAAGCTCAATACGGGAAGCTGCTCGCGCGCTGGACGTCCGACTCGTTCGTCGCGCAGCTGATGCTCGGCCATGTCTCGAAGCTCGCGAGCTTCCTTGGCTCGATGCATTGGACGCTGGTTGAGTTCGATGCCTCGTTGCTCGCAACCTCGGACCAGCCGATGGTTCTGGTGCCGATGTCCGATGCGACCGCGCTGGCCGACACGCTCGAGGGCCGGTTCGCCGTCGGGCCGCGACACGCACTAATCCTCGCCTGGGCGGACATCCCGGACGGCGAGCAAACCGTCGCCGGCGATGACGCGCTCGCCGCCCACCTCAACCGCGCCGTCATCGCGCAGGCCGACACACAGTGGTTCCATCACCCAGAGCGGCGTCCGGTGCGGAGCATCGCGACGGACCTAAAGGACCTCACGCTCGTACCGGTAGCCGAGCGGATCCACGACGGATACGACGAGGACGAGGCGCGCATGTCGCAGCGGCGGCGGCAGGCTGTCGCCAACGTCGAGGAGCTGATCGAGCGGCAGGAGCCCGGGCTTATCAAGTCCGTAAGCGTCTCATGAGGCAACGTCGCCGCCGCACCAGACCGCTGCACCGACGCGCCCGACTGTCGCGGGGCGGGTTCACGGTAGCTCGGGCGGCGCGGCAGTGGTATCTGGTCCAGGATCAGCCGCTGCACGTCAGCGACATGCGCAAAGAGCTGGAACAACGCGGCTATCGCAATTTCAGTCCCTTCGACGACCGTCCGTTCGAGACGCTCGACCGCGAGGATCTGATCCGGCCGATCGGCTATGCGCTGCACGGCTTTCACAACCACGATATTCAGCGATCGCTGCGCACTGGCGCGCTCTTGCTGCGCGACGAGGTCGGATATCGACCCTGGATCGAGCTGCGCCAGCTCGCCGAGCGTCGGTACGACGCGCAGTTGTACGTCCTATACCACCGGTGGCAGCTGATCCACATGTGCGACGTCTTGCAAATGCTGCAGTTGCGTTCGCCGCTGTCGCACCTGAGCGAGGGGCTGGACGCCTACCTCGAGCGTCGCGCTGCCGTGGCTGCCGTACCAACTGTGGTGCCACGAGATCGGCTGGCCGAGGAGGCTTCCGCGGCACGTCGACTGGAGCTCCTGCTGCTTCGCGTCCAGAACGTCTTCCTGCCCGGCGTCCGGGGCGGACGCTACCGAGGCGGCCCCGTGATCGGTCTTACCGAAGAGGCCGCCGACTGGGCGCGCGATCGCCGGCGCCGCTTTGACGCATCCGCCGAGGCGCGCGCGGTACGCACGGACGCTTCCGAGCTCGCGGCCACCGTCGAGCAGCTCACCATCCGAGGGAACCAACTCGACCCCAACCGGGACGTCTTCGTCCTGCTGGACGGCATGCGACGCAGGTACGTCGAGCGCCTGCGCGGCGACGCGCGTCGGGCATGGGACTTCTATGACGCGGCGCGAGTACTGACGCGGTGGCACTACGAACTCACCGGCAAGCGCTTGCCCGACGTTGACGAGGTGTTCGATCTCGGCGGCGGGCAGTGGAAGGAACAGCGCTACGGGACCCGGCGACCCGCAAACGATCGTTCGGCGTTGCCGGCCCTGTTGGACGACTTCGGCCTCTACCCGTACCGCGTCGAGCTACTCGGCGAGGGAGAGTCAGAACTGGTCGCGCTTGAGGAGATCCTCGACTACGGCTACGGCCTCCGCTTCGAACGCCTGGGGATCCTGACGACGGACCTCGGCGGCTCGGACGTCCCGGCCGCGGCCCGGCGGATGCTCTCGTCGCTGCGTCGCTATGCCAACTACTTCTTACTCGTGCTCGATAACGAAGGCACCGCGCGCGAAATGGTCGACGAGCTGCTTCGCGCAGATGTGATCGAGGGCATTCCTGACAAGCGACGGCAGAAAGCGGTACGCGACGCTTTGGCGGAGATGAGAGAGCAGACGTTCGCGACCGACGAGCAACGTATGGCAGCGTTGCGTAAGGCGCGCAGCCGCGGCACCGAGCTCGATCAGGCGCCGGGAGAGGCACCGGAGCACGTCCTCTGGAAGGACAACCTGGAGGCGGACAACTTCACGGCCGACGAGCTGCTCGTCGTGCTAGAAGGCTGCGCGGCAGAGGCGGGCGTGCAGGACTGGCACCTGTCGCTCGAAGCGCTGCAGCAGTTGCTTTCAGACCCTCAGGAGAACCGCGCTATCGCCTCAGTACTCGTCGGCGCAGCGGCGGATCACGGTCTCGTCATCAGCAAGCCGGATCTGGCCCGTGCCCTCGCGCGGTTCGCCGTCGATCACCCGGAGCTCGGCGACCGCGAGCGTCCGATCCTGGAGCTGGCGCGGCACCTCGTCATGCTCACGATGGCTGATCGTCAGGTGCGCGGACATCTCCGTGAGCGGTAAAGCACCGCGTGACATGAGGCACAAGGACGTCGGCAACGGCCCTTGAGGCGACGGCCCTACGGTTGACCTGGCTGTAAGGGAAGGCTCCTGACTGACCGATTTGCCGTAGACGTCACTACTCGGCGTCCTCTCTATCCCGCGGCAGCAACGGCGACCTCCCGAACGCCTCGTTGACCATCTCGACCTCCCGCTCAGACGGCGCGTAGTGCGCATAGATCTGCGTGGTCTTCGCGTCGGCGTGGCCGAGCAGCTCCTGAATGAACCGCAGCGGCTGTCCTGACGCCGCCAGCCGCGTCGCGAAGGTGTGCCGCAGGTCGTGGAAGCGAATCACTCGCACCTCAGCGTCGCGGCACGCCTCCTTGAACCGCCGCGAGAGCTTCGAGCGATCGACCGGCCGGCCGGTCTGCGGATGGGCGAAGACCAGGTCATCGGGCGCCCGGTACGGCGTGCGCTCCGACCACGCCTTCAGCGCCGCTACGACAAGGTCTGCCATCGGCACCGATCGCCGCGTCGACAGGTCGGACTTCCCCTCCCCCGAGTGCTCGCCGCGCACGAAGGCGTTGCGGACGCGGATGCGCTGCGCCTCCCAGTCGACATCGCGCCAGCGCAACCCCAACAACTCGCTCTGGCGCAACCCGGTCGCGGCGGCGACCAGCACGATCACCCGGATGACCGGGCCGAGCACGTCGGGCGGGACCGGCGGCGAGGAACCTCGCCGGCCGCGACGCGTCGGCGCCGGCTCGCGCGTGACGACCTCGTCCGGGATCGCGCCGAGCACCTTGTCGAGCTCTTCGAGCGTCAGGAACTGCAGATCCGGATCGACGTCACCGCTGCGCCGACGCTTGGGCCGCGCGGCTCGGCGCACCGGGTTCTCCACGGCCCACCCCTTGTCGATGGCGTGCTCGAAGACCGAATGCAGGAACGTGATGAGGTTGCGCACCGACTTAGCCTCGATCCACCGTTTGATCGCGCGTGGGCGGGGTGGGCGGCGTGATCGGCCGGTTGGCCGTCTTGTCGCGGGTGTGTGAGTAGGTCGGAGTCGTGGGCGTGTGCGCGGGGGCCGGTTCAGACCG
>Ga0193699_10001290_pt1 | contig 10011 bp, 12 predicted proteins | sample L3c2metaG_FD_160095 | JGI IMG/M metagenome (GOLD analysis project Ga0193699, IMG submission 160095) | Soil microbial communities from a riparian zone of the East river system, Colorado, United States - L3c2 | ecosystem: Environmental > Terrestrial > Soil > Riparian zone | place: USA: East... | reverse complement strand
TATATGAACTACTATAATGAGACGCGCACGCACCTGTCCTTGGAAAAGGATTCGCCCCTATCGCGTACTGTTGAGAGGGCAGGGCGTATTCTTTGCCGCCCAGTCCTCGGCGGACTGCATCACAAATACGTCCGGATTTGATTTGCGACAGGCACAGGTATGCGATCGCCACCACCGTGGGGTGCTTGTCCCTCGTCGTGCCAGACTTCGCGCGGGCGCCTTTCGATCTCAGGAACGTCGCGTCCTATCGGCTCGATGGGAGGGGAGTGTGGCGCGCTCTGACGACCGGTCAGGTCGCACAGATGATCTCGATCAAGGATTAAACCATGGCCATGGCGAACTTCATGGACCGGGCGGCGTCGGCAGCGTCGCGGGTGCTGACGAATTTTAACGTGTCGGCGTTCGAGGACAAGCTTGCCGCGCAAGTGATCGGACTGTCTTTCGACGGTGCAGCCGTGCAGTCGCCGGAAGGCGGGGCCAGCCTGGATCTGATCGTCAGGCTGTTGTCGCGTCTCTATCCCACGATCGCGCTGCGGCCGCTCGATGCAAAAGCGAAGGATCACGTTCCTGGCCTGGAGCGCCTGGCGAAGTCCATCAATCCGGAGATCGAGCTCGCCAAGACCAGGAAGGCCGTCACAGTTTCGGTGGTCGTCGGAAGCAGTCCGGCACGTACCAAGTGTCCGACCTTCTTTGTCGGCTCGGACGGATGGAGAGCCAAGCTTTCGAACCGCAGTCCGGTTGGCTCTGGCGGATCGCTGAATCCGTTCGGTGCGGGGGCTGCGGCCTGCTTTGCGGTAGCCAACGTATTCAGGACGGTGTTTGCCGAACAACTGGTGGGGGGCGACCAGGATGAACTTATCGATCTATCGATGCTGAGCTATGCCCAGGCCACCAATGACGCCGGGCCGGGCTTTGCCGGAATAGATCTCGGCGATACCCACCTCGTCGGGCTCGGTGCGATCGGAAACGGCGCTATTTGGGCCTTGGCTCGCGCAGCGGGCCTTAAAGGATTCTTCCATCTGGTGGACCATGAGGAAATCGACCTTTCGAATCTGCAGCGCTACGTGCTGGCCGTGCAATCTCATGTTGGCTCGCCAAAAGTCGATCTGGCCCGTTCTGCGCTCGCGGGAACGGCGCTGGAAGTCTCGGTGCATTCTGTCAAATGGGACGCCTATGTGAACATCCGGGATTGGATGTTCGAAAGGGTCGCAGTTGCATTGGACAATGCGCCGGACCGCATCGCCGTGCAGGGCGCGCTACCGAAGTGGATCGTAAACGCCTGGACGCAGGAGATCGATCTTGGAGTGTCGCGCCATGGCTTCGATGACGGCCGTGCATGTTTGGCCTGCCTTTACTTGCCTAACGGGAGGATAAAGGACGAGGACGAGAAGATGGCCGAAGAGCTGAAGATGCCGGAAGCCAAACAAGAGATCCGGACGCTTCTTCAGACGAACAAGCCGGTGGATGCCGGTTTCGTGGAGCGCGTCGCGAAGGCTTTCGACATCCCTTCCGAAGCATTGCTCGAGTTTGTCGGACAGTCCGTCAGGTCTTTTCATCAGCGGGCAATCTGCGGTGGAACGGTCATGCGCCTAACCGATGGGGCTCAGGCTGTGAGAGCTGTGGTACCTATGTCATTTCAGTCGGCTCTCGCCGGGATAATGTTGGCGGCAGATCTCGTGAAGCACGCTTCGGGGCTTCTGAACGTGCCGACCACAAGCACACGGATTAACCTGCTTCGCCCGCTCGCGTCGCATCTTCACGATCCTACAGCGAGAGATACATCCGGTCGGTGCCTGTGTGCAGACCAGGATTTCCTAGCCGCGTACCGGCGGAAGTATAAGATTTCGCCTATGAACTGAAATAGCATCGACTCCACACGACTGTGTGTACCGAAAACCTTATCCGAGTTGATGAGGTGATGGAATCGCCTAAGCTGGCGGAATGATCAGGCTGTTCTGTTTCGTTTTGGCCGTCCTGGCCTCGCCGTTCAAGTCGAAGGTACGGCTTGAAGCTGAGAATGCGGTGCTTCGACATCAGTTGATTGTCTTGAGGCGCAGGCTGCATGGTCGCGTCCGGCTCACCAACCATGATCGCTGGTTCCTTATCCAGCTGTATCGCTGGTTTCCATCAATCCTGCCGGTCCTCACGATCATCCGGCCGGAGACGCTCGTGCGTTGGCATAGGGCCGGTTTTCGTTGCTACTGGCGTTGGAAGTCGCGCCCGTTGGGAGGGCGACCGCAGATCGACACGGAGCTGCGCGCGTTGATCCTGCGGATGAGCGCCGAAAACCCGCTTTGGGGCGCGCCACGCATTCACGGCGAACTGCTCAAGCTCGGGTTTGAGGTCGCGCAGTCGCGCGTCGCCAAGTACATGGTCAAACGGCGGGGGCCGCCCAGCCAGGGATGGCGGACCTTCTTGCGTAACCGCCCGTTACCAAACGTGTGCATCTCTATCGGCGCAGAAAGCGGACGTGATCGACCAACATCGAATGAACCTCAAACTGACTGGCCAGCGCCGCCGCATGCAGGGCTTTATTTTTCCCAAGCCGATCTTGTGGGCCTGATCGAGGGCGCCTCAGGTTAGCTCCCGCGTCCCGTGCTTGGCCCGCTGGTCTGAGATGGCTCTGGTTCGTCGAGGCGGAATTCGCGCTCCATTACATCATGCCATGTATACCCGGACTTTTCGGGGAAGCTCTCCACGGGCATATCGGTTTCGCCGGACGCTCTGTCACGGCCGTATTCGTAACCCTCCGTTGTGGCTTCGGCCAATTTCGACTTCAAGGAAGGATTCTTTTCCAGCATTTTGGCAATGCGCTTTCTCTGCTCCCGAATGGTCGCTTCCAAGCTTCTGGTCCGACGTTCCGGTTGATAGTCCCATTTGAGCATGTGCGCGAACAGAACGGTGAGCGCACTTTCGAGCCGCCGGTAAATTTCGCTCCCCAAGTCGTCAAGCTCCTCAGCAATATGGTCCAAGTCGAGTTCGTCGACGCGACCTGCCCGAATCAAAGTTGCTTGCCGAGTTGTCCACGCATAGAGGTCGTCCTCGTAAAGCGATTGCTTGCGGGGAACAACTGAAGGTGATGTCGACATCGCATACCTCTGTTTGACACTCTCGACACGACAACTTGAATGGGCCGACGGCTCATGGAGACTATCACGACGATATGCGGATTAGAACGGGCTAAAGCGGCATCCAGGCGCAGCTTTATGCCCGAAGCCGGTTACGATCCGCGACCCGATCGCCGACTGAGAACGACCACGAGGTCAACGTCGCTGCGCCTTCACCTCGGGCCCGACTTCCGAACAACACGAACCTGACCAATCGTCGCCGTAGGCGGCGCGGGCATCCCGGATGAACATCTCGACGGCCTTCGACGCTGTCGCATCGAGCTTCGGGGCCGCGTCGTCCGGGCCGCCGCCGTGCGGAAACCGCAGGAGTTTTTCAGATATTTGTCGGCGCAGAAGCGCACATGATCGATTGTCATCAGATGAACCCTAGCTAATCGGCGCCGGCGGACGCTAACGCGAAAGAGCGTTCGAAGGGTGCGGCCAGGCCGACTGCAATCTGCCGACCTCGGCTTCCGAGTGGGCATCGTCAGCGAGCACCGGCTGCTGTGCGGCCCAAGACACAAATTCGGCGACTGCCGTCCGCTGGGCCGCGGTCAGGCCCGCGGCACGCTCTGAGAAGACCTCGGGCGCCTTCGGCGTGAATCCGGGATCGAGAGTCGCAACGACGCTGCCGAGCAGCCGATGCGCGCGATCGCCCGAGCGAAGCGAAGCGACCATCCAGGCCGGAAGCAACGCGCGCCAGGCATCGCCGTCTAGGAACATGATGTGGCCGGGGAGTTCGCCGGTCGCGGCGGAGAGCAGGGGCTCGACCGCGTTGGTCCATACGCTTACCTGGCCAAGTGCGGAGCCATCGCCCATCGTTTCCGCCAGACGCCGCAGTTCCTTCGCCGCCTTGCCGAGCGGCTGAGGCGGAAAAGCTTGCAGTATCGTTCTTTCCAAGTCGTCGCTCATTTCAGCCCTGCGAGCATCTGGCAACGGTACGCCGCTGCCGATGGCGGCGGGTACTTAGCGATGTGGAAAATCTTGGGCTTCTCCTTTCAATGTGGTCTTTTCTCCCAACCGCCCTCGATCTGCACCACCGAAGTCACGGCGTCATAGCATGAGTGGGCTCCGGCTCGACGGTCTGAAGCAGGATAGAGCCGTGCTCGGATGTTGAGTCGGCGACGGTGATCGAGATGTCCTTACCTAAGGAAGCAAGCACGCTCATCAGACGAAAGACTGCCACGTCTTTGACGATCCCGTTGACAATGCGCGAGATGTCGGACTGCGCGAGTCCGGTCAATTTGGCTGCCTCGACTTGCTTAAGACCGAGGTCCTCAATAGTGAGCGCAATGCTGTTGGCGAGCGCGAACTTGAGCCTCATCTCATCAGGGTTGTCGTACCCCATATCCTTGAGGAAATCGCCGCTGCCGCGGATCACCCGTTCGTTGTCATTGGTCGCCATGACGATCTCCTGTCTCACTTCGGCTTCAAGCGCTGCGCCTCTTCCCAGGCCTTACGCCGCTTCATTCGTTCAGCCATATCCGCTTCGTATGTGGCTCGGTTGGCCGTGTAATCCCTGTCGGCCGTCTTCTTCCGCTCAATGAGCCGGTCGATCTGTGTTTGCGGGATCGCGCTGCCGTGAGGCGATTTCTTGATACCCGCGTCGAGAATGTAGATCACCGCCTTATGCTCGACCGCGAGATAGGCGCGGTAGGTGTCGCCGTCCCATAACACACGGATCTCATCGATGCCGCTCAGCTTTCCGGAACAGGGCCGTCCGCTGCTTGGCCGGCAACCGCCCGTTGTTCTGCAACACCTGCATTCGCGCGTCCGCGGCTTGACGGACTTCGGCTGGCATCGCCCGGTAGTCTTCCGATGCGCTGCCAATGAAAATCACTTCGCGGATATCGATGCTGCTACCAGACGTCATATAGCGGAACCACCATATTTCTTCAAGTAGGTCAGCTTGAAGGCAGGAATGGAAAGCCGCAAACACCGCCAACTGCAGCAGAAGGTTGCAGATAACATCACCACGGTTGGACCCGTTCAAGCGAACTTAAGTGCTTCAATAACAAATGATTTTCGACATGGTCGGCTAGAGCCATATTATCTAGATCAAGCGGCTCATTGCCCTTGGGAGGAAGGCGTCTGACCTGGACGGGACGATCCCCCTATGGCCTGCATAGCTAAAGGCCCGCCGTTACCGGCGGGGCCTTCTCTCCTACGAAAGTAGGGGACGTATTATTAGGGGACGTACTTTGCCCGGCGCTTGCAGCTGCGGACCAAAGTACGTCCCCTAGCTTGTCCGCAAGTCGTTGGAATCACACCATCTGGATTCCGGATCTCCGCAGCCACATGGCAGCTGCGGACCAAAGTACGTCCCCTAAAATTGGAATTCGCTGCTACTCGCACACACACCGAGCAAAAAACCCCGCCGTCGCCGGCGGGTTTTTTTGCTCTCCTACGCGAGGTGTGACGCACCGGTGCGCAGATGCGCAGCCGCATTGCCCGCGATGGGAAGCCGTGCATCATGGATACCGGAGATCAGATGCCTAGGAAGGCCGAGCCGGAAAAATCGACGAGGTGCGCCCAAGGGCAAGCGGCCGCTAACCGTCATCATCGACGAGAAGCTCATCGAAGAGGCCAAGATCGCGGCCATCGAGGAAAAGACCAATGTCTCCCGAGTCGCCGAGGAGCTACTCCGGGCTGGTTGTCCGGCCTCTACAGGCTGAAGCGGTAACCATCACTGGCACGCGCTTGTTGAGGACGGCCGGAAAAGACCCCATATTAGTCTTGGTAACCCATGGAAAACCGCTGCCGGCCCGTCCGGTCCTGCGGCGAGGAGTAAGGGCAATCGATGGCGGACGCCGCGGAAAAGCTCGACATGACGATCGCCGAATTCGACCAGTTCGTCGAGGGCGTCGCGGACGGCAAGAAATTCGAGCTGTTCGACGGGAAACCGCTCCTCATGAGCAACCCGAATGAAACGCACGAACAGATTGCATCCAACATCGGCGCGAATCTCAAGCTTGCGATGGATAAGCGGGGCTGCAGGACCTATCAGGGCGGCATCATGGTCCAGGCTTCTGCGAACTCGACCGGCCGCGACAAGTTCAGGCCGGACGTCGTCGTTCGCTGTGGGGCTCCGAGCAACAACACCTTCATCACCGATCCGGTCGTTGTGGTTGAGGTCCTGTCCCCCTCCACGATGGAGCGCGATCGAGGCCGGAAACTGCAGTTCTACAAGGATCTTCCGACCGTCCAGCACATCGTGCTGGCCTACGCGGACCAGATGCGCGTCGAGCACTATGTCCGGGTTGAAGACGGCTGGGAGCTGAAGGTGCTGCCGACCCCCGAGAGCATTCTCGAACTCGACGCCGTTGAGTTCCGGATGGATCTGGAGGCGGTGTATTTCGATGTCCCTTTTGACCAAGCCCCTCGGCCTCGCGTGAGGACGGGGGGCTTCGGACCGAAGGTTTGAAGGACATCGACGCTCGGCAGCCGGCGGGGTTTTTGCTCTACTACGAAAATCGCGGACTTATAAGGGGACGAACTATGTCCGGCGCTGCATTCCCTGACAAATGTCAAAATGAAGGCTGGTGTAAATCTGCCCTCCGGCAGGCCGTCGCCCCGGCCTTTTCAGGATCCGCCGATCCAAAGCAAAGACCCCGCCGTTTCCGGCGGGGTCTTGTTTCCTACCAAAGTAGGGACGCTTTATTAGGGGGCGAACTATGCCCGGTGCTGCAGTGCGGCACCGGGCATAGTTCGTCCCCTACGGCCCTAACAACCCGTTGAAATCGTTAGTCCGAGATTTGGCGTTCTGGCACGCCAACCTGGTTAGCCGGGCAAAGTAAACCCCCTAATCGCTGCATCCGCCGGCACCCGGAAAAATCCATCATCTACTATTGAAGTTATCATTTTTGATAACTACACTGTGAGTTATGAAAAGGGCAAATCTGTCGAAAATGCTGCTTGAGGCGGACCGCAAGTCGGTCTGGGCCTTCACGCCTGCCACGTTCGGCGCGCTTCTGGGCCGGGTAGAACCCAACTACCTCAAGCTGATGATGAAGCGGCTCACCGATCAGGGCGTCCTGGTCAGAGCCGCTCGGGGCGTATACGTAAATCCCCAGGCCCGCTCCCTTCCGTCCGACATCCGCCGCGCTCTCATCCGCTTCCTGCGCCCGCGGGAGATCAGCTACGTCAGCCTGGAAAGCAAGTTGTCGGAAGCGGGCGCGATTTCGCAAATCACCACCGCGCTCACCTGCATGACCACGGGATCCCCCGGCACCTTCGAGACGCCATGGGGCATTATCGAGTTCACCCATACCGATCGCGACATCGATCTCGAAAAAGACGTCTATCGGCGGGACGACGGCACGCTTGAGGCGACCGTCGCCCGGGCCGTGCGCGATCTGCGCCGCGTCGGCAGAAACGTCGATCTCATCGACCCCGAAACGCTTGCCCACGCAATTGCCGAGGAAGAAACCCATGAGCAACAAAGTTTCCAGCCTTAAGAGTCAGATCGAGGAATTCAGTCGGCGGCAAGGCATCGCCGGCGAGATGGATCAGAACCTCGTCAAAGAGGCGATCCACCTCCATCTCCTATCTGCCATGTCGGACGCAGGCATCCTGCGACATGCTGTCTTCCAGGGCGGTACTGCGTTGCGTCTCTGCTACGGCGGCGATCGCTACAGCGAAGACCTCGACTTCGTCTGCGGAAAGGCCGGCTCCTATTTCACCGACGTCGAATTCAAGGAACTCATCGAAGCGGCGCTGGAAACGACCAAGACGACGCTCAATCGCGACTTCGGCATCGCCGCCGACCGGATCTCGCTAAAGAAGCCGCCGCATCCGGATCTCGTCAAGCAGGAGCCGATCACCGTGGCCGCCTGGCAAATCATCGTCCCGATCGAAGCGACGCCGCGCGCACCGAGATCGCTTATCAAGATCGAATTCGCGAACGTACCAGCCTATGAAACCAAGCCGATGCCGGTGCGCGCGACACCCGGCCTCGTCCAAGTCCAGGACGTGATCCTCACGGTCGAAACGCCGAACGAGATACTCGCCGACAAGGCCGTCGCCCTTACCGCCCGGGAGGTGCTCAAATTCCGCGACGTCTGGGACGTCTGGTTTTTACAGAGCAAGCTCGATGCGAAGGTTGATCGCGAGGTCGTCCAGAAAAAGTTCGCCGATTACGGTACCTCGGACATGGAGGCGAAGGCCGAGAAGCGTTTGGCGGAGCTCTCCAGCGAGGCGACCCCGAACGCCTTCCTGAGCGAGATGAAGCGGTTTCTGCCGGCAAAGCGAGTGGCTCAACTCTCGGAAACAGGCCTCCAACATTCCATCCTGACGGAAAGCGGAGACCTGCTTCGACGCGCCGTGTTGCCGGTGTCTTCGTACGAATTCAGGTAGCACCTCGTCAGGGCGGGCTGAAACCGCGCGGTACAAAAACCCCGCCGTTTCCAGCGGGGGTTTTTCGTTTTCTGACTGGGGGACCTACTTTGCCCCTGCTGCAGCCAGCGGGTGCGTGATGTCCGCTATTGAGGGCGGAGCGGACGACAGCGAGGCGTTGTTCAACTACCTTGTGAGCGATCGGGGGCCGACGTTACCGGCCTGGAGGCCATTCCTGCACACAAAAAACCCCGCCGTCGCCGGCGTGCAGCCACGGGCAAAGTAGGTCCCCTAGCGCGTCCCCAAGTCGTTGGTATCACACCATCTGGATTCCGGCTTTCCTCAGGCAGATGGACATCTGCGAGCAAAGTACATCCCCTAACATCGAACTACGCCGGCTCCTCGCAAAATGCCTATGGCATCGACTTCTTTGCGATTCCGACATTCTCACGCGCGCTGGCAATGATCGATGAACAGACGATTGGGCCGACGTGGTTTTACGGATCAGAGCTTTTCGGTTTACGCGCGGGGTCGACAGCATACGACGTCGGAAATTCGCGTACATTTCGACACTGGGCGATTTGGCAACAGGCTGTTGCCAAATCGGAGCGTCGCCGTAAACGGTTGCAAAATCGTGTTTGGTGTCTGGGATACGGTCGGATCGCTCGGATTGAAGGCATTCAGCATCGAAGGAATCAGCCGCTCGACCTTCGACTTTCTGGAAACCGGCCTTCGGATCCACATTCTGAGCGGATACCACGCGCTCGCGATCGACGAACATCGAGGCGATTTCGCGCCCACTCTTTGGAGCGTTCGGCATCCGAAGGATCCGAAGGCTGTCATCGCCGCGCCCCGGGACATCTCGAACGTCGAGCAACGCTGGTTCGTCGGAGCTCACGCCAACGTCGGCGGCGGATATGCGACCGACCTGCTTCCTCAGGCGCCGCTCCAATGGATCATGCAGAAGGCTCAGTCTCAGGGCCTTGCATTCCGCAACGAGGTCGATCTGGACGGAGATGCGTTGTCGGCACCGCTCGCGGATTCCTACAAGGAATTTGCCTACGGTCTCTATTCGAAGGTGACCGGGCCTCTCTATCGGACTATCGGCCAGGAGCCGGACGTCCAGGACAACGGCACGCACGTCAACGTCAACGAAAGCATCGACAAGTCGGTATTCGATCGCTGGCGGGCGGACCCGTCCTATCGTCCCAGAAATCTCGTCGAGTGGGCCGATCGGACACACGTCGATCCCGCACAGATCACAGGCTCGGTCAGGGGCGACGACCCGAAAGTCGCCGCCCCTGACTGATGGCGGGTCTCAAGGTCTGCGTCGACGAAAAAGAAGTGGAGCTAAGAACGGCGCAGATATGCCGTTCGGAAATCCATTCGATTCTGCCGCTGGGCGAATATTGAGATGCGAGTGCAGCGCTGCCGAAGAGAAAAGACCCCCCTCGGTTTTTTCGGACTCAAAAATCGGCGAAAAAATCGAGGCGAAATTCGTCAGCTATTTCAGTAGGATCTGAAATCGAGTCGTTCTCAAAACGAAATCGAGTCGTTCTTTAACCCGAAA
>Ga0193699_10001289_pt1 | contig 10025 bp, 8 predicted proteins | sample L3c2metaG_FD_160095 | JGI IMG/M metagenome (GOLD analysis project Ga0193699, IMG submission 160095) | Soil microbial communities from a riparian zone of the East river system, Colorado, United States - L3c2 | ecosystem: Environmental > Terrestrial > Soil > Riparian zone | place: USA: East River... | reverse complement strand
ATCCCTGGGCCCTTGCGGGCGATTTGCCGGGCGATTACTGGGCGACGTTCAACCGGGCCGCGATCTCGTCATCGGCGGCCTTGGCGGCATCGGCGATGGTCGCCTTGCCCGTGAGGACCTTCGTGAGCATGTCCTTGAGCGGGTTCGCACCCGACTCGACGGACGCCCAGCGCGGATCCTGCGGTGTGACGAAGCTGCCGGCCGCGGCGGCGCCGGCGGCGACAGCAAGGTTTGCATTCTCGGATGTCGCGGTGGCGGCGAGGTTCTTCGAGTTCGGGACATTGCCGGCCGCGATCATCAGCTTCTGGTACTTCTCACCGGTCAGCAGCTTGACCCAATCGACGGCCAGGTCCTGGTTCTTGCTGGCGGCTGCGATGCCGAGGTTGGAGCCACCGAGGAAGACCGGGGCGGTCTTGCCGGCCGTGCTGCTCGGGATCGCGAAGACGGCGAGCTTGCCCTTGATGGCCGCGTCCTTGGATTCGGTGTAGCCGAGCTCCCAGAGGTTGGCGATCATCATGCCGGCCTTGCCGGCGGCCATGACCGTCGCCTGCTCGGGGTTCGCCTCGTCGTTGTCGGCCGGGCCCGTGGAGCCCGCCTTGAAGTAGTCGACGTAGTCCTGGATGCCGGCCTGCGCCTCGGCGCTCGAGAGCGTGCCCTTCCAGGTGCCGCCCTCGTTGACCGCGATGTGGCCGCCGTGATCCTCGATGAAGCTCATCAGCGCGTACCAGTTCTGGCCGGGGATGTAGAGGCCCGAATAGTCGGCGATCGACTTGTTCTTGGTCTGGAGGGTCTTGGCCGCGTCGATGAGGGCGGCCTTGCTGGTGATCGACGCCGGGTCGATGCCCGCGGCGGTGAACTGGTCCTTGTTGTAGATGACGATCCGGTTGCCGGCGTAGAACGGAACCGCGTACAGCTTGCCGTCCCAGATCGACGAGTCATTGAGACCGCCGAGCCACAGCTCGTCGGCGCTGGTGCCGTCGGCGGATGTCCCGCCACCGAGGTCGGCCCGCTTGTCGGTCACGTCCATGAGGGCGCCCGCTGCTGCGTAGTTGGCGGTCTGGGTGTTGCCGGTCTCGACGACATCCGGCGGCTCCGGGGCCGCGAGCGCGCCGTTGAGGCGGCTGACGATGCCGTTCCACTGCTGGACTTCGTACTTGACGGTGACGCCCGGGTGGGCGGCGGTGAACTCGTCGTTGAGCTGCTTGATCAGGTCGTCACCGGCCGAGCCGTTCATCAGCCAGACCGTGAGGGTCCTGGCTTCCGGGGCGGTCGAGACCGCTGCGGTGGATGGCGCCGCGCTCTGGGCGGCGGCGGTTGCTGGCGCCTGGCTGGCGGGTGACGAGCACGCCGCGATGCCGAGCACCGCTACGAGCCCGACGGCGAGAGTCTGCTTGAGTTTCACTGAGCTCCTCCTCTTGATTGCCACTTCGGCTCGGGCGTGAAGCGCCCGCACGCCGGTATCCATTCCCTCGGGTCAAGGCATCGCGTGCGACCACCTCCTTTGTCCCTCGACGGGACCGTCGATCGACCTGGCGACCGTGATGGCGCCCCAGGCCCCTGTGTCGGAGCCTTCCGGCAGGAGTTGGACGACGTCCGGCTCGAGCATTTCCCGCGCCAGCTCCGATGAAGACCGGCTGGTATCCAGGGCGGTCTCGATCGATGAGAGGAATGGCCTGCCCGCGCCGGCGACGCCGCCGCCGACGATCACCCGCTCGACGTCGTACGTCATGACGAGCCCGTGGATTGCCCGAGCGAGAGCGCGACCTGCGGTCGCGACGATCTCGCTCGCGAGCGCGTCGTCGGCTGTCGCCGCGGCGTAGACGTCGACGGCGGTGATGGTTGGGCAGGCCTCGAGCGTCGACTGCCGGCCCGCCCGGATCGCGTCGTCCGCAAGCCTGGCGACGGCCGGACCCGAGGCCATCATCTCGAGGCAACCGCGCAGCCCGCAACTGCACACCGGCCCTGCCGCGTCGACGACGATGTGACCGACCTCGCCGGCCAGACCGCGCGTGCCGCGATAGAGGTGACCGCCCAGGATGACCCCGGCGCTGATCCCGGTGCCGACGCTGAGATAGACGAAGTCCTCGACATCGCCGATGACCCGCCGATCGCGGATCCCGGCAGCCGCGGCGCGGACGTCGTTCTCGATCGCGGTCGGCGCGCCGATGCGCCGCTCGAGCTGGTCTCGAAGCGGGAGGCGGTGCCACCCGAGATTGACGGCGAGGGATACGACGCCCGCTGAGGGATCGACGCGACCCGGGACGCCAACGCCGACGGCGGCGACACGCTCGACGGAAGCGTCGGCGGTCTCGAGGGCCGCCATGATCGTCTCGGCGATGTGGTCGGCGGCGGTATCGGGGCTGCCTACGGGTGTCGGTACGACGAGCCGCCCGCGGATCTGGAGGTCGCCATCGACGACGAGAACGGCGATCTTGCTGCCGCCGATGTCGACGCCGACGAGCAGGTCGCGCCCGTTCGCATCGCCGTCGAGGTCCGTGACCACGCCTTCGGTCATCGGCTGATGCTCAGGCCGAGCTCGCGGGTGATCAGCAAGGCCGACGCCCCGAGGACTACGACGTTCGGGACGAGGCGCCCGACCACGATCTCCGTGTCGCGCCCGAGCAGGCCGAATGCCCGCCGGCCGGCCTCGTCACGCACGGCCGCGAGCCATTCGTCGCCGAACGCGGTCACCGGCCCATCGAGGACGATCCGGCTGATGTTCAACGCCCCGATCAGCCCGGCGACGGCGCGTCCCAGGTAGCGCGCGGCTTCGAGAGCCGCGGTTCGTGCGGCGGGGTCCGCGGCGCGGTAGGCGTCCAGGACCTGCTCGAACGTCAGCCCGTCGTGGGTGGCAGCTGTCGCCAGGGGCGTACCGAGCTCGTTCGCGAGGGCGAGCGCCCGGGCCGCAATCGCCCGACTGCTCGCCACGGTCTCGAGACAGCCGAACCCGCCACACCGGCATGCCGCCCCGTCGTCGACGACCGCGACGTGGCCGATCTCGCCCGCCCCGAAGCCGTCGCCCTGGAAGAGCGAGCCGTTGAGGACGAGCCCGGCGCCGATTCCGCGGCCGATCTTGATCGTGACGAGGTTCGCCTGGCGCGGGCCATCGCCACCGAAGGTGTATTCGGCGAGAGCCGCCGCCTGGCTGTCGTTGGCAACGTTCGTCGGCAGCCCGTAGCGCTCGGTGAGCAGGCCGCCCAGCGGCAGGTTCTGCCAGTCGAGGTTGACGGCCCAGAGGATCGTGCCGGTCCGGGCGTCGACGAGGCCCGGTGTCCCGACACCGATGCCGAGGGGGCTGACAGTTGCGTCCTGGAGCAGCTCGTCGACGAGCCGATAGACGAGGGCGAGGGCATCGTCGCCGTTGCGGCCGTCGACCGGCAGCTCGACGACCCGCCGGACTTCGCCGTGGAGATTGACCAGCGCTCCGGAGAAGACCTCCTCACCGAGGTCCAGGCCGATCACCTGGCGGGCGTCGCCGACGATGCTCAGCAGGATCGGGGCCTTGCCCCCGCTCGAAGGTCCGCGTCCGACCTCCTCGACCATGCCGTCGTCGAGGAGATCGGTGACGACGTCCGAGACGGTCGTCCGGGTCAGGCCGGTGCTCCGGGCCACCTCGGCTCGGCTGATCGGCCCGAACTCGTAGACGGCGCGCAGGACGAGGAGATGGTTGTGCTCGCGCGTCTGGGCATGGGTGGCCTTGCCGGGAAGTCGCATCGGGTCCCTCTGACGAGGCCAGGTGACGCCGACACCGTCGCGGCGCACTTTGCCAAGCGAATTGACAAAGTGGAGAATGGAGTAGTCGCACGGGCTTTGTCAAGAGTTCTGACAAAGAAGTTCCTGCGCCGTTCGCTTTGGCGTGCACCGGTGACGTGGTGACGAGACGTTGCCCCTCTGGCCCCGAGATTCTCGTGGGGCGTGCACGTGCGACGTGCGTGACGACCCGTTGCGCCGATCCGGCTCGAAATTCTCGTGGGGCGTGCCGGATCGACAGATTCAGGCCGGTTCGGTGCGAGCTCACGCCCGAATCTGTCGGATGTGCACGTGGGGCGAGAATCAGGGCGGCCGGGGCGGCGGGGGCGCCGGCCCAGGGGCGCGGCGGCGTCGCGGCGGCGCGACCCTCAGCGACCTAAGGGCGCCACTCCCGGAGCTCGCGGCGGACCCGATCGCGGGCCGCGGCAACAGCGTCCGGGCCGCCCTCGGCGACCCGCTTGAGACCTTCGCGAGCCGCACCCGCGACCGGCGGAACGTCAAGCCGGATGATGTTGGCCGCCGGCAGCTCGGTCCGGACCCCGGCGTCGATCCGCTCGAAGAAGGCCTCGTCGTTGGTCTTGAACACGCCACCCGCGAGGACCACGTCGACCGGCAGGCGCTTGATTCCGAGCCGGGTCGCCAGGGCAATCGCCATCGTCGTCAGCTCGTCGGCGAGGCGGTCGATGATCTCCCTGGCAACCGGATCCCCCGCTCGAGCCGTCGCGAACACCACCGGCGACAGCTCCCCGAGGCGGTCCTCGCGGATGCGCTTGTCGTACATCGCCCGGGTCAACGCCGCGGGTCGCTTGAGCCCGAAATGGGCCGGGATCGTCCGTTCGAGCTCCGTTCGGGGACCCCGCCCGTCGCGCGCCCGGACAGCGGCTCCGAGACCCGCTGTCGCGACGGCATTCCCACCGCCCCAGTCGCCCGACAGGTCGCCGATCCCGTCGAAGCGGGCAACGCGCTGGTCCGGCGCGACGGCCGCTGCGTTGATGCCGGCGCCACAGACGAGGGCGATCCCGTAGCCGTCGGTCGCACCGGCCCAGAGCGCGCCGATGCAGTCGTTGACGACCTCGTCGGCCTCCGTCAGGCCAGTCGTGCGCAGCCCGCGTTCCAGCAATCGGACGTCGGCGCCGAAGTCGGCTCCGGCCAGCGCGTGAACGCCGAGTCTTGCAACCGGTCGGGCGGCCGGATCGAGGCCGGCCTGACGCGCCGCAGTTTCGACCAGCTCCGTCAGCCGTCGTAGACCCTCCTCGAGCCCGACGGCCTGGTGCGATGTCGTCCGGCCGCGAACGGCCGACAGCAGCTTCCCGTCGGCCGCGACGAGGGCGACGTCGGTCTTCGAGTTGCCGCCATCGACGGCGAGAACGGCCGCCGTCACCGCTCGCCGACGATCTGGAGCTCGACCCGCAGGCCCGGCAGGACCGACAGCTCATCGATACCGACGAACGTCGCCCCCTCGGCCCGCAGCCGTTCGACGATGTCCGGGATCGCCGCGAGCGTCTGGTCCGGCCACGTATGGTGGAGGACGACGGCACCGTCGCCGTGGTCGATGACGCCGTCGACGACCATCCGCGTCACGTCAGCCGCGGAGTTCTCCGGGTTCCAGTCCTCGGGCGTGATGTGCCAGCCGACCTCGCGGTAGCCGAGCGCCGCCAGCCGCCCGACCAGCACCGGGTCGTCGGCGCCGGCCCCGAACGGGCAGCGGAACCACGGCCGAGGGTCGATCCCGGCGTGCTCGATGATTGCCTCCTCGGCGTCCCTCACGTCGGTGGCCAGCCCGTCGGCCGACAGGAGCGGCATCCGGACGTGGTAGTGGGAATGGCTGCCGACGAGATGCCCGGCCGCCACGATCCGTCGAGCGGTCGCGGGATACGCCTCCGCCCAGCGGCCCTGGAGGAAGAACGTCGCATGAACGTCGAGTCGGTCGAGGGCGTCGAGCAGGCGATCCGCATTGCCGTCAGTCGCCGGGCGATCGGGGTGCTCCGTGTCAAATGTGAGGGCCACCCGGAACGCGCTCACTTCTCAACCCCGGTGATGACGATGCCCCGCGTGAAGACCCGCTGGAAGATCAGGAAGATCACGATCGGAATGATCATCGTCATGATCGTCCCAGCCTGGACATAGGCCGGGTTCCGGTAGTGGATGCCCTCGAAGCTCGCCAGGCCGATCGCGAGGGTCTGCAGCTCGGGCTTCGTTGAGAGGTACAGCAGCGGGCCGAAGAAGTCGTTCCACGAGTAGACGAAGTGGAAGATGGCCACCGCGATGACCGCCGGCCACGCCTGCGGCAGGATGACCGAGATGAGCGTCCGGAACGGGCCGGCGCCATCGATCGAGGCGGCCTCGTCCATCTCCCGCGGGATCGTCATGAGGTACTGGCGCAGCAGGAACACGTCGTAGGCATTGGCAAAGAACGTCGGCACGAGGAGCGGCAGCCACGTCCCCACCCAGCCGAGCTTGGCGAAGATCGTGTACGTCGGGATGACCGTGACGGCGAACGGCAGGAAGATCGTCGCGATCAGGAGCGTGAACAGGAGGCTCCTGCCCGGGAACCGGAACCGGGCGAATCCGTACGCGACGAGGGTGCACGAGACGATCGTCCCGACCATCCCGATGAGGGCGATGGCGATCGTGTTGAACAGCAGCCGCGGGTATGAGATCAGGTTCCAGACATCGCTGTAATTCTTCCATTCCGGCGAGAAGGTCCAGGCTCGATCGAGCGTGCGCCAGCTCCCCTGCCACGTGATCAACCCGGCGCCCGGATTGCCCGGATCGACGAACTTGCTCTCCGCGCGGCCCTTGGTGACGAGGGCCAGCGAGCGGGTCGTGCCGTCGATCGGGACGGTGTAGAGGTCGTACGGCTTGCCGTTGTAGAGGTATGTCCCCGGTGTTGCCGGGTAGAGCGGCGAATCCGCCTTGCCGACCTGGGCCGGAGTCTGGAAGGAGACGGCGAGCGATCGGAGCAGCGGCGACAGGAAGCCTGCCAGCAGCGCGACGAAGATGAACGTGAAGAGGAACGACTTGCCGGCATTGCGCGGGAGCCGGCGCCGTCTCGCGGTGGCGAGCACGGGGGCGGCGGCCGGGCGGGTGAGCAGTCCCATGCCGCCCTACCGCTCGCCGGCGTAGTAGACCCAGCGACGGGCCGTCCCGAACAGGACGAGGGTGATCGCCAGGGTGACGGCGAACAGGAGCCAGGCGAGGGTCGCGCCGTACGACATCTTCTGGAAGCTGAAGAACGTGTGGTAGAGGTAGAGGTTGAAGAAGTTCGTGGACCCGGCTGGTTCACCGGTGCCGTTGTTGAGAACCAGCGGGACGAGGAAGTACTGGAGGACGTCGACGACGCCGAGGATCAGCGAGTAGAAGATGACCGGCGACATCATCGGCAGGGTGACGTGGCGGAGCTGGGCGAGCCAGCCCGCGCCATCGATCCTCGCCGCGTCGTAGAGCTCGCTGGGGATGCCCTTCAGCCCGGCGAGGTTGACGATGAGGGCTGCCCCGATCGACCAGATCCCGATGAACGCGAGGCTCGGGTAGATCCAGGTGGTGTCCTGGAGCCAGTTGGGTGGATTGCTGATGCCGATGAGCTTGAGGACGATGTTCACCCAGCCGGTCTCGAGGTTGAGCATGCCCTGCCAGGCGAACACGCCCGATACGAACGGGATCACGTATGGCAGGAACCAGAGAACCCTGAAGATGCTGGCGCCGCGCAGGAGGGGGCTGTTGAGCGCGAGCGCGATGACGAACGGCAGGGTGATGGCGATCGGCAGGTTGAAGAGGGCGAAGCGGATCGTGACCGCCAGCGATTCCCACGTCTGCGGGTCGCCGAGCATGTTGGCGTAGTTCTTCAGGCCGACGAACTGGAGCGGCTCGACCTGGTTCAGGTTGACGTTGGTGAACGTGAAGACGAGCGACACGATCATCGGGATCAGCGTGAACGCCAGGAAACCGACGATCCAGGGCGAGATGAAGATCAGGCCCCAGCGAGCCTCGCGCCGGGCCAGCGGCGCGAGGCCGGATCCGGGCCGGCGGAGCCGGCCCGGACGGATGGGCACGGGTGGCGTCATCGGCCGACCCGGCGGGTTGTGGAAGTGGCGATCACTCGCCTATTTCGCCTTGTCCCAGATGCCCTGCATTTCGGTCTTGAGGGACTGGATCTCCTTGTCCATGTCGAGGCCCGGTGTCGATGACCACTTGGTGAGGTATTTGCCGCCCGACCCGACGAGACCGAGGGTCTCGTTGTAGGCCGGCATGTACGACTCGAAGTTCGGGTTGTCGGCGTACTGGACGCCGTCGACCGCGACCTGCCAGTCGATCGTCTGGGTGAACTGCGCCTGGAGCGCATCGAGCGCGGCAGGCTGCTCGGCCGTCCGGGCCGGGAAGCCGCCGTAGGCCGTGAGCAGCTCCGCGGATGCGTCGCCGAGCAGGTAGGTCAGGACCTCGAAGGCCTCGTTCGGGTGCTTCGTTGCCTTGAGGATCCGGAACGTGTCCGCGTTGAACGCGGCCGTCGTCTGGCCGTTGAATGACGGGATGGCCGCGAGGTTCCAGTCATCGCCGGCGTCCTTGACGCCGTAGGTCGACCACAGGAAGTTCTCGCTCATCGCGATCTTGCCCGTGAAGAACGGGTAGTCCTTGGGGTTGATGTCGCGGCTCGTGAACTGGGCGTTGGTCATGCTGGAGTGGTCCTTCCAGATCCGGTCGTACCACCACTTCCAGCCCGCTGCCCACGCGTCCGGGATCTGGACTGTCTTGCCGTCGTCGGCGGCGAGCTTGCCCGCACCGAAGTACGCACCGAGACCGCGGAGGTCGTCGCGCTGGGGCTCGAAGCCCCACTGGACGATCTTCTTCGGGTCGAAGCCCGCCTGGGTCGCGTCCTTGCCCGCCTTGTCGACCGTCAGGATCTTCGCCAGGTTTGCTGCCGTGTCGTAGTTCCAGTCGACCGTGCTGCCATCCGGCATCGTGTACTTGTCGCCGTACTTGTGCGGCGGCTCAGCGAGACCGGCCTCGTCGAAGAGGCTCTTCTTGTAGAACAGCGCCGACGGATAGATCGCGAACGGGATGCCCAGCTGGCCGTCCGACAGCTTGTAGATGTCGACCGCGTCGGCCGGGAAGCCCGACAGGTCGTAGTTCGTCGAGGCGATGAGCGGAGCGAGGTCGAGCCACTGGCCGTTGAAGGCGTTGGCGCCACCGATGCCCGCCGGTCCGACGATGTCCGGGCCGTTGCCGGAGCCGATCTCGGTCGCGAGTGCTGCATTCGCACCCGCGTACGGAACCGCCTCGAACGTGAGGTGGATATTCGGATGCGAGGCGTTGAAGGCATCGACGACCTTCTTCTCGACGACGGTCTGCTCCGGGGCGTCGCCGCCGCCGATGCAGCAGAACCAGCGGATCTCGACCGGGCCGCCGGGCGGGACGGTCGCGGGCCCCTTGGAAGGCTCCGTCGTGGGGGCGCTGGAGGTGCTCGGCGCCACGGCGACCGGGGACGAGCTCGCGGGAGTCGACGGCCCGCAGGCCGCGAAGACGAGGGCGATGGCCGCAATGAGCGAACCGACCCTGAAAAGCCTGGTACTCATGGTCCTCCTCTCGATGATCCGACCTTGACGCTCAAGCCGAACGTCGGCGCTGGTGCTGATCACGCTCCTCCTCTCCGTTTGGCCGTCCCCACAGGGACCGCTCCCCGGGCCTCACGGTCCTCGCCGATTGGCACGGACGATGGCTCGACGTCCGGCCACCTGGCCCTGACGACGACCCGCTCGACGAAATAGCGCGTCCGATCCCCACGGACGTAGCTCCTGGCGAATTCGATCGGTCGGCCGTCGGCCGCGTAGGCGATGCCCTCGACGAGGAGAGCGGGTCGACCCGGGGCCTGGTCGAGGAGCTGGGCCTCGCGCGTCCGCAGGAGGACTGGCTCGAGCGCCTCGCGGGCCCGGACGATCCGGGTCCCGTAGCGCTCGACGAGGAGGTCGTAGAGGGAGTTGCGCTCGAGATCGGAAGCCAGGAGGCCGGGGAACCGTTCGGCCGGCAGGTGGACCTGCTCGAGGAGGAGCGGTTCGCCACCGGCCAGCCGGAGGCGCTCGAGGTACAGCGTCGGCGAGCCGAACTCGAGATCGAGGGCTGCGGCGACGGCCTCGCCGGCCGACTCCGGGCGGGCCGCGATCAGCCGGGTCGCCGGATCCAGGCCGCGGGTGAGCATCTCGTCGGCGAAGCCCCGATTGCCACCGAAGTTGAGGTCCAACCGGGGGTGGAGAACGAACGTCCCACGGCCGCGCGTCCGCTCG
>Ga0193699_10001288_pt1 | contig 10025 bp, 7 predicted proteins | sample L3c2metaG_FD_160095 | JGI IMG/M metagenome (GOLD analysis project Ga0193699, IMG submission 160095) | Soil microbial communities from a riparian zone of the East river system, Colorado, United States - L3c2 | ecosystem: Environmental > Terrestrial > Soil > Riparian zone | place: USA: East River... | reverse complement strand
CCCGAGAGCATCGTAGGTTCCGTGCGCGATCACGGTGTCCGCCCCTGTTCGGTTGAGTTCGCGCCCCAGCGCGCTTTCGGCGAACGGACTCGCGTTCCCTGTTTCGCAGACCACGGGCTGGTAGGAGCTCTCTTCCCATGTCTTGATGAGGTGCGGCACCATGGATGTGTCCTGGCGGAACATGTCGCTGAAGAGCGTGGGCTCGAGAGGAGACGTTGAGAAGCTCTCGACGTGAAACGACATCGGCTCGGCATTGCGCAGGGCGCAGATCAGCGCCTCATGCTTCACCAGGTTTTGCAGCAAACCTTGGGTCCAGGTAAAGAAATGATGTCGCGCATGCACTCGAAGCGAGGCATCCATGATGAGCTTGAGCGATTCGAGCTCAAGAGGATCCAATAGGGTTGCGTTGCCGGACATGGTGTTGTTCACTGGGGCTGGAGGCTCATAGGCAGGCGGCTGGGGTCGGCGTTGTCGCTGTGCAACGAGCTGGTGTTCGCTTGCTTGCATGAGAGCCTTCCCGGTATCCAAGAGAAGTGGCCTTCGGTAATGTCTGCGTAATATGAGCAGCCTGTATTACACAGCTGTGAACTGCCCAAAATGATTTTCTGCACGGGCGGTTAGCACGCAACTTACTGTTTGTATTCGCACTTTGCGATCCGGCTTTGACCGAAAAGTCGCCTGCCTATGCCGATCGTGCCGGCCCGGAGCACACGCCGCATCGTAGCCACTGGGCCTTGCGCTCGCTGGGCCGGGCGACGATTTTCCTGGGGACGACTTTCCAGCAATATGGCCGTAGGCGATAGATACCACCCTTGAGTAGTCCCTCGGAACTACCCTTCGCTTCCGCAATGTTTTCATTGGCGCGCTACCGTGTTGCGAAAGAGGAATCGATCCCGCCTTGCTCGCCGCACATCAGCCCCACCGCCCCCTCCTGGACCACCGGCTCGCACCTGCCGCATTGGTTCAGGCGGTGCTCGATCCTCTGGTGACGATCGGTGCGCTGCTGATCTTCGCTTTTGCTTTGGGCGAGGCGTTCGAAGGTCCCTACCTGATCCTCGCTCTGATCGTGTTCTCGCTGACGTTTCCCGGGACTCCCCCGAAGGGCACCAGCCTGCGGGCGCTCGCCAGCGACGTTCTGGCAAGCTGGTTTGTCATCGTCGCGCTCCTTCTGCTTATCGGCTGGGCGACGCGGACACTCGGCTCCTTTGACCCGCGCGTCATCATCCCCTGGGTACTCGCAACTCCGGTTGCGCTGTTCGCCGCACGCGCGCTGATGCCTCTCGTGCTGCTGCGCCTGCTCGCGGCGGAGGGCGCGCAGAGAGTCGCCGTCATCGCTGGCGAAGGCGAGCTTGGCCGCAAGCTCGCCGAACGGATTCAGGTCGCCCCGTTTCTCGGCATCCGCTTGGCCGGTTTTTTCGACGATCGCAGTCCCGAGCGCATCGGTGGCGTCGAGCCCGGCGAGATCCTGGGTTCGCTGGACAACGTCGCGGCGTACGTGAAGACACACCATGTCGATCTGATCTACATCACGCTCCCGATGGCTTCTCAACCCCGCATCCTCAAGCTGCTCGACGAGTTGCACGACACGACGGCCTCGATTTACTTCGTCCCGGACATCTTCCTGTTCGATTTGATCCAGGCGCGCATGGATACGATCGGCGGCATTCCAGTCGTCGCCGCATGCGAAACCCCGTTCTACGGGATCAATGGCTTGATCAAACGCGCAAGCGACATCGTCCTCGCATCGACCATCGTCGCGCTGGTTCTGCCGCTCATGCTCGCCATTGCGATCGGTGTGAAGCTGAGTTCTCCCGGGCCGATTCTCTTCAAGCAGCGCCGCTATGGGCTCGACGGCAAAGAGATCATCGTCTACAAGTACCGCACGATGACCGTGCTCGAAGACGGGAACGTAATCATGCAGGCCACGCGCAACGACCGGCGCGTAACCCGCTTCGGCGCGCTTCTGCGGCAGACCTCGCTCGACGAACTGCCGCAGTTTTTCAACGTGCTGCAGGGCCGCATGAGCGTGGTCGGCCCGCGCCCCCACGCGGTGGCGCACAACGAGATGTACCGCCGCCTGATCAAGGGCTACATGATCCGGCACAAGGTCAAGCCGGGGATCACGGGCTGGGCGCAGGTCAACGGCTTGCGCGGAGAAACCGATACGCTCGACAAGATGCAATTGCGCATCGAGCATGACCTCGATTACCTGCGAAATTGGTCCCTGCAGCTCGACTTGCAGATAGTGGTGAAGACGGTCTTTGTCTTGCTCAAAAAGCAGGATGCCTTTTGAGCTGCTGACACGGGCCTCAGCCCGGAGTGCGGAGGAAACGATAGCCCATTCCACGCACGGTTTCGATCAGTCCTTCGTGGCCGCTCGGAGCGAGCACCTGCCGCACTCTGCGAATGTGGACGTCCACGGTGCGCTCCTCCACAAAAACGTGGTCGCCCCAGACTTCGTCGAGAAGCTGGGCGCGGCTGTACACCCGGTCGGGGTGGGTCATGAAGAAGTGCAGCAGGCGAAACTCGGTGGCCTTGAGATCGATTTTCTGGCCGTTGCCGGTAATCCGATGCGCAGCCGGATCAAGCCTTAAGCCTGCGATCTCGACAACCTCGTCGCTGAGCAGAGGCCTGCGCCGGCGTATCACCGCCTTGATTCGCGCGACCAGCTCGCGTGGGGAGAAGGGTTTGGTGATGTAATCATCCGCCCCGGCTTCGAGCCCCGTTACCTTGTCCGTTTCCTGTGCACGGCCCGTCAGCATGATGATCGGAATGTCCCGGGTGCGCTGGTCGGTGCGCAGTTGCCTGGCAAAGCTCACTCCGGTTGCGTTCGGAAGAATCCAATCGAGAAGCACCAGATCCGGCAGAACCTCGCGGATGGCCGCTGTGGCCTCGGATACGCTGGCCGCGCGCATCACTTGGTGTCCGGCACGCTCCAGGTTGACCGCGATCAACTTCTGGGTGATCGGTTCGTCTTCGACTACAAGTATGGCGCCGCCCATGATCTAAATGGCCTCCGTGAACAGTGGCAATCCGCCAAGTCATGATAGTGCGCCTGCCCGCGGCTCACTATCGCGAAACCTTGATCTTTTTGTGGTGAATCGGCGGCCGGCTGTCGCCGCCTGGCTACATACCCTTCCGCCGTTCGAGTCGAAACGCCCAACGGCCGGCCCGCGAGAGTGGCCGAACCGGACAGGCGATTACCCTAGACGAGTTGCTGCTTGACTGCGTAACGGACAAGCGCCGCATTGTCCGTCAGCTTCAGTTTCTTGAGGATGCGAGCCCGGTAGGTGCTTACGGTGCTGGGGCTCAGGAACATTTCCTCGGCAATCTGGTTGATCTGTTTGCCCGACGCGAGCAGCCACATCACCCGGTACTCGCGGTCGGAAAGAGACTCATGCAGGGGTTTGTCGGAGTGAGGGACCAGATCGTTTGCCAGCTTCTCCGCAAAGGCCGCGCTGACATACTTTCCCCCGTTCGCGACTTTCCGGATGGCGGCCGTCAGCTCCTCGCCGGCGCTCTCCTTGTTTATGTAGCCGGAGCCACCCGCCTTGAACACCTGCGCGGCATGCGCCTCCTCGGGAAGCATGCTCAGAACGAGGACAGGACGGCCCGGGTGCCGGCGTTTTATTTCCTTGATCAACTCCACCCCGCTTCGGCCGGGCATGGAAAAGTCGAGAACGGCGACGTCCCAGTCGAGCGTGCGAACCAGCTCGAGCGCTTCGTCACCGTTTTTGGCCTCGCCGACCACCTCCATGTCGTGCTCCGCGGCCAGGATCTCTTTCAGCCCACGCCGAACGACCGCGTGGTCGTCCGCGATCAGAATTCTCATGGCGCAGCCTCCACCGGAAACGATTTCTCCACGACATTGGGCCGCAGCACTGGGTCGCCGCAGTTGCCGGAATTCTACTTCAAGCCGAGAGGGATGGACACTTTCACCTTGGTCCCCTCGTCCCGAACCCCGATGATTTCGATGGTCCCGCCAAACGGAAGGACTCGCTCCCGCATTCCCAGAAGTCCCAATGATTTCGGATCGTGGATCGACGACTCCGCGATGCCTTTGCCGTTGTCTTCGACCGTCAGCACGAGAGCTCCGGAATCCACGCGCATGGCGACATCGATCCTGGTCGCGTTTGCGTGGCGCGCGACGTTCGTCAGCAGTTCCTGAAAAATACGGAACGCCGCGGTCGATCTTTCATGATCGAGCATCAGCGTGTCTGAAGGCAGAGAGAGCTTGCACCTGATCCCGGAGCGCTTGCGAAAATACCCTGCGTGCCATTCGATGGCGGCGGTCAGCCCCAACTGATCCAATACCTCCGGCCGCAGCCGGGAGGCGATCCCGCGCACCGACTGGATGGTGCCATCGATCAGGCCGAACATCGATTGCGTCCTCTCTGCGAGCGCCCGCTGATCCCCGGGCAGCCGGTTCGCCACCCAGGTCAAATCCATTTTGAGCCCCGTCAGCGCCTGGCCCAGCTCGTCGTGAATCTCGCGCGCGATCCGCGTCCCTTCCTCTTCGCGCACGGATTGCAAATGAGCTGCCAGCGCGCGCAAATTTTCCTCCGATTTCCTCAAATGCTCCTCAATTCGCGTGCGTTCGGCTACTTCCCGAATCAATACCGCATTCTTGTTGTAGAGCTCGACAAAAACCGATATTTTGGATTTCAGGATTTCCGGCACAAGCGGCTTGACGATGTAATCGACGGCCCCCGCCTCGTACCCGCGAAACACCGAGTGCACGTCTTCGTAGGCACCTGTCAGGAAAATGATCGGGGTGTGCCGCGATCGTTCGCGTTCCCTGATCAATCTGGCGGTTTCGAACCCATCCACGCCCGGCATGCGCGCATCCAGGAGTATGACCGCGAAGTCCTGTTTCAAGACGCATCGCAGAGCTTCTTCGCCTGAATTTGCCGGAACGACTTCTTGCGTCGGGCTTTGCAGGAGTTCCTGCAAAGCCATGAGACTCGCCGCGTCATCATCGACGATCAAGATGCGCGCTTGCGATAAACTCGTGTCCACCGCTCGTCTCGGTTCGGCTGTCGGTCAGGCCCGCAACAAGGGTCCCAGCGGGCGCGCCCCCTCGAGACCCGGGCTCGCGGCCAGCCCTTCCGGGCGTCAGATCACGCGGACATCGGGCAGCGGAAAGCCGTTGAAGTTGCTCGCGTAGGCCGTGGTGTAGGCCCCGGCGTTCCTGAGGTAAATATAGTCGCCCTCCTGCAGGTCGGAAGGCAGCGGTTCGTCGCGCATCACCACGTCGATCGAATCGCAGGTGGGTCCCGCAACGTTCCAGGGAATGTCCGGTCCGGCGCGGTCGGTGCGGATCTTGTACTTGAGCCCTTCGGCTGTCTCGATGATTCCGCCGAAGAGCCCGGCATCCAGATGCATCCAACGCTTGTTCGCGCGGGTCGCCGTCCCCATGATGCGGCAGACGAAATACCCGGCGTCGGAGACCAGGAACCGGCCTGGTTCGGCGATCACCTTCACCGCGGCAGGAAACGCTTCGAGGGCCCGGTTGACGACCTCGCCGATCACCTCGACCGCGGGGATCGGCTTCACGTGCCTCACCGGGAAGCCGCCGCCGATGTTCAGAAGCCGCGGATTGAGGCCTGCCTTCGCCATCTGGTCGAAAACCGCGCGTGACTTTTCGATGCCGACACGCCAGTTTTCAGGATTGCGGCACTGCGAGCCCACGTGGAAGGCGACGCCCGCGAGGTCGACCTTGAGCCTCGCCGCCGTCACGACGATGTCGCGCACCTCGGAGGCGTGTGCGCCGAACTTGCCGGCGAGGGGCCAGTCGCTGCCGATGTTGGGCGTGTCGATGCGCAGGTAAAGCTTGGCATCCGCCTTGATCGACTGGATCTTCTTCAGCTCCTCGACCGAGTCGATCACGTACCACTGGACGCCCTTCGAGGCGGCATAGGCGATCTGGTCGCGCGATTTGACCGGATTCGAGTAGAAGATCTCGGCCGCAGGAACGCCCAGCGCGAGCAGGAGATCCAACTCGGCGACGGAAGCGATCTCGAATCCGGCGCCTTCCTCGAGCATGAGCTTGAGGATGCGGGAATCCGGGTTGGCCTTGACCGCGTAGTGCGGCCGCACGCGCGGCATCGCCGCCGCGAAGCGCCGCGCTTTCTCGCGGACGATGGCCGAATCGATCAGGAGAAACGGCTTGTCGTAGCCGTCCTTGACTGCCGCCCGGACCTTTTCGAAATCCAGGCTCGACTCGGGGTGCGAGTCGAAGAGGTGGGTTGCTTCGAATGACTGCTGTCGGATGGATCGGATGGTTTTTTTAGCTACGCCGGCACGCATCTGCATCGTTGGGGCCTCCCTGGGAAGAACCTACGTTATGGGAATGTCGAGTGCGAAAAAGTCCTGCGAGCCGTAGTGCTCTCTCTTGCTTGTCATGATGACCTCCTTTGCGGGTGGCTTGCAGTTCAAAATCCGATCTCCAAAAGCATCGGGCCCGGGTTTGACCGTCCGCTTTGCAGACAACCGAACCGGAGCCCGTATGGGGCGATTATAGGGATTGCGTTTCCGAAATCAAGCGGAATTTTGGGCATTCTGCGCGCCTCCCGCGCGCTCCGACGGCTCGCTTCGCCGCGACGGAACCACAACGTATGGTAGGCCCGGCGAATCCGGAACGCAATAGGGAGTGGGGGAAGACGGAACCGGCCGGCCGGCGGTCCCCGGCCGGATATTACAACTGCTTACACGCGACTTCAAGTCGGCGGCCGGGCGCGGTCAGATCTTGGGCAGCGTCACGCCCTTCTGCCCCTGGTATTTCCCGCCGCGATCCTTGTAGGAGGTCTCGCAGACTTCGTCGGATTCGATGAAGATGACCTGGGCCACGCCCTCGTTGGCGTAGATCTTGGCGGGCAGCGGAGTGGTGTTGGAGAACTCCAGCGTGACGTGCCCTTCCCACTCGGGCTCGAGCGGGGTGACATTGACGATGATTCCGCAGCGGGCGTAGGTCGATTTCCCCAGGCAGATGGTGAGCACGTTCCGGGGGATGCGGAAGTACTCCACGGTCCGCGCCAGAGCGAAGGAGTTGGGCGGGATGATGCAGGAGTCGCCTTTGACGTCGACGAAAGACCTGTCGTCGAAATTCTTGGGGTCGACGATGGTCGAGTTGAGATTGGTAAACAGCTTGAATTCATTCGAGCAGCGGATGTCGTAGCCGTAGCTCGACGTGCCGTAGGAAATGATGCGCTGGCCCTTGACCTCCTTCACCTGCCCCGGCTCGAACGGCTCGATCATGCGGCGTTCAGCCGCCATTCGACGGATCCATTTGTCCGACTTGATGCTCATCGGCTGTGGGCCCGCTTCAGGTGTTCTTGGACACGACGATGTTCGGAAACTTCGAGGTCATGTCCCTGGCGGACTCCGCAATCTTGACCGCGAGCCTGCGCCCGATCGCCCTGTAGATATCCGCCGACCGGCCCTCCGGGTCGGCCACCACGGTCGGCTTGCCCGAGTCCGCCTGCTCGCGGATGGCGATGTCGAGCGGCAATGACCCGAGCAGCTCGGTGCCGTACTCCTTGCACATGCGCTGCGCCCCGCCCTGCCCGAAGATGTGTTCCTCGTGGCCGCACTGGGAGCAGATGTGGGTACTCATGTTCTCCACGATCCCGAGGATGGGAATGCCGACTTTCTCGAACATCTTGAGGCCCTTGCGTGCGTCTATGAGCGCGATGTCCTGGGGGGTGGTGACGATCACCACTCCGGTGACCGGCACTTTCTGGGCGAGCGTGAGCTGGATGTCTCCGGTGCCGGGCGGCATGTCGACGATGAGGTAATCGACGTCCTTCCAACGAGTGTCCTTGAGGAGCTGCTCCAAGGCCTGCGTCACCATCGGCCCGCGCCAAACCATCGGAGTATCGATGTCGATGAGGAAGCCGATCGAGATCGCCTGGATGCCGTGGCCCGTCATCGGCTCGAGCGTCTTGCCGTCTTTGGACTCCGGCCGGCCGGTGATGCCGAGCATCATCGGCTGCGAGGGTCCATAGATGTCGGCATCGAGCACGCCGACGCTCGCTCCTTCGGCGGCGAGCGCGAGCGCCAGATTCACGGCCGTGGTCGATTTCCCCACCCCGCCCTTTCCGGAGGCGATCGCGACGATGTTCTTCACCCCGGGAATCAGCTTGACCCCGCGCTGCACGGTGTGGGAAACGATTCTGCTCGTGACGCTGACATTCACCGCGCTCACGCCCGGGACGCCGCGGAGTTTTCCCGCGATGAGTTTGCGGATGGGATCGAGCTGGGTTTTCGCGGGATAGCCCAATTCGATCTCGAGCGAAACGCTGCCGTCCTCCACTTTGATATTTCTCGCCGACTTGGTGGTGAAAAAATCCTTGCCCGTATTCGGGTCAAGGACTTCCTTCAGCGCGCTGTGAACTTGTTCCTGAGTGACTGACATGGTGGTTCACGCGATTTCCGTCGCGCGGGACGCTACCGGGTGGCAATAGGTTGATATTCTAGCAACTTTCCGGTGCCCGCCGGGCCCTGCCGCGGTAGAATGGGCCCCCAGGAGGACACTGGCCGCACACGTGTGGAGGCCCGGCAGGCAGACTGCGGCGGACAAAGATGGCGGAGCATACTAATCGAACATTACTCTGCAGCGTGCTCTTTCTCGACATCGTCGGGTACACGCAGTACACCGTCGCCGAGCAAATCGCGCTGAAAGAACGCTTCAACGCCGTCCTGACCGACGCGATCGCGGGCGTCGCTACCGACGACCGCATCATCCTCGACACCGGGGACGGCGCGGCCGTGAGCTTTCTCGGAGATCCCGAAGACACCCTGTTCGCGGGCATGAGCCTGCGCGATGCAGTCGTCGGCCAGGACGCCACCAGCAGCCCGCAACTGGTGATTCGCGTCGGCGTCAACCTCGGGCCGGTGAGGCTCGTCAAGGACATCAACGGCCAGCCCAACATCATCGGAGACGGGATCAACGTCGCGCAGCGCGTCATGAGCTTCGCCGAGCCGGGCCAGATCCTCGTCTCGCGCTCCTATTACGACGTGATGGCGCGCCTGTCCGAAGACTACGCGAAACTGTTCCACTACGAGGGAGCTAAGACCGACAAACACGTGCGCGAGCACGAGGTCTACGCGATCAGCTCGGCGCCGAGCAACCTGCGGCGCACGGTCCCCGTGCAGGCGCCAAGACCGACCCTGCGCCTTCCGAGCCTGCGCCTCTTCAAATTCCCGAAGCCGAACCTGCGAAACTTGCCCGGGGTGGTGGCGGTCAACAGCAAATTGCTCGTGGCGGCGCCGCTCGCGTTCACGCTGATCGTCGGGACCGGAGTGATCGCGCGCAGTCACCGGGACTCAGACGGCGAGGCGAAATCGGTGGCGTCGGTGGCGCCTCCGGCGCCAGCGCCCAAGGCCGGGCCGGCCAAAGTCGAGGCGCCGGAATCCGCGCCTCCGCAGGCGAACGAGCCGAAGGCGCCACGCGGAGCGAGGGACGCAGCCGCAGCACCCAAAGGCGGTGCGCCGGTGCAAACGGCAAGAGCGAACGAGTCCGATGCAGCGCTCAAAGCGAAGGAAGTCGCGCCGCCAAGGCCGAAGGAACCGGAGTTCGTCGCTACAGTCCCCGCCCCCTCGCGCGAGGCCACGCTCAACATCGTTGCCCTGCCCTGGGCCGAGGTTTTCGTCGACGGGGCGAGACAAGGGGTCAGTCCGCCGCTGAGATCGATCCCTCTCAGGCCCGGCAGACATCGGGTAGAGTTGAGGAACGGGTCGTTTCCGGCGCACGTCCAGACGGTCGAACTGAAGCCGGGCGCGGAGATCAGCATCACGCACCGATTCCGCCGCTAAAGAGGAGCTATGGCCGTTTACCGCTGGCTCGCATCATTGCTCGTTTGCCTGGTGATGTCCGGATGCGCGATGTTCTCGAGCAAGGGCGAGACCGAACTTGGATTCGGAATAAGAGCCTTCGAGGACGGCGAGCACGCTTACGCGTCGAAACTGCTGCAGCAAAGCCTCGACTCCGGCCTGCGCGGCGCTTCCAACCGGGCGAGGGCCCA
>Ga0193699_10001287_pt1 | contig 10026 bp, 15 predicted proteins | sample L3c2metaG_FD_160095 | JGI IMG/M metagenome (GOLD analysis project Ga0193699, IMG submission 160095) | Soil microbial communities from a riparian zone of the East river system, Colorado, United States - L3c2 | ecosystem: Environmental > Terrestrial > Soil > Riparian zone | place: USA: East... | reverse complement strand
GCGTTGGCCGCTTCCTCAAAGTTCGCGCTAGCGGTCTGCAAGTCAGCCTCCTATTTCCTGTAGGACCAACGAGTGCGATGTGCGGTACGCTGGGTCATACCCAGGTTGCGCATCATCCTGCGATACCAGCATCACCGGATAGATGCCAGTGCCTGGCGTCCAGGGGGAGTCTAGCGTCGCACCTTCATTGAGAATCGCGTGCGATACCAACAGGAACTCCGTGGCAGCGATGGTTGCGCTTGTGCCGAAGAGTCGAGCCGAGACGTAGACGGTGCCAGCCGGCGGTAGAACGTTCTCAACCTTCACCAACGACCACGACCCAACGACCGATGCCACGGCGGTGCCAAAGGTAGTCGACAACGTGGCGCCAGCGGCATCCATATAGACGATCGTCGCCTGGACCGTTGAGGAGCCGACACCGCCGTTGATCCAAAAGCCGAAGGAGTGCGGGCGGAGCGCGCACGGAACTGTGCCGAACCAATCGGATGCGGGCGCATCGAAGTACACCGTTGGCGCTGCAGGCGTGTTCGTCTTCCAGTTCACACGCAACGCTCCGGGGTGACTCCCCATACCGGTCGCTACGGCCAGGCCGATATCGGCCGTGTTCGAGACGTGCCAGCCGTCCGTCCCGTTGGTGTGGCCGGTGGTCGCAGATTGGTTGCGAGACAACATGTTGCGCTGACCCGGATCCAACAGGATGAAGGGCCCAGGCCCCATGAGTCCCTCAACGTACGAAGCAATCTGCTCAAAGGTCTGGTACCCCAGGCCGCCATAGCTCAGCTGGTATTTGCGTCGGCCGTGCAGGAGCCTGTCCCCCCGCGCTCCGCCCGAGGCGAGTTGGTAGGTGTTGGCGCTGCGCTGGACTGTGGACTGAAGGCCTGACCTTGGGATTTGGATCTTCTCCAGGAATCCAGGCCGGCCAAGGTAAACACTGGTGTCTTGTGCCATCAGCTGGCCTTCCTTCCGCTGTACGCGCTCAGGAGACGGTTGCCCTCATTCGCAGCAACAGCAACCTTCTTGGGGTCTAGCTTGACGTTTCCGTCTGCGTCGACGGTGATGGCTCCGGGGAGGAAGGTTATGGAGGGTGCTCCCATTCCATCGCTAGCAGGCTGCGCCGCTACGGTAGCTGCCCCGGTCTGGGTAACCGTCGTGGCAACCAGGCTCGCATCGCTGAGCGCTCCCTGGATGGGCGACAGCGCGGTCTGCACGGCCCGGTAGACGTCAGCCGACTTGTCAAGGATCCCAGCACCGAAGGCATCCATGATCGAGGCACCGGAGTACGTCGTCCAGCCCTTCCCACTGAACGGTCCCTCCTTCGCAGGCGAGAAGGGCAGGAGGTTACGCGCGCTCTTCAGCACGCTGCTGACGGCATCCTTGACCTTCCCCACCATCGACAGGATACCGTTCACCAAACCCTGGATGATCGAGCGACCTGCGTTGTAGAGCATGGATCCTACGTTGCCGAGCGCTCCGAGGATGCGGCCCGGGATGCCGGCGAAAAAGGCGATGAGCGTGCCAGCCCCTCCGTTGGCAGCGGTGCGCATCTGATCGAAGAATCCACGGATTTTGTTGACGATCGCGGTGAGCCCGTTGAAGATGGCGACTATCTGCGCAACCAGGAACCTGATGATGGAGACGATGATGTTGGACACCGTCTGGATCGTCGCCTTCACGACGGTCCACGAGGCGTTCCAGACGGACTGGATGATCCCCATTGCTATCTGGATAATGCCTTGGATCAACGCGATGTTCGATTTGACAACCGAGGCGATGGGACCCCAGACCGCGTTGATAACCGTCGAGAGGATGCCCCACGTCGTCCGCCAGATGGCCTGGATGATGTTGAGAGCGACCTGGATGATGCCCCGGATTATGTTGAGCTGCAACGTGATGAAGGGAGAGATGATCCCCCACACGAAGCGCACGACCGTCACCAGCGCGTTCCAGAACGTCTCCCACGCCAGCTTCAGCCCGGCGAGCGCTGCCCCCAGGACCGCATTCAGGAGCACAAAAGCAGCCGTTTCGATGGCCGTCATGATGGACCAGAAGAGTCGCGTCACCGCAATGATGAAGTCGAATGCGGCCTTGAACGCTGGCGCCACGATCGAGATGATCGGGCCGAAGATGGCGTTGAAGAAGCCAGCGATGGCCTTACCGATCGAAGCGAAGAAGTTCAATATGTTGCCGAAGTTCTTTGCTATCAACACACCTAGCGCAACAAAGGGCCCACCGAGGATGGCAAGCAGGAGCGGCCAGTGCGACTTGATCCAGTCCCAGACCTTGGTGATGAGCCCGAGGAAGCCATCCCAAACGCGCTGAATCCACTGCCAGATCTGCTCGTGGTACTTGATGACGAGGATGATCACCGCGATTACCGCGATGATGGCGATCACGATCAGCCCGATGGGCGAGAGCGCAGCGTCGAGCAGGAACTGTGCGGCTGCCCAGATCCTCGTTGCTGCAGCCGCTAGCTTGGTGCCTATCTCGATGGCCTTGATGGCCTTGTAGAGTTCCTGGAACGCCTTGACGTACTGGATGATCTTGACTGCCGCAGCGCCAAAGAGGAGGATGCTCGACACAGCGCCAAGGATCGATATCCCAACGTTCTTCCACAGCGGGCTGAGGTTCGTCACCCAGTTGGCGAACTGCGTCAGAGCCTTCGCGGTCGCCGTGATCTTAGGCAGCAGGAGTTCACCAAACGCAATCCCTGCGGTCTCAACACTTCCCTTGAGCTGTTCGAGCTGACCGGCCGCGTTGTTCATGCGCTTCGCTGCTACGTCGGCAGCCGAAGTCTTGTCCATCGCCGCGCCAAGGTTGTTAAACCCAGTCGCTCCCTGGTCCGCGAACACGGCCGCCGCGCGGATAGCGTCGGAGCCGAAGAGGATCTGCAGCGTGGATAGCTTCTGCTCCTCGCTCATACCCTTCGTCGCGGTCTGCAGCACCTGCGAGATATCGGCTAGGCTCTTGGCCTTCCCAGCCGCATCGAAGAATTGGTTGCCTGCACCCTTTGTCGTGATGCCCAGCTTGTCGAAGAGTGCGACCTGCTGCTTGGTTGTGGGGATCAAGTTCTGCAGGAAGGTCTTGAGCGAGGTACCCGCGTCGCTGCCCTTGATGCCAGCGTTCCCCAACTCAGCGATGGCAATCGCGGTGTCGTGGAAGCTCAGGCCCGAGAGGTTAGCGACCGCACCAACCTGCTGAAGCGACTCGCCGAACTGCCCAACGTCGATGGCGCTCGCGTTGGCCGCGCCAGCGATCGTGTCGACTACACCCTTGAGATCCGTGGCCTTGATATTGAAGGCGTTCATCGCGTTGGCAGCGAGCGTAGCAGCCGTTGGGAGGTCGACACCGCCTGCGGCCGCTAGGGCTGTGGCTGCGTCTGCGGCACCGTTGAGGATGTCCGGTACCGACACGCCCGCCTTGGCAAGTTCCTCCATGGCGCTGGCGGCCTGGGACGCACTGAACTGGGTATCCGCCCCGAGCTGCAGAGCCTTCTGGCGGAGTTGGTCTAGCTGCTTGTTGGAAGCGTCCGAGACAGCGCCGATCCCGGATATCTGCTTCTCGAAGTCGATGGCCTTGCTGGTGGCGTAACCGATGCCGGCTGCGATCACACCACCAGCAATGGCCATCTTGGTGCCGGCACCTTCTAGCGAGCTGCCGGCCTTCTTCCCAGACGACTCAACCTTGTTGAGGTCCGTGGTGCCTTGCTGGACTCCCTTACCGTCATAGGTGACCCGGATGACACCCTCAGCTGTGCCAAGGTTGTAGTTGCTTACCACTCCGAGTCAACCCCTCTGCTAGCTACGCGCTTGCCGGATCAGCAAACTTCTGCTCTTGCTGGAGCCATAACGCAAGCCTGTTCTGGACTGCGGCCTCCGCCAGACTCTCGTTCTTGTGCCCCTGCGCGGCTTGATGAAGGTCCGCTTCCACAATGCGACCGAAGAGGCTCACAGCGCGGTTAAATAGGAAGCTCGGAAGAAAGTCCATCGGCATGCCGTAGATGTCAGAGGGAGCTTGGCGAAACGCCTGTGAGAGCTTCCACGCTTCCCAGAGTCTCATCGAACTCTTTACGAAACGTTTCCAAGTCTTGGACCCCACCCAAGACAAGCTGGAAGAGGTAAATCTTGTCGGTCATCTCCAGCATGTCGGTGTACACCGCGCCGGGCTGGCGCGCGCCATCGTCATCCGGGATAGGGAGAACTTCAGGCTGCAGCACAACGTGACAGACCACACGGTCCATCAGTTTCAAGCCCTGGACGAGCGCCGGACCGTTCTTGGCCAGATTGGCCATGTCCTCGGCCGTGGGCGTGGTCGCCGCACCCTTCTCCATCCGGTCGATGTGCTCCGTCTGGACGAGCGACGTAAGCGAGTCGATGGAGTCGAGCAACCCAGCGGTGATGAGTCCTTGCACGCCAGGGATACGCACCTGGCAGACCTGCCCGGACGGTACCTCCACGTCACGGATCAGTTCCTTGGACCAGGAGGTCGCTGCGTACTTGTTGTTGGTCTTCTTCTTTGGTTGGGTTGGCATCCTTGTGCTCCTTACCCGAGTTCGGACTTACAGGGGACCGTAGATGTCGACGGTGACGGTGGTGAAGGTGACCGGGTGCTTGATGTTGACGAATCCCTGCGCGTCGATGAAGCGAGAAGCGTTGGGGATCACCACGGTTGCCTCGGTTGTCGCCGCCATACCGGTGGCACCGGAGGTCGCGACATCCGCCCAGCCCACGGCAGGAGCCGAGTTGGGCGGAGCGACAGCGGTCTGGTCGGTGAGCGTGTTGGCGCTCGCAGCGGCCTGCGGGGTGGCGCCGTTCTTGTAGTGCAGGAGATACTTGCCGCCAGGCACGGCCGCGAACTTGTCGGCAGCCGACACAGCCTGGTAGTTGGGAGGAGAGAACGCCAAACCCGACGCTCGCACGGTCAAGGTTGCCATTACGCGATCACCACCGGGGTCTCGTTCTGGACGAAGCGGTAGACCGCACCCACCGGCGCGGCGATCGAGGCGTACCCCGTGCCCTTCGCGTTGGTGAGCATGAACTTGCCGTCTTCAAAGGAACCGGGGATGTCCCCGGTGGTCTTGCAGCGGTAGACGATGGCGTGGAAGTCGCCACCGCTGTCGGATACCGCCCGGCCTTCCGCCTTGAACGGCAGCCGTGTGCCGTCGCCTGGCGTACCGGTGGCGTCGTCGTTGATGTACTTGGTGAAAGTCTTGACCTGGTTGGGGGTGGATCCGGTCGTCACCGGCGCGGTGCCGCCGGCCAGGACGCGGTACGCCTCCAGGGAGATACCTCCACCGGTGAGCTCCCAGTCAATCTGGGCACCCTTCCCGTGGGAGGTCTGGAGCTGGTCATCCCCGCGCAGATCCTCGAAGTCTTCTGTCTCCGTGAAGGAGAACACCTGCGAGTTTGGCAGCGGCACACTCGACGCTGCAAGGGCCGTGGCGGAAGCGTCCGTGTAGGGAGTCAGCCTCACCTGACGCATTCCAAACGGCAGCGATGTCCCTAGGGCCATCCCTACACCTCTTTCATGGTTGGAGGCTCACGGAACTTCCGCGTGCCAAGTAGCTTTCCTGACTCCAAGTCGAACCCATGCAGGACAACGATCCCAGGACCAGCACCGCAGCGACGTGAGCGGCACTTGACCTCGATGACGCTATCCTCTTCGAACAGCTCACCAAACTTGATCTCGTTGTCGCACCTGAGTTCGATCATCAGTTGGCCTGTGGTTCCTCGATGAACTGCCGACGCAGACCATTCTGCACGCACAGCAGGGACTCGCCCTGGCCGTCCTGCAGCCCGAGGTCGCTCATCGGAACCGACCAGTTGTTGGAGGAATCCCAGACGGTGTCCAGGTGATCCTGCACGCCGGCTGACGCCCAGTCGACCGTGCTCAGGATGCGAGTCCCCGGAGCGCCCAGGTACACAACAACTTCGATGGACTTGGACTCTTCCGCTGGCGGAGCTTCCTGCTCCTCCGCCTTGGCCTTACTGGTGTTAGCCATCACCCCTCCTACGCTCCGCTCGCAACGATGCGGCAGCTGGACGATCGTGTTACCCTGTCGTATGCGTCATCATACGTGTCATCTCCGTCGCCTTGCCAGTCCGCCTGCGTGATCCAGCCGTCCGTGACGTCGACACCGGTCCTTGCTGCGGGCAACGATTCCATCACCCTCCGCCACCGCTTGATGATGGCGGAAATCTTGTCGTAATTGCGATCGTTGTCGTACACCCAGAGTTCACAGTCGATTACCGCAACCGGAGACACAACGCTTGGGTCGTCATCGCGCTGCCCATCAAGACCAGGATTCTCTGGCCCCCAACGAAGTACACCGAACACGCTCGCTCTGGGCGGGCTGTCGGGAGCGTAGGACGAGAACAACGTGCTGACGTCGATCCCGAGCGCATTCATCGCTGCGTCGTTGGCCAGCTTCTGAAAGACGTACACCCGCACACTCATCGCGTCACCTCGCTGACAACTTGGTCATCAGGCTGGTCAGCTGCTTCATCAGCGCGAGTCCCTGATACTTGACGGCCGGTCCGATGATGGCGAACTTCCCAGCATGCCTGACCTCTAGCCAGATCTGGTACGGCATACCGCCGTACAAGTGGATCTCGTGCTCGAAGCCGTTGGCATATACCTTGTGCTCTGCATGGGCGCTCAACGTCTGACGAGCGTTGCCGGTCCGGTCGGTCCACTTGGCTTTTGTGCGCATCCAAGCGATTGCCCTGTCACCCCGGTAGTCGACAACGGCCGCCACCAAGTGATCGAGGTCTCCGTTGAAGTTCTTCAGGTTGCGGCCCAGGCTACCGGGCTTGAACTCGAAGCTAGGCTGCTGACTCGCCATACTGGACCACCTTCCCGCGTCGCTCGTAACCGTTGTAGGGCAACAACTCTACAACTTCATACCGAAGTCCGTTGACGTCCCAGTGATCGAAGATGTCCATCACCGCGTCCCAGACCCCCAGGAGTTGGTACGAGACACGACGCTGCTTGCCGTCGCTCGCGGTCAGGAGACCGGGCTGGTTGTTGTTGGCAGCCGGTGCCTCGATCAGCCGCAGCGTCTGGGGATACCGATTGGTGCCATCGGTAACAGCGAATCCGCCCGAGGGAGTTTTTGTGCTGACGCAAGGAGTCAAGGTGATGAGCGACGGACGAGCAGCAATGAACGCAGACGTGTTGCGCCGGTTGTTCTTCTGCTCAGCCAGGAGGCTCATACCCGTGTGATCTTCCTGATGGTGGTGGTTGGCGCATTCTCAGTATCCACAAGGACCGTAAGGAGGTCGATCATCGACTTGGCGTGGTCATACGCCTGGCTCATCTTGCGCTGCGAGCCACCCTCCGAGATGTCAACGAGCGATGCGAGGCCAGCCAGCTTCTCCGTCCAGATGCCGAGCGAGACAGCGTTCACACTGGCGTCTGTCAGCCGGTCGGTCAACTCAGCATCGGAGTACGTGGTTGTGTCAGGCTCATCGGTGAGCCTCCGTACCAGGATGACCTGGCTGACTGCCATCTTGTGCCCCTATCTGGTGGTGCGGCCCGTGGATCGGAGAGGAGACCCACGGGCCGCAGACCCAACAGCTGCCCTTACAGACCCTGCTCGGCAGCCTTCACGTCGTCTTCCCGGAGTCGAGTGATCAGCTCATCGCGCTTGCCATCCTTCGACAAGCCACGCTTCACCAATTCCTCCTGGAGGTCAGCGACCTTCCACTCCTTGGTGTCGTCGTAGTCGTCGCCATCCGGCAGCGTCTCACCGCCCAGGCCTTCATCTTCGTCGTCCACCTCGGCCGGGTACAGCTCATCGAGCTGCGCGACGCGGGCGTGCTCGCCTCGGGCGTGCAGGTAAGCGCGGTCGTCATCCGACAGCGACTGGTCCAGTGGTACCGTCCTGCTCATCTCTACACCTCCCTTACCAGGCGAATGCGGCGGGCACGGAGTACGAAGCGGCATTCTGCATGATGGCCGCCGCACCGCGAGGTCCCACCGCCGTCCCCATGCCACGAATGAACATGGAGTCGATGATCGGGTATGAGTTGTTGTTGCCCGGCTTGAGAACCAGACCGCGCAGGCCGGCGTTCGCGTGTTCGCGGATGCCGATCACGTTGGTCTGGCTGGAGCCGCCACGCGACGCCACCGCGACGCAATACCCCAACGGGATCTGCGCATCGGTGACCACGAGGTACTGGCCCCACGAACCGGCGACGTCCATGCCGGCGAACTGGTTGGCCGGGATGCCGCCCACGAGCGTGAAGCCCGGAGGAAGCTGGAATGTCAGGTTCGGGCCGGACGACGGGATGAAGTCGAACAGCGACACGACGGTGGAGCTGCTGAATGCCGTGTTGCGGACGAAACGGGCGATGGTCGCGTTGGCGTCGGTGGGGTTCATGAGGAATACGATTCCATACCCGTTCGATCGGGTATAGCCGTGCTCCTCAACCAACTTCGCCAGCGCGGTGAAGTCGTCCGGATCGAACGTCCACGCCTGCGAGCTTCCCGTGTTGCTGTAGTGCGTGTGCGAGCCGCTGGCGAACGTCGTGCCACGGTACGTCGGGATGGGGTAGATGCCATCACCGTTGTAGAGCGCGGTCGCGTTGTACGACAAGCCGTCCACCGAGATGGTACGGTTGGCGTTGTTGAAGAGAGCCTTCATCACCTGCTGGAACTGGAGGTTGTTGTCAGCCTCCATGACCTGGTTGATGATCGTGTCCAGCTGCTGCGAGCTGGCACCGTCCGACTGGCCAGGTCCGCCAGCGAGGAACTGGAAGGTGTAGCTGGAGCGAGTGTCGAACCACTTGAACGGGTACGCACGCGCAACCGGCGCTGGCATTGGGCGAATCGACTGCGGCACACCGAATTCGGTGGCCTCCTCGAACGCTTCCTGGCCGGGCGCAACGACATCCTCGATGATCTTGTTGGTGGTGAAGCTCAGCAGGTCGATGAGCGGCTGACGCGCCGCGTTGAACGATGCTAGAGCGTCCTGGTACGCCGTCCAGATCAGGTTGAGGTCCTGACCATCACGGGTCCTGGTGAGGATATCCGCGCTGGCGCCAATTCCCTTAGCCATTGAAGATCAACCCTCCCTTACGTGGTAACCAGCGCGATGGTGCGGTTCAAGTGAACCACAAACCGCGATGCTTCGACGGTGAACCCCAAAGGAGTTCCGGTTGCGGTGACCGCATACGTTCCGTCAGCTGCCACGCCGTAGTAGCGTGTCCCAGCGGCGGCTGCGGTGCCGGCCTGCAGCGCGAAGTCGGCAATTTCACCATCCACCATGACGTCGATGGGCTCGCCGATTGCCATGGCCCGCACCGCGCAGATCACGCCGACGATGCCGGACGCGCCGGCACCCTTGACGATGTTGCCGGATGCATCCATACCAACGGCCCAGACCTTGCCGACGTCGTTGGTGCCAATGACCAGCGGCGTATACGCCAGCGCCACAGCAAGCTTGGCGCGGAATGACCCACCATAGGGGTCGACCTTGTCAAACCTTGACAACTTACACCTCCAAATTACCCGTTGATCCCGCGAGTCCGCATCGCAGGGAAGCGCGCGGCTTGTTGGGCCTTGTTCGAACCGGCGTTGGTGCTGCCGTTGTTGCCTGCCACACCTGTGGCCCCACCCGTCGCTGCGCCAGCCCCCGTGCCCGTGCCGGTCGTCGCAGTGTTCTCACCCTCAGTCGTTTCGACCAAGTACGGATCAGACTTCGCAAGAGCATCCAGCGCTGCCTTCAGCCCTTCCACCTTGCCGTCGTCGTTGACCTTGACGTTGGCGAGGTCCACCACCCGAAGCGCTGTCGACGGATTCTTCCACTTGTAGGTGGAGTCCTCCAGGAACGCCTGCCGGATGCGGGAGTTTTTGAGCTCCTCAGCCGCCTTGGCGTTCTGCGCCTTCAACTCTTCGTTCTCCTTCTTGATGCGATCCTGCTCACTCAGCTGAGCATCCTGGAGCTTCTTCAGCTCAGCCGCCGTACGCGAGCTGGTCTGGTCAGCGGCAGCTGTGCGCCTACGCTGATTCTCCAGCTCTGCAAGG
>Ga0193699_10001286_pt1 | contig 10032 bp, 10 predicted proteins | sample L3c2metaG_FD_160095 | JGI IMG/M metagenome (GOLD analysis project Ga0193699, IMG submission 160095) | Soil microbial communities from a riparian zone of the East river system, Colorado, United States - L3c2 | ecosystem: Environmental > Terrestrial > Soil > Riparian zone | place: USA: East... | reverse complement strand
TGCGCAACAGCCCCACCGCCTCGCGCTTGAACGCCTCGGAATACGGCGGGATCTTCGGCATCAACAGACATCCTTCCCGACCGAGTCAACTCAGTCAGACGATGTCCACGAAAGCGGGGGAATTCCACTAGCCCCGTCTCGGCAGCCTCACCTCTAGACGTCGGACGATTCGGTCGAGCGTCTCGGCTGTACTGCGCGCGCGTTCGAGCGCATCCACCAGCTCGCGCTCGCTGACCGACTCTCGGTTCGCGACCTGTCGCCGAGCCCGCGCAACCTCGAGCTCGACGTACAGGGCGAGTACCTCCGCGACCGAGCGATCGCCGATGACCGAGCGAAACTCCCTCCACGTCTCGTCATCGACGCCGACGCGAGCGATTCGCGACGCGGCCCGTCGTGGTTGCCCGAGGTCGCCCCCACGCCTCCGTGATCGTCGTCCCATAAAGCCTCAGTCGACGAGGCCCGCCCGTCACCCTCGTACGCGTTACGCGTCAACATGTAGCACTTGGTGCAAGTGTGTGCCGGTCCTTGCAGTGGAGTCTCGGCGACGGTGACGGCCGTCGGCGGACGTGTGACGCTCTAACAAATGGGCGCAGCTATGGCCTCAGACAGAGAGCGAGTTCGATCGCTGGTCAGACGACGAAGTACCGCATCCGCTCGGGGGGACAGACAAGAGTGACAAGCTCAAAGATGAGGTCGCCGTATCCGCGAGCCTCGTCAAGCGCCCGCTTGCGCTCGTCTGGGTCAAGAAACTGGTCGACAGCCTCCGCCTCGGGCCGCTGCGTGACATCGAGAAAGGCCACATACCGCTCCTCGAGTTGCCGCACGACATCCGCAGCGCTTGCATTCGATGCGCCGAGCTCGGCGAGGCGCTCGCGAGGCGTGAGCTCGCACAGGCGCAGAACCTCATCAAGGGTCACGGGCACCGGCGAGGACCCGAGATGCGCCGCCATTGAGAAGCAGGTGGTGAGGCGGCTTACCTTCAGCTTGTAGTTCTTGAGAGCGCTATCAGCCTTCTTGCGTTCACGCTCCGCCCCGGCGAGCTGGAGGATTTTGAGCCGATGGTGCTCGTAGTTGAGCGTGAGGGTGCGCCAGAATCGCAAAATGTCGTTCAGTAGGAAGACAGGAACGAAGTCCTCCGCGTGGTCTTCGAAGTCGCGGTAGTAGAAGCACAACACTCGTTCCAGCAGCCCGCGATAAGGACGCTCGTCGCTGACGGGCCGGCTCTCGAGCAGCAGCAACAATCGCGCGGTGAAGGCGTTCAGCGAGTCGTCTTCCGGAGATCCGAGAACCTCCTCCACTGTCGCCACGCTCTGGACCGTCAGGAACCTCCCGTGCCGCGTAAATGGCGGGAACCCTAGGTCCTTCGCAGCCTCAATCAGCCGCGCCATGACGAGGACCAGTTCGGTGTACGGGAACTCTACGTCTCGCCCCGCGTCGTGGAGGAAGAACAAGTCGATGTCGGAATCCGGTCCAGCCTCAAGGCGTCCGTAGGAACCGGTGGCGTAGACGCAGAGACCGTTCGAATCCAAGATGTCGCGTACGGGTTCGAGCTCCTCAGATAGCGCTGCAAGTCGGTCCTGGGAAAAGCTCCGGCGATCGTGCACGGGCGGAGCATAAGGGTGGACGCCGATGCAGCTTCGACAACATCCGCTCCGTGACGCATACTCCGACGGTGCCCCGCCCCGACGTATACATCTCTGCTGACGTCGAAACCGACGGACCAATTCCCGGGCCATATTCGATGTTGTCCTTCGCGATGACCGTTGTTGGCCATTACGACGGTCGGTCTTTCGAGCGCGTCGCTGATCGGAGCGCCGTGTTTGTACGGGAGTTGCAGCCGATCGCCGAAGACTTCGAGCCGGACGCGCTCGCCGTCAACGGTTTGGATCGCGATTACCTACGCGAGCATGGGGCTAGCCCGAAGCAAGCGATGGATGAGGCCAGCGCATGGGTGCGCGAGCAAGTTGGATCCGCACGAGCAGTGCTAGTCGCCTACCCGGTCGCCTTCGATTGGTCCTTCCTCTACTGGTACTTCCAGCGATATGCCGCGCATGGCTCGCCGTTCGGCCATTCATCATGTCTCGACATCAGGTCGTTCTTCTTGGCCTGTGCGGGGACCGTCTTCGATGAGGCCGACAAATCGCGTATGCCGAGCTTTCTGAGGGCATCGACGCCTCACACACACGATGCTCTGGATGACGCGGTCGAACAGGGCCAACTCTTCGCGAACATCTTCGAATGGTCGCTAAGCCAGCGACGCAGACAGCGGCATCGCTCATCAGCAGCGCCGTCCTGGCTTGCGGAGAGAGTGGTTCCAATCGTTTGATCTCGGGGTTGCTTCGGTTCCTGTCGCCCTCCTACGCAAGCGCTAGGCCGGACAGGACGCTGTAGGCGGCGAGAACAGACAGAAGACCGGCGAGCCGCAGGAAAGACACGGCGGTGACATTCGCTTCCACAAGTTTTTGGGCGCGGCGGTGCTGGCGTTCAAGTTCGTCCGCTGGATTGTCCGCAGGGTAGGGCAACACAGGTCGTTCGTTGGCTCGGATCGCCTCTTTGACCGCCTCATAGACGGACGATGACTCGACGGTGTGGAGCCCGATAAGCGGATAGAAGCTGGCGAGAAACGCCAGGGCGACGAGAATGCCGGCTGCGATGGCGTAGCCCTCGACGATCGCCGGATGCGAGTTGATTGCCAAGCCGGTGGCGATTAGAAGCGCCGCAATGGATGCCGATGCTCGCGTCTCGAGGCCACGTCGCTCATCCCGCTCGGCTTTCTCCTGATCACGTAGACGATCGAGCTTCTGTAGCGGGGTGATTGGTTCGCTCATGTAGTTCGGCGCCTCTCGATCAAACTCTTGTCTTGAGTGGGTAGCTGTCTGTGTGTCGACTAAGCCGTCGTCGGGTGTGGCCCTGCATGTCCCGCGCCGGAGCGCCGTACTAGGCGATCGTACGAATGGCGTCGGTTCGCGTCTCGTGACTCTGGTTCCGCTTGGTTCGGGTGTGCCTCAGCTCGGGTGCCGGCGTCGAGCATCCGCGGGACGTATGTCGCGGGAGAGATCCACGACAACCGCGTGAGCAGCAAGGTCGTTGGGCCCCAGGCGTGCAGAGCCGGGCCCATTCTCAGCAACCGGCCGGGGGTCCCCGAGCGGCGGCCCTCCTAGCACGACGCTGCCGACGTCGACCACGAGCGGTGATCGTCGGTGGACGAGGACGCCGCAGTTGCCGACGATGCAGGAAGCCAGTCCGAGGTCGGCGCAGCACAGGTGCAGGAAGCCGAGCAGCACGCCGGCATCCCGCCAGATCAGCGACATGCCGGCCGGGTAGCGGCTCAGCGTTCGCTGGGTTTGCGCGACGGCGACGATGGCCGCAGGTGGCGGCTCGGCAGCGCCCACGATCCGGCCCAGCTCCGCCAGGCCGTCGGCCGGCGATGAGTCGGTGAGGACGAGCTCGCAGGTCAGCGGGTCAAAGCTGTAGCGGCCGGGCACAAGGCCACTGACGTCGCCGGCCCACAGTTCGAGGTCCAGGGGGTGGCGGCCGCCGGCGGAGGGAGCGGGGCGTTGGGAGACGACGTAGCCGTCGGGACCGTCGCGCCACCCGGCCACGCGACCGGTGCGGATGAGCGCCGCGGCCACGTCCCCGGCGAGCGGCGTTGACCAGCTTGTCTGCGATCTGCGGCCGGCGAGAATTTCTGCCAGGGGACGGGAAGCCTCAGACGCGTGCGCCCCGAGCGCGACCCGCGGCCCGTCGTAGTTGGCGCGCCAGTCGGGCACCTCCGCCGTCAGGTGCGGACGCAGCCGCTGTGCCTCCCCGATGGCCGTGAGCGCTCCGGCTGACGGGAGGTCCGGGCCTTGCTTGGGCTCAGCCCGTTGCCAAGCCTCGAGGATTTGCTGCCCGATGTCGCCATCGAGGCGGGCGGTGCGGCCGTTGTCGTCGGAGGCGATGACCTCGCCGCCTTCGAGACGAACGGTCAGCGGCGTCACCGAAGCCTTCCCAGCCGTCCGAGAACCTCCCGGCGTTTGTGGCAGCCCGGACAGGCGCCGCAGGCGATGTCGGTCACGTGGCAGGAGTGTGTCCACCCCAGGACCTCGTCGCCAGCGCCCGAAGCGGTAACAAGCTGGTCGCTGGTCATGTCCACGCCCGGCGCCAGCACCCGCAGGCCGCCCTCCTGCATTGCCACGAGACGGTCGAGCGCCTCGTAAAATTCGGCAGTCCCGTCTCGGTGGCGCTCGCCGTCGCCGAGCACCGAACCGACGACGATGCTGCTCGCGCCGCGCGGCAGCCCCCAGCCGGCCGCGAGCGTCACCAGGAGCTGGTTGCGGTAAGGCCACCATTCCGGCGATGGGGCGCCGCCGTTCGCGGGCTGGCCGGCGAGCAGGCCGCTGCCCAGGGCCGCGCAATCGACACGCAGGACGTCGTGGCTGAGGCCCAGCTGCCGACAGACTGCAGCTGCGGCAGTCACTTCGGCCGCAGCGGGCCGCTGCCCGTAGTCAATGGTCAGCGTCAGCGCCGGCCGGCGCATCGCCGCCAGTGCCGTGGACTCCAGCCCGCCGGAGAGCACCAGCAGCTCCATGTCACAGCGCCATGCCCATCGACGCCCAGAGGGCGCGGTAGACAGCGGTCGGCAGGTCGGTGTGCAACTCGGCGCCGGTGCCGCGGAGCATCTTGAGGTCCTCCCGATCGGGCTGCTCGGTGTACACGACGATCGGCAGCCCGTGGTGGTTGGCCCAGCCGGCTTCGAATACCGACCCGGCGTCGGTGTCGTCCAGCAAGGCCAGCAGCGCCGTGCAGCCTTTGAGTCCGTCGATGTCAGCCTGCGCGACTTCGTCGTCGCCGATGCCGATGTCGTGAAAGGGCGAGAAGACTTCGCCGCCCAGCCCCGATAGGGCATCGGCCGTCAGCTCTACCAGCCACCGCTGACCCAAGTCGAAGAACGGGGCGGCGAGATAGACCCGCCCGTCGCTGGTATCCAGCTGACCGTCGCCGGGCTCGAAGTCCTCGGGCCTGAGGTCCAGGTTGCGGTCCGAGCACCAGCGCGACGCCGCGAACGAGCCGGCGCGGGCGGCCTCGATCGGGTCGGCGCCGCCTTCAAGCCAGGCCCATGCGAAGCCAGCGGCGAACACGTCGCCGGAGCCGATCGGCCAGACGCGCCGCGTCGGCCACGGGCCGACCATCTCCTGGGCGTCGGCAGTGGTCACCAGGGCGCCGCGCGCCGCGCGCTTCGTGACAATCACGTCGGCGCCTGAGCGCTCGCGCAGCGCTCGGGCGGCCACATGCAGATCCTTCTCGCCGGTCATCGCCCGTGTCTCGGCCGCGTTGGCCACGACCGCCAGGCGCCGGGCGCTCAGCCCGTCGAGGTTCAGGGCGCCCAGGTTGCGCGGCTGCTGCGGGTCGAAGACCAGGCCATCAGCCTGCGCGTGCGGCCCGCCTTCGATCATGCCGAAGACCAGCGCTGAGTCCCCGTCGACTTCGATGCGCTCGGCAGCGGCGTTGGGCCCGTCGATGGTGGGCGCCGAGAGCGGCGTCCAGTAACGGAACGCCACCGGCTCCGCCCGCTGGCGCCAGCGAACGTCGAGGCCCAGGGTCTCTGCAACGATCAACGCCTCCTCTTCGGTGCGCTCGTCGATGGCGCTGTGCAGGGTCACCTCGGGGCAGACGCCGCGCAGCGCTGCGGCGGCCCGCAGCCCCGAGCCCCCAAGCGTGCTCGTGACGCCGTCCGGCCCGGGCTCCCGGCACAACTCGGAGTAGGTGCCGCCGACGACGATCACGCAGGCTGGACCCGCACGCGGACGGCCCCGCCGGAAATCAACAGGACCTCGGCAACGAATCTGAAGCCGTCCTGGAGGCAGCGAAGCACCTCGGTGAGCCGGTCCAGCAGGCCGCCGACGACCGTGCCGTCGTTGCGGCGCAGTTCCACGACCGGCGGGACGCCGCCCGAGCCTGGTCGAAGGACCACGTCCAGGCGCTCGCCGATCGACAGCACCGCGACCGCCTGTGGCTGCGGCGTAGCCACTGTCGTGTTGAAACGCAGCTGCGCGCACCGCGTACCGCGGTCAGGCCCACCGAAGCCGCCGCCCCCTCCGCCGCCGCCACCACTGCCACTCATCTCAGGCTGACCTCATGCTCGCTCATCGGTAGAGCGCTGAGCGTACGCCCAGCGGTGGACGCCATGCCAGCAAGTAGAGCGTGCGACAGGGGCGTGCAGCGTCGAGGCTGCTAGCGAGCCAGCAGCAGCTGCTGCGCGGCGCCGAGCGCCTGCATGTGGTGCCAGACGCAGGCGTCAAGATCGGCGGCTGAGACCCGCCCGAGGGCCGCCAATTGGAGGAACGCATCTTCGAAGCGCCAATAGTCCCGCGGCAGCCGCCAGGCCGGCGAGAAGCAGCCGACCGCGAGGCCCGCGCGGTGCATGTGGATGTCGATGATCGCCACCTCGTCGCACGCGCAGTGGTTGCGCACGACCCAGGAAGCGGTCTTGGGGCCGACGCCGGGCAGCAGCATCAGCCAGTCGCGCAGCGCCACCGGATCTTCCGGCGGCCGGCTTGCGTCCAGCTGCGCGAGCGCCGAGGCCAGCCGGCGGGCGCGCTGGCGGGCGAACCGGTAGCGCATCGGCCGCGGCGCGCCGGCCACCATTAAGGGCGCGGTCAGAACGCGCTCAATCTCGGCGACGGACGGCGGGCGGTCGAGCAGGCCCGCGTCCCGGACGGCGTCGAAGGCGGCAAGCCCCACGGCGGCCGGTATGCCGAAGCCGCCGAGCATGCAAGCGGCGAGCTCATCAGCCAACGTCTCGCCGAGCTGGTGGCCGCCGCTTCGGGGCTGGCGGCGGGTCAGCTCGGCCCAAAAGGCCGCTGTGCCCAGCTGCCACGGATGGCCCCAGTCGAAGGCGAGGTGCTGGCCATCGACCGTGATCTCGACGCGCTCGCCGAGCGGCTCCGCCGCGCAAGGGACTGTCCGGGTCTGCGGCCGACTGGCGGGATCGGCTTGTGGGCCGCGTAAGGCGACCGGGGGCGGGAAGGTTGCGGCGGGCGCGGATGTGGGCGCGGCGGACAGCGAGGAGGGCATAAGGGTACGGCGATCTAGGGCGGCCGCTGACCGGCACGCTGCCAGGTTGCATCGCCGGCCGGGGACCTCCCGGCGCGCTGCGGTCCGATTAGCGACAGGTTCGCCGCCGTGCGCCGGCATCCTGCCAGCGTTACGTCCTATGCAGCGGCGAGTCTTGTGCCGATGCCCTACACGGTCAAGGAGCTGTACTACACGTTGCAGGGCGAGGGCGTGCACGCCGGCCGGGCAGCCGTGTTCTGCCGTTTCGCCGGCTGCAACCTGTGGAACGGCCGCGAGGCCGACCGCCAGCGCGCAGTGTGCTCGTTCTGCGACACGGACTTCGTGGGCGTCGACGGGCCGGGCGGCGGCCGGTACGAGACTCCGGAGGCGCTGGCCGACGCCGCCGCGGCGTTGTGGCCGGGCTCGCTGCCGGCGCGCGAGCGCGGGGCGTGGCTGGTCTGCACCGGAGGCGAACCGACGCTTCAGCTCGATGGCGAGCTCGTTGACGCCTTCCTCTCGCGAGGCTTTAAGCTGGCCGTGGAAACCAACGGCACCAGGCCGCTCCCGGATGGGCTGGACTGGGTGTGCGTGTCGCCGAAGGCGGCCGCCGAGCTGGCTGTGCGTGTCGGGGACGAGCTGAAGGTCGTCTTCCCGCAGGCCAACCTGGATCTCGATGCACTGGGTGAGATGGACTTCACCTACCACTCGATCCAGCCGATGGACGGTGCCGAGCGCGACGCCAACACGATGGCGGCTGTCCGGTACTGCCTTGAGCACCCGCCGTGGCGGCTGACGCTCCAGACCCACAAGCTGGTCGGCCTGCGATGAGCGACATGTTTGAGCTCAGGCGCACCTACCGGTTCGAGGCCGCCCACTTCCTGCCCAACGCTCCCGAGGGCCATCGTTGCCGGCGCGTGCATGGCCACTGCTACAAGATCGAGCTTCGCGTCAGCGGCGAGATCGACGAGGCTGCTGGCTGGGTGATCGACTTCGCCGACATCGACGCGGTCGCCGATCCGCTCCGCGCAGCGCTGGACCATCAACTGCTTAACGACATCGAGGGGCTCGCCAATCCGACGTCCGAGGCGCTCGCCCGTTGGATCTGGCAGAACGTCAAGCCGCGGCTTGAGGGCTTGTCGACGGTGATCGTTCGCGAGACGCCGCGATCGGCGTGCGCCTTTCGCGGATGATGTCGCGCCTCGCCGCTGCCCGTGGACGCTCACATGACTTGGGAGCGGGCACGCGCGGAACACCTCCATACAGCAGGGGAATGACCGCCAGGCGCGCGGCGCGCATGGTCCCGCAGCGACCCGCACGGGCGGATCGGCCGCCCGGACCGGATTTACTGATAACGACCAGTGAAAGTCGCTTAGCGTTCCGCCGTCGCTCAGCCGGCGTTGCGCCGTCCGTTGGTGAACTTGTGGGCGGACTGCGGTCAGCCCGGTCGTCTAGCGATCCGTGCGCCAGAGCCGCCAGCTCGCTACGCGTTCGGCTCGCTAGGGGACGTGTTCGGGGTCCACAACGGGGTCCAAGCCGCCTCCAACTCACCGCAACTCAGCTACCCTCAACCCCTATGAATGCTGGGATTTCACCCCAGCAGAACGCACCAGGATTCGCTGGGGGCCGGGCGGTCGCAGGTTCAAATCCTGTCTCCCCGATCGACAAGAAAGGCCCGCAAATGCGGGCCTTTTTCGTGGGCTGAGGCGGGTGTGGCGCGAGGCTTGCGGTCCAATTTGCGGTCCAATTTCTGCAGACGGCCGCGCGGCAACGGGCGCAAGTCGTGGTCCGCCCGGGCGCCGAACTGGGAGGCGGTGTCGCCTTCACGGGGAAGCGGAAGCGCGCGTCGGATCCGCCGTCGGCGCGTGGTTCGTGTACGACCTGCATCCCGCCTCGGGCCTCCACGGCATAATTTCGTCGTGGCGTGCAGCAGCGGGCGGGCGAGCCTCACCAGGGACCAGGACCGGCAGCTGTTCGTCGACTCGGCCGGCACATGCCTGCTGTGTCAGACCTCGCTGTTCCCCACGACGGTGGGAGGCCGGTCGATCCCGATCGCCGAACGGGCGCACATCGTCGCGCACTCCCCGGCTGGTCCGCGGCGAGCGGCTTCTCGAGACGATGTCGAAGTCGACGACCCGGCGAACCTCGTGCTCCTGTGTCCGACATGTCACACCAAGGTCGATCGCGCGCCGGAGGAGTGGCCGGCCGCGACGCTGGTGGACCTCAAGTTCGCCCGCGCGGCCGCAGTGGCTTGGATAGGCGGCCTCGTGACCTTCGCGAATCGCGCCGACGCTCGTGCCGCCGTCGAGGCGGTCCTGAGCGCGAATCGGGACACGTTCGAGCAGTTTGGTCCCGACGAGCACGACGGGTCGTTTCCCAACACCGAAGGCGCGGTGAAGTGGCGCGATGTCGTGCTGACCGAGATTGTTCCGCGCAACGAACTGGTGGTGTCGATCGTGGAGCTCAACCGGTCCCTCGCCACGGACGCCGATCGCCGCGCCGCGTCGCAGCTGCGCGCCCACACGCGCGACCTCGCCGCCAAGCACCGCGGCGATCCCCTGCTGGCACCCGCCAAGCGGTTCCCGGCGGCCGTCGAGGGGATCTTCTCGGAGCGCTCGCAATGATCGATTCGTACCCGGTCGACTGGTTCGCGCAGAAGATCGTCAGCCACAGCCACGTCGATGACGCCGCGGTAATCGACGAGCGGGAGGTCGCGCTCGTGCGCAAGCGACTGAGCCCCATAACGGTCGTGCCCGTCAGGAGTGACTACGTGCTGCGCGCGGACGTGGAGGAGGTGCTGGCCGATCGTCGACCGACCCTAGTCGTGCTCATCAACCGCGACGGCCATTATGCCTGGACGGCCAGGGACTTCGGTAGGTGTTCAGTTGGGTTGGGGGACATAACGCCGGGTTGTCGAACCTTGTGGTGTGGAGCGGGCCGAGGCCGAGGCGATCTATGGGCAGGGCCGCGACGCTGTTGTCGAGGTGCTGCTTGCACTGT
>Ga0193699_10001285_pt1 | contig 10034 bp, 7 predicted proteins | sample L3c2metaG_FD_160095 | JGI IMG/M metagenome (GOLD analysis project Ga0193699, IMG submission 160095) | Soil microbial communities from a riparian zone of the East river system, Colorado, United States - L3c2 | ecosystem: Environmental > Terrestrial > Soil > Riparian zone | place: USA: East River... | reverse complement strand
TGCGGAAACTACCGCTTCGACAAGCCTCGATGTCGCGAGGCGTCGAGGCCCGTGGGTCCTCTGGGACCCTTGGCGTTCCGCGCGCCCTCGTTCTTATCGAGGCGCGCAAGGTTTAAGCGACGGCCTACCCGGGGCCGCAAAGAATACGGGCGATGAATCACGCCGTCATTCCGGGACGCCCCGTAAGGGGCGGGCCCGGAATCCATATTCCAGAGCCGGGGTTATGGATTCCGGGCTCGCGCGTTTCCCTCGCGCCCCGGAATGACTTTTAGGCCACCTTCTTCCCCCACAGCCGCGCCGAAGCGATGTCGGCGCCTTCGCGGATCGCGCGCAGCTTCAGCCACACCGCGGGCTCGATCACCCATTCGCGGTTGGTGAACGTGCCGAAGCCGCAATCGGTGGATGCGATCACGCGTTCGCGGTCACCGACCACGCTCACCGCCTCTTCGATGCGGCGCGCGACCACTTCCGGGTGCTCGACGAAATTGCTGGTGGTCTCGACCACGCCGGGCACAAGCAGCATGTCTTTCGGCAACGGATGCTTCTTCAGCGCGTGATATTCATGCGCGTGGCGCGGGTTGGAAAACTCGATCGACAGCGCGCCGACATTCGCTTGATAGACCGCCGGTAAAATCGTCGTCAGTGGCACGTCGTGAATGTGCGGGCCTTCCCAATTTCCATAACAAACGTGCAGCCGCACGCGGTCGCGTGGAATGCCCTCGATGCCGGCATTGATCGCCGCGACATGGGCCTCGACGCGCTTGACGAAGGCGGCGTCGTCGAGATCGCGGTACATCATGGTGCGGTCCATCGCCAGATCCGGCGCGTCGATCTGCAGGATCAGACCCGCCTTGTGGATCGCCAGATATTCGTTGCGCATCTCGCGCGCGATCGCCGCCAGGTAAGCATCGTGCGAATCGTAGAACGCGTTGAGCATGGTGGTCGAGACGATGCCGGGCGAGGGCGCCGTCATGAACTGCTCGCTGAACTTGGTGCCGGCAATGCGCTTGAAGCGCGCCAGTTCGCTCTCGATCGGCTTGATGTCGAGATATTTCAACTCGCTCTGGCACTCCGGCGCGTTCTGCTGCTTGCTGGTATGCGGAAAGCGCCGCAGCAGGCTCGCCACCAGTTCGGGAAATTCCTCGAATTCCTTGCCGCGCCGGCGCTTCGAGATGCCGCCGAAGCCGCTCATACGCTGCGGCACGTAGGTCTGGAAACCGACGCGCTGCTGCTCGCCGTCATTGCCGATATCGATGCCGGCCGAGGCCTGCTTGTCGACGACATGGCCGACCGCCTTGTCCAGCTCCGAGGCCATCTCCTTGGCGTCGAAGCTCTCGCCGGCTTCCTGGCGCACCAGCAGGTCGGACAGCTTATCGTTGCGCGGCAGGCTGCCGACATGGGTGGTCAGAATACGGTCTCGGCTGAAGATCATCGATTTTACTCCCATTGGGCCGTCATTGCGGCCTTATCGTCGCCCCTGCATAATACGGATCGTCTCGGGAGGACAACAAAATGACCGTCGCCAATGTGCGTGCGGCAGATGTAAGCGGCGCAGAGCCAGTGGGCTCAATCCCACGCAATTACAATTTCGCCGCCGATGTCTTGCAGAGCAATCTCGACGCCGGCCGCGCCAACAAGCCGGCTTTCATCGACGCGCGCGGGGTCACGACCTACGGCCAGTTGGCCGACCGTGTCGCGCGCTTTGCCGCTGGCCTGCGTGGCCTCGGCATCAAGCGCGAGGAGCGCGTGCTGCTGGCGCTCACCGACACCGTCGACTGGCCCACCGCGTTTCTCGGCTGCCTCAAGAGCGGCATCGTCGCGGTGCCGGTCAACACGCTGCTGACCGAGGACGATTACCGCTTCATGTTGGCCGACAGCCGCACCAAATGCCTGGTCGTGTCGGAAGTGCTGTTCCCGAAATTCGAGAAGATCATCAAAGAGAGCCCCGACCTCGAGCACGTCATCGTCTCGGGCGAGAACCCGAACGGCTATCGTTTGTTCGAGGATTTCATCGGCTCCGACGAACCGGAGCCTTACACCGCGCCGACCACGGCCGACGACATGGCGTTCTGGCTCTACACCTCGGGCTCGACCGGAAAACCGAAAGGCGCCGTGCATTGCCACGCCAGCCTCAAGCTCACTGCGGACCTCTACGGCACGCCGGTCGCGGGCCTCAAGGAAAGCGACGTCATCTATTCGGTGGCGAAACTGTTTTTCGCTTACGGCCTCGGCAACGCCATGACCTTTCCGATGTCGGTCGGCGCCACCACGGCGCTGCTCGGCGAGCGGCCGACGCCGGACGGCGTCGCGGACTTGCTGCGCAAGCATCCGATCACGGTGTTCTTCGGCGTGCCGACATTCTATGCGGCCTTCCTCAACAGTCCGAGCGCGCCGAAAAAAGATGAAGTGAAGCTGCGCCGCTGTCTTTCGGCCGGCGAGGCCTTGCCCGAGGAAGTGGCGAAGAATTTTTTTGCCCGCTACGGCGTCGAAATCTCCGACGGTCTCGGCACCACCGAAATGCTGCACATCTTCCTGACCAACCGGCCGGGCCAGAATAAATACGGCACCACCGGCAAGGGCGTGCCGGGCTACGACATCGAGTTGCGCGGCGAGGATGGCCAGCCGGTGAAGCAAGGCGAGATCGGCGAGCTCTACGTGCGCGGGCCTACCGCTGCGCTGATGTACTGGAACAACCGCGAGAAATCGCGCGATACGTTCCGCGGCGAGTGGACCCGCTGCGGCGACAAATATATCGAGGACGCCGAAGGGTATTATGTCTGCTGTGGCCGCGCCGACGACATGCTGAAAGTGTCGGGCATGTATGTCTCGCCGTTCGAGGTCGAGGCCGCGCTGTCGTCGCACCCCGACGTGCTGGAAGCCGCCGTAGTCGGCTGGAACGACGAGCAGAAGCTGATCAAGCCGAAAGCCTTCGTCGTGCTGAAGTCGCCGGACAAAGCGAGCGACGCGTTGCTGAAAGCGCTGCAGGAACATTGCAAGGCGAAACTGGCGCCCTACAAATACCCGCGCTGGATCGAGTTCCGGAATGAGTTGCCGAAGACGGCGACCGGCAAGATCCAGCGATTCAAGCTGCGCGCCGAAGGGCAGGTTTGACGCGCATGGCGCTCGCGGATTCCGGCTTCCTTGACCTCGGCACCCAGCGCCTCGAATACCGCATGATCGGGCCGCGGCCGGACCAGGCGCCGACACTGGTCCTGCTGCACGAGGGCCTCGGCTGCGTCGGCATGTGGGGTGATTTTCCCGACCAATTGCAGGCGGCGACCGGCCTCGGCGTCTTCGTCTACTCACGCGAAGGCTACGGCCAGTCGAGTGCGGCCAAGCTGCCGCGGCCGCTGAACTTCATGCACACCGAAGCGCAGCAAACGCTGCCGAAAATTCTCGACGCCATCGGCTTCCAGCACGGCTTGCTGGTCGGCCACAGCGACGGCGCGTCGATTGCGGCGATCTATGGCGGTTCGCATCAGGATCACCGGGTGAGCGGCATCGTGCTGATCGCGCCGCACTTCATCGTCGAGGACGTCACCAGCGCCTCGATCGCCGAGATGCGGAAGGCTTATGACACCACGGAGTTGCGGGCGCGGCTGGCGCGCTATCATGCCGATGTCGACGCAACGGTGCATGGTTGGAGCGATGTCTGGCTTAAAGGCGATTTCCGCAAGTGGGACCTCACCGAGTTCCTCGCCTATATCCGGGTGCCGGTGCTGATCGTGCAGGGCGAGGGCGACCAATACGGCACGGTGCGCCAGATCGAGATTGCGCAGGAGGAGTGCTACTGCCCGGTCGAGGTGGCGCTGTTGCCCGGTGCCAAGCATGTGCCGCAGCGCGAAGCGCCGGAAGCGACGATGACGGCGGTGACGGAATTCATCGCGCGGGTCCACCAAAATGAAATGGCCGGCGCAAGGCCGGCCATCGCATCATCTCAATAACTGAGAAGTCTATTCCGCCGCCTGCTTGGCGCTCGAGCCGTGCTGCGCGGTGAGATAGTCCATCGCCGCCTGCACGCCGCCCTTCTTGATCGGCACATTGGCCAATTGCAGCGCCATCTCGGTGATGCCGAGCGCGCCGATCAGCGTGCCGTCATTGATATCGCCCAGGTGCCCGATGCGGAAATACTTGCCGGCGTAGGCGCCGAAGCTGGCGCCGTAGGAGATGTTGAAGTGCTCCAGCGCCAGCGCGCGGAAGGCGTCGGCGTCGTGGCCGTCGGGCAGCATGATCGCCGTGATGGTCGGCGAATATTGCGCGGCGTTCTTGTTGAGGTTTTCCAGCCCCCAGACCTTGACCGCGCGGCGGGTGGCTTCCGCCAGCCGGTTGTGACGCGCGAACACGTTGTCGAGGCCTTCCTCGTGCAGCATCTCGATGCCGACGGCGAGGCCGTGCAGCATCTGCGTGCCGGGCGTGTAGGGGAAGAAGCCGACTTTGTTCATCGCCAGCATCTCGTCCCAGGCGAAGAACGACTTCGGCAGCGTGGAGGTCTTGTTGGCGGCGATGGCCTTGTCGCTGATGGCATTGAACGACATGCCCGGCGGCAGCATCAGGCCCTTCTGCGCGCCGCCGACGGAAACGTCGACCCCCCATTCATCGTGACGGTAGTCGGCCGAGGCCAGCGACGAGATGGTGTCGACCATCAGCAGCGCCGGATGGCCGGCGGCGTCGATCGCCTTGCGCACTTCGGGGATCGGCGACAGCGCGCCGGTCGAGGTCTCGTTGTGCAGAACGCAGACTGCCTTGATCTCTTTGCTCTTGTCGTCGCGCAGCCGGGCTTCGATCGCCTTGACGTCGACGCCGTTGCGCCAGTCGCTGGTGATGAACTCGGGCTTGATGCCGATCTTCTCGGCCATCTTCTTCCACAGCGCGGCGAACTGGCCGGTCTCGACCATCAGCACTTTGTCGCCGGGCGACAGCGTGTTGACCAAGGCGCCTTCCCAGGCGCCGGTGCCGGTCGCGGTGTAGATGATCACCGGGTTGGTGGTCTTGAAAATGGTCTTGATGCCCTCGAGGCACTTCTTGGCCAGCTTGGAAAATTCCGGACCGCGATGGTCGATGATGGGTGTGTCCATCGCGCGCAGGATGCGATCGGGCACGGGCGTCGGTCCCGGAATTTGCAGGAAATGACGCCCGACCGAACGCGAGGAATTCTTCGCCATAGCAATCGCTCCTAAAAATGGCGGCTTGGGATAATCTGGCGTGGCTCTGCCGCCCGCGCGGTCCCGGCCAGGGAGCGGCGCTTGTGGCGTTGAACTATGAATGTAACAGTGCGGTCAAGCGGTTTCCGCATCACTAAATAAGCCTTTCATGTGTAACAAACTTTGGGCACGACAAGGATCGACGCCGTGGCAACGGTAATGCCCGGCCTGGAGCGGCGGCTGAAGGCCGAAATGAGCGGGGACGTGCATTTCGACCGCTTTAACCGCGGCCGTTACGCCGCCGACGCCTCGCATTACCAGATTACGCCCGTCGGCGTGGTCGTCCCGCGCACGATAGAAGAAGCCGAACGTGCGATAGGGATTGCCCGCTCAGAGGGCGCGACCGTGCTGGCGCGGGGCGGCGGCACGTCGCAGTGCGGCCAGACGGTCGGGGATTCCCTGGTCGTCGACTGCTCGAAATACCTCACCAAGGTTCTCGATCTCGACGTCAAAGGCCAGCGCTGCACCGTCGAGCCCGGCCTCGTGCTCGACGATCTCAACCGCCAGCTTAAAGCCCATGGGCTGTGGTTTCCGGTCGACATTTCCACGTCGTCGCGCGCCACCATCGGCGGCATGGCCGGCAACAACTCCTGCGGCGGCCGTTCGCTGCGCTACGGCACCATGCGCGACAACGTCATCGCCATCGACGCGCTGCTGGCCGACGGCACCAAGGCGCATTTCGGCCGCATCGGCGGCAATCTCGACGATGTGCCGGCGGCGTTGCGACCGCTGGCGTCGGATTTGCTGGCGATCGGCGCGCGCGAAGCCGACGAGATCGCGGCGCGATTTCCCAAAGTTCAACGCCGTGTCGGCGGCTACAACCTCGACGCGCTGGTGCCGGGAAAGAACGACATCAATCTCGCGCACATCCTGGTCGGAGGCGAAGGCACGCTCGGCTTTTCGACCCGCATCGAACTGAAGTTGTCCCCGCTCTTGGGCCGCCGCGCGGTCGGCGCCGTGCATTTCGGCAGCTTCTACGAAGCGATGAATGCCGCGCAGCACATCGTGCGGCTCAAGCCGATCGCGGTTGAGCTGATCGACAGCACCATGATCGAGCTGGCGCGCGCCATCGACATCTTCCGGCCGACGCTGGAACGGTTCGTGCGCGACGTGCCGGCGGCGATCCTGCTGGTCGAGTTCGGCGAAGACGATCACGAAGTCAATCTGCGCCTGCTGCGGCAGCTGAAGGAGTTGATCGGCGATCTCGGCTTCTCTTGGGACAAGAGTGGCGCCAAATGGGGCGGCGTCGTCGAGGTGCTCAACCCCGAACTGCAGGCCGCGATCACCGAGGTGCGCACCTCGGGCCTCAACATCATGATGTCGATGAAGGAGTCCGGGAAGCCGGTGTCCTTCGTCGAGGATTGCGCGGTGCCGCTCGAGCATCTCGCCGACTACACGACGCGGCTGACCGCGATCTTCGAGAAGAACGGCACGCGCGGCACCTGGTACGCCCATGCAGGGTCCGGTTGCCTACATGTGCGGCCGATTCTGAACCTGCGGTTGGACAAAGACGTCCACGCCATGCGCGCCATCGCGGAAGAGGCCTTCGCCATGGTGCGCGAATACAAGGGCTCGCATTCCGGCGAGCACGGCGACGGGCTGGTGCGTTCGGAATTCAATGAGCCGATGTTCGGCTCGCGGCTGGCCCGCGCCTTCGAGGAGGTGAAGGACCGCTTCGATCCCAACGGTTTCTACAATCCCGGCAAGATCGTGCGGCCGTCAAAATTCGATGACCGCAGCCTGTTCCGTTACAAGCCCGATTATCGCGGCGAGGAGATCAAGACCCATCTCGACTGGTCGGCGTTCCCGGGCAGCGGCGGCGGTTTCCAGGGCGCCATCGAGATGTGCAACAACAACGGCGCCTGCCGCAAACTCGCCGGCGGCGCCATGTGCCCGAGTTATCGCGTCACCCGCGACGAGCGCGACGTCACGCGTGGCCGCGCCAATACATTGCGCCTCGCCATCACCGGCCAGCTTGGCCCCGACGCGTTGGCGTCCGACGAGATGGCCGAGACGCTGAGCCTGTGCGTTTCGTGCAAGGCCTGCAAGCGCGAATGCCCAACCGGCGTCGACATGGCGCGCATGAAGATCGAGGTGCAGGCGGCGCGCGCGGCCAAGCATGGCCTGTCGCTGCATGACCGTCTGGTCGGCTGGCTGCCGCGCTTGGCGCCGTTCGCCGCGCGCTGGCCGAAGCTGTTCAACCGGCGCGACGGCAGTCCCTTTTTGCGCCGGATGTCGGAGAAGTTCGCCGGCTTTGCGGCTCGGCGCAGTCTGCCGGCCTGGCGCAAGGACATTTACGAGGATCGCTCCGACTGGCCTTATGCAAAACCCGGCGAATCGTTGCGCGAGGTCGTGCTGTTCGCCGACACCTTCAACCGCTATTTCGAGCGCGAGAATCTCGACGCCGCGCTGAGCGTGCTGGTCGCCGGCGGTTATCGCGTTCATGCGGTCGCGGCGAGGGATGGCAAGCGCCCGCTGTGCTGCGGCCGCACGTTCCTGTCGGTTGGCGCCATCGATCAGGCGCGGGCCGAGATGCAACGTACGCTCGATGCGCTCGCGCCATTCGTCCTGCGCGGCGTGCCGGTGATCGGGCTGGAGCCGAGCTGTCTCTTTACGTTCCGCGACGAACTGCCGGCACTGTTGAAAGGTGAGGCGGTCGACGCCTTGGCCAAGAACGCGATGCTGCTGGAGGAGTTCCTCGCGCGCGAAAAGCGCGACGGCAAGCTCAATCTGCCGCTCGGCGCGCTGCCGACGAAGGCGCTGCTGCACGGCCACTGCCATCAGAAGGCGTTCGACGCCATGGGCGCGGTCGCGGGCGCGTTGAAGATGATCCCGGAGCTTTCGGTGGAGACTGTCGAGTCGAGCTGCTGCGGCATGGCCGGAAGCTTCGGCTATGACGCCGCCACGATCGACGTTTCGCTCAAGATGGGTGAGTTGTCGCTGCTGCCGGCGGTGCGGAAGGCTGCGGACGACACGCTGATCGTCGCCGACGGCACGTCGTGCCGGCATCAGATCCATGACGGCACCGACCGCGCGCCGCTGCACGTCGCGCGCGTGCTGGCGATGAGCGTCGCCAGTTTCAGCAAGGCGTCTTCACCCGCGGCACGAACTTAGGCCCCCTTGCGGCGCTACCTGCGCGTGTGTATTTTTCGCGCGGGTAAGCGGGGGTCTACATGAATTTGGGGCGTGTGGCCGTTTCGGCCACGAGGCGGACGGCTGTTGCCGGTGCCGTCACGGCATTGTTCAAACTTATCGTTCTGTTCGCCGTCGTGGTCAGCGCCGGCTGCGCTCCGGCCAGGACCGGCGCGACGCTGGACGATCTCAACAAAAAGGTCGGCGGGCCGCGAGGCGGGCAGGCCCGCGTTGTCGTCATTCGTCCCAAGGACATGACCCTGATTGATTCCGGCTGGAAGGTCTATCTGGACGACGCGGTGATGGGCGATCTCAAGACCGGCACCTATGTCTATCGCGACCGTCCCGCGGGCTCGCACAAGCTTATGTTCGCGCGCCCGGGCGAATTCGCGCGCGCCTCCACCCAGGAACTCTCCGCGTCGGCTGGACGTACCTATGTCTTTCGTCTGGAGCTCAACGGGAAAGGCCAACTCGTCAACAGCAGCGCGGTGAGCGCCGGGCTGGCGGGACTGCTCATCTCGTCGGCCATTACGCACGCGGCCGACGAGCGCGGACTGTACGACTTCACGCTGCTCGAAGGCGAAGCCGCCAAGCAGGCACTGGCCGACATTCACTTGGCGGAATGAGGGGCGCAGTTCTCTAAAACCTGCGACCTCAAAAAGTGACCCGCCCGGAGTGGGGACTCTCCGGGCGGGTCTTTCGGATCGGCGCTGGGATGGATGGGGCTGGCGCCGACCGCAGCTTTCAAATCAGTACGGGGCGACGTCGCAAACTCGGATGGTGCGCAGGTTGCCCCAACGGTCCATGCGCTCGACGTAGCGGCAGTCGCGGTAGCCGGGCTGGTAGTAATACGAGTTGGAGGCGACGGCGGCGCCAACCAGGAGACCGGTCGCAATGCCGAGGCCGACGCCGAAGCGGGGGCGGGCCTGGGCTTCGCCGCCAATGGCGGTGAAGGTGGTGGCGAGGGTCAAGGCGGCAAGGGCGGCAGCGGCGGTCTTGATCGAGAACTTGGTCATGGCGGGCTCCATCCGGTTGAATTGGGGCGGCCGTCATGGCCGCGTATCCATCAGTCGTGGAGGGAGCCGGAATGGTTCAAAGCCCGGAAACTGAAATTACGTGCCGAGAAGCTGCGCAAGCCATTCCGGCCGAAATCCCAGCCCGGCGAAGCCGCAGATACTGAAAAAGATGCCGAGCCCCCCGGAGCCCCAGGCGACATAGAGCAGCGGGAAACTGTCGACCAAGGCCGCGACCGCGGACACCGCGATGGCGATGGACAGGAACGCCTCCGACATGTCGAACTGGTCGTCGCGGAAATTCAGCCGGTCGTATTCCTTTTCCAGGCCCTCGGCCTTGGCCCGGGTTTCCTTGGAGCGGCCTTCGTATTTCTTGATGTCGGCCTCGAACTCCGCCGCCTGCTTGGCGGCCAGCGCCTTGTCGAAATTGCCGGCAGTCTCAAGCAGCCGCAGTTGCGCTAGCCCGTTTTCGTCGACATGCAGCTTGAGCCGCGAGGCCTGATATTCCGCCCAGGCGTCCACCGACTCGGCCTTGGCCTTCGCCATGGCCTGGCCGATGTTGCCGTCCTTGATATTCCCGACCGCCATGAACACCGACAGGATCACCACGGTGATGGCGACCAGATTGTTGAGTCTTTTGTCGGAGCTTTCGGTCTTGATATCCGCGTCCATCTTTGTGCCCCCGGCT
>Ga0193699_10001284_pt1 | contig 10035 bp, 7 predicted proteins | sample L3c2metaG_FD_160095 | JGI IMG/M metagenome (GOLD analysis project Ga0193699, IMG submission 160095) | Soil microbial communities from a riparian zone of the East river system, Colorado, United States - L3c2 | ecosystem: Environmental > Terrestrial > Soil > Riparian zone | place: USA: East River... | reverse complement strand
GGCATTTGCGTACCTGGCGTTGAGGGTTTTGATTCCCGCCGCTGCGGCCGCAAGAATCCCCTCATCATCCGGCCTGTGCTCGGTTGGCGAGTCCGTAAAATCGCTGAGTATCGCGAACTGCAGATTGGGGTCGCGGTTGGCGAGGTATTGCACCTCGAGATGCTCGAGAGCTTCCTCTACGCCGTGCAGGCTTCCGAGCAGCGTCGGCACGACCACGGCGGTCATGTGTTCTTCCGGAATTCCGTCGTCACGCAGCTCGAGCTTGGACAGAAGCCGCGGTGGCATCAGTAGCGTTATGAGCTGATTGATGACGCTGATTCCGATCTCGCTCGCCGGAATGAGCGCAGTGAGCGCGATAATCAGCTGAACGCCTACGGACGAGCCTTCCACTGCCTCGAGAATTGCGGCAACCGCGAGAACGGTGAAAACCGTTATCCCGCCGAAGTACAGCGTGTTGGGGTGGCGCTGCGTCCAGCGATAGAGCCATTCACCTGGGGGTGGGGTGTATCCGACCTTCTCCTCGAGAACGCTCCGCCCTTTGTCCACCAGGAAGTAGCCGACGTGCGCGTGTCTCGCATCGCCGGCGGGAGCAACCTTCGCCAGCGCCAGAACTTCGCTCGCGATTTCTTCTTCGGGCCGTTTGACCCGCTTGGCAATGTGCTCGACGACGTGCCGGTAGTGATCCCGCGTACCGAACGTCATCGATGGGTAGTGGCCGCTCGGGTCCTGGCGCAGAAGCTTGTCCGTCGCGCTCTGAGCTTCTACGAAATCCTTCCAGTCGAGCCTCGAGATCGTCCGGAGACTCGTGATGCTGTTCGCGACCGTCACCTGCGTCAGCGCTACTCTGCGATTCGATCGCGTCGCCGCCTCTTCCGCGCTCGGCCCATCCTCGGCGATCCACTGCTCGAGCCAGATCAGTGGCGTGAAGTTCGTCTGGTACGACCGGACCTGCTGGAGGAAACGCGCGACCCACGTAGGCGTAAATGGCGGATGGTCGTCGACGAACGCAGCGAGCGCTGTCGCCAGCGCGCGCGAAGACTCCTCACTCGCCTCGCGCAGTGTTGTGGCCGCGCGATCAGCTGACTCGACTTCCTGCAGGCGCGCCGCTACACGCAGCGCCATCCGACGGATGTTCTCGACGAGACCCAGCCGAAGCATCGTCGGAATCGCCCACAGCTCGCCGATGCGGAGCTGAGTGACGGTCTGATACTCGCGCACGAAGAGCGTGATGTTGTCGAGATCGAGGTGACCTTCCGTGTGCGCGATCAGCTCGATTGCGACTTCGTATGCCCGCGGGTAACCGGCCAGTGATCCCGTGGCGAGCTTGGGAAGCTCCTCGTAGTAGCCCTTGGGGAGATTGGTTCTGATTTCCCTGATGTGCTCCTGGACGATGTAGAAGTTGTCCAGCAGCCAGTCTCCGGCGGGGCTGATGTCGAGCCCACGCTCCGCGCCGTTGTTCAGCTCGTGATAGACGCGGTCGAGAACTTCTCTCGTATCCTCGAGACGAAGTAGAAGCGGACCGGCGCCATGCTGTTTCTGCGCGGGGAGCAGGTGATGCCCGCGTGCCACCGCTCGGGCGCGCTCACCGAGTCTCTCGAGTCCGAGGACTTCGCCGCGGATCGGACCGACGAGTTCTTCGCCAGCTCCGTTTCGCGAACGGCCGAACAGACGACTCAGAATTGTTGGTGGAGCCTTGGGCGGAATTGCTGTTGCCACGTCACTTACTCAACGCCAGAGGTGTGCCGCTCTCGAGTGGGGCACGTCGCAAGATATCCCGTTTTGTCTACTCGGCGTAATACGCCTGGATGCAGAGAGTCACCAGTCGTTGGCGAACGCGTTCGTACTGATCGGCATTCTGCGGGCGCAATGCCTCGGCGAGTGAGTTCCACAGCTCCTTGAAGATGACGATGAGCTCCTCGGGAGGAATGTTGTTCGTGTGGGCTTCCTTCCCAACTCTCTTCAGGAGATCGGCGAGCTCGGGCGTAGGACCATCCGGCTGCTTGAGCTGATCCGCGAGCGCAGTCCGCAACTCCTTCATGGTTACTTCAGAGAGTGGGCTCACGGTTTCTTGGGCAATAGTTCTCTCCACCTTCTCACTTGTTTGCGGAAAGTGGACATTTGTTCCTGAAATATTTAAGTGATACTCCGGTTCGGCGCCAGAGAGTCCGAAGGTCCACAAGTTGCCGAGCTAAGCCGCGTCCCCTCTTTTGGTTGGCGTCGTTGGGCAATGTGCTGATTCTCGCGCGCGAAGAAGTAGTCGCTGCGTTGTTGGGTCTTATGGTTGAGCTTCGTGGTCTCCAGCCGAGGTTCCTGGGAGCGGAGGAGTCGGTCAACGAGGCATTGACGCGGCTGGCATTGGATGCCGTCGTGATTGACTGCGATCATCCCGACTGCACAGGAGAGCTGCTCGACACCATCAGGAAAGCTGGCGCTGTCCCAATTCTGTTCAGTCCATCCAGAATGCAGGCAGAAGTCCGGGAAGTCGCCGTGCGTCACGGCATCAGGTCTTTCACCCTGCCTACGGATCCTGATACGTTCGGGAGAATGCTCGAAGCCTAACGGATCCGAATTCCGCCCATTATCCGGAATAGAGTAGCATCTTCCGGCACCGAATAGACTTGGGCCCCCAAGTCCAGAACCCGCCGAAGAACGGCGGTCACGCCCCCAAAGACCGCTGCCCGGTTAAGTGGCTTCTCCAGCTCGACCTGCGTCCTGTCGACGCTCCCATTCGCATTGGTGAATCCGACCTGAAAGTGCGGATCGATCCTGTTTACGCCCGCACCGCCATAAAAGGAGATTCCGCGGACCCCAGGAGCAAACCCCGCAGCGATTTCGCCACCGAACATGTCGGGATGGAAAATGTCCTTCGATGGGCTGCTTCCATAACACGGGCTCGAGGGATCCGTCAGCTGGAGCTGCGATTTGGGACATGTAATCGCTCCTTTGACGTTCCCAAACGTGCCATGCACCCGCAGCATGAGTGTGGTTCCATTCGACACTGGACCACCGGCGAAATGGTGTGCATGCGACACGGCAAAGTTGAAGAGGTTGGGCTTGGCCCTCGCAATCGTTATCGGTGGGAGGTAGGCGGCCTCGAGTGCAAAACCAAACGGCCCACCAATGGTGATCCTTGGCCGTCCGAACACAGGCGAGAGTGACGTATGCTCGCTCTTCTGGGTGAAGCATGCACCCGTCTGCTCGATCTTGCGATTTGGCTTGGGCAAGTACTCCAGCTCCGCGCCGATTCGTACGCTGGCGAGAGGGAGCACTTCCGGAGCTATCGCCATCGAGAACACGATTGGCGCGGTATAGAAAGCGAGAAGCTTTCCTTCGTTGCTATCCCCTGAGACTGGGCATTGCGCATTTGCTTGTCGCCGCCCGATGAGAAGCAGTACTACAATGAACAGACCTCGACGCATTGTTGCTCCCGTTCGGAAGAACTCTGATGAGGGGACTAAGCTAGGGGTGAATCCCCGATGGAGCGACAATTGGTCGGCAAGCGCAACGATCCGACGCGTCAACGTATGCCCGTAACGGGCGAACGCATACCCGATACTCGGCCGCGAACAGCCAGTATTCGGCCGTGAATAGCCAGCACTCGACCGGAACGGGAGGAAATCAGCGGCCTCCGAGCGACCGGGCCTTCCGGGCATACGTACGCAGCATGCATTCGCCGTAAAACGCCGGATGTTCGTTGTATGCGCTCCATCTTTTATCGACGCGCTTCATTTCGTTGTCGTACGCCAGAAAAATTGCCGTCTTCACCCGCGCTTGATCAGGCGATCGATTGGCGGCTCGCGATGCCAGTGCATAGCCGGCATAGTACTGCGCGTTGGTCCATCGTTCTTTCCTCCTCAGATCGTCAACGAGGAGGCCGGCCATCCGATGATCGAAGTGGTCGTGCGGATTCGCGGCAATGCTCGGATCGCTTGCGTGAATCGCGTTATCCCGAGTAGCTGAGCTCGACCCGATCAACTTGCTCGCGGTCGCCATGAGATCTTCCCAGCCGCTGTAGGTAGTGCTCCCATCGATCGCGGTTATGGTGGCGATTTTTTTCCCGCGCAGTTTTCTCAGGCTTTGAAAGTCATGGCGCGAGAATCCTGCGCCGTTTCTCTTCCCGTCCGGCAGCCGGAGAAAATAAGACTCGGTCCTTTCGATCACGCATCTTTGAATGACGTGCTCGAGCACCGCTATAGCCGAGCATCTGGCGGCGGCCGAATCTGCCGCGTCCCGTCCGATCGCGATACGAGTCGACTGTAACGCCGCTCGTTCTCTCGTCCGCCAGTACACTGAGTCCCGTCCGTCATCTCCGGCCGTGAGATAGATAAAGGTCGCCGAGTCGCCGGCCCTGATCTGTTTCGCGACGACGTCTCCCATGAAGAGCTGCCAGTCGTCCTGGTGCGCAATAACGAACGCATCATGGTGAAACGCGACTGTGTTCGATGTATATCTAACTGCTCGCGTCGGAGATTTGGGGAAGGTCGGTCGGTCTGTCTGGGATCCGGTGGCACCCACGAGTGCCAGCTCAAGCAATCCAGGGGCGACCAAGAGGAGCGGGATGAGCCGCGAAGGGTGCATTCTGGAAAGATAAGTCTTGCTCAATCCCGATACCCCACAAAAAGGGTGCAACCAACTTGGCTGCACCCTTTTTGATTAGGTTCTTATCTAATGCGCCGTCAGTCGACCTTTACGGCCTCGACCTCGAGATTGATCTTGATGTCGTTGCCGACGGTAAGTCCGCCCGTCTCCAGCAGCAGATTCCAGGTCAGCCCGAAATCCCTGCGATCGATCTTCCCGCTCGCGCTGAATCCCACGCGCTCGCCGCCCCATGGATCCTTCGTCCGGCCTTCGAAAGTGACATCGAGCGTGATCGGACGCGTCACATCGCGAATCGTCAGATCGCCGGTGAGCTTGAACTCCTGCTTGTTGCCCTCGATCCGGGTGCTCCGGAATTTGATCTCGGGATACTGCTCGACATGCAGAAAATCGGCGGACCTGAGATGCTGGTCCCGCTGATCGGTGCGCGTGTCGATGCTCGCGGCTTTGAGAGTCGCTTCGACTGAAGAATTCTTCGGGTCGTTTTCATTCGTGTAGATCGTGCCTTCGATGTCTGTGATCCGTCCTTTGACGGTCGAGATCATCAGGTGCTTGGCGGAGAACTCCACCGTGGTATGCGTCGGGTCGAGCTTCCATGCCGTCCTGACTCCTGCTGCCGGAGCTGTCTGAACTGTTGCGGTCATCGTCTTCCTCTCCAATCTGTGCGGTTTGAGCCTGTCGAGCCCCGGGATCGAGGCTAAGTAGCTCTGGACTTACTAATGGTATGTGAGTATACTTTAGTAAGTTAGTTGTGTCAAGCACCCATAATCGTAAACTTCTCTTCATGCCTGATTCTCCCACGCCCACCCTACACGTCTGCGCCCGCTTTCACCGGGCCATCGAGCTCATCGGGAGCCGTTGGACCGGCGCAATACTGCAGACTCTACTTCAGGGCAAAACCCGCTACGGGGCAATCAGAGGCGCTATTCCCGACATCACCGACCGGATGCTGTCCGAGCGGCTGCGTTCGCTCGAGGGCGAAGAGCTGGTGCTTCGGATCGTGATCCCGGAGAGCCCTGTTCGCGTTGAATACGAGCTGACACCAAAAGGGCGTGAGCTGCAGAAAGCCCTGCAAGAGATCGGGGCGTGGGCCGAGCGCTGGATTCCACTTGAAGGTGGCGAGGGCAGTGCGACTGTCAGCAAACTAAAAGGGAGTAAGCGCCGCCCTGTGCGACGCGCGCGTAAAGCCAGGCCGGCGTGACCGTGCTCAAAGACGCTGAGTAGATTTCAGCGTCTTTTTTTTCACAACACTCTTTTCACCTTGTAGATACGGCGAAGCCGGTCGGGCGCGGGCGCGTACCTACTTTTATCCAGCACGGAGAATCACTGATGCGCACGCTGCTCTCGTCGCTCCTGCTTTCGGTAACCGGTCTCGCCCTCGCTCCCGTGCCGGCCGACGCACCACTGCGCGGATTCTTCCCCCAATCCGTTCAGGCGGAACGTGATCTTGAAGCGCGGTTCAAGACAATGCCCGATCCAGCCCGGATGAGAGAAGCCATGCGCCGCCTAAGCGCGCGCCCGCATCACGTTGGCTCCCCGTACGATAAAGACAACGCCGAATGGATCCTCAACCAGTTCAAGTCATATGGCTGGGACGCGCACATCGAGAACTTCGACGTCCTCTTCCCGACTCCGGTCGAGCGCATCGTCGAGCTCGTGGCCCCCACGACCTTCAAGGCAGCGCTCCAGGAGACGGCAATCCCGGAAGACCCGACATCAAATCAGCAATCCGAACAGTTGCCTTCGTACAACGCTTACTCGATCGATGGCGATGTCACAGGCCCTCTCGTTTTCGTCAACTATGGAATTCCCGCCGACTACGACGAGCTGGAGCAGCGCGGCATTTCGGTCAAGGGCGCGATCGTGATCGCCAAATACGGCGGCTCGTGGCGCGGCATCAAGCCCAAGGTGGCGGCGGAGCACGGAGCGATTGGATGCCTGATCTATTCTGATCCGGGCGACGATGGCTATAACGGCGGCGATGTCTTTCCCAAAGGACCGATGCGGCCAGCGCAGGGTGTTCAGCGCGGTTCCGTCGCTGACATGCCCGTCTATCCTGGCGATCCTCTGACACCGGGTGTCGGCGCCACCAAAGACGCGAAGCGTCTTACCGTCGCGCAGGCTGCAACAATCACGAAGATCCCCGTGCTGCCGATTTCCTACGGCGATGCGCAACCGCTGCTCACAGCACTCGGAGGTCCCATTGCTCCCTCCGGCTGGCGCGGTGGGCTGCCCATCACCTATCGACTCGGCGTGGGACCCGCGCGCGTTCACCTTCGGGTCAAATCCGACTGGGGCTTGAAGACGCTGTACGACATAATCGCCAAACTGCCCGGCACCACCGAAGCAGACCAGTGGATCGTTCGCGGCAATCACCACGATGCGTGGGTCAACGGCGCAGAGGATCCTATCTCGGGTCTCGTGGCCGAGCTCGAGGAAGCGCGTGCGCTTGGCGCGTTATACAAACAGGGATGGCGGCCGAAGCGCACCATCATCTACGCCGCCTGGGATGGCGAAGAGCCTGGACTGCTGGGTTCGACTGAGTGGGCGGAGACGCACGCCGACGAGCTGAGGACGCATGCCATCGCCTACATCAACAGCGACGGCAACGGCCGAGGATTCCTCGGCGCTTCGGGATCACACTCGCTGGAGAAATTCATCAACGGCGTTGCTATGGACGTCGACGATCCCGAGTCGGGAGTGAGCTCGTGGAAGCGGTTGCAGTCGAACCGAATCCGGAACGGGACTACGGAAGTTCGCCGCGAGATCCGCGATCGCGAAGATCTTCGCATCGGCGCTCTCGGCTCAGGATCGGACTACTCGCCATTCATCGATCATCTGGGCGTCGCATCGCTCAACCTCGGATACGGGGGAGAGGATGACGGCGGCATCTACCATTCGATCTACGACGATTTCTACTGGTATACGCATTTCAGCGACACGTCTTTTGTCTACGGTCGCGCCCTTGCCCAGACCGCCGGCGTCGCCGTGCTGCGTCTGGCCAACGCGGATCTGCTTCCTTTCGCGTTCACGAACCTCGGAGAAACCATCCAGACGTATGTGAAGGATCTCCAGTCTCTCCGCGACCGGCGCGCGGAACAGATCACCGAACGCAATCGCCAGATCGAAGATGGCCTCTTCAAGGTCACCAGCGACCCGCGTGACCCTGTAACCGCTCCTCAACGCCAGCGTCCCGCACCGCAGTTGAACTTTGCGCCCCTTCTCAACGCACTCGATTCACTGAACCACACAGCATCGCGTTACGAAAAAGCATATAGTCGCGCCGTGACCGAGGGACGAACGAACATCGCGAAGGGCGTGAACACGCGGCTGATCCAGGCCGAGCGCGCACTCACGTCCGCGGAAGGTCTGAAGAACAGGCCGTGGTATGTCCACATGCTCTATGCGCCCGGATTTTACACCGGCTACGGAGTGAAGACGATACCGGGCGTACGCGAGGCGATCGAGCAGGGCGAGTGGCAGGACGCGGATCGCGAGATAGCTCGCGCTGCGGCCGCGGTTGAACGTGAAGCGACGCTGATCAGCGGGCTCGCGACGACGCTTTCAGGTGGGTCCTGAGCAGGCCAGCGATTCGGTGGGTAAAAGCAGGGCAGCTGAACGAGCTGCCCTGCTTTCTTTTCACCGCGATTGCAGTGAGTTATCCGAATCAGCGTTCCAGCGCTGACGCCTTTTTCACCAGCTCGACGAATTCGCTGCGCAATCCATCCGGATCCTCTCCGAGAGTCTGCCTGGCTGTCTCGATGACATCCCGGTATGAAGCGTTCTTCCTGTATTTCGACTCCCTTAGAATCAGGCCGAACTCCGCAACCGCGGAAGCAAATCGAAAGTCCGGCGCCGGTGTCTGCGAGTCATCCGTAACTACGCGAGTGATCATGCTGCTCCTCGACGCGTCTGGTTCCTTGTAGCGGAGCTTGAGCGTCAGCAGTTCTCTGCTCTTCGCCGAAGGCGCCTCGGAGCGCATCTTCTGATACCGTAAGCGAGTTGCCTCTGGAAGATCCGGATCATTCTCCGCGTTCGCGGGAATGATCTCATACAGGGCCGTGACCGTGTGTCCTGCTCCCATGTCGCCCGCGTCTTTGGCATCGTTGGCGAAATCGGCATCGGCGAGCAGACGATCTTCGTAGCCAATCAGGCGATACGCGGCGACGCGCGTGGGGTTGAACTCGAGCTGCAGCTTTACATCTTTGGCGACGGTGCGAAGCGTGGCTCCCAGTTCGCGAACGAACACTTTTTTAGCCTCGAGAAGGTTATCGACGTACGCGTAGTGTCCGTTTCCGTGATCTGCGAGCTTCTCCATCTTGGAATCCTTGAGATTGCCCGTGCCGAACCCGAGCGCGGTGAGGAACACGCCTGAGGCGCGACGATCCTCGATCAGCCGCACCATCTCGGCATCGCTCGACACGCCCACGTTGAAGTCACCGTCCGTCGCGAGAATGACGCGATTGTTCCCGCCCCTGATGAAGTTCTTCTGCGCAACGTCGTAGGCCAGCCGGAGTCCAGCGCCACCGGCGGTCGAGCCTCCTGCCTCGAGTCTGGCGATCGCATCCAGTATCGCGGCCTTGTTCGAGCCGCTGGTCGAGGGCAACACCAGCCCGGCACTGCCGGCATACACGACGATGGAAACCCGATCCTGCGGGCGAAGCTGATTTACGAGGAGCTCGAACGCCGATTTCACCAACGGCAGCTTGTCGTCCGACTCCATCGATCCCGAAACATCTATCAGAAAGACCAGATTGTTGGCGGGAAGATCTCCGAGCAGAATTGGACGTGCCTTGAGCCCGATCATGAGCAGCTGGTGTGAGCGATTCCACGGTGCTCTTCCCAACCCGGTAACGATCGACACAGGTTCTGAGCGCGAAGGATTCGGGTACGAGTAGGGGAAATAATTCACCATCTCTTCGATGCGAATTGCGTCCTTGGGTGGCGCTTGTCCGGAATTCAGAAACCGCCGGACGTTGCTGTACGACGCGCGATCCACATCCACCGAAAAAGTGGAGAGCGGCCTATCGCTGGCGAGCAGAAATGCGTTTTCCTCGATTGCATCGTAGGACTCTGTGTTACCAGGCTCTTTCCGCTCGCGTACGTAACCCGGCACACCGGATACCTTCATACGAGCGCTCGCACCAGCTACCGCCCCCCGTACGGAGAGCGCGTTAACAACCCCCGTGGTCACGACTGACTCGAGCGCCAGAGTTGAGCCCTTGAGCGCAAAATCGGCTGTGATGTCGCTCCTGCCGGCAACCGCGATCGAGGACGTCGCTGCCATGTAGCCGAGGCGACGAACGATGAGTCGAAGGGTGTCTGTCGGAGTTTTGTCAACTGTCAGCCTGTACTGCCCCTTTTCATCGGTTGTGGAGCCCAGTTTGGAATCCACCACGGAGATCACTGCTCCCGCGATGGGTTTGTTTGTGCTCGCAT
>Ga0193699_10001283_pt1 | contig 10036 bp, 10 predicted proteins | sample L3c2metaG_FD_160095 | JGI IMG/M metagenome (GOLD analysis project Ga0193699, IMG submission 160095) | Soil microbial communities from a riparian zone of the East river system, Colorado, United States - L3c2 | ecosystem: Environmental > Terrestrial > Soil > Riparian zone | place: USA: East... | reverse complement strand
CAGGGTGTCGAGGACGGGACGAACGACGGGGAGACCGCCGACGACCAGGGTGTCGAGGATGGGACCAACGACGGGGAGACCGCCGACGATTGAGCAGCGCGGCGGGCGGGCCTTCGGAGTCGAATGACTCCGAAGGCCTCCCTCTGCGAGACTCGGGAGATGAGCCCGGAAGCAGGGACTCCGGTCCGCATCGCCCGGCGCTGGCCGGTCATCGCGGGTGTGGCGGCGCTCGTTCTCGTGGTGATGCTCGGTGCGGTCATCCGCTACGCGAATGGCAACCGGCCGTTCGGGTTCGAGCTGGCCTGGATGGCAAGGATGGTCGACGTCCGGACGCCGTTCTGGACGGGCGTGGCCATGGTGTTCAACTACCTCGGCGGCGGCATCGCGGCCACCACGATCATCCCGCTCGTGATCATTGCCGGTCTCATACTCTGGGTGCGGCTATGGGCCGCGCTCTACTACACGATCGCGACCCTCCTGAGTCCGCTCCTCGTCGAGCTGCTGAAGAACTTCTTCGGACGTCCGCGGCCGCCCGAGATCATCGTGAACACAGACTTCGGGGCGTATCCCTCCGGGCACAGCGCGAATGCGGCGCTCATCGTGACGACGCTCGGGATCGTGTTCTGGCGCACCTGGATCTGGGTGGTCGGCGCCGTCTACACGATCGCCATGATGCTGAGCCGCACCTATCTCGGCGCCCATTGGATCACCGACACGATCGCGGGAGTGCTCGTCGGCGCCGGGATCGCCGTCCTCGTCTGGGCGCCGTTCGCCGATCGGCTCGCTCGCGAACGTGCCGCACCGCATCCGCTGATCTGGCGACGCGGCGAGGCCTAGCCGATGGTGCTCTCGCGCGGCACGACCACGTGCGGGGCGACGACCTCCTCGGCGGCGACATCCGATTGCTCGATGCGCGCCACGATCCTTGCGACCGCGTGGTGGGCGATGAACGGGGTGTCGAGCGAGACAGTGCTGAGGGTGGGCCGAGAGAACCGGCCCTCCTCGATGTCATCGATACCGATGATCGCGACGTCTTCGGGAACGCTCAGTCCCGCGTCGAAGACGGCACGGATCGCCCCCATCGCGAGCAGGTCGGAGAAGCAGAAGATCGCGTCAGGCCGTGGGTCGATGGCGAGCAGCGCCTGCGCCGCGGCGTAGCCGTCCGCGCGACCGTAATGCGCCGCGGGCTGCAGATAGCTCGGGTCGGTCTCGAGGCCCGCCTCGCGGAGGGCCGTCTCATAGCCGGCGGTGCGCTGCTGCGGGGTCGCGTAGCTCTCCTGCGGTTGGGCGCCAATCGCCGCGACCCTCGTGCGGCCGAGGTCGAGAAGGTGGCGGGTCGCGTCGTGCGCGGCTTGCACGTTGTCGATAGCGACGTGGTCGAAGCGGCCGTCGAAGTCGTGTTCGCCGAGGAGAACGAGAGGCGTGCTCGTGTGGCTGTTCATCTCGAGCAGCTCGGCCTTGGTGACGAGCGGGCTGAAGAGGATGCCGTCGAACAGCATCGTTCGGTCACCGCCGGTCAGAAGTTCGCGCTCTCGCTCGTGGTCGTGTCCGGTCTGATCGATCATGACCCGGTATCCGAATTCGGCCGCCGCCGTGATGACGTCGCGGGCTAGTTCGCTGAAGTACGGCATGTCGATCTCGGGCACGACGAGGGCGAGCATCCCGGTGCGTCCGGTGCGCAGAGTGCGAGCGACCGGATTCGGGCGGTAGTCGAGCTGCTCGATCGCATCGAGTACGCGCTGCCGCATGCGCTCGCTCACATGGGTGTAGCCGCTCACGACATTCGAGACGGTACGCATTGAGACCTGGGCCCGATCGGCGACGTCGCGAAGGGTTGCGGGTGGCATGTTCTCCTCTCCTCGCACGGCCTGAGGCTCGCTCGTCGACATCTTTGCACACCGTTTGCAACGTGTGCAAACATGATGTACAGTCTTGCACACGTTGGCAAACGTCGGTATCCGGTCAGGAAAACGCAATGCGGATCGACATACGATTCGCGAACCGCCGATGCCCGATACCAGATCACAAAGGAGTGTCCATGCACCAGCACCCGCCGGCGCGGAGCGAAGCGAAGCCCAACGCTCCGCGACCCTTCCGCCGCCACCTCCGCTTCGGCGCTTTCGGCCTGGCCGCCCTCGTGGCCATCGGCCTCACCGCCTGCGGCCCCGCCATCGGCTCCGGCGAGGCAGCCGATCCGAGCAAGCTCCAGCTGCCTGCCGAACCCAAGGGCGAGATCACGATCTGGGACCGTTCGGGCGATCTCTACGGGGTCTTCGACGCGGCGATCGCCAAGTTCAACGAGAAGTACCCGGACATCACCGTCCACCACGAGGCCGTGGACATCGGGGCCAAGCTCCAGAACACCCTCATCACAGGGACGGACGTGCCCGACGGCGTCTTCCTCGACGACCAGCTCGTTCCCGGTTTCGCCGACCACCTGTGGGACCTGAGCGACGTGCTCAAGCCCTACCTGGGCGACATCGCGCAGCAGAAGGTCGACGTCAACTCCCTCGACGGCGGCATCTACGGCGTGCCGTGGGACCTCGATCCCGGCCTGCTCTTCTACAACGCCACGGCGCTCAAGGCTGCCGGCATCGACGCGGAATCGATCAAGACCTACGACGATCTGCTCCAGGCCGCCCGCGACTACAAGGCGTTCAAGCCGGATGCCGGACCGATCCACCTCGAGCAGAGCCCGTTCCTGGGTCAGCTGCAGCTCGAGATGTATGCGAGCCAACTCGGCACGAGCATCACCGATGCCCACGGCAAGCTGCGTCTGGACTCCCCGAAGTACCAGCAGATCCTGACCTTCCTCGACACCGTGCAGAAGGAGGGACTGGGTACCCGCGCCGAGTACCTCGGCCCGACCGACATTGCGACCCTCGATTCCGCTCAGCAGGTCTTCGTGCCGTGGGCGCAGTGGTTCGGCTTCGCGCCGCAACAGCTCCTGCCTGAAACGACGGGCGATTGGCGGGCGATGCCGTTGCCGGCCTGGAGCGATGGCGGTCCGCGGAGCGGTGCGATGGGCGGATCGTCGTTCATCATTCCGAAGGACGCCAAGAACCCTGGCCTCGCCTGGTTGTTCTACGAGTTCCTGGCGTTCGACCCGGCGGGCTATGCCGCCGTCTACGGACCGAACGATATCTACCCGAACGGGCTCAACACCTCGATCCCGAGCTACGGCCCCGCGGCTGACCCCGCGAAGCCGCTCTTCGGAACCGTCGACGCGCTCGGTGGGCAGGACCTCTGGAAGGTGGCCGTCGACGCCGGCGCGCAGATCCCGGGCGGCGTTCCCACGCCGACTTGGTGGGGCGGCGCTGTCGACTATCTCGGCAACAACATCCAGAAGATGCTCGACGGCACGATGACGCCGGAAGAGGTGATCTCGGTGTCCACCAAGGACATCCAGACCAACCTCGTCGACCGCCAGTAGAACCGCCGAGAGTACAGCCCATGACCGCATCGTCCGCCCTCGGGTCACGAGCGGTCCGGCGCGCGCCGCAGCGGGGACCACGCTGGTCCCTGCTGCGGCGACGCGGCGCGCCCTACCTCTTCATCGCGCCATTCCTGGCGATCTTCGCCCTCTTCAGCGTCTATCCGCTCATCTTCACGTTGCGACTGAGCTTCACCAACTGGCACGGAGCGGGCACCGCCGAATGGGTCGGCTGGGGCAACTACACCTACCTGCTGACCAACCCGGGCTTCTGGTCGTCCCTCGGAAACTCGGCCGTGCTCTGGCTGCTCATCGTGCCGGTCCAGGTCGTGATCGGCCTGCTCGCCGCTGTGCTGCTGAACTCCGCCAGGATCCGGATGCGCGGCTTCTATCGCACCGCGTTCATCGTGCCGTTCGTGACGCCGCTCGTCGCGATCGCGCAGATCTGGGTCGTGGTGTTCGACCAGAACTATGGGCCCGTCAACGATGTCCTCGGGTTCTTCGGGATCCCGGACATCGGGTGGCTCACCACGAGCGAGTGGGCCAAGCCGACACTCGCCCTACTCTTCCTCTGGAAGACCACGGGATTCGCCATCATCATCCTGCTATCGGGCTTGCAGTCGATCGACTCGAGCCTCTACGAAGCCGCGTCGTTGGATGGCGCGACCCGCACCCGGCAACTCGTGAGCATCACGGTGCCGCTCGTGCGCCGCACCCTCATGTTCCTCGTCGTGCTCCAGACCCTCGCGGTGTTCCAGATGTTCGCCGAGCCTTACGTCGTGACGAAGGGCGGGCCGTACAGCTCCACGACGACCGCCGGCCTCTTCCTCTACAACCACATCACGCGGGCAGATCTCGGTACCGGCGCGGCCAACTCCTTCCTGCTCGTGATCATCGTCCTCGTGCTGTCGCTGTTCTTCGTGCGGATGTTGAGGACCAAGGACTGATGACCACCGCAATCACTCGTCGCCGTCGGCCCGTCGCCTCGCAACTTTTCCTCATCCTGCTGACCCTGGTCTTCCTGAGCCCCGTCGTCTGGGCGATCGTCTCCTCGTTCAAGCCGGCAGCGGACATCATCCGCGACCCTCTCGGGTTCGACCCGTCGCTATTCAATTTCGACAACTTCGAGCGGATGTTCGGCGACGTGCCGCTGGGATCAGGGTTCATGAACACGGCGATCGTCTTGGTGCTCAAGGGCTCGCTCACCCTGTTCTTCGCGCCGCTCGCCGGATACGCGTTCGCCAAGTACGACTTCCCGTTCAAGAACATCCTCTTCGGCACCGTGCTCGTGACGCTCATGCTCCCGACGATCGTGCTCATCATCCCGCTGCTGTTGGAGATGAAGGAGTTCGGCTGGGTCAACACGTATCAGGCGCTCGTGCTGCCGGGCTCGATCGATGCGTTCGCCATCTTCTGGATGCGCCAGGTCATCGCCGCCGTGCCCGACGAACTGCTTGACGCCGCGCGGGTAGACGGCTGCGGCGAGTTCGGCATCTATTGGCGGGTCGTGGTGCCGGTTATCCGCCCGGGCATCGCGGGCCTCGCCGTGCTCACGGTCATGAACATCTACAACGACTTCGTTTGGCCGGTCGTGGTCACCACCAACGACCGCATGCAGACCCTGCAGGTCGTGCTCTCGACCCTCGCCCAGAACATCACGGGGAACACGATCGGGGCCGACTACGCGACCGTGACAGGGGAGCTGCTGGCCGCGAGTTCCATCGCCCTGATTCCACTGCTCGTCATCTTCATCCTGCTCCAGAAGCACTTCATCAACGGCATCCTCGCGGGAAGCATCAAGGGCTGAGTCACAGCCACCGCGAATGCCCCTACTTTCGAAAGGCACCACCTTCATGTCCATCGTCATCCCCAAGGCCGAGTATCCGAGGCCCGATCGCGATCGCTCGGAGCGCTGGGTCAGCCTCAATGGGCAATGGGGTTTCGAGAGCGCCGACGGCGTCGGGGAGATCACCGTCCCCTTCGCGTGGGAGACTCCGGCTTCGGGCGTCGGCCGCACCTGGCTCGAGCGAGCCGCGTACCGCCGCCAGCTCGAGGTGCCCCCCGCCTGGGCCGGCGCCCGGGTGTTCTTATGCTTCGGAGCGGTGCACCACCGTGCCGTCGTGTCGATCGCCGGGGTCGTGATCGGCGAGCACACGGGCGGGTACGCGAGCTTCGAGTTCGAGGTGACCGAGCACGGCTCAGGGGAGCTCGTGGTCGAGGTCGAGGCTCCTGCCGACAAACGGGAGCTGCCGCACGGCAAGCAACGCTCCATCCCCAGGGACGATTACGACGGCGTTTCCTTCACCCCTACCTCGGGGATCTGGCAGAGCGTGTGGCTCGAAGCGCGGGGGACCACCTGGGTGGGGCCGGTGGCGCTCCGCGGAGACTCGCTGAACTCGATCCAGATCACGGGCACCCTCGAGGGCGATGCCGCGTCTCATGGTTCTGTGCGTGCCCGCCTGCTCGACGAGCCGGCCGAGACGGCGCTCACCCTGATTGCGGATGCCGACGGTCGCTTCGCAGGCACCCTCGCCCCGGCCGCCCCGCGACCCTGGTCGCCGGAAGACCCCCACCTCTACCGCGTCGAGTTCACGACGGCCGATGATCGCGTGGTACTCACGACCGGCTTGCGATCGTTCGAGACACGGGGCGAGCAGCTCTTCCTCAATGGCGAGCGCTTCTACCTGCGCGGGGTGCTCGATCAGGGCTACTGGCCAGCGACCGGGCTGACCGCTCCGGATGACGCGGCTCTGCTCATGGATCTCGACCTGGCCCGAGGCGCCGGCTACAACCTCGTTCGTAAGCACCTCAAGTTCGAGGAGCCGCGCTTCCTGCACCACGCGGACGTCCTGGGGATGCTGGTCTGGGCAGAGCCCGCGAGCACGAGCCGGTTCAGCCCCGCCGCCGCCGCCGCGTTCGAGCAGCAGATCGCGCCGATGGTCGAGCGCGACGGCAACCACCCGAGCGTCGTCATCTGGGGCTTGTACAACGAGGAGTGGGGGCTCGACTGGGATATCCCGGGGAGTCCCGAGCGGGCGGCGGCCGCCGTGACCGCTTACGACGCGCTGCGCGGGCTCGACGAGACGAGGCCGATCGTCGAGAACTCGGGCTGGGCCCACGTGCGCAGCGACCTCGTGGACTGGCACTACTACGACGAGGATCCCGCCGAGTGGGCCGCGAACGTGGCCGCGCTCGCGGATGGTTCGGGACACGACTGGGCAGTGAAGCTCGGGCCCGACTTCGTCGTCGACAAGTCGCTCTATGGTTCGCCCGACTTCCCGCGCACCGGGGTGCCCATCCTCAACAGCGAATATGGTGCGGGCTTCACAAGCCTTGAGCGGGCGTGGCACCTTCGCTGGCAGACGCAGGAGCTGCGTCGCCACGATCGCTTCGCCGGGTACGTCTACACGGAGCTCGCGGACGTGGAGCACGAGGCGGCCGGCCTGTTCGACAGCGAGCGTCGGAGCAAGGATCTGGGCGGCCTGAATCCACTCGATGCGAATGCCGAGACGGTGATCGTGGTCGACCTGGTGCCTCGCAGCGCCGGCGCCGACATCCCGGTGCCCGAAGCGGAGTTGGAGTTCGGCATTCGGATCTCGCACCATGGGCGAACCTCGGTCGAGGGCCTCGTTCGGGCGGCCTGGGTGCCCGCGGGATTGCCGTTCGCCGAGCCCGTCGATCATGAGACGGAGGTTGAGGTCGTGGCCGAGCCCTACCGGTTGTCGGACCCCGTGATCGTGCGAGTTGCACCGTACGGCAGGCCCGCTCGCCTGCAGCTCTGGTTCGTCGACGAAGCGGACGCCGTGCGTGCCCGCACCTTCGTCGACGCCGGCCTCATCGAGCAGCCGAACCGGCGTGGAGCGCGGCCGGGCTCCTGAGACGTGGCGCGCGTCATGAGCCAACGGGGCGCGCGCCACCCAGGATCTGCAGCCTGCTGCGCGCGAGGTGGAGGGCTAGCGTGCCCGGAGGTCTGCTATCGCGACCTCGACGAGCCGCCGCAGCGCCGGCGCCGCCACGTCGTCCGCGCTGCTCAGACGCACGTTGCGGATCGATGCGCCGGTTCCCTGCAGAAGACCATCGGGGTCGGCAAGGGAGGTGCCATGAGGAAACGCCAGGGCGACGTGCTTCGAGGCCGGCACGATCCAGGCGAACTGCTCGCTCATCTTCTTCGGACCGATGCCGTAACCAGCGTTGCCTTGCGGCAGCCAGACCACTTCGACGAGCCCCGGCATGATCGCGTAGAGCAGCGCCCGAGTCTTCGTCGCGATCTCTCGCACCGCGGGAGAGTGGCGCTCGAGGATCTCGCGGAACTCGCGGTCGGAACTGGTCACGACGCCGTCGGCCATGAGGTCATTCTCCCGTCGGTTCATCGACAAGGCGAGCGAGAGCATCGAGCGCCGGTATCTGGCCGACGACGAGCTTGGCACGGGCTGTCTCGATCGTCACCCAGCGCGCTTCGTCGATCTCCGGGAACTCGAGGAGCCGTCCCGAGCGGGGCGGCCACTCCAAGGGAAACGTGTTGCTCGTGACGGTGGTGACGTCGAGGTCGGCCGCCGCCGCGAACACCGTCACGACTTTGCCCGAGCGCTGCCGGAACTCGCCCAGCAGACGGTAGTCAACATCCGGGGCCGGCTGGCCGAGCTCCTCCTCGAACTCGCGCCGGGCGGCACCCAGCGGGTCTTCGCCCAGCAAGTATTCGCCCTTCGGGATCGACCAGGCGCGCTCGTCCTTGCCGGCCCAGAACGGACCGCCCATGTGGGCGATGAGCACCTCGAGCCCGGCGTCGGTGCGACGGTAGAGCAGCAATCCCGCGGAGAGGGTCGGCATGATTTTCCTCCCGACCCCAATAAGCTAGCGCCATGACGGACGCCACGATGGCTGTCGCCGTTGCGCAGTTCTCACCGACCGACGACACCGCAGCGAATCTCGAACAGATCTCGAGACTCGCCCTCGACGCAGCTTCGCGTGGAGCTCTGCTCGTGGTCTTCCCGGAATACTCGTCTTATTTCACCCCGACCATGGGCCCCGACTGGGTCGAGGCGGCCCAATCGCTGCACGGTCCGTTCGTGCGAGCGATCGCCGAGATCGCCGCCGAGCTGGGCGTGCATTTGGTCGTCGGCATGCTCGAGATGATCCCGGGGGAGACCGAGAAGGCCTCGAACACGCTGGTCGCCGTGAACCCCGACGGCGAAGTCGTCGCCCACTATCGCAAGACGCACCTGTTCGACGCGTTCGGCAAGCGGGAGTCCGACTGGATCATCCCCGGCATGGTCGAAGCCCCGCACACCTTCGAGGTCGGCGGCTTCACGGTCGGCATGCAGACCTGTTACGACATCCGGTTCCCCGAGGTCACTCGTCATCTCGTTGACGCCGGCGTCGACCTCGTGGTGCTGCCGAGCCAGTGGCTGCGCGGTCCGCTGAAGGAGTCCGCCTGGCGCACCCTGATCACGGCGCGCGCCCTCGAGAACACGATCTATCTCGCCGCGGCCGGTCAGGCGCCGCCGACCGGTGCCGGCAACAGCATGGTCGTCGACCCGATGGGCGTCGAGCTCGTCACGGTCGGCGAGAACACGGATGTGGCGGTCGCCTGGATCTCGCCCGAGCGGCTCGCGCAGGTGAGGCACATCAATCCCGCGCTCGAGCTGCGGCGCTTCAGCGTCCAACCCCTTTGACATGAAAGTGGGCGCCCCCCTCGGAGGCGCCCACCAATCAAGCGAAGGTCAGGCCATCGCGTCCTTCTTCATGCGGCCGACCGCCATGCGCCCGGCGATCGCGGCGATGATCAGCACGATGCCCGCGATGATGGCGTAGACGCCGACGATCCACACGAAACCGAGGAGTGCGTCCGTGGGGTTCGAGACAAGCACCACGATCAGCGCGATTCCCAGGATGATGGCGAGGATCGCGAGAATGATGCCCAGTGCCCTGCTTCCTCCAGTCGCACCGAGAGACGCCGCCGCCGGGATGCCGAAGATGCCTCCGATGACCGCCCAGATGGCGATGACCCACAGCAGGAACAGCAAGACGAAGGCTGCGGCGAACGCGGGCGCGAAGAGCGCGATGATACCGACGATCAGCGTGAGGATGCCTTGGGTGAGCAGCCAGCCCCACGTCGAGTCGTACTTGCGGGAACTGATGGCGGCGACGATGTTCACGATTCCGTCGACGATTGCGAAGACCGCGAAGATGATCGCCACAATCACGGCAGACTCGGCCGGCCACGTCAATACCAGGATTCCGAAGATGATCGCGAGGACTCCGCGAACGATGGCCAGCCACCAGAGCGAATTCGCCTGCGCTGATACAGCACCGCTCATGGCGGCGCCTGTTCCGTACGTGTTCGACATCTCAGTAGCTCTCTCTCTCGACTGGAAGGAACCCCCGGATGCTGACGAGCCTAGCGACGACCCGTTCTACTGGCGAGGCTTGACGCGTACTCGCGAAAGACGATCTTTCCGGGGTTCGTGTCGTCGACCGGGACGTCGACGGAGCGGTCGAGCATGAACGAGATCCCGTCGACGATGTCGTCGAGGTCGTCGTGCGGCGAGGTCAGAGCCATTCCGGCGGCGAGGGCGGACACCGCGGCAGTGATCCATTCGGGGT
>Ga0193699_10001282_pt1 | contig 10036 bp, 9 predicted proteins | sample L3c2metaG_FD_160095 | JGI IMG/M metagenome (GOLD analysis project Ga0193699, IMG submission 160095) | Soil microbial communities from a riparian zone of the East river system, Colorado, United States - L3c2 | ecosystem: Environmental > Terrestrial > Soil > Riparian zone | place: USA: East River... | reverse complement strand
GAGACCCGCGAGGAACTCTATTATGACAAGGCGAAACTGCTCGCCAATGGCGACCGCTGGGAGCGCGAGATTGCGAAATCGATCGAACTCGACGCGCCGTACCGGTGAGGTGAGGGCATGATCCTTCCAGCCCTGTTCTTCTATCTGTTCGCCGGCATCTGCGTGGCCTCGGCGGTGATGGTGATTGTGTCGCGCAATCCCGTGCACTCCGTGCTGTTCCTGATCCTGGCGTTCGTCAACGCCTCCGGGCTGTTCGTGCTGCTGGGCGCCGAATTCCTGGCGATGATCCTGGTCGTGGTTTACGTCGGCGCGGTCGCGGTGCTGTTCCTGTTCGTGATCATGATGCTCGACGTCGACTTCACCGAACTGCGCGAGGGGTTCCTGGAATATCTGCCCATTGGTCTGGTGATCGGCGCTGTGTTTCTCGCCGAACTGCTGCTGGTCGGCGGCGGCTGGGTTATCAACCCCAATGTTTCCAAATCGATAACGGCTGCGATCCCGGCCAATGTCAGCAACACCGAGGCGCTCGGCCTCGTGCTCTATACAAAATACATTCACTACTTCCAGATCGCCGGCATGGTGCTTCTGGTCGCGATGATCGGCGCCATCGTGCTGACGCTGCGCCACAAGGTCAGCGTCAAGCGCCAGGACATCAATGTGCAGAACGCGCGAACGCCGGAACTCGCCATGAGCGTGCGCAAGGTGGCTTCAGGCCAGGGCCTGCAGGACGCCGACGCGCCGGAGTGGGTGCAATGACAATCGGTCTCGGACATTATCTTTCGGTCGGCGCCATCCTGTTCACGCTCGGGATCCTCGGCATCTTCCTCAACCGCAAGAACATCATCGTCATTCTGATGTCGATCGAGCTGATCCTGCTCGCGGTCAATATCAACCTGGTGGCGTTCTCGACCTTCATCGGCGACATCGTCGGCCAGGTGTTCGCGCTCCTGGTGCTGACGGTGGCCGCGGCCGAGGCGGCGATCGGCCTGGCGGTGCTGGTGGTGTATTTCCGCAACCGCGGTTCGATCGCGGTTGAAGACGTCAATCTGATGAAGGGTTAACGCGCCAAATGATCCAGGCAATCGTCTTTCTGCCGCTGATCGGCGCTGTTCTCGCCGGCCTGATCTCTATTTTTGGCGCGCATGCGCGCAATCCCAGCGGCGACACGGTCGAGCATCACGATGACGCGCACGGCCACGGCGCCCACGCGTCGGAGGCCCATGACGATCATGCCGATCACGGTCACGACGACCATCACGCGGTTGAGCCGCCGGCGGCGGGTTCGCGCGCGGCCGAGCTGATCACCACCGGATTGTTGCTGGTTTCGGCGGGCTTATCCTGGGTCGCATTGGTCGATGTCGGGTTCATGCATCATGATGCGCGGATTGCGCTGTTCCCGTGGATCAATTCCGGCGACCTGCAGGTCGCCTGGTCGCTGCGGGTCGATACCCTCACCGCCGTGATGCTGGTAGTGGTCAACACCGTCTCCTCGCTCGTGCACCTCTATTCCATCGGCTACATGGATGAGGATCCGAACCGGCCGCGCTTCTTCAGCTATTTGTCGCTGTTCACCTTCGCGATGCTGATGCTGGTGACGGCGGATAATCTGGTGCAGCTGTTCTTCGGCTGGGAGGGCGTTGGTCTGGCCAGCTATCTGCTGATCGGATTCTGGTACCAGAAGCCGTCGGCGAACGCGGCGGCGATCAAGGCCTTCGTGGTCAATCGCGTCGGCGATTTCGGCTTTGCACTCGGCATCTTTGCGATCTTCATGCTGATCGGCTCGACCGACTTCGACACCATCTTCGCCGGCGCGCCGGCGCTGACCGGCAAGACCATCGATTTCTTCGGCTGGCATGCCGACGCGCTGACGCTGACCTGCCTCTTGCTGTTCATGGGCGCGATGGGCAAATCCGCGCAATTCCTGCTGCACACCTGGCTGCCGGACGCCATGGAAGGCCCGACCCCGGTCTCGGCGCTGATCCACGCCGCGACCATGGTTACCGCCGGGGTGTTCATGGTGGCGCGGCTGTCGCCACTGTTCGAACTCGCGCCGAACGCGCAGGCTGTGGTGATGTTCTTCGGCGCCACCACCGCCTTCTTCGCCGCCACCGTCGGTCTGGTGCAGAACGACATCAAGCGCATCGTGGCCTATTCGACCTGTTCGCAGCTCGGCTACATGTTCGTGGCGATGGGGGCAGGGGCCTACTCCGTCGGCATGTTCCATCTGTTCACGCACGCCTTCTTCAAGGCGCTGCTGTTCTTGGGCTCCGGCTCGGTGATCTATGCGATGCATCACGAGCAGGACATCCGCCACATGGGCGGGCTGAAGGACAAGATCCCGTTTACCTATATCGTGATGGTGATCGGCACCTTGGCGCTGACCGGCTTCCCGCTCACCGCCGGCTATTTCTCCAAGGATGCGATCATCGAATCCGCCTTCGTCTCGCACAATCCGTTCGCGTTCTACGGCTTCCTGATGACCGTGATCGCGGCGGGCCTGACCTCGTTCTATTCCTGGCGGCTGATCTTCAAGACCTTCCATGGCGAGCCGCACGACCAGGAGCACTATGAAGCCGCCCATGAGGCGCCGATCTGGATGCTGATCCCGATCGGTATTCTAGCCGCGGGGTCGCTGCTGGCGGGCTTTCCGTTCAAGGAATTGTTCGCAGGCCATGGTGTGGAAGAGTTCTTCCGCGAGTCGCTGAAGATGCATCCGCACATCATCGAGGAGATGCACCACATCCCCGAGAGCATCGCGTTCCTGCCGACGGTGATGATGGCGCTGGGTTTTGTCGTGTCCTACATCTTCTACATTCGCCGCCCGTATCTGCCGGTCGAACTCGCCCGCCAGCACCAGATGCTCTACCAGTTCCTGCTCAACAAATGGTACTTTGACGAACTCTACGACCTGATCTTCGTGCGTCCCGCGAAGCGGCTGGGACGCTTCCTGTGGAAGGTCGGCGACGGCAAAATCATCGACGGCTTCGGGCCCGACGGCGTGTCGGCGCGGGTGCTCGATATCACCCGTAACGTCGTGAAAATTCAGACCGGCTATCTCTATCACTACGCCTTCGCGATGCTGATCGGCGTCGCCGGCTTGATCACCTGGTTCATGTTCGGCGTGGGAGCCCAGTGATGACAACCTGGCCCATCCTCTCCGTCGTCACCTTCCTGCCGGTGGTCGGCGCGCTGCTGATCTACATCAGCCGCGGCGACGACGAAGCCGCCAAGGGCAATGCGCGCTGGATCGCGCTGTGGACCACGCTGATCACCTTCGCGGTGTCGCTGATCCTGGTCTGGCGCTTCGATCCGGCGCAGCCGGACTTCCAGTTCGTCGAGAAGATCAACTGGCTCGCCAGCGGCATCACCTATCATATGGGCGTCGACGGCATTTCGCTGCCGTTCGTGATCCTGACCACCGCGCTGATGCCGTTCTGCATCGTGGCGAGCTGGAAATCGATCACGCTGCGCGTGCGCGAATACATGATGGCGTTCCTGCTCTTGGAAACGCTGATGGTCGGCACCTTCTCGGCGCTCGACCTCGTGCTGTTCTATCTGTTCTTCGAGGGCGGCCTGATCCCGATGTTCCTGATCATCGGGGTGTGGGGCGGTCCGCGCCGGGTCTATGCCTCCTTCAAGTTCTTCCTCTACACGCTGCTCGGCTCGGTGCTGATGCTGTTGGCGATCATGGCGCTGTACTGGAACGCCGGCACCACGGATATTCCGACTCTGATGCACACCGCCGTGCCCCGGTCGTTGCAGACCTGGGCGTGGCTGGCGTTCTTCGCCTCCTTCGCGGTGAAGATGCCGATGTGGCCGGTGCACACCTGGCTGCCGGACGCGCATGTCGAGGCGCCGACCGCGGGGTCGGTGATCCTGGCGGCGATCCTGTTGAAGATGGGCGGTTACGGCTTCCTGCGGTTCTCGCTGCCGATGTTTCCGCTGGCCTCGCATGATTTCGCGCCGCTGATCTTCTCGCTCTCGGCGACCGCCATCGTCTACACCTCGCTGGTGGCCTTGATGCAGGAAGACATCAAGAAGCTGATCGCCTATTCCTCGGTCGCCCATATGGGTTTTGTCACCATGGGGATTTTCGCCGGCACCACCCAGGGCGTTGCCGGCGGCGTGTTCCAGATGATCTCGCACGGTATCGTCTCCGGCGCGCTGTTCCTCTGCGTCGGCATCGTCTACGACCGCCTGCATACCCGCGAGATCACGGCCTATGGTGGCCTCGTTAACCGGATGCCGCTGTATGCGCTGGTGTTCATGGTCTTCACCATGGCCAATGTCGGTCTGCCCGGCACCTCCGGTTTCGTCGGCGAATTCATGACGCTGATCGGCACCTTCAAGGTTTCGATCCCGACCGCGACGGTGGCCACGCTCGGAGTGATCCTGTCGGCCGCCTATGCGCTGTGGCTCTACCGGAAAGTCGTGTTTGGCGCGCTGACAAAGCCGTCGCTGGCGAGCATCAAGGATCTCACCTTCCGCGAGAGCCTGACGCTGATGCCGCTGGTGGTGCTCACCATCCTGTTCGGGGTCTATCCGAAGCCGGTGCTCGACATGTCGGCGGCCTCGGTGCAGCAACTCGTCAACAACTACAACACCGCGATCACTGCCGTGAAGGCAGCCGCGCTGCTGCAGTGACCATAGCCTTTTCGAGCGAAGTGGGAACCGGTTCGCGTAAAGAAAACGCGTCAAACAAAGAGAATAGAGACCCGGCTCTGATTTATCAGAACCGGGGCGAGGTCAGGACAACGCGCCATGAGTTTTGAATCTGCTGGATATCAGTTGCTGCCCGTGCTGCCGGAACTGGTGCTGGCCGTGGGTTCCATGGCGCTGCTGATGCTGGGGGCCTATCGCGGGCAGGAGACGACCAAGCTCGTCACCGGCCTTGCGGTTGGTCTTCTGGTGGTCGTTGGGCTGCTGGAGCTGATGCTGCCGGCCGGCAAGCTCACCACCTTCGGCGGCAGTTTCATTGTCGACGACTTTGCCCGGTTCCTGAAAGTCCTGGCGCTGATCGGCTCGGCGGCGACGCTGATTCTGTCGGCGGAATTTTTGGCCGATCCGTCGCGGCGAAGCTTCGAATATGCGATCCTGGTGCTGCTCTCGACGCTCGGCATGATGGTGCTGATCTCGGCCGGCGACCTGATCATGCTCTATCTCGGGCTCGAGCTGATGAGCCTTGCGCTCTATGTGGTCGCCGCCAGCAACCGCGACAACGCCAAATCCACCGAAGCCGGCCTGAAGTATTTTGTGCTGGGCGCGCTGTCGTCGGGCATGCTGCTCTACGGCGCCTCGCTGATCTACGGTTTTACCGGCACGGTCAGCTTCGCCGGGATCGCCGCGGCGGCCAAGACCGGCAGCATCGGCATCGTGTTCGGCCTGGTATTCCTGCTGGCCGGACTCTGCTTCAAGGTTTCGGCGGTGCCGTTCCACATGTGGACGCCCGACGTCTATGAGGGGGCGCCGACGCCGGTCACCGCGTTCTTCGCCTCCGCGCCCAAGGTCGCTGCGTTGGCGGTGTTTACCCGGGTGGCGCTCACCGCATTTCCGGGCATCGTCTCGCAATGGCAGCAGATCGTGGTGTTCGTGGCGATCGCCTCGATGGTGCTGGGATCTTTCGCCGCCATCGGCCAGAAGAACATCAAGCGCCTGATGGCCTATTCCTCGATCGGCCATATGGGTTTTGCCCTGGTCGGCCTTGCCGCCGGAACCGTCGAGGGCGCGCAGGGCGTGCTGGTCTATATCGCGATCTATGTGGCGATGACGCTCGGCACCTTCGCGGTGATCCTGACCATGAAGCGCAACGGCCAGCATGTGGAGACCATCAGCGACTTCGCGGGGCTATCGCGCACTAATCCGCTGCTGGCGTTCTTCTTTGCCATGCTGCTGTTCTCGCTGGCCGGCATTCCGCCGCTGGCGGGCTTCTTCGCCAAATTCTACGTCTTCGTCGCCGCAATCAAGGCCGGGCTGTTCACGTTGGCCGTGGTCGGCGTGCTCGCCAGCGTGGTCGGCGCGTATTACTATCTCACCATCATCAAGGTGATGTATTTCGACGAGCCGCTGGTCAAACTCGATCCGATGCGGATGGAATTGCGCACGGTGCTGGCGGTCGCTGGCCTTTTCAACATCTTCTTCTTCGTCTATCCGGGGCCGCTGGTCAGCGTCGCGACTTCCGCGGCGAAGTCACTCTTTTAGATGACATTTTCGCTCGGTCCGCGAGCCATCTCGGCGGGTTACCGTCTCGCCGCTTTCGATTCCATCGGCTCCACCAACGCCGAGGCCATATCGCGCGCGCGCGAGGGCGACTATGGTCCGATCTGGTTCGTGACCTCGGAACAGACAGCGGGACGCGGACGGCGGCATCGCCCCTGGATTGCGCCACGCGGTAACCTCGCCAGCAGCATCCTCGAAGTGATCGACGTTTCGCCTGCGGTCGCGGCGACGCTGGGATTTGCGGCGGGGCTCGCGCTGGAGGCAGCCCTGCAAAGAGTAAGCATTGAAGCGTCGCTGAGGGCGGCGGGATCGGACTTTATGAAGTTTTCGCTGAAATGGCCCAACGACGTGCTGGCAGGGCGGCAGAAGCTCGCCGGCATCCTGCTCGAAGCCGAGGCCATGCCTGACAATCGCCTGGCCGTCGTGGTCGGCATCGGCACCAATGTCGTTGCCGCCCCGGAGGGCACGCCGACCCCCGCGACCTCGCTGGCGGCGCTGGGCGTCAATATCGGGGCTGAGGAGTTGTTCGGCGCGCTGTCGGACTCCTGGACCGAATTCCGCGGCATCTGGGACGACGGCCGCGGCTTTGGCGAGATCCGGCGGCTCTGGCTGGAGCGCGCGGCTGGGCTCGGCCAGCCCGTCGCGATCCAGATGGGCGGCACCAGCATCGAAGGCACCTTCGACACCATCGATGACACCGGCTGCATGATCGTGCGGACGGCCGACGGCAAGCGGGTCCCGATCTCGGCGGGCGACGTCTATTTCGGCTCCGCGGCCTCGGCGGGAGCCGCCTGATGGCGCGTCCGGATGAACTGACCTTCGCGCCGCTCGGCGGCGTCGGCGAGATCGGCATGAACCTGTCGATCTACGGCCTCGGCAACCGCCACCAGCGCTCCTGGCTCGCGGTCGATCTCGGCGTTTCCTTTGGCGACGAGGAGCATCTGCCGGGCATCGACCTGATCATGCCCGACGTCCGCTTCCTCGAAAAGGAACGCAAGAACCTCGTCGGCCTCGTGCTGACCCATGCCCATGAGGACCATTTCGGCGCCATCATCGACCTCTGGCCGAAGCTGAAATGCCCGATCTACGCCACCAAGTTCAGCGCCGCGCTGTTCGAGGCCAAATGCAATTCGGAGCGCAATCCGCCGAAAATTCCGGTCACGGTGGTGCCGTCGGGCGGCCGCATCGATCTCGGCCCGTTCAATGTCGAGTTCATCCCGGTGGCGCATTCGATTCCGGAATCCCACGCGCTGGCGATCCACACCTCGGCCGGCACCGTGCTGCACACCGGCGACTGGAAGATCGATCCGACCCCGATCATCGGCGTGCCGACCGACGAGCGGCGGCTGCGCGAACTCGGCGATGCCGGCGTGCTGGCATTGGTCGGCGATTCCACCAACGCGGTGCGGGAAGGGCGCTCCCCCTCGGAATCCGAAGTCGCCAAAACGATCGCTGAACTCGTCAAGAACGCCAAAGGCCGGGTCGCCGTGACCACCTTTGCTTCCAACGTCGCGCGGCTGCGCGCGGTCGCCGATGCGGCCAAGGCCGCCGGGCGCGAGGTGGTGGTGGTCGGCCGCGCCATGGAGCGCGTGGTGCAGGTCGCCCGCGAGACCGGCCATCTCAACGGCGTGCAGAATTTCCGCGGCGCCGATCTCTACGGCCATTTTCCGCCGGACAAGGTGCTGGCGCTGTGCACGGGCAGCCAGGGCGAACCGCGCGCGGCGCTGTCGCGGATCGCCAATGACGACCATCCGCAGGTGACGCTGAACAAGGGCGACTGCGTGATCTTCTCCTCGCGCACCATTCCCGGCAACGAGAAGGCGGTGGGCGGAATCATCAACGGCCTGATCAATCAGGGCATCGAGGTGATCACCGACCGCACCCATCTCGTGCATGTCTCCGGCCATCCGCGCCGCGACGAGCTGCGCGACATGATTTCCTGGGTGCGTCCGCAACTGCTGATCCCCGTGCACGGCGAGGCGCTGCATCTGTTCGAGCACGCCAAGCTGGCGCGGGCCGCCGGCGTGCCGAAAGTCCTGATCTGCCGCAACGGCGATCTGGTCAAACTGGGACCGGGCGATCCCGGCGTGATCGAGGAATTGCCGTCGGGGCGGCTCTACAAGGACGGCTCGATCCTGGAGGATTCCAGGTCGCGCGCGGTCACCGAACGGCGCAAACTGGCGTTTGCCGGCTGCGCCTTCGTGGCGGTCGCCGTGACCGACAAGGGCGAACTGGCCGACGACCCCGAGGTCGATCTGGTCGGAATCCCCGAGAAGAACAGGGCCGGAGAAATCATCGACGAGATCGTGTTCGATGTCGTGGTGTCGATCGTGGAGAACCTGCCGCGGGCCAAACGGCGCGATCCCGACGCGATGGCGGAATCGGTGCGCCGTGCCGTGCGCGCCACCATCAACGAGCACTGGGGCAAGAAGCCGCTGTGCTATGTTCACGTTCTGACGGTCTGATATCTGGGGCGGGAGGGAGTATCATCATGCTGGGCCGGCTCAATCATGTCGCGATCGCGGTCAGGGACGCCGAGAAGGCCGCCAGGATCTACGGCGCGGCATTCGGCGCCGACATTTCCGGAGCGGTGCCGCTGCCGGAGCACGGCGTCATCACCGTGTTCGTGACGCTGCCCAATACCAAGATCGAATTCATCCAGCCGCTCGGCGAGACTTCGCCGATCGCCAAATTCCTCGAGCGCAACGCCGACGGCGGCATCCATCACATCTGCTACGACGTACCCGACATCATCGCGGCGCGCGACACCCTCATCAGGGAAGGCGCACGGGTGCTTGGCGACGGCGTCCCGAAGATCGGCGCCCACGGCAAGCCGGTGCTGTTTCTGCATCCAAAGGATTTTTCCGGCGCGCTCGTCGAAATCGAACAGGCCTGAAGCAGATGGTCTATTCAATCTCCACCGGGTTTGCGATCTACTTCGTGATGTGGTGGATCGTGCTGTTCCTGACGCTGCCGTTCGGCGTGCGCAGCCAGCACGAGGACGGCGCGGGCGCGCCCGGCACCGATCCCGGCGCGCCGATCGCCACCCAGATGGGCCGCAAGCTGATCTGGACCACGGTCATCTCGGCCGTCATTTTCGCGATCTCGATGCTGGCCTACAATGCCGGCTACCTCAACATCGAGCGGCTGTCGAAGCTGATGGGGATTCCGCTCTAGCCGTTACGCCGCGCGTGCGAAGCCGCGCGTCTCCTCGTCCTACTTGAACGTCGGAACCACCGGAACGGTGATCTGCGGCGGCGGCAGCGGCGCCATCCTGGAAGCGTTACCCACGCCACTCGGATCGACCATCACATTGTTCATTCCACCGGCATTGCCGGGGCCGGCGGGAATACCACTGATCGGCACATTTCCGCTTGCTGCTCCACCGGCCATTCTCGCCGATGACGCGGCAGGGATGGCCAGGACCACGAATAATGCGAAAGCGGCTTTTACTGGGATCTTCGACATGGGAAAGCTCCATGATTCCTGAGAACGTCTGATGCCCGACCAACGTAGGCTCGCCATCCGCCCGCACCACTAAAATCAATGTTAGAAAGCATTCCGGTGCCGCCGCCCGAGCGGGAACCGTTTGCCCTTAAAGCCGATCACTTGAATATGATACGCTGCCTTGACGGATGCTCTGATCATCCGATGTGGTCTGGGGGAAAACAGGAAATGACGTTTCAACGAATCATTGCCGGGATTTTGGTGCTGCTGATCGCAGGTCTCGCGGGCGCCTTCTACATGAACTGGAAAACCTTGGGCCAATTGCGGACCATGAAAGCCTTCGTCGAAGGCTATGTCTTCGCGGACGCCGTCG
>Ga0193699_10001281_pt1 | contig 10046 bp, 12 predicted proteins | sample L3c2metaG_FD_160095 | JGI IMG/M metagenome (GOLD analysis project Ga0193699, IMG submission 160095) | Soil microbial communities from a riparian zone of the East river system, Colorado, United States - L3c2 | ecosystem: Environmental > Terrestrial > Soil > Riparian zone | place: USA: East... | reverse complement strand
AACATCGATGTCCATCGCCACGATGCGGCCATCACGCATCACGCCGGTGCGATGACGCACGATCGCCGGATGACGTTTGGTCGTGGCGATCATGTCCTCCTCGCGATCGTAGATGATCTTCACCGGACGCCCTGACTTGAGCGCCAGCAGCGCGGCGTGTCCCGCGATCATCGAGGGATACTCTTCCTTGCCGCCGAAGCCGCCGCCCGTTTCAGTCTGCACGACCCGGATCGGTGGATGCGCACCGAACAGACACCTCAGCGCCTTGATGACGTAGAACGGGCACTGGACCGACCCGAAGATTGCGACGCCGCTCTTTCCGTCCACTTCCTCGGGCACGGCGATGACACCGTTCGGCTCGATGTAGACGTGCTCCTGGTGACCGGTGCGGTACGTCCCTTCGACGACGAGATCCGCCGACGCCAGAACGCCCGCTGGATCTCCCTTCATGATGTCGATCTTCTTGAATGCGTGCGACGATTGCTCCGGATCGAAGAGCGGCGTCTCCTCGTCGTACTCGATCTCGACGTGCGCCGCGTTGAGACGCTCGCGATCCTCGTGCGCCAGCAGCAGGATGGGCTCCGCCACGTGCCGAACTTCGCTCTCGACGAGAAATGGCTGGTCTTTCTCGATCAGATCCACGGAGTTGCGTCCGATTATGTCGTGGAAATTGACAACCGTGAAGCCGGCAGTGTCGAAGTCGAACCGGATGGACCGCACGCGCCCACGAGGAATCGTCGAGCGAATGGTGCGGCCGTGGATCATGCCCGGGAAGGTGATGTCGTCCGCGTACCGCGCGCTTCCGGTTGCCTTCCCGATCCCGTCCTTGCGCGCGACGCTGTTACCGACTGCTGGCATATCCGACCGCGACCTCGATGACCACTGATGATTGGATCGGGAACATGCGACGTTGCAGAGCGCGGGGCAAGATTTTCGGCCGAGTCGCCGACGGTCGCCGCGGCGTCGGGCCGGCACGATTGTCTGCAACAACAGAGTCACGAAAAACGATCGTCAGTCTCTTGACACAGCGAAATGTCGTCAGTAGTGTGCCGTTGTAACAGCAAGACGTCGTGTAATCTCGTACGCGACGCGCGAGGAAAGGAGGGAAGCGTGTTCGCCACCCGCTCTTTGGTAGTTCGATCCTTTCTTGCAATGTTTGTCGTCTTTGCCAGCTGGTTGGCGCTTGCATCCGTCAACATCACGAATGGCCAAACCACCGCAACTGACGCACGGCCGGCGGACGGCTTGGCTGAATGGCAGCGAGTCTATTCGGTGCTGACTTTTCCTCGCTGCATCAATTGTCACACCGCCACCAACTATCCCCAGCAGGGTGATGATCGCCACCGTCACTTTGCGAACGTCATCCGGGGTCCGGACGGCAAAGGTGTAGCTGGACTGAATTGCGCGAGCTGCCATCAAGAGAAGAATTCCGACGCCACTGGAGTGCCCGGCGGACACAACTGGCACTTGGCGCCGCTTTCCATGCGCTGGCAAGACCCGAACGATCGGCCATTGTCGAGCGCGGCAGTTTGTCGTGCCCTCATCGATCGTGCGAAGAATCACGGTCTCGATGCTCCTGGCTTGTTGAAGCACCACGAGGAGGAGCCGCTCGTTCTTTGGGCCTGGGATCCGGGGCGACGACCTGACGGCACCCTACGGGCTCTCCCCCCACTGACGCATGTCCAGTTTGTCGAAGCAACTCGCCGCTGGGTTGCTGCAGGCACGCCCTGCCCGAAAGGACCATAAGAGGATCACCGATGACGACTTACCAACTCAGCGTAAACGGCCAGCGTAAAGAGGTAGATGTCGATCCGACGACACCACTGCTGTGGGTCTTGCGGGAAGAGCTCAAGATGACGGGCACGAAATACGGTTGCGGGATCAGCGCCTGCGGCGCGTGTACCGTTCACCTCGACGGCATTGCATCACGCTCCTGCGTCATACCGGTTTCGCTGATTGGAAACCGTCCGATCGTCACGATCGAGGGAATCGGAGCTGATCCGGTTGGCCGCGCCGTTCAGGACGCCTGGGTGGACAAGGACGTCGTGCAGTGCGGATACTGTCAGAGTGGACAGATCATGACGGCCGTCGCGCTGCTGAAGGACAAGCCGAGACCGACGGATACGAACATCGAGGAATCGATGGGTGGAAATCTTTGTCGATGCGGCACCTATGTGCGTATCCGTGAAGCGATCAAGGGCGCGTCGGCACAATTGAAGTAACAGAGGCGGACAATGCGAGCACTGCTCAAAGCCGCAAGCGATAGGAGCCTGAGCCGGCGAAGCTTCCTGCGTGTATCGGCCGCCGCGACCGGCGGGCTACTGGTTTCGGTCTACGTTGACCTGCCCGCGCTAGCGCGGCAAGGGAATCAGGCGCCGAAAGTCTTTCCGCCCGACGCATTCGTTCACATAAGGCCTGACGGCCAGATCCTGATCACTGTCAATCGTCTCGAGTTCGGTCAGGGCGTCCATACTGCGCTGCCGATGATCCTCGCGGACGAGATGGACGCTGATTGGTCGCAGGTGGTCGCCGAGTTGGCGCCCGCAGCGGACGTCTACAAGGATCCACTTTTCGGAATCCAGTTCGTTGGCGGTTCCGGTTCCATTGCACATTCGTTTCAGCAGTACCGGGAGCTCGGCGCCAAGACCCGCGCAATGTTGGTTGCAACCGCGGCGGATCGCTGGCACGTCTCTCCGGACCAATGCCGCACAGCGAACAGCGTCGTGTATGGTCCGGGCAATCAAACAGCCCGTTATGCCGAGCTCGCGGATGAAGCGGGACGAAAGCCGGTCCCGGACAAAGTGCGCCTCAAGCAGCCGTCAGAGTTCCGGCTCATTGGCAAAAGAGTTCGCCGCCTGGATAGCCGCGCGAAGTGCGATGGCTCTCAAAAATTTGGACTGGATCTCGACCTTCCGGGAATGAAGGTCGCGCTCATAGCTCGACCTCCCGTGTTCGGGGGACGAGTGCGGAGCTTTACCGACAAGGAGGCTCGCAGCATCGCCGGTGTGCGTGACGTGTTCGAGATTCCGCTCGCGAAGGGCACCGCACTCGCCGTTGTGGCCGACAGATTCTGGACCGCGAAGCAGGCGCGCGACCGCCTTAAGATCGAATGGGACCTCTCGGGCGTCGAACACGCTGACAGCCAACAACTGTCGACGAAGTACAAGGAGCTGGCACGCACCACCGGCAACGTTGCCGTGAGCAACGGCGACCAGAAGGCGCTGGATGCGATGGCGCCTGCAAACCGGATGGTCGCCGAGTACGAGTTTCCGTATCTCGCGCACACCCCCATGGAGCCGCTGAACACAACCATACGCTTCGACGGTGATCGAGCGGAAGCGTGGGTCGGCTCACAGTTCCAGACCTTCGACCAAATGGCCATCGCGGAGGTCCTCGGCCTGAAGCCCGAGCAGGTCACCTTCCACACCGAGATGACGGGCGGAGGCTTTGGCAGGCGGGCCGTTGCCGATTCCCATGTGCAGCGTGAGGCCGCAGCGATCGCCAAGCGCCTTCGCGGCACGCCAGTCAAGCTTGGGAAGATGATGTCCAGGGTGGCTACTATCGCCCCATGCACGTACATCGCGTCGAGATTGGCATTGGGCGGGACGGTATGCCCGCAGCATGGAAGCATGTTGTTGTCGGCCAGTCCATACTCGCCGGTACCCCATTTGCCCCCATGCTCGTGAAGAACGGCGTTGATGGAACTGCCGTCGAGGGCACCGCGGATACTCACTACAACATTCCGAACCTTCACGTTTCTGTCCACCATCCCACGGTAAACGTGCCGGTTTTGTGGTGGCGTTCTGTCGGCAACACGCACACCGCGTTCGTCATGGAGACATTGATCGACGAGTTGGCAACACGGGCGAGAATCGATCCCATCGTGTATCGCCGAAAGCTGCTCAAGGCCGACGCGGGGAAATTGCGCCGTGCGCTCGATCTGATGGACGAGAAGAGCGCTGTCTGGCGAACCAAGCTCCCCCCAGGGCATGCGTTCGGAATTTCATGCCATGAAGCATTCGATACCGGTGTCGCATGCGCTGTGGACGTCTCTGTCGAAAACAAGCGTCCACGGATACACCGTGTGACAATCGCGCTTGACCCAGGCATCGCCGTGAATCCGCTGACCATCGAAAGCCAGTTCCAGGCAGGTGTTGCGTTTGGAGTGTCGCAGCTCATGGCAAAAGGGGCTATCACGCTGAAGGATGGCCGTGTGGAGCAACGAAACTTTGACGGCTACACACCACCGTACATGGTGGATGCTCCGGTGGCCGTCGATGTCCACATCGTGCCGAGCACCGAGGCACCGACCGGAATCGGCGAGCCTCCGGTCCCAGTGATCTCGCCGGCGGTAGTCAACGCTTTGGCCAAGCTGACGGGAAAGCGGTATCGGTCGCTGCCGCTCGCGAACATATAATCATTCTGGACGAGGTCGTGTCCGGCCCCCACATTGAAATCAATGACGTTTGCAAAGCGGGATCGCTGATGACGGGTGACCGCGGGTGACAACGCACCGCGAAGTCGTGGACGCGCTTTCACGCGCCGCGACAGACGGCAATTCGGTGGTGCTCGCCACCGTCGTGCGCGTCACCGGCTCGAGCTACGGGGGCGTCGGCGCACGGATGGTCATCCGCGACGACAGTTCGACCGTTGGGCTGGTGAGTGGCGGCTGCCTCGAATCCGATCTCGCCGAACACGCGCGGCGCGTGCGCGCGTCCGGTCGCGCCGAGGTTGTCACGTACGACACGCGTAACGACGATGACGCACCGTGGGGACTCGGACTCGGTTGCAACGGGCTGATCGAGGTGCTGCTCGAGCCGCTGCCGCCGCCTCAGGCAAGGGATGTCGCGGCGCTGATCGATCAGGCGCTCGGCGGGGATGCGCCATCAGTTATCGCGACAGTAATTCGCACTCCCGATTCCGCGAACGGCTCTCCCGCTGTTGGCGCACACGCGCTTCTCCGCGACGCCGAAGTTCAAGCGATCGGGGATTGGGGTGCCGGGTCCGCACTGGCGGACGCCGCGCAAAACGTTGTCGATGCGCTCGCCGCGGGGCGGCGCGGAATCGTCCGCGAGATCGGTCCCGCTGAAGTGGCGTTCGAGGTCGTGATGCCGGCCATCCGGCTCATCGTGTGCGGCACGGGCCCGGACGCCGCTCCCGTAGCGCGGTTCGCATCTCAACTCGGCTGGGACGTCACCGTCGTCGATCACCGGCCTCTCACGAACGCACACTCTGCTCGTTTTCCAGGTGCGCGTGTCGTTGAGTGTCCAGAACCGCTTCTGCTCGCGGAGGTGGTGGCGCTTACTCCTCGATCGTCCGCTGTCGTGATGTCCCACCATCTTGCCCGCGACCGCGACTACGTGCAGGCGCTGCTCGCGGCAAACGTAGGATACGTGGGCGTGCTGGGCCCTCGCGCCCGGACTGAGCGGATGCTCGCGGAAATCACCGCGGCCAGCGACACGCCCGCGACAGTCGGCGATCACTTCTTCTCTCCCGTGGGAATGGACATCGGCGGCGAAGGTCCGGATGCGATCGCACTCGCGATCATCTCCCAGGTCTCGGCGGTCACGAGTGGCCGCGCAGGCGGACATCTGCGCGATCGTCGCGCGCCGCTTCACGCATCGCCTCGTCCCGTCGCAGCGACCGGTAACGTCTGATCAACGAAGTTCCGCCTCCTCGCATCGGAGCCGTCGTTCTCGCGGCGGGAGCATCGACGCGATTGGGGTTTCCGAAGCAGCTGATCGTGCACGAAGGCGAGCCACTGGTGCGGCGGATCGCCCGAGCCGCGGTTGAAGCGGGCGCAACCCCGGTGGTCGTGGTCCTCGGCTCGAACGCGGAGATGATCGCGCCAGCTCTATCGGGACTTCCCTCTGTGACGACGGTTGTAAACGAGAAGTGGGAAACCGGGTTGTCATCTTCGCTCGCCGCGGGGCTTACGGCTCTATTCGAGGCCGCACCCTGCGATGCGGTGCTGGTCACGCTTGCCGACCAACCACGCGTTGACTCGGCCGCCCTCAAGCGGCTGGTCGCCGCGTTCGGCAGCGAGCGACGTATCGTGGCCTCGGCCTACGATGAAACGATGGGAGTGCCGGCCGTATTCGGGCGCGAGCACGTGGACGCACTCAAAGGCCTCACTGGCGACGCGGGTGCCGGGGCATGGCTGCGGGACCGGGCGGGCGAGGTCACATGTGTTCCTCTTCAAGCTGCCGCTATCGATATCGACACTCCTTCGGACGCGGCGCCGATTGCCAAACTCGCTTGGCGCTCGTCTACTTGATATGGGAAAACTCTTCGCTTTCGTTGGTTCCACTATCGGCGGCTACGCCGGCTGGGCCCTTGGGGCGACGGTTGGATTCACGACCGCATTCATGGTCAGCATGGTCGGCACCGGTATCGGCATGTACTACGGCCGCCAAATCGCCAAGAACTACATCGAGTAGCCAGAAACGACATCGACTGGCAACGCAAAAAAGGCGCGCTCAGCTGAGCGCGCCTTTCTTGTACGATTGAACTCGTCGAATCAGACCGACTGCTGCACCACCATCGCCTGATTGAGCTTGAGCGAGATTCGTCCGCCGTTCGGAACGCAGCCGTCGTACTTCCCGGTCACGCCCGCTACCACGGCTCCTGCAGCGGCACCAGTCGCTGCGCCAATAACGGTCGACTTCGTTTTGTGCCCGAAGATCTGTCCGATGATCGCGCCGACCACAGCGCCGGTGGCGACTTTCTTACCATCGTTGCTCGCGTCGCCGTTCCGAACCTTTTCGACCTGCGCCGAAGTAACCGAGGAGTTGACAGGGTAGGTCGTGCCATTGAAGGCGATCGACTTGACCACAAACTCCATTTCGATATTGTCGTTCGCGTTTTCGCTGCGCTTGAGAGAAGTCAGCTCGATCACCGCGGTAGCGCCGGCCGGGATTGCGACTCCGTTCGAGCCCTGGACTGATTCAGCCACACTCGCGGTGAAACGGTCTCCCACTGCGTATTTGTCGGTACAGACGCGCTGGCCTGAGTAAAGCGAGATTTCCGATCCGCTCGCGATCGTGCCGATACCGCGCTCTGATCCAGTGGTGCCTTCCGTTACCGAGTTCCCATTGGCGGTCACGGGGGCGGGTGTGGGCGCCGACTCAACGGGCTGCGGAGCTGACCGCGGCGTCGTCGCAACGCGACGCGGATTCCTGCTCGGCGTCAGAATCTCGGAGGGCGTCTGCCGCTGTGAGACTTTGGGCTTTGAGGCTGCCGGCCGCGGAGCCGGAGCGATCGTCACTGGGACGTCCTTGAGCTGCGGCTGCGCCATTGTATCGGCGTTGGCGAGCTGGATGTCGTGAGCCAGCGAAGTGTCCTGCGCCAGCGCGTCTTCAGGCCGGTCGCCCTGCTTGCACGCGCCCAACGCCAGGATAGCAACAAAGAGGACCGGTGTCGCGATCCTCGAGAATTTGGTTTGCATGATTGTCATCTCGGAAAACGGAAAAGGGATGCGGTCTGAATTCGGCCGCATCCCCTACCGGCTAGAAGCGCGGGATGCGGCGGACTGGATTTCCACCCATTGGAACGCGGGACCTGCTCGTACCACCAACTCGGCCGATCGGGAATGGAATCCGCTGATTGATGGAAACGTGGCGTCCGTCCGTGCGAGGATCGCAGTCGTCAGTATCTCCGACGACACCACCGCGAATCACAGCGCCCAGGATCGTGCCGAGGACTGCGCCAGCGCTCGAACCACCTCTGCCGACGCGACCATCGTCCCCACCAGACGACGAACCTGTTGGATAGGAAACCGAGACTGGCTGAGGCCGGGGCGAGACTGGGGCTGCGTCGTCGCTGGGTGCTACGGCGACCGTCTGGGGCTCGATTTCCGCTACCGTGGCGGGCGCCTTGGCCTGAACGACCTGCGGCGGCGACTTCGGAGCGGCCTTGTGACGTCTCACGCGGCTGGAGGTCGCCAGTTTGCGGGCGGTCGGCGGAGCAGTCTGCTCGATTGCCGAAACGACCTGCTGGCCCGCGGTCGCGGGGCTATTGGCGAGGGTAATCCCGTCAGACGAGGACGCCAACTCCAGGTCTTTCTTGAGATCATCGTTGATCGACCCCTTTTTGTCACTGCTGCAGGCGGCCAATAGAACGGCGCCAGCTCCTGCGAGCAACAGATAACCCTTCCGCATAGAAACTCCTTATCGCACGACTGAGATGATTGCTTTGCGTCCTACACCGGCAAGGAACGTTTGATTCCCCGGCGCTATCTATAGAGGCAACGGGCGCACCGTACCCCGCCCCTTTGAAAACGGGGTTAACCTCGAACTTTTGGGACGTTTGTCATCGCGGAGTGACAGGCGTTGTCCCCAATACGAGACTAGACAAGGAGTCGGACGCGGGTCTACCATTCGCAGAATGGGACACTCAATGCTTCACTTCCCCCGACTCAATCGCTCGGTTCTCTCGCTTCTCCTCTCCACGGCAATCGCCGGGACGGCCGCCATCTCCTTTGGCTGTTCGCCGAGGACAGCCGCGGATATGTCGGCCGCGGAAAAAACAGCGATCGCCGATTCGCTCAAGCGTCTTGTTGTCTCCGCTTACGATCTCTCCAAGCCGGATCCGGTGAAGAATCTGATGAGTCTCTACCCGACCGAGGGCCGCGTCATCTCAGCGAGCGGGGGCGTCATCACAACGACGCGCCCGCAGCTCGAGCAGGGGATCAAAGCCTTCTGGACCTATGTCGGCCAGAACATGCGGAGTCCCAAATGGGAATGGACTTCGATGAACGTGGATGTGCTCGCCCCCGATGCAGCGGTTATGACGAGCACGTACCAGGTCCCGCACCTGACGCCAATGGGGATGAGTCACACCATTGGCGGCGCGTGGACGGCGGTATTTCAGAAACGGGGAGGCCGGTGGGTGATCATCCAGGAACATCTTTCGGATGTGCAGAGCAATCCGAATCTCCCGATGAACATGAACCCACAGGTTAACCCCTGACGGCTTTACTCCTCCGAGCCGCCCCCCACCGATGATTTGAGCTGTTGCGTCATCTCGGCTTCTCCGCTGATGATCGCGCGCCAAGTCATCTCCGGACCTCTCCGGAAGCCCTTCTGGGTGACTTTAACTCCTTCGGGCGAGATCGCCACCATGTAGGCTTTTCCGTCAATCGTGATCTCGCGCTTCAGGGTTTTTTCGAGTTTTGTGGCCATGCCCCCTCCGGGGAGTTAATTGTGGGTTCGCGGTATAATACGCGCTCGGGGCCCCGCCTACGAGCCCCCGGCCAAACTCGCGTTTTTTGGCTCGCTTTAATGTGGCCTGTCTAAAGGCTCGTTCGTCCTTTGATTACACGGAGATCGAATGGCTTTTATGGCTCTGCAGGCACCGGGCGATGACAGTGCCCACCTCATATACGAATTCGAGCGGCGGGCCTATCCCGTCCGGAATTCTTTGCTGACGATTGGGCGGGACGCCGCGAGTCACATTCTTATTCGCGAGCCTGCCGTGTCACGCAATCATGCAGAGCTGCGGTCTGAAGATGGCAAATTCGTTTTGCACCCGTGCGGCGTTAATCCCACGTCCGTCAACGGAGCTACGCTCGCCGAGCCCCGCTCCCTCGCCGAAGGCGATAAGGTCGAAGTCGGTTCAGCGATACTGACGTTCACGACCAAGCGTCTCCCCCTGGGTGTCGCGGTGATCGAGCCGGCTGGAGCGAGCAAGCGCGAGAAGGACGTCAACACCCGCCGCAACACGATCAAGCACCCGATTCTGGCCGGCGACCTCGATCCCGATTCGCCCCGCAGGGTGCCGACGAACGTCATCATCGGCGCGATCGCAGTCATAATTGTGATCCTCTACCTGCTAGGACGGTAGAGTCGGGCACCTCGACTCGTCGGCTTGAATCCACAAAACCAAAGCAGGGAGCCCACAGCTAACAACGCTTGTTAGCTGTTTTGCTTTTCCAGCGGATTCTCAGGCGACTGCTTCGTCGGCGAACCGGGAGAGCACCATCTTCTCGAGCTGTTGTTTGAGCGGCTCAAGCTCGATCGTCTCGAGAACGTCAGCGGTAAATGGGT
>Ga0193699_10001280_pt1 | contig 10046 bp, 8 predicted proteins | sample L3c2metaG_FD_160095 | JGI IMG/M metagenome (GOLD analysis project Ga0193699, IMG submission 160095) | Soil microbial communities from a riparian zone of the East river system, Colorado, United States - L3c2 | ecosystem: Environmental > Terrestrial > Soil > Riparian zone | place: USA: East River... | reverse complement strand
GACTGGGCCGACATCTCGGCCGTCGAATGCGCCGTGGTGGAAAGCTGCTGGGCATCCTCTTCAAATCGCCCGGAAGATTTCAGCACCTGCTCGATGATGCCGCCGACTTTTGCGCGAAAATCCTCGACGAACTGGTTCAGCTCCGCCTTGCGCCGTTCGATCGCCGATTTTTCGGCATTGACGCGATCGGCCTCGAGCTGACGGCGCTCGATGCGGTTGTTCTTGAAAACGCCGATGGTCCGGGCAATGGCGCCGATTTCGTCGTGACGGCCGGAATGGCTGACTTCGATGTCGGTCCGTCCCTCCGCCAGCGCGGTCAGCGATTCCGTCACCGCCCTGAGCGGCCTGGTAATGCGCCGAACCATCATCATGGTGATCCCGAGCACCAGCAGGGCGGCGATGCCGGCCGCAATGCTCATCGCGCTGAGCGCCTGTGACAGCATGCCGTCGAGCTGCGCGGTGGGTATGCCGACATAAACGATGCCGACCACCTTGCTGCCGGCGAATACCGGCTGATACGCCGTGTAGAAACGCCGGCCGAACAGCACCGCCGGGCCCTTATAGGCCTCGCCACGGCGCAGGATGGGCTGCGCGGGATGATCGGCCGCGAGTTGCGTGCCGACGGCGCGGTCGCCGTTTTCCTTCTTTACATTCGTGGTTCGGCGAACGAACTGCTGCGTGGCATCGTCATAGACAAAGAGCGTGGCGTTGCCGCCGACATAGGAGGTCGCTCGATCGACGATCTTGTGGTCGCCAAATTCCGGCATCTGCGGAATCTCGACACGCTCGACGACGCCGTCCCGTATCGCGACCTTCACATTGGGGAAGGACTCGGCAAAGGCGAGGCTGAGCGTGCGCAAATTGGCGTCGATATCGCGCTCGGCGCGGGTGTCGAAGTCGCGCGTCAGCGACCAGTACCCGGCGCCTGCCACCAGCGCGGTATTCACGGCGATCAGCAGCGCCGCGCTGATGACGGCCTTTGGCCCGAGATTGAGCCGTAAACGCGCAAAGCCGGGGATCTCGAAACCAAACGCCATGCGGGCTCTCCGGAAATGGGCATGAATCGCGAAGGCACATTCTTAACCATTCCCTTAACGATCCGGTTAACGCGGGGCCGGTTGCGCAGGGGAAAGAGACAGTCTGCGATTTTGCTGCAGTGCCGTAACTCATCCTGGCAAATCGGGCTGGTCGGCTTAGCCGCAGGTCCATTGCGCCTCGAACCAACGGCCCAGCGAGGCCGAAAGCGGCGCCCAGGCTTGCTCGAGCCGGCCGAACTGTTTGACGCCATTTCGATACAGGCTGCGCAATTCTGCCTCGATGGCCGGCAGATCGACGCCGGTGGGATTTCCCTCACTAACGATGGCTCGGCCATCGACCACGACGTCGCGCACCAGCGACGCGTTGCCGCGCGCGAACAGAAGCTGCAGCGGGTCGACCGGCATGATGCGGTCGCGGTCGAGGCGATCGAGATCCATCACGACAAAGTCGGCCGCAGACCCCGGCGCCAGCGCACCGCTCCCCGGCGCGCCCGTCGCCTCGCGGCCGTTGCGGACGGCGAGGCCGAAGAATTCAGGCCGGGTCCAGGTTCGCTTGAAGCCGAGGCCGCCATGGGCCAGCTGAACCAGCCGCATTTCCCGGATCACATCGTCATCTTCATCCAGCGCCAGCCCGTCGACGCCGACCGCGATGGCGCAGCCGCATCGGTGCGCGGCGGCGATCGGCGCCAGGCCGGAGTGCAGATGCAGGTTGGAAGAGAAATTGGTGACGATGCGCGCGCCAGACTCGGCGATGATCTCGAGTTCGTCGGGCCGGGCGTGGATGCAATGCGCCAGCGTCAGGCGTTTCGACAGCAGGCCGATGTCCCGGAGATAGCGAACGATGCCATCGGGAAAATGCGCATCGGCCCAGCCGCGCTGATAGATGGTTTCCAGCAGATGCATGTGAATGCGGCGGCCGGTGCGCGCTGAATTGTCGGCAATCGCTTCCAAGAGCGGACGCGAGCACCATTGCACCCCGGCCGGCCCGAACTGCACATCGATCCTGGGACCGGCGATTTCCGACGCGATGGTTTCGGTCAGTTTGATATAGTCGCGCGGCGACATCGCCGGCCTGACGAACATCTCCTCGACCGTCTTGCGGTCCTCGGCCGTGAGACTCGACAGCACCGGCTCGCTGTCTCCATAGACGACCGGATTCTGGTCGCGCACCGCCAGCGCAAACGCGATGCGGATGCCGACATCGTCAGCGGCGCGCGCGATCTCCTTGGCTTCCTCGACCAGCGGCATGGTTCCGCTCGGCCGCGTGTAATGGATCATCATCGATCCGCATCCCGCGCGCGCCGAACGGGCCATGGCGGACGCCGCGGCGAGATAGGGGTCGGGCGGCGTGCCGAACGCGGATCGGATGATCCAGCTTTCCAGCGGCATGTTGACGGCGCCGAACGATGACGTCGTCGGCCGCGCATGATCATGGGCGTTGACGAAGGCCGGGATGATAAAAGTCCGCGGCGCCGGCGGCGGCGCGGCGGACGGTTCGATTGATGTGATGACGCCGTTGTCGTGCCGCAGCACGACGTTTTCCAGCGTGCCTCGATCAGGGCCGGCGAAGAGGGCGGTTGCGTGAATGTCTAACGTCATGACTGCGGGGCCGTTCGCTAAACGAGACGCATCTACTGGCGACGCTCTTTACTCCCCTCCCTCCACGCGCCCTTGCGCGTGGCGGGGAGGGGTCGGGGGTGGGGGGTAGTGCCGCAAGCTCGCTGGCAGTTGTACGCGCCGATAGACCCCCCACCCCCGACCCCTCCCCACCGCTTCGCGGGGGGAGGGGAGAAAGGCCCGGCCAGACGACGTCCCAGATCAGTTCGCGGTGTAGACCAGTTCACGCTCGGCGCGCGGCGGCAGGAATTCCCGTGAAAACACCTCTGAGGGCGCAGGCGCCCGGCCGAGCTCATAGCCTTCGACCACGATGCCGATGGCGCGCGTCATGCGGTCGTCCCTGACGTCGCCGACGCCGATGTCCTTCATCTCGGGCGAGACGATCAGTTTTTCGTAGGAATATTGCAGGCGGCGCTTCTCGACCTCGGCGTTGATCAAATTGTCGTAATTGACCGTCGCCTTCATGCCGGCGTTCTGATCCTTGGCCACCGCGATGACGCCTTTGTTGACGGCGCGGACCAGGCCTGCAACCGCCTTCGGATTTGAGGCCAGCAGCTTCTTCGATACCATCAGGCCGTTCGAGTAGAGATCGAGCCCGTAATCGCCGAACGAGAACCATTTAAAGTCCTTGTCGGGATCCTGACGGTTCAGCACGAGATTGAAGTAGCTGGTGATGTTGAACACCAGCGCGGCGTCGATATCGCCCTTGATCAGCATCGGCTCCTGCAGGTTCGGCGCCATGTTGGAGATTTTTATCTTCTCGCCCTCCAGCCCGTTCTTCTTCACGAACACCGGCAGCAGCCGCGTCGTCGGCGTGCCCTGCGCGCCGCCGAGCGTATGGCCCTCGAAATCCTTGATGGTATTGATGCCGCTGCTCTTCTTGGCGACGATCGCGAACGGCGGCTGGTTCCAGATCATGTAGACCATCACAGGCGCGTCCGCCGGCCTCGTCGATGCGTTCTGGATGATGGCGTTGATGTCGCCGAAGCCGGCGTCATAGGCGCCGGACATCACGCGCGTCACCGTCGCACCGGAGCCTTCGCCCTGGTCGATCACGACGTTGAGGCCCTCTTCCTTGAAGAAGCCGTTGTCCTTGGCATAGAAAAACGCGGCGTCGCTGCCCTGGGTCTTCCAGCCCAAGGTGAACTTGATCGTGGTGTCCTCGGCGGCTGCGGCGCCCGCGAACAGAACCATTCCGAGCAACGCGGCACTTGATCTGGCTAGCATGGTGACCTCCTCAACTCTGTTGGATGGCGGTAAAGCGAAACTCTTCTCAGGTGGTGATCAGATCGTTCTTGCGGGTGGCCCAGCCGGTGACGCGCTTTTCGATGATCGCGAACACCGCATAAAGCGCGACGCCTAAGGCCGCCAGCACGAACAGCCCGGCGAACACCAGCGGCACGTTGAAATTCGAGGACGCGGTCATCATGACATTGCCGATGCCGCGGTTGGACGCGACGGTCTCCGACAGCACCGCGCCGACAAAGGCGTAGCTGATCGCGACCTTCAGCGAAGCGAAGAAGAACGGCATGGTCCGGGGCAGGCCGACGTTCCAGAGGATGTCGAATTTGGTGGCGCCCAGCGCCTTGAGCACGTCTTCCAGTTCTGGTTCGGTGGTCGCGAGCCCCGTGGCGATATTGACGACGATGGGGAAGAAACAGATCGACAGCGAGGTGAGCACCGCCGGCACCGTGCCGGAGCCGAACCAGAGCACGAAGATCGGCACCAGCGCGACTTTTGGAATCGAGGAAAAGCCGACCAGCAGCGGATAGGCAGTGTCATAAGCCGTTTTTGAAACCCCGATGATCGCGCCGAGCACGACGCCCAAGGCGACGCCAAGGACAAACCCGGCCATGGTGGTCGCCAACGTCTGGATGATATGCGGCCACAGGATCGGAAACTTTGTCACTAACGTTGCGATGATTTGCGACGGGCGCGGCAGCACCAGGTCGGACATGCCGGTGACCAGGCAAAACAGCTCCCAGCCGACGAAGAACAGCACGATCAGTCCGGCCGACCAGGCTTTTTGACGGAAGTCGACGTCACCCATGGCTGGCCCCTCCCTCTGACACGGCGGTGCGCTCGCCGACGATGAATTCGCGCAGGCGCTGATTGAGCGCGACGAACTCCGGCTCGAAGGTCATGGCGACGGTGCGGGGGCGCGCGAACGTCACCCGCTGGTCGTCGAGAATACGGCCGGGCCGCGCGCTCATCACGCAGATCCGGCTGCCGAGAAAGCCGGCCTCGCGCAGATCGTGGGTTACCAGCAGCACGGTCGGCTGATGCAGCGTCCACAGCTGCTGCAGGATCGACCACAGCTCCTCGCGGGTGAACTGGTCCAGCGCGCCGAACGGCTCGTCGAGCAGCAACATGCGCGGCTCGTGGATCAGGGCGCGGCACAGATTGGCGCGCTGGAGCATGCCGCCCGAGAGCTGCCACGGGAAGCGGCGGCCGAAACCCTTGAGCCCGACCTGTTCGAGCAGTGCATTGGCCTTGTCGCGGAAATCGGTGCGCTTGAGCTTGCGGAATTGCGAGCGGTACGGCTCGACGATCTTCAGCGGCAGCATGATGTTCTGCTCGATCGTCAGCCACGGCAGCATGGTCGGGTTCTGGAACGCCATGCCGATCCGCAGCGCCTTGGCGGCGACCTCGCGGCCGCCGAGAATGACGACCCCGGTCGACGGCTGCACCAGGCCGGCGACCAGCCGCAGGATGGTCGACTTGCCGCAGCCCGACGGCCCGACCAATGCTACGAACTCGCCATGGCCGATCCGCAAGCTTGTTGTGGCCAGCGCCGGCACCGCACGTTCGCCGCGACCGAACGTGACCGACACGTCGGACAATTCGATCGCGACCGGCGCGCCCGGGCCGCCGGAATCGGATGGAACAGGGCTGCCGGAAAACGCCGGGTTTGGCTGCATGCGCATCATGAGGGCAAGTGCATGCAAGCGCGATGCCAGCGAAATCGGGCTGCTTCCTCAGGGATTTCCGGCAAAGCGGTGCGCCCGCGCGGGTTAAATTTGTGCAGTTGGTGCCAAAAAGTGCATGCAATTGAGGCGCTGAATTCACCGGCGACTGTGATAAGGAACTCCGCATAGATAAAGACAAAGCACATTCGGGATTCGCCCATGGCGCCGCGTGCCACCGCCAAAAACGCCGAATCGTCCGACAAGGTCGGCGTCATCTGCCGGGCGTTGCGCCGCGCCATCATCGAACAGGCGCTGGAGCCCGGCGCCAAACTACCGGAGGATTCGCTCGGCGAACGGTTTGGCGTCAGCCGCACCATTGCCCGCCACGCGCTGGGCCAGCTCGCCGCCGAAGGCCTGGTCGAACTGCGCCGCAACCGCATCGCTGTCGTCGCCACGCCGAGCTGGCAGGAAGCCCGCGACGCCTTCGATATCCGGATCGAACTCGAGCGCCTGGTGGTCCGGCAGCTGGCCGGCAAATTTACAAAAGCCCAGGTCGCGGCGCTGAACGTCCATGTCGACGCCGAGGACGCGGCGCGCGACGGCACCGACGCGGTTTCGATCCGCCTGGCCACCGAATTCCATGTGCTGCTCGCCAGCATGACCAACAGCCCGATCCTGGTGCGTTACGTCAGCGAAGTCGCCTACCGCTGCTGCCTGACGCTGTCGCTGTACAGCCGCCCGCACTCGTCGGAATGCGCCATCAACGAGCACCGCGCCATCATCGCAGCCCTGGTGAAGGGCGATGAAGCCAAGGTGATGAGCCTGATGCATTCGCATCTCGATTCGGTGGCGACCCGCGCGCTGGTGGCGCCTACGCCGCAGCGCGGCCGCGATCTGCTCGATATTTTGGCACCCTATGCTGATGACGACGGCGGCGAGCGGGTGGTGAAGATGCCGAAGGTGGCGCGGGCCAGAGCGTGATTTAGCAGCGCGCTCTCCGTCATCCTGAGGTGCGAGCTTTGCGGTGCATTTGCACCGCATGGCGAGCCTCGAAGGATGGGCAGCAGCCGGGCCGTCGTCCTTCGAGGCTCGCCGAAGAGGCTCGCACCTCCAGCGACAACGGCGAAGCCGTTGCGCAGGGATGACGGACGAGAGAGTTGGCCGGACTTGCTACCGCTCAATCCCCCTCTTCACCAAAATCCGTTCCGCGCTGTCGTTCCAGACATCCATCTTCACGATGAAACCGTCCTGCACCACGAAGCGGTCGACATAGCGGTTGCCTTCGAACGGGGTGCCGTCGATCCATTCGCCGTACAGCGTGCCGATCGAATACACCACGGTCTCATCAGCGCCCGGGCAGACGTCGAAGCGGTCCATCTTCTTTTTCACCCAGCGATAGCGGGCTGCATTAAAGCCGGTCGGCCCGCGCGGGTGATCGAATTCGCGCCCGCCGGTAAAGGTGATGATGGTGCCGGGCTTCATATAGGCGGCGGCGCCGTCGGGATCCGGCACCATCGAGGCCGTGAGATACGCCTCGACGATCCCGGCGTCGGAAAGTGTTTTGGTTTTGACGGCAACGGACATGAGCAACCCCCGACTTTCAAAAATACTACAATCCGGCACCCAAATTGCATGCACATATTTTGAACATTTACCGCCCAAACCTGCACACAATCTGGAGCTGCCCGTGTCTTCCACTTTCGCTAGTGTTGGCCTCATCCCCAGTCCGGCCGCCCGATGACCTCCAAAACCGCCTTCGACCTGATCTTTCGCCGCGCCGTGACCGCGTCGTCGGCCACTCCCGTGGATATCGGCGTTTCCGACGGCCGGATCGCCGCGATCGCGCCGCGGCTGGAGAGTCAGGCGCCCGAGGTCCATGTCAATGGCCGGCTGGTGCTGCCCGGTTTCGTCGACACCCACATCCATCTCGACAAGGCCTGTCTGCTCGGCCGCTGCGGCCATGACCACGGCAGCGTCAGCGAGGCCATTGCCGCCGTCGCTGCCATGAAGCGCGATTTTACCGTCGAGGACGTCTATGCCCGCGGCGCCCGCGTCATCGAGCGCGCGATTGTCCACGGCACCACGCGGATGCGGACCCATGTCGAGATCGACCCGCGCATCGGCCTGCGCGGTTTCGCGGCGATCAAGGCGCTGAAGCGCGATTATGCCTGGGCGCTGGATCTTTCGCTGTGCGTGTTTCCGCAGGAAGGCCTCACCAACGATCCCGGCACCGAGGAGCTTCTGATCGCGGCGTTGCGCGACGGCGGCCAGTCGATCGGCGGCTGCCCCTATATGGACACCGACCCCAACGCCCACATCGAAAAACTGTTCGACCTGGCGCAGGCGTTCGATGTCGATGTCGACCTGCATCTCGATTTCGACCTCGATCCCTCCTGGTGGCATCTCGACGAGGTCTGCCGGCAGACCGAACGCCGCAACTATCAGGGCCGCGTCGCCATTGGGCATGCGACAAAATTGTCGGCGCTGCCGCCACGGGAATTTGATGCGGCTGCGGCCAAGCTGTCGCGCGCGGGCGTCGCTGTCACCGTGCTGCCCGCCACCGATCTCTATCTGATGGGCCGCGACGCCACCCACAATTCGCCGCGCGGCCTGACCGCGGCGCACCGGCTGGTGGAAAAAGGCGTGCTGTGTTCGGTCGCGACCAATAACGTGCTCAATCCGTTCACCCCGTTCGGCGACGCCTCGCTGCTGCGGATGGCGAATTTTTATGCCAACGTCGCGCAGGCCAGCGTCAGCGAATTCGACGCCTGTCTCGATCTGGTGACGCATCTGCCGGCGCGGCTGATGAATTTGCGCGATTACGGCATCGCGCCGGGCAATCCGGCCGACATCATCGTGCTCGACACCGCGAGCGGGCGCGATGCGATCGCGGAGCTGCCTGACGTGATGATGGGATTCAAGAACGGCCGGCAGGTGTTCGAGCGGCGGCAGCCGGTGCTGATGCGGCCGGGGTAGGGCGCGATGTGAAGGGCGGCACGTTCGGGCACCGAACTCTCAACGTCGTCCCTGCGAACGCAGGGACCCATAATCCCGGGCGTTAGTCGTTGCCACAGGCGTCTGCCTCCGTTCCCGAACGATAGGCCGCGGCGTATGGGTCCCTGCGTTCGCAGGGACGACGGGTAGAGTTCTCAACCATCCCACCCCCTCACATCCCGAACACCGCCACCGCGCGGATCGGCGATCCGGTGCCGTCGCGCATTTTCATCGGCAGGCCGATGAAGGTGAACGATCCCGCGCCGAGCAGCGTTTCGAGGTTGCACAGGCTCTCGATGTGGGTGATGCCGAGATCGAAGCAGGCCTTGTGCACCAGCAGGTTCACCGGCCCTTCCGGCCCCGGCTGCATCGAGTCGATGCCGAAATGCACGACGCCCTGCCTCGCCAGCCATTGCGTGGCGGCGACGTTGACGCCGGAATTGTCGGTCGAATATTCCTTGCGCGGAAAGGTGCGTTCGTGATGGCCGGTGCAGAGCAGCACGGTGCCGCCCTTCGGCACTGCGAGGCCTGATTGCTTCAGCGCCGCCTCGAGATCAGCGGGCGTAATCTCCGCGCGCGGCGCGATGTGGCGCAGATCAATGCAGATGCCGGGCACGATGCAGTTCTCCAGCGGATAGTCGCCGATCGCCTGGCCTGATTTGTCAAAATGCCTGGGCGCGTCGATATGGGTGCCGGCGTGGTCGGGCATGGTGATGAACATCGACGACAGCCCATGCACGCCGTTTTCGGCGAAGGAGTCTTCGTGGCTCTTCCAGACGCCGTGGATGATGGCGGGATGCCCGGGATAGCTCGGGGTGCGATGATAAAGCTCGCGGCTGAGATCGACGATTTTCATTTTTGGTTCTCCTTGGGTGGCAAAGACCTTATTGAACCGGCGCGTCGCCGCAAGCCGTCGTCCCTGCGAAAGCAGGGACCCATACGCCGTGCCTTTGAGATCGTGGATGGTGCCAACGACCCCTGTTGAACGGTCGCGCGCCATAACAACCGCCCGGGATTATGGGTCCCTGCTTTCGCAGGGACGACGGAAGATCAATTTTCAAACAGCAAGACGATTCCAGAAACACGTTCGCCCTCGCGGCGCCGGGCACCCGAGGTTTTGCTCTTTAACTTCCGCCCTCTCCAATCAGAGGGCGCAGGGAATGCCGGGCGCCGGAGCACCCGCAGCCGCGCGTGTAGTGTAGATAGCACGCGCGTTAGTCACCACGAGTACACCGGAAACACCCGACATTCCCCGCGCAACGTGATTTGCCCGTCGGGCAAATCACGTTGAGCCGTTCAGGAAATTCGGCTGTCGGCGCAGGGGGCCAAGCCATCGGGTCCGTGCATCGCTCCCCAATAAATCGTCGTCCCTGCGAAAGCAGGGACCCATACGCCGTGCTCTCGATATCGCGAATGGTGCCAAGGCCTTGTTGAACCAGCGTGGCAAGGTAACAACCGACCGGGATTATGGGTCCCTGCGTTCGCAGGG
>Ga0193699_10001279_pt1 | contig 10048 bp, 9 predicted proteins | sample L3c2metaG_FD_160095 | JGI IMG/M metagenome (GOLD analysis project Ga0193699, IMG submission 160095) | Soil microbial communities from a riparian zone of the East river system, Colorado, United States - L3c2 | ecosystem: Environmental > Terrestrial > Soil > Riparian zone | place: USA: East River... | reverse complement strand
CGAACATCGTCAACACCTATATCGGTCTGTTCAAGGACACGACGCTGGTCTTCATCGTCGGCATTTTCGACTTCCTGCACACCGTCGAAGTGTCGCGCATCGATCCGAAATGGGCGTCACCCGTCACCAGCACGACCGGTTACGCGGTCGCCGCCATTTTCTATCTCGTCTTCTGCTACGCGATGTCGCGCTATGCCCGTGCCACCGAGGCGCGGCTTGCGCTGAGCGACAGGCGATAATCAGGAACAACGTCATGGCTGACACCGCACCTGCCAAGCTCAATATCAAGCCAAGCAAGCTCAAGACCGACATGGCGGTCGACCTCATCGGAGTGAACAAGTGGTACGGGGATTTCCACGTGCTGCGCGACATCAACCTCAAGGTCAAAGGCGGCGAGCGCATCGTGATCTGCGGACCGTCCGGCTCCGGCAAGTCGACCATGATCCGCTGCGTCAATCGTCTTGAGGAGCATCAGCAGGGCAAGATCATCGTCGACGGCGTCGAACTGACCAGCGACCTCAAGAAAGTCGACGAGGTGCGCCGCGAGGTCGGCATGGTGTTCCAGCACTTCAATCTGTTTCCCCATCTCACGGTGCTGGAGAACTGCACGCTGGCGCCGCTCTGGGTGCGCAAGATTCCGAAGCGTCAGGCCGAAGAGATCGCGATGCATTATCTGACGCGCGTCAAAATTCCCAACCAGGCCCTGAAATATCCCGGCCAACTATCGGGCGGCCAGCAGCAGCGCGTCGCGATCGCGCGCGCTTTGTGCATGAGCCCGAAGATCATGTTGTTCGATGAGCCGACCTCGGCGCTCGACCCGGAAATGGTCAAGGAGGTGCTCGATACCATGGTCGGCCTTGCCGAAGACGGCATGACCATGCTGTGCGTCACCCACGAAATGGGCTTCGCCCGTCAGGTGGCGGATCGTGTGATCTTCATGGATGCCGGACAGATCATCGAGTCAAACGTTCCCGAGGAATTCTTCAACCACCCGCAGCACGAGCGGACCAAGCTGTTCCTCAGCCAGATTTTGCATTGAAAAAAGTCTGATGCTTTAGCGTATCCGAAATCGGGCTCGGCCGTACCTTTCACGTCACTCTGGGAGAGGTCACATGAGCCAAATTGCAATGGTGCAAAGTCTTTATGCCGCCTTCGGCCGCGGCGATATCGCGACACTGCTTTCTAACCTTCACGCCGACATCGATTGGGAATCCTATGGCCCGGCAGGTAGCTATCCGACCCTCGGTCAACGGGCCGGAAAGAGTGAGGTCGAGCGGTTCTTCGCAGAGTCAGCGGCGACCCAGGATTTCTCAGACTTCTCGCCGCGCGAATTCTATGAAGCCGGCGATAAGGTTTTCGTGCTCGGTTCCTATGCCGGAAAGATCAAAAAGACCGGGCATGCCTTCGCCTGCGAGTGGGCGCACGTATTCACGGTGAGGGACGGCAAGGTGAGCCGGTTCCGAGAATATACCGACACCGCGCAGTTCGTTACGGGCTATCGCGGCTAGTGCGTGAGCGCGCCGCCCGCGCGCTTCCAGGCGTCGATGCCGCCCTCGATATGCAGGGCCGAGATCATCCCGGCGTCCTGGGCCGCTTGCACCGCCATGGCCGAGCGTTCGCCGAAGGCGCAGTAGAACACGATGCGCTTGTCGCCGACGCGGGCAAGTTCGCGCAGCATGCCGCCAGCGTGGATATTAGCCTGCAGGTCGCCGTAGGGCGCGTGCAGGGCGCCGGGTATGCTGCCGTGTTTAGCGCGCTCGCCCGTTTCACGCAGATCGACAAAGGCGATGTCCGGCCGGCCGACCATGGCGATCGCCTGGTCCGCCTGCAGCGCCCAGCCGCGTTGCGCGATGCCTTTCTGTGCGAGGCCGACCTTCATGTTGGACGGCACCGCGACGTCCATCATCTTCGGGTTTGGCAGATTGAGGCTCGCCATCAGCGCGACGTATTCGTCCGCCGACTTGATCTGCAGGCGTGGATTGTAGCGTTTCTCCTCGCCAATGGTCGAAACCGTGTCGCCTTTGTAGTCGTGCGCGGGAAACACCAGCGTATCCTCGGGCAGGCGCAACAGCTTGCCGAAAATCGAGTCGTATTGCATGCGCGCGTCGCCGTTCTGGAAATCGGTGCGTCCGGTGCCGCGGATCAACAGCGTGTCGCCGGTGAAGACGCGGTCGTTCATCAGAAAACTATAAGAATCGTCGGTGTGGCCGGGCGTGTAGAGAACATCCATGCTCACCCCTTCAATGGTGAGCTTGTCGCCTTCGGCGAGCCGCATCGACACGACGTCGGCTTTGGTGTTCTCGCCCATCACGGTGATGCAGTGGGTGCGGTCGCGCAGCGCGCCCAGGCCGGTGATGTGGTCGGCGTGCAGATGCGTATCGACGGCCTTGACCAGTTTGAGATCGAGTTCGCCTATCAATTGCAGATAACGATCGACCTTCTCCAGCACCGGATCGATGATCAGAGCTTCGCCGCCCGGGTGGCTGGCGAGCAGGTAGGAGTAGGTGCCAGAAACGCTGTCGAACAACTGGCGAAAGATCATCGGACACCTGCGCGTTGAGGAGGCGTCACATGCAACATTTCATATGTTACCGCCAAACGCGGCCGATAACAACGCGGATCCCGGCGGGATTTAGTCCTTCTCAACCGCCAGATCGGGGCGCGAGCCCCATTCCGCCCAGGAGCCGTCATAGATGCGCGCCGGCTTCTTGCCGAGCGCATCGAGGCCGAGCGTGAGGATCGCGGCGGTGACCCCGGAACCGCAACTGGTGATCACCGGCTGGTCGGTATCGACGCCGGCTTTCTTGAAGGCCGCGGCGATCTTCTCGGGCGAGGCGAGGCGGCCGTTCTCGACGACCTCGGTGTAGGGCACGTTGAACGCGCCCGGCATGTGGCCGGAACGCAAGCCCGGGCGCGGTTCGGCATCGCGGCCAGCAAAACGTCCGGCCGAGCGCGCATCGACCACCTGCACGCTCTTGTCGTTGAGCGCCATCTGCACGTCGGACATCATGGCGACCGAGCCGGTGTCCATGACGGCATTGAATTTGGCCGCCGCCCGTTTGCTTTCGCCGGATTCAATCGTGCGGTTTTCCGCCTTCCACGCCGGCATTCCACCATCAAGGATGAACACGTTCTTGGCGCCAAAAATACGGAACGTCCACCAGACGCGCGGCGCGGAATTTAGGCCCACGCCGTCATAGACGACAATGGTGTCCTTGTCGGAGATACCGAGCGCACCGGCGGCGTCGCCGAACTGCTTCGGTCCCGGCAGCATATGCGGCAGATCGCTGGAGTGATCGGCGACAGCCTCGATATCGAAGAACACCGCGCCCGGAATATGACCGGCGACGTATTCTGCTTTGGCGTCGCGCTTTTGCGTTGGCAGGTAAAACGAGCCGTCGACAATCACGACGCCGGGTTTACCGATCTGGCCGGCGAGCCATTCGGTCGATTTAAGCCATTTGCTCGATGGATTTGTCATAGACCTTTGTTTCTCAATTACATCTGCGTTAATGCGCAGCTTCACCTAATCGTTCCGGCGCTCGAATACCAGCGAATGTCAGACAAACGGCAGCTTGATATCGCTCTTGCGCTCCAGCCATGCCGGAACGGGAAGATTCTTCGAGCGCAGGAATTCCGGATTGAACAACTTCGATTGGTAGCGTGATCCGCTGTCGCACAAAACGGTAACGATGGTGTGGCCCGGCCCGAGATCCTTTGCGAGCCTGATCGCGCCGGCGACATTGACGCCGGACGAGCCGCCGAGACACAGGCCTTCGTGTTCGAGCAGATCGAAGACGATCGGCACCGCTTCCTCGTCGGGAATGAGATAGGCCTTGTCGACCTTCATCTGCTCGACGATGGCCGTGACGCGCGCTAGCCCGATGCCTTCGGTAATCGATCCGCCCGGGGTTACCTTGGCCTCGCCGTGATCAAAGAAATTATACATCGCCGCGCCGCGCGGATCGGCGACGGCGATCATGACGCTCTTTTTCTTTTCTTTGAGAAAGGTTGAAACGCCGGCCAGCGTGCCGCCACTGCCGACCGCGCAGACGAAGCCGTCGATCTTGCCGCCGGTCTCTTCCCAGATTTCGGGGCCGGTTGTGGTGTAGTGGGCTTTGGTGTTGTCGAGGTTATTCCACTGATCGGCGAAGATGACGCCGTTCTTTTCCGTCTTCTTCAATTCCTCGGCCAATCTGCGGCCGACGTGCTGATAGTTGTTCGGGTTGCTGAAGGGGAGTGCGGGCGATTCCAGCAATTCGGCGCCGCACAGGCGCAGCATGTCTTTCTTCTCTTGGCTCTGCGTCTCCGGAATGACGATCAGCGTACGGTAGCCGCGCGCATTGGCGACCAGCGCCAGGCCGATGCCGGTATTGCCGGCGGTCGACTCCACCACCAGGCCGCCGGGGCGCAGTTCGCCGCGGGCCTCGGCCTCAAGGATCATCTGGCGGCCGGCGCGGTCTTTGACCGAGCCGCCGGGGTTCATGAATTCCGCCTTGCCCAGGATGGTGCAGCCGGTCGCCTCGGACGCGGCTTGCAGCTTGATCAGGGGGGTGTGGCCGATTGCGTCGACGAGGCCGTCACGAATATTCATGCCGATTCCGAATAATAGAGGCGTAACGAAACCTAGTGGAGCCCCGAAGGGGCCACAAGACCGGGTTTTGGCGGGCAAATCGGCCGACTTTTCAATTCGAAATGGATTTAGAAACGAGGTCGAAACCATGTCGATGCATTGGCGGGAGCCCGTCCGTCACATTCACCACTTCTTTGTTCCGCGGCCTTAATCCTGGCTCGCGGATCAAGGGCGCCCGGTGTCATGAATCTCGACGTCAATACCCTATTCATGGTGACGATTTACGTGGAGGCAATCCTCGGATTGCTGCTGTTGTTTGCCTGGGCGCAGAACACCCAAATCTACGCCGTTGCCTGGTGGGGCTTTGCGCATCTGATCCGCGCCGCCTCGATCGTACTCTTCGGCATGTACGACCAGGCGCCAGATCTGATCACCATCGATCTTGCCAATGCGATGCTGTTCACCGCCTTCGCGGTGACCTGGACCGGCGCGCGGGTGTTCGACGGCCGTCCGGTCGAGCCGGTCTACCTCGTGACCGGCGCGGTGATCTGGCTTTTGGTCTGTCGTCTGCCGGTTCTGGCCGAGGCGATCGAGACGCGTGCGATGATCGCGTCCGCGATTATCACAGCCTACACCTGGCTCACGGCCTATGAATTCTGGCGCGGCCGCGGCGAGGCGCTGGTGTCGCGCTGGCCGGCGATCTTCATGCTGTTCGCCCATGGCGCGCTGTTCCTGCTGCGCACGCCGCTGGTAACGCTGCTGCCTTGGTCGCCCACGAACATGTACGGCAGCGTCTGGCTGACGGTGCTCAGCTTCGAAGCCTTGCTGTTCACGATCTCGATCGCGTTCATCCTGTTGGCGATGGCGAAAGAGCGCACCGAATTGCGCCACCGCACCGCCGCCATGATCGACCCACTCACGGGTATCGCCAATCGCCGGGCCTTCCTGCATGACGCCGCGCTGATGGCGAAGCGTCACAATACCCATCCTCGGCCGACCGCGGTGCTGCTGATCGATCTCGATCACTTCAAGTCGATCAACGACCGCTTCGGTCATGCGCTCGGCGACCGCGTACTGGAAATATTCACCGATGCAGCACAGCAATCAATCCGAGCAACCGATCTCATCGGCCGCCTTGGCGGCGAAGAGTTCGCCGCGATCTTACATGACACCAACAGCGAAAAGGCGGTGGCGGCGTCCGAGCGGATGCGCGAAACCTTCGCCCGGATGGCGCAGAATGTCGACAGCCGGCCCGTCTGCGCGACCGTGAGCATCGGACTGGTGCACTGCGAGGAGGCCGTGCTCGACATCCCCGAACTGTTGGCCCAGGCCGACCAGGCCCTCTATTTCGCCAAGGAAAACGGCCGCAACCGCGTCGAGGTCGCCTCGCTCGACATGATCTTGCAGCGCAAGGACCGCGAGAATGCGGCTTCCGAGACGCCGCAACCGGCACCCGCCGCGCAAAGCGCCGCTTGATCCTACGACCACCGCGTGCATTCACCCGATAATCTATTCGTGTACAAACGGTGGGCGTGAGGTCCGTCTGCGATCCGGTACACCGTATCGCGCGCCGCAGGGCGCGTTGCCGCGGCAATTCGCATTGACCGCGGGCTTCCAATTAGTCCACGTTTATCGCGAAGTGTGCGTAAAAACGGCCCAGAATTAGTGGGCTTCCAAACTAATTCGAACACAATAATTCGAAGTCACAAGAATCGAATACACACAACTTAGAACACGTCAGGGAGGATGATATGAAGCTGATGAAATGCCTGGGAGCCGCCGCGCTGGCCTTTGCCTTGCCTTTGGCCGTCGCCGCGACCGCCAACGCGGAAAACATCAAAATCGGCGTTGTGCTGCCGTTCAGCGGCGCCAATGCCGACCTCGGCCATCAGGTCGACAAGGCGTTCGATCTCTACGTCAAGTTGCACGCCAAGGACATCGCGCCGCACACGGTCGAACTCGTCAAGCGTGACGAGGGCCCGCCGACTGGCGCGCAGGCCAAGACGGTGGCGACCGAACTGATCACCAACGACAAGGTCAACATTCTCGCCGGCTTCGTGTTCTCGCCGTCGGCGATCGCGCTGGCGCCGGTCATGACCCAGGCCAAGATGCCGATGATAATTGCAAACGCCGGCACCGCCTGGATCACCAACCTGTCGCCCTATATCGCACGGCTATCGTTCAGCATGTGGCACCCGGCCTATCCGATGGGCGCCTATGCCTTCGACAAGATCGGCTGCAAGACGGCGGCGCTCGCCTATACCGACTTCCCGCCCGGCAAGGATTCCACCGAAGCTTTCAAGACTGGTTTCGAGAAAGCCGGCGGCAAAGTCGATCTATCGATCCCACTGGGCAGTCCGGTGCAAGTGCCGGACTTCACGCCGTTCTTCCAGCGCATCAAGGATGCCAAGCCCGACTGCATGTATGTCTTCATTCCGTCCGGCGCGCACGCGACCGGCGTGATGAAGGCCTATGGCGAACTCGGCATGCGCAAAGCCGGCGTCAAGCTCATTGGCCCCATGGATCTCATTCCCGACAACAAGCTGCAGGACATGGGCGACGCCGCCATCGGCACCATCGTGATGGGCCACTACGCGGTCGATCTCGACAACGCCGACAACAAGGCCTTCAACGTCGAATGGCACAAGGCCTATGGCAAGGACTCCTATCCGGACTTCATGTCGGCGGCCGGCTGGGACACCATGCATGCCATCTTCGACTCCATCAAAAAGCTCGACGGCAAAGTGACCGATGGCTCCAAGGTGATCGACGCGATGAAGGGCTGGAAAGCCACTGGGCCGCGCGGCAGCGTGATGATCGATGCCGATACCCGCGACATCGTGCAGGACGAGCATGCCATGGAAGTGATCCGCAAGCCGGATGGCAAGCTCGGCGTCAAGATCGTCGGTACCACCAAGCAGGTCAAAGACGAGTGCAAGGCACAAAAGATCGGCCGTTGCGGCTCGTAATTGCGCTTTGAGTTTCTCTTGAATTGACAGCAAATGGCGCCGCCGCGCATATAGACGCGGCGGCGTTTTCTTTTTTGTATCGCAACGGGGTGGGGCTCGTGCCGCATTTTGCCATCATAGCCGTCAGTATTCTGTTCGACGGCTTGGCCTATGCCATGTTCCTGTTCATCACCTCCGTCGGCCTGTCGGTGACGATGGGGCTGATGGGCTTCGTGAACCTGGCGCACGGCGCCTTCGCCATGGCGGGCGGCTATGTCGTGGTCACGCTGACGCGCAATCTCGGCATCGGCTTCATTCCAGCGCTGATAATCGCGTCTGTTACTGTCGGCGCGGTCAGCGTGGTGTTCGAACGCGGGCTTTATCGCCGGCTCTATAAGGCCACCGATCTGGAGCAGGTGCTGCTCACCATCGGCTTGGCGTTCATGGCGATCGCCACCGCGACTTATTTCTACGGCCCGATACCGAAATCGGTGCCGCTGCCGGAATGGCTGCAGGGCGACATCAATCTCGGCTTTCGCACGTTCCCGAGTTATCGCGCCTTCCTGGTCGTCTTGGGTGTCGTCCTGATTGCGGTGCTGTGGTACGCATTCGAGCGTACCAATATCGGCGCGAAAATCCGTGCCGCGGTCGACAACCGCCGTATGGCGGAATCGGTCGGCATCAATGTCGACCTGCTGTTCACGCTGACCTTCGCCGTTGGTTCAGGCTTGGCGGCGCTTGGCGGCGGCCTCGCAATTCAACTGTTCGGCCTGTCGCCCAGTTTCGCGGTGCTCTATCTCGTGCTGTTCCTGATCGTGGTCGCGATCGGCGGCCTTGGCAGCCTCAAGGGCACGTTATTGGCGGCGTTGGTGGTCGGCATCGTCGATACCGGCGGCAAATATATGCTTGCGGAAGCGGGCGGCTTCTTCATCTACGCGATCACCATCGTGGTGTTGCTCATCAAGCCGGCGGGGTTCTACGGCCGTGAGTGACATTCCCGCCGAAAACCTCGACCGCAAGCCTGCGCGCGACCGCGCAGCCGCCTATCTGTTGAGCCGTCACCATTTCCAATGGCCGGAAGCGCTACCGTGGATCATCGCCATCGCCGCGTTCTTCGTGTTTCCCGACCGCATGACCTTCGGCAGTCAGGTCCTGGTCATGGTGATGTTCGCGCTCTCGCTCGATCTCATCCTCGGCTATGCCGGCATCGTCACGCTCGGTCATGCGGCGTTTTTCGGTATCGGCGCCTATACCGTGGGCTTGGCCGCCGCGCGGCTGGGCTGGAGCGAGCCGATCAGCGGGCTGATTGCCGCCGGTCTCGTGTCCGCTTTCGCCGGCTTCATCACCGGCTGGTTCCTGCTGCGTTACCGCGGACTGACGCTGTTGATGCTGACGCTCGCGACCGCGATCATGCTGCAGGAGACCGGCAATCTGCGGTCCGATTTCTCCGGTGGCTATGACGGTCTGCCGGGTCTGGAATTCAAGCCGCTGCTCGGTCTGTTCGAATACGATCTCTATGGCCGCACGAATTATCTCTATGTGTTGGCCGTATTGGCGATCGTGTTCTTTTTCGTGCGGCGCATCGTCTATTCGCCGTTCGGGCAGGCGCTCACCGGCATCCGCGAGAACGTGAAGCGCATGCACGCCATCGGTTCGCCGGTGCATCGGCGCCTGGTGACGGTTTATTCCATCGCTGCCGGTATTGCCGGTATTGCCGGGGCGCTGTTCACCCAGACCAACGCCTACGTCACCTTGACGGTGTTCGATTTCGACAACTCCGCCAAGGTCATGGTGATGCTGATCCTCGGCGGTACCGGGCGGCTCTATGGCGCCTTCCTCGGCGCGGTGGTCTACATGGTGCTGGAAGATCATCTGTCGAAACTGAGCCCGACCTTCTGGCAGTTCGGCATCGGTCTGCTGTTGGTGCTGGCGGTTTTGTTCGCGCGCCGCGGCGTGCTCGGGCTGTTCGAAGACGCCGGCCAATACTTAAAGAGGTTCAGGTCGTGACCGCCGCGCTTGAAGTGCAGGGGCTCAACCGGGCGTTCGGCGCGTTGCCGGTGACGCGCGACGTCAATCTGACGCTGGAGCGCGGTGCGCGCCGGGCCCTGATCGGGCCGAACGGCGCCGGCAAGACCACCTTGATCAATTTGATCACCGGCGTGCTGAAGCCGTCGTCAGGCAAGGTGCTGCTCAACGGCGAGGATATTACCGGCGTGTCGCAAGCCGATCGCGCGCGGCGCGGACTGGCGCGTACCTTCCAGATCAACCAGTTGTTCCGCGGCCTCACGGTGCTGGAAAATCTCGGGCTGACCATTGGCGAACGTGACGGCCACAGCAACAACATGTGGCGCCCGATCGGCAGCAACCGTGTCGTGCTGGATGAGGCGATCGGCTATCTTGAACAATTGCGGCTAGCGGACGATGCGCTGAAGCTGGTGCGCGAATTGCCCTATGGCCGGCAGCGGCTGGTCGAGATCGCCATCGCGCTGGCGCAAAAGCCGCGCGTGCTGCTGCTCGCCGCGCCGGC
>Ga0193699_10001278_pt1 | contig 10055 bp, 6 predicted proteins | sample L3c2metaG_FD_160095 | JGI IMG/M metagenome (GOLD analysis project Ga0193699, IMG submission 160095) | Soil microbial communities from a riparian zone of the East river system, Colorado, United States - L3c2 | ecosystem: Environmental > Terrestrial > Soil > Riparian zone | place: USA: East River... | reverse complement strand
TATAACGCCATGACCTATCTCGACGAGGTTCACGCCGTAGGCATGTACGGGCGACGCGGCGCCGGCATCGCCGAGCAGGACGGGGTGATGGCGTGCATCGACGTCATAGAGGGAACGCTTGCCAAGGCCTTCGGCACGCTTGGAGGCTACATCGCCGGCAGGAGCGCTGTCGTGGACGCCGTCCGATCCCATGCTCCCGGATTTATCTTCACGACCGCATTGCCACCCGCCGTAGCCGCGGCGGCGACCGCCTCGATCGCCCATCTCAAGACATCGGGTGCAGAGCGTGCGGGCCAGCGCGCCGCAGTGGCAGCGACCAAGGCGGCTCTGCGGGAAGCCGGCCTGCCGGTGCTCGCGACGGAGACCCATATCGTGCCGGTCATGGTGTGGGATCCCGATCTGTGCAAGCAGGCAAGCGACCTGCTGCTTGACCGGCACGGGATCTACATCCAGCCGATCAATTATCCGACGGTTGCGAGAGGCACCGAACGATTGCGAATTACCCCTACCCCCGCGCATGACGTTCAACTGATTCGGCAGTTGGCTGACGCCATGGTTTCGGTGTGGCAGGAGCTCGATCTCCCGCTCGGAAGAGATTGCCAGCCTGGCGATCTGCCTGCACAGACGGTCGCGGCCGGCGGTTAGCCTTGCCGCGCCGTTGCTCGAGCCAAGTGGTCCGCCCCAAGCTATCCGCCCTCCTGCCCGGTTGGGAGTTTCCAGGATGACCGAGGCGAAGCTGCCGAAGCAGCTTCACCTTTGCAACGTGGTCACCTCGCTCCTCGCTCAAGGAGGTTGGTTAGAATGTTAGCCCCGCATGAATGCGGGGCTCTTGCTTAGTTGTAGCCGCTGGTACCGGGCGAGGAGCCGCCGAACGAGGAGTCGCCGGTGCCGCTCAACGTGGTCGGACCGTCGGCATTACCGTTCGGATTGCCGTAGTTCGGATGCAGCTGGACCATGGGCGCAGCATCGCGATAGGTCCTCACCGACTTATGATGAACCGTGTTCGCAAGGGCGGCCGTACCTGAGAGCGCGAACGCAGTGGCTAGTGTGATTGTGGTAAGTTTCATGATTGTGTCCTTCGTGTAGATAGTTTTGCTGCCCTTGGCCTTCTAGATAAGAGACAATCTCGACCATTCCACTAAACTCTTCTTTAAGCGCGATAGAAGCCGCCAAGCCGCTCGCATCAGTGGCATCGGTGAACCGTCGACAGTGTCGAGGGTAATCAGGATGGCGGGCCTCCGAAGGTTCTTGTGAGAAGCCGCGACGGCAGGGTCGCGACCTCAACGAGGCCTTTTTGTCGCCATGCCGGCATGTTCCCTGTGTTGCAAGGGCAACATCAGAAACATTACGAAACAAAAACCCTCGGTCGTTTGTCCGAATCACAGGCATAAGGATCCGCATGTCCACGGCATCGCCGCACGTTCTTGTCGTCGAAGACGACCGCGAGACACGGGCACTGATTGCGAAATACCTGCGTACCAACGCCTGCAATGTGACAACAGCGAACGACGGACGCGAAATGGTCCGGGCCATGGCCGACCATCGCGTCGACCTCCTCATCCTCGACGTGATGCTGCCGGGTGAAGACGGCCTCAGCCTGTGCCGCAAGGTCCGCGCGGAGTCGCAATTGCCGATCATCATGCTCACTGCGCGCGCCGAGGACGTTGACCGGATTCTTGGGCTGGAAATGGGCGCGGACGACTACCTTGCCAAGCCCTTCAATCCGCGCGAATTGCTGGCCCGAATCAACGCGGTGTTGCGCCGCCAGGCGGCCGCCCGGATGGTCATCGCCACCAGTGGCACGACCGCCCTCACCTTTCTGGGGTGGCGGATTGATCTCAGGCTGCGGGAGCTGCGTGATCCGGCGGGCGCGCGGGTTGCAGTGACCGGCGCCGAGTTCGACCTGCTGCGAACCTTCTGCGAACGTCCCGGCCGCGTGCTGTCGCGCGACAGCCTGCTCGATCTCACGCAAGGGCGCAGCGCTGGCTCATTCGAACGCAGTATCGATGTGCTGGTCAGCCGTATCCGGCGCAAGATCGAACCCGATCCACAGGAGCCCACCTTGATCAAGACGGTGCGCTCCGGCGGCTATGTGTTCACCCCCACGGTGGATACGGCCCCACCCTCAGCAAACGGCTTATCATGAAGCGGCTCGGTTTTCTTAACCTGAGGGGCATCAGCGGACAGATCGCGGCGCTGGTGGTCGCCTCCATCGTCGCAAGTCACCTGATCCTCACCGCAACCTTTCTTATCCATCGGCCGGACCAGCTCGATCCGCCGATCGACCGTGGAAACAGTCAGCTGGCCGCGGCGGTTCAGCTTCTCGGCGCGACGCCCGCGACCGAACGGCCACGGCTCTTCGCCGACATCGCGCGGGCATTTCCGCAGCTGGACATTGAAAGCCTTCCACCAGGATTCGCTGCCGCAGCGAACGAACCGGATGGCCTCAGCCTGCGCAGTCTGCATCGCCGCCTCGGCAGCAACTACCGGATCTTTTCGCTCGCGCATGAGGCAGGCGCCCACAAGATCGGCATCGCGCTGCCGGACGGCGCGATGATTTCCACAAAGCTCCTGCGGGACGAGCGGCAACGTCCGTTCTGGTTTGGACCGTGGATCGTGACATTGCTGTTTGCAGCCATCAGCGTCACGTTGCTGGGCTTGTGGGCGGCGCGCGCCTTGACGGCGCCCCTGTCGTCGTTCGCAAGGGCCGCCGAAAGCTTCAGCCTCAACGGCGCCGCTGCGCCGCTTCCCGAACGCGGCCCTGAAGAAGTTCGTTCGGTTGCAAAAGCTCTCAATCGCATGCGGGACCGGATCACCACCCTGATCGACGACCGCACCAGGATGCTGGCCGCCATCAGTCACGACTTAAGGACTCCGATCACCCGAATGCGGCTGCGCTCCGAATTTATCGAAGACCATGTGCATCGCAGCCACATGCTGGGCGACCTCGACCAGATGCGATCGATGCTGGAGTCCGTGCTCTCCTTCCTGCGCAACGACCGCAAATTCGAATCCATGACGCTGGTCGACATCGCGACCACGCTGCAGCTTGTCACCGATCAATTCGCCGATATGGGCCACAAGGTCGCCTACGACGGTCCGCAGCACGCGGTGGTCACGGCCCGGCCCGACGATCTGCATCGCAGCATTACCAACCTTGTGGAGAACGCGGTCAGGTTCGGTGCTGAAGCCACCATCCGCCTCAGGGTGTCGCCGAGTACCGTGACGATCGATGTCGAGGACGATGGTCCCGGTATTTCCGATGCGCGCAAGCAGGTCATGCTCGAACCATTCGTGCGCGGCGACGACGCCCGCAACATGGACGAGACAGCCGGCTTCGGTCTCGGGCTTTCGATCGCGCGCGCCATCGTGCTGGCACACGGCGGCGAGCTGTCACTCAATGACCGGCAGCCTCACGGATTGATTGTCCGCATTGATTTGCCGGTTCACCAGCAAGGCCGGCTGGCCGCCGCCTGAGAGCGCAAATTCATGGCCTTGGCGGGTCGGTCAGGCCACGATCGCGAATTTCCGCGCCTGGGCCCGGTTGGTGCGCGAGGACCGGGGGCCTGGATTTAATGTCAGCGCCCGAGCATCGAGCGCGCTCCAGCAAACTCATCGAGCAATGCCACAAACGAGGCCGTCAAATTAAAAACCTCCGGCAGGGCATTGCCGGAGGTTTCGGAGGTTAAACATAAGGTAGGTTTTGGTCTCCCCGGGACTGAAAGGCCGTCAAACTATTTGCCGGCTGCCTGGATCGGATCATACATGATTTTGATAGTTGAGTACAATACCTTAGTAAATAACATATCAGGTTTGCGCTTTTGGGACGCGGGAATTGGCGTGCCCTCGAACGCATGTCGGATCGCATGATGCACTCGGCGCAAAAGAACAACCCCCGGCAGTTTCCCGCCGGGGGTTGTTGTCTTGGACAGTCGTTGACGATCGGGATCAGAAGTTGCGCTGAACGCGAACGTTGAAGGACACGGTGTCCTGGGCCTTAAACGCGTAGGCCGTCGTCGGCAGCGGAGCACCCGGGGTCAGCAAGGCGGTCCCAGTGAAGCCCGTCGAGAGGTGAGCCCAGATCGTTTCCGCCGAGAACGTCAGGTTCTTGACGGGAGTCCACCGGGTAACCAGACCAAGCTCCGAGATAGTGTAGTTCGGGTTACAGGTTGACGTCGCCGCGTTCGGCGAAGCAGCCGTACCGGGGTTGCTCGCATAGAACGCCGTGCAGTAATTGGCCTGGGCAGTTGCGTCGTACCGCACCCAGCCCATGCCGCCGAACAGGCTGCTCGACCAGTACGGATCCCAGTTGTGGTTGAACGCACCACGGACACCATACGCCGTGGTCAGGTGGATGGTTCCATCGCCGCCGGATGCGGTCGGAAGATAGACACCGTCCGTGGTTGCCCCAAAGGCGACGCTTTGACCGGTTCCAAGCTGGCCGGAGCCGCCGCCCACCATCAAGAAGTTCGGCGAGGTTGCACTGGTGGAGATCACGTTCTTGGTGTCACCCTTTGCCCAGGTCGCGTCGAACTTGATGTCGTCTCCCGCACCGGTCGGGAGGTTCTTGATCTGCAACGCAGCCATCACCGAACCACCATATTTGGTGTCGGGGTGTCCGCTGATTTGCGACAAGGGGGTCGGAGCAACAGAACCGGCACCCGTAAGAGCGTTGTAGGAGCCGTCCACTTCGTGCAGCGCGGCCGAAAGCTGGAACAGACCCCAAGCCTGATCGATCCGGATGTTGCCGACGACGTCTGGCATGTTGACGCCGCCATAAGCGTTGCCGGAAACGCCCGCCGCGCTCAGGCCAACCGCGAGATTGTATACCGAGGAGCGGTTGAACACGGTCGGATCATCGAGACCGATGGTGCCGGACACGCCGTTGCCGAACTGGGCGGTGTACTGAATGTTGTTCACGCCGGTGACGGTGTCATGACCGCCGAGCAGGAACGACGAGTTGTTGCCCGGATAACCATGCCAGGGCGTCGCGTAGGCCGACGCGGACTTACCGAAGGTGAAGCCGGCGAACTGGACGAACGCGAACTCAACCGCGACATAGCCGCCGCCGGGGGTGTCAAGCAACTGAGCGTTGTTGCCGAGGTTGGTGGCGAGGCTGTTCGGGTTGTAGGTGCTGCCGCCGAGGGTCGAGAACTGGAAATCCGCCTGACCGAAGGTGCGGACAACGCCATATTCCGTCGCGGTACGCGTATCGACCGTGAACGCCATACGCGAACGGGAAGCAAAGGAATCGCGATAGCGATCACCGAGGCCGAGATCGCCGCTCCACGCCGGCTGATCGTAGATGCCGCCATTGAACGTCGTATCAATGCGCATATAACCACCCAGCTTGATGCAGGTGTCGGTGCCCGGAATATAGAAGAAACCGGCACCATACAGGGAGCAGACCCTCACGTACTCGACCGCTTTGGCCTTGACGGGAAGATCAGCTGCCTGTGCCCCACTCATGGCGACAAGGCCCGCCGCTGAGCCGAGGATAAGGCTCTTAACCATCTTCATGTTAACCTCCAAGTTGCACTTGTGGGAAGGTTCCGGATCCGCTGGGTGAAACACCCTAAGGTTGGTTCCCTTGTCCCTTGAAAACCGCTTAGCGCGCTTCGCGCTTTCGAACCCTCCCGCATGAAACGCGAGGGACTTAAGCGAACCACCTAGAACGGGACGACCTCGGGTTCTCCGCCGTCGACATCACGGAGAGTGCAAGATAAATTCATTAGAGTAAAATATATTAGTAACACACCTAATTACTTCGTTCAGCGGCGTGCCTTTTCCGCAACAGTGCCTGAATTGAACTGTGCGGGGGTGAATTGCCTGCTTGAATCCGCTAACTAACTGACCTAACAACCTCAATCGAAGTCGTTGGGGGTCCACGCCATGGCTAACCGACCGGTTTCCGCCAAACGAGCTTCATCTGGTCGGTCCAAGGACGGCCGCCAGGATGGCTCAAATGCGACAGGTCAAAACCAGGATCTAGTCCGGGAGTTCATTTGGGACATCGTTTCGATCAATACCCACTTCGAGGAAATCCGTTACATGCTGGCGCGCATGCTGGGAATAAGCGGGCCGCAATGGCTGATTCTCATGGCCATAAATGATCTTGATCGAGGAAATGGGGTATCGGTCAGGGTAGTTTCGGAAAAGCTTCACGTGGATCCGTCGTTTGTCACGACTCAGAGCAAGAGCCTCGAAAAACATGGGTTCATGCGGCGGATCCCTTCTGTCGACGATGCGCGTGTCGTCTTGATGTCCCTAACGGATAAAGCGTGCAAGCAAATTGCGAGTCTTTCATCGCACCAGGAAAGGCTCAATGACTTCATTTTTGCGGATTTGGACGATCATGCGCTCGGAGACATAACGGGCAAACTTACAATGCTCAAGAATCGTATTGAGAAAGCCTCGTTAAGATTTGCGGCGGAAATCTAACAATCATCGTTTCACCTGAGCTCATTTTGTCACCCGGCTCTTGCCGAGGCGAGCGGCTATCCAGTCAAAGATAAATTCATTTCCAATCGTCGGGTTGTCGATTTGTGCGTGCGACGCCGCCGTTTCGGCAGCCAGGAAAATCTTCAGGCTGATATCGACCCCCGCTTCTTTAAGATAGTTGTAGAACTCGGCGGCGTAATTTGTTTCCAGCCAATCACACTCACCCAGCGTCACCAGAATTGGACACCTGATCCTGTTCGCGATGCTTTGACGCCACAATTTCGAAACCTGGTCCTTGATCGATTCCTGATTGTCGTCACCGGAAATCCGCTTCAACAGAAACGCCCGTTCGTACAGATCCCATATTCCGCCATCGCAAACAGCGGCGCTGAGCCGGTGGTCCAGGCCTGCTGCTCGCGATGCAAAAGAAGCGCCCAGACTGTCACCGAAAATCGCGATCCGTTCAACGTCGACATCGCCACGACTTGCAAGATAGTCTACCCAACAGCTGATGGACGTTTCGATATCATTTGGTCCAACCAGGTTGTCACTTCGCGGACTAACCCCTTGTCCGGGAAGATCGACCACAAGCAAAGACAGCTTTCGGGCGTGTGCGTGACGTGGCATCTTGCAAAGATGCTCTTCCTTTAGATGATCCGGCCCACCGATGCAGATGACGACCGGTGTTTGAGCCGCAGCCCCTGGAGCCCGGAGAAAATAACCCTGCATCAAGCTGTCGTCAGAGCCAGGAATTTGGATAATCTCGCCCTTGGGCACCAAATGGCTGAGATAAAGATGCGAACATATTTGCATATGTTCGAGAATGTGCCCGCGTCTTCTATCATCAATGTTGAGGAACAGCTCCGCAGTGCGATAATAATTTGATGCCCGGAGCCAGTTGCTCTGCGCGGTATTGGTATTGCCCTGCCGAAGTGCGAGGTCGCCCCGGCTCTTGCAAGTATCCGCTAATTTCTTCCATTCCCGATGCCAGCTCTCATCATCGCCTGATGTAATGCGGGTTGCTGCAAGAAAGCACTCGGATATTGTGCTGCCACCTTCCTGGGCAGTGCCCAATACTTGCATAAAGCGGTAGGAGTAATCTTCGTTGTCCGGCCAATGCATCCAGCCACGCGGGTCATAGCGTGGGACCGACTCGCGGGCGGCGTTGACGATCAACACGATAGTGGCCCTGTTACGGGGTACTTCTCAAAGACCGCGGTCAACTGCAATGTTGGCTGAGAGTGCACTAAAGATCCTTGTTCACATCGATCGCCGATGTTCGCCAGCAGTTGGTGTCGGCCCCCGCGGCCGTGGCCTGAAGCAACATATTCCGGAGTTGGATATCAAAACGAAGTTCCGCCGCCGAACTTGAACTGTTGCACGATGTCGTACTTTCCTTTGGTCAGCGGGACTGCGTAGTCGAAGCGAAGGGGCCCAAACGGAGACTGCCAAATCAAGCCCACACCTACCGAAGTCCGGATGACGTTGGTGTCGTCAAATTGCATGCCGCAGGTCGGACAGGTCGGTGAATTCACTTCCCCGGTCGCGGCCCAGGACGTGGGGCCCTGATAGTCCCAAAGCGACCCCGCGTCGGCGTAGACAGCGCCCTTAAGGCCGACCTCCTTGGGCAGGAACCAGAACGGCATCTGCAACTCCGCCGACACGCCCCAATATTTGGTGCCCCCCAGCGCGTCGCCCGTTCCGGTATAGGGAAAGAAGGTAAGATCGCGGGGACCTATTCCGTTCGGAGCAAAGCCACGCACCAGATTTGGACCCATCTGGAATTGATCAAGCATTCGGAGCTGACTGTTGCCGATGCTGTTGAGCATGCCGCTCTGGACGTGGATCAGCCCGACGATGTCGGCAACCAGCGGCGTGTAGTATTTCGCATCGATGGCGGTTTTCAGGTAGCTGACGTCACCTCCAACACCGGCAAAGTCCTGCTTGAAGTCGATGAGCAGACCGTCGGTCGGATTTTTGTTGTTGTCGAGCGTGTTGTAGTTCAGCGAATAGCCTACCGACGAAGTCAATGACGGGCCTTGTGCCAATTCCTGCCGAACGGGCAGTGAAGACTCACCGTCGGCCAAACAGCCCGGAAGCAGACCGGCCTGGGCATTACCGGTCGGGTCAACACCGCCCAAAACCGTATTTATGTAAGTCGGCGTCGGGAAGAATGCCGGCCCCGCAAGGTTATTACAATTGTTGAGCGTGCTGGGCAGCGTGATTGACTGCTGATAGAGCGAGTACCGAAGCTGCAGGGATAGATCTTCGCGCAAGGCGAAGCCGAGTCGCGGACTGAAGCCCACCGTATTGGTGCCGTATGAAATGTAGTCGTTGGCAAGCTGCTCGCGATAGAACACATCAAGGCCAAGCGCGACGCGGTAGTCCAGCAGATAGGGCTCGACGAACGACAGGGTGACACCACGCGCGTACTGGCCATACGTAACCGCGGCCTTTGCGAACAGGCCGCGACCGAGGAAGTTGCGTTCGGAAATGCTGACCTCGGCGAGCGCGCCGTCGGTGGTCGAATAGCCGCCCGATACCGAGAAGTCGCCGGTGGATTTCTCCTCGAGATCGACCACCAGAATCACGCGGTCGCTGGACGAGCCTGGCTCCGTAGTGATCTTGACGGATTTGAAGAAATCCAGATTATTCAGGCGACGCTCGGCGCGATCGACCAGCGCGCGGTTGTAGGCGTCACCCTCCGAAATATCGAATTCGCGGCGGATCACGTAATCCCGGGTACGGGTGTTGCCGCGTATGTTGATGCGCTCGATATAGGCGCGCGGACCTTCGTCGACGGCAAAGGTGATCGAGACGGTGTGCGCTTCGAAATTGCGGTCGCCGCGCGGCCGCACGACCGCAAAGGCGTAACCGCGCCGCGAGGCCTCAAGCTGCATTTCCTCGACCGATTTCTCCAGCGCCTCGGCGTTGTAGAGCGAACCAACATCGACGCGGGAGAAACTGCGAAGCGTATTGCCGTCAAGGGTTCCGATGCTGGACTGGACGTTCACCGACGCGACCCGATATTGCTGCCCCTCCTCGATCTTGAAGGTGACAAAAAAGCCCTTCTTCTCCGGATCGTATTCAGTCAGCGCGGCAACCACCTGCACGTCGGCATAACCGTTCTTCAGATAAAAGCGGCGAATCAGGTCGCGATCGGCCTCGACGCGGTCCGGATCGTAGACGTCGGCGCCGCCGAGGAAGCTCAGCAGATTCGATTCGCGGGTCTTGATGATGTCCCGCAGCCGATACGACGAATAAGCGACGTTGCCGACAAAATCGATCGATTTGACGCCGGTTTTCGAGCCTTCGGTCACCGTGAAAACCAGATCGACGCGGTTGTTCGGCTGCTCGATGATTTCGGGCGTGACGTGCACGTCGTAACGGCCGGAATGGCGATAGATTTCGGCGATGCGCTGGGCGTCGGACTGCACCATCGGGCGCGACAGCGTGCCGCGCGGCTTGGACTGGATTTCCGCCGAAAGCTGCTCGTCCTTGATCTTCTTGTTGCCCTCGAAGGCGACGCGGCCAATCACCGGGTTTTCGACCACGGTCACCACCAGCCGACCGCCCGACGTGTTGATCTTGACGTCCTGGAACAGGCCGGTCTC
>Ga0193699_10001276_pt1 | contig 10064 bp, 8 predicted proteins | sample L3c2metaG_FD_160095 | JGI IMG/M metagenome (GOLD analysis project Ga0193699, IMG submission 160095) | Soil microbial communities from a riparian zone of the East river system, Colorado, United States - L3c2 | ecosystem: Environmental > Terrestrial > Soil > Riparian zone | place: USA: East River... | reverse complement strand
TGGTTGTCCTCGGCGGTCGAGAAGACCTCCGACTTGCGCGTCGGGATGGTCGTGTTGCGCTCGATCAGCGGCGTCATCACGCCGCCCTTCGTCTCGATGCCGAGTGACAGCGGCGTGACGTCGAGCAGAAGCACATCCTTGACCTCGCCCTTGAGCACGCCGCCCTGGATCGCGGCGCCGATTGCGACGACCTCGTCCGGGTTCACGCCCTTGTGCGGGTCCTTGCCGACGACTTCCTTGACCTTCGCCTGCACTGCCGGCATGCGGGTCATGCCGCCCACGAGGATCACGTGGTCGATGTCCGACGCGGTCAGCCCTGCGTCCTCGAGGGCCTTCTTCGTCGGGCCGACGGTGCGCTCGATCAGGTCGTGCGAGAGCTCTTCGAGCTTCGCGCGCGTCAGTTGCAGGTCGAGGTGCTTCGGGCCCTCCGCCGTGGCGGTGATGAACGGCAGGTTGATCTGCGTCGTCATCGTCGAGCTGAGCTCGATCTTCGCCTTCTCTGCCGCCTCGTAGAGACGCTGGAGCGCCATCGGGTCCTTCGAGAGATCGATGCCCTGGTCGCGCTTGAACTCCGCGACCATCCAGTCGACAACCGCCTTGTCGAAGTTGTCGCCGCCGAGGTGGTTGTCACCGTTCGTCGACTTGACCTCGAACACGCCGTCGCCGAGCTCGAGCACCGACACGTCGAACGTGCCGCCCCCGAGGTCGAAGACGAGGATCGTCTGGTCGGCGCCTTCCTTGTCGAGGCCGTACGCGAGCGCCGCCGCGGTCGGCTCGTTGATGATGCGGACGACGTTGAGGCCGGCGATGCTGCCCGCCGTCTTGGTCGCCTCCCGCTGTGCGTTGTTGAAGTACGCGGGGACGGTGATCACCGCGTCGCTGACGGACTCGCCGAGATAGGCCTCGGCGTCCGACTTCAGCTTCTGGAGGATCATCGCGCTGATCTCTTCGGGGGCGTACTCCTTGCCGCCCGCCTGGACGCGCACGTCTCCGTTCGGGCCTTCGATGACCTTGTACGGGACGATGGTCATCTCTTCGTTGACCTCGCTGAACTTGCGCCCCATGAAGCGCTTGATCGAGAACACGGTGTTCTCGGGGTTCGTGACCTGCTGCCGCCGCGCGGGGGCGCCGACGAGCCGCTGACCGTCCTTCGTGAACGCGACGACGGACGGGGTCGTGCGACCACCCTCCGCGTTCGGGATCACGGTCGGCTCGCCGCCCTCGAGGGTGGCCATGCACGAATTCGTCGTGCCCAGGTCGATACCGATCGTCTTTGCCATGCGTCTTTACTCCTTACTGGTGAGACTCAGAAAATCTTAGTCGTCTTATAGCAGATCACAGAAATGGGCCACGCGGCCCATTGCGCTCATCGGCACAAACGCGATATGACGGACGCAGGGAGTTCGTTCCATCCACGCGCAAAACCAGGGGAGTAGAGATGAGACGAGGGCTGAAAGCGGTCGCCGCGCTCTGCGGTGCGGTCGGGCTGCTCGCGATCGCCGCCGGAGCGGCGACGACCACCTTGCCGGGCGGCACCGGGTTCACGGTCGCCGTCGCGGCGCCGGGGGCCGGGGCCGTACTGCCCGAGGCCACGGCGTTCACCGTGCAGGGCCACGCGACGATCGGCACCGCGGCACCGGTCGCCAACACCTACCTCGTGACGGCGATCGACGTCTCGGCGAGCACCTACCAGGGCATTTCTACGTCCACGTGCGGGAACCAGAATCCCACGCACGACACCACGCCCGACACCGTGCTCGACTGCGAGCTCGCAGCCGGGCTGGCGCTGAACAACGAGGCCGTCAGCCAGGGCACGGTCGCTCAGGTCGGCCTGATCGGGTTCGCCGGCCGCCTGGCCGGCACCTCCACCCCGCTCGCGAGTGAGGCGGCGATCCTCGATCTCAGCGCCTCCGGCGGCGTGCAGTCGTTCACCCCACCGGCGGCCGATTCGCCTGCGAACGGCACGCGCGATGCGAACGAGGTCATCGCCTCGGCCTACAACCAGAACATCGTCGGCACGTTCGGCTTGCCCGCGGGCGCCGACTACACCGGCTTCACGTCGTTCATGCCCTTCACGTCGCCCGGGAACACGAACTACTGGGCCGCGGTCACGCAGATCCGCAACCTCTTCGCAACTGCGCCTGCAGGAGCGACGAAGGTCGCGGTCATCCTCTCCGACGGTGACTCCACGGTCGGCGGCCCCTCCAACGAGCACGTCGAGTCGGCGCTCGCCGGCATCAGCGGCGTCAAGATCTACACGTTCGCGATCGGCACCGCGGCTTCGTGCCTCGGCTCGGGGGCGCCGAACTACGGGACGCTGCAGACGATTGCCAACGTGACGGGAGCGACGTGCACGCACATCGCGAACCCGGGCGACGCCGCGGGGATCGTGCCCGACGCGATCGGCTCGCAGATCACGGCGCCGCAGCTCTCGGAAGGCGGCACCTACAGCGCGCCCGACGGCCCCCCGGTGCCGACGTTCCACGGGCCCGGCTCGCTCGACTTCCAGAAGGTGTTCCCGGCCGCGGCGGCGACGCCCGGCACGCACCATCTGTGCGCGCGGGCAACGGGGCGGGACGGCGGCGGCTCGGCCACCCTGGCGGACTGCATCGACGTCTCGATTCTCGCCCGGCCGGTCGTGACGACGGGCAGCTTCGGCGGCGTGCTCGGTTCGACGCCGGAAGGCTCCTCGTTCAACCTGTCGGGGACGGCGGACCACGGTGACACGACCTGGTCGGCGACAGGCGGCACCGGCACGTGCACGTTCACCAACGCCGGCTCGCCGACGACGGACGTCACGTGCACCGATGACGGCGACTACACGATCACGCTGACGGCCAACGACCATGTGAACCTGCCGCAGTCCGCGAACGGGACGCTCCATGTGTCGAACGTCGACCCGAACGCAGCGCTCACGCTGTCGCCCGGGCCGCACCCGTTGGCGCAGCCGGTGAACGCAAGCGTCGCGATCAGCGATCCCGGCGCCGACACGTTCACCTGCGAGCTCGACTGGGGCGACGGCGCCCCGGCACCGGGCGTCGTGACTGGAAACACGTGCACCGGCTCGCACACCTACAGCGCCGGCGGGCCGTATTCCGTCTCGGCCACCGTGACCGACGACAACGGCGGCACCGACGCGGACTCGCAGCCGGTGGCGATCGACGCCCCGCCGACGGCGCACGCGCGGCCGGCGGCAGGCAATGAGGGCTCGCCCGTGCCGCTCGTGGTCGACACGACCGACGACGGCAGCATCGTTGTCGACTGGTCGATCAGCGGCGGCACCGGCGCCTGCACGATCGCCAACGAGCACGCCGCCTCGACGACCGCGACCTGCAACGACGACGGGCCGTACACGGCCCAGGTCACGGTGACCGACGGCGTCAACCCGGCCGTCAGCGACACCGCGACGCTGCAGGTGAACAACGTGGCACCGGGGCTGTCGCTCGCGGGCAGCGTCAGCGGCCTGACGGTGACCGTGACCGGCACGGTGACGGACGCCGGGGCGCACGACACCCAGACGTGCTCGTTCGCCTGGGGCGACGGCACGACGACGGCCGGCGTGCCCGTCTCGGGCGGTGCCTGCGTGGCATCGAACACGTATGCCGGCGGAACGCACTCGGCGACGGTCAGCGTCACTGCCACCGATGACGACGGCGGGGCGACCACCCGGTCGATCACGCGGACGTTGAACCGGGCGCCGTCCTGCACCGGGGTGACGTCGTCCATCGCGCAGCTGTGGCCGCCGAATCACGCGCTGCGCCTGATCGTGCTCCGCGGGGCGACCGACGCCGACGGAGACGCGCTCGCGTACGCGATCACGAGCGTGCGTCAGGACGAGCCGACGAACGGCGCCGGCGACGGTGACAGCGCGATCGACGCCGTCAACGCGGGCCCCGGAGCCGTGCGGCTCCGCGCCGAGCGCAGCGGCAGCGGCAACGGCCGCGTGTACACGATCGCCTTCACCGTCTCGGACGGGAAGGGCGGATCGTGCGCAGGCACCGTGCGGGTGACGGTGCCGAAGAGTGCATCGAAGCCGGCCGTGCTCTCGCCCGGCCCCGGCTACGACTCGTACCGCTAGCCCGGGCTGGCTTCCGCCGTCGGCGTCAAGCGCCGGCGGCGGGAGCCGATTACGACCGGGCTTGGGTGTTCGCCGTCGCCGAGTTTCGCCGCTAGCGGCTCGCGCCGATCACGGCGCTGCCGATCACGACGAGCAGCGCCCCGAACGCGAGCTTCCGGCCCACGCCCTCGGTGTGCCGGATCAGGAGCGCTGAGAGGCCGACGCCCCAGAGCGACTCCGTTGCGACGAGCGGCGAGACGACGCTCACGCGGCCTCGCCAGTACGCCTCGAACAGGCAGACGTACGAGAGGCCGAAGAACAAGCCGGCGGGAGCGAGGCGCCTGAGCTCCTGCGCGGTCGGCGCCCGCCGCGTCCACGCGAGCGCGACCAGCGTGCCGGCAATCAGCGTCGCGGCCGCGGCGGTCTCGGGGCTCGCGTGCGCGTGCAGCGCACGTACGACGTTGTCGCGTGTTGCGAAGAGCGTTGCGGCACCGGCGGCGTAGAGCAGGCCGCGCGCTCGCAGATGACCCGGCCGGTCGCGCTCCGCCGCGAGCAGGATCCCGCCGGTGACGATCGCGAGCGCGCCGAGGATGAGCGGCGCTCGCAGCGGCTCGCCGAGGAAGATCAGCGCGATCGCGACCGCGACGAGCGGCGCCGCGCCGACCGCGACCGACGTCCGTGAGGCGCCGATCTCCCGCACGGCGAGCGTGAAGAGCAGCTGCGAGCCGCCCGGCGCAAGCAGGCCGGCCAGCAAGAACGGCCACGCGTGATGGAGGTCGTGGCGGAACGCCGCCGCGATCAGCGCGATCGCGAGCGCAGGAATGATCGTCGCGAGCGCGGCGCCTCTCGCATCGGTCAAGTCGCGCAGGCCCAGCCGGACGGCGACCGTCATGGCGCCGAACAAGGCGGCGGAGGCAAGTGAGAGGAAGACGACTGTCATGGCCGACGCACGAGTCTCGCTACCACCCCGGCTGCCGCCGGTTCCGCGACGGCGATTCCGGCACCGATCAGGACGAGTAGCGCGCCATCATCCAGCGATCTGCTTCAGCCAGCGGCGGCGGATCAGCGCGGAGAACGGACCGACGACGCGCCAGTAGCGGAGGAACGCGCGGCGCGCGTCATCGTCAAGGGCCTCGACGCGGGTCTCCGTCGAAAGACGCGGCCCCTCGACGAGGAAGTTCACCGCGACGCGGACGGTTCCCGGCTGCTCGTCCGCGAACGACCGAATGCCACCGCCGGGGCGCCACGGTGTGCCAGCCGCGCCGAGGACAACCTCGTTCTCGATTCGGGCCAGCTCCTGGAAGCGCATCCGCCCGAAGAGGTCGGCAATCGTCCCGTTCGTCGGCAGTCCCCGTAACCGGAAGAGCAGCCGCACGAACGGATCGGCCGCAACCGGCGTCGCGAGCACGTCGTCGAGCGACCGCGCACAGGCGACCGAGTGCAGCTCGTGCACGTCGTAGCGCGGCAGGACGTCGTCGATCGCGGCCATCGCCGCGATTCAACCCGAAACGGTGTCTGACACCGTCCGGAGCGCGTGTCGCGAGACAAGCCTCTCAGACGGTGTCAGACACCTACGGTCAGTTCTTCAGGTCATCAAGCTTCGCGCGCGCGGCGTCGGCCGCGCCGTCGGCGGCATCCTTCGCGTGGCCGAGCGCGTCCTGCGCCTTGCCCTCGGCCTCGCGGTCCTTGTCGCCGGTGAGCTTGCCTTCGGCTTCCTTGACCTTACCTTCGATGCGGTCGTCCATTGCTGACCCCTTTCGCTCGTGTCACATGTTCTGCGAGCCAGGCCCGCCGTCGTCCGCGCCCGTCCCGGCGTCGTCGTCGTCGCCCTCCAGGGCGCCGCCGATCGCGCCGTCGTCGCCGCGGTCTTCGTCTTCGGGGATGATTTCGCTCATGCGAGCTACGGTTTCCCGTATGGACGCGCTTGACACCTTTGGACGGCCCCTGCGCGACCTCCGGATCTCGGTCACCGACCGCTGCAACTTCCGCTGCGTCTACTGCATGCCGAAGGAGGTCTACGGCCGCGACCACCGCTTCCTGGAGCGGCGGGAGCTGCTCACGTTCGAGGAGATCACGCGGGTGGCCCGCTCCTTCGTCTCCGCGGGCGTCACGAAACTCCGGATCACCGGCGGCGAGCCGCTCGTCCGCCGCGATCTCGAGCGGCTGGTCGCGCAGCTGGCCGGGCTCGACGTCGATCTCACCTTGACGACCAACGGCTCGCTGCTGCCCCAGAAGGCCCAGGCGCTCGCCGACGCGGGCCTGCGGCGGATCACCGTCAGCCTCGACTCCCTCGACGACGCGATCTTCCGCGCCCTGAACGACGTCGACTTCTCCGTGGAGCGCGTGCTCGACGGGATCGACGCGGCGGCCGCGGCCGGCTTGCCCGTCAAGGTCAACGCGGTGATCAAGCGCGGCGTGAACCACGACCAGGTCGTGCCGCTCGCCGCCTTCTTCCGCGAGCGGGGCCACACGCTGCGCTTCATCGAGTACATGGACGTCGGCCACACGAACGGCTGGCGCCTCGACGATGTCGTGCCGGCGAAGGAGATCGTCGCGCTCCTCGACAGCGCGTTCGGCGTCGAGCCCGTCGAGGCGCAGTACCGCGGCGAGGTCGCCCAGCGCTGGCGTTACAAGGACGGCAACGGTGAGGTCGGCGTGATCGCGTCGGTCACGCAGCCGTTCTGCGGCGACTGCACCCGGGCGCGGCTCTCGGCCGAAGGGAAGCTCTTCACGTGCCTCTTCGCGGTGCGCGGCCACGACCTGCGTGCGCTGATCCGCGGTGGCGCCTCGGACGAGGAACTGGAAACCGCGCTGCGCACCGTCTGGGGCGGCCGCGCGGACCGCTACTCCGACCTCCGCTCGGCCGCGACCACCGGCCTGAACAAGGTCGAGATGTCCTACATAGGCGGCTGAGAACCGGTTCACCCTTTGACAACCCGGCGCCGCGTTTGAGATAACGCCGGGGCGAGGGGGACAACGGGAGCGTGAAGAACGCCCACGGCGCGCCCATCCGGGGGCCTTCTCGAGCACACGCCGCCAACCCCGAGAAGCGAGGTACCCATGTTTTCGTTCGCCCGCAGCGTCGTCTTTGCGACCGCGCTGGCGTTGATCGTCGCCGGCGTCGCCGGCGCGTCCCAGCACAGCCAGAGGGCGGCCACCGCCGTTCCCGACTTCGGCCCCAACGTCAAGATCTTCGACCCGAGCATGCCGACGAGCGCGATCAAGGCAACCGTCGACGCAATCGCAAGCCAACAGGTGTCGAACGAGTTCGGGACGCAGCGCGACGCGTTGCTCTTCATGCCCGGCACGTACGGCTCGTCCTCCGCCCCACTCAACTTCGACGTCGGCTACTACACCGAGGTCGCCGGCCTCGGCGCGTTGCCGGGCCAGGTGACCGTCAACGGGACGATCGACGTCTACAACCAGTGCAACCCGGGCGGTTGCTTCGCGCTGACGAACTTCTGGCGCTCGCTTTCGAACCTGACGATCAACATCAACACCAGCCACAAGTCGGGCTGCAAGGCCGCGGGTGAGTTCTGGGCGGCGTCACAGGCCGCGCCGATGCGGCGCGTCCAGATCAACAACGGTTTCACGACGCTGATGGACTTCTGCAGCGGGCCCTCGTTCGCGAGCGGCGGTTTCATCGCCGACTCGGTGGTGCCCGGCTTCGTCCTCAACGGTTCACAGCAGCAGTACCTCGTCCGGAACAGCTCGATCGGCACCTGGAGCAACGCCGTCTGGAACCAGGTGTTCGCCGGCGTGCAAGGAGCGCCCGCGCAGTCGTTCCCGAGCCCGCCCTACACGACCCTCGCCACCAACCCCGCCTCGCGTGAGCGCCCGTTCCTCTACGTCGACGCGAACCAGCACTTCAACGTCTACGTCCCGGATGCCCAGACGAACTCGGCGGGCGCGACCTGGGCGAGCGGTCAGACGCCCGGGCATTCGATCCCGATCGAGAGCTTCTTCATCGCCAAGCCGACCGACAGCATCCAGTCGATCAACAACGCGCTCTCGCTCGGGAAGAACCTGATCTTCACCCCCGGCGTCTATGACGTCGACATGACGATCAGGATCAAGCGGGCCGACACGATCGTGCTCGGCCTCGGCATGGCGACGCTCACGGCGCAGGACGGCGCCGTCCCGATGACGGTCGCCGACGTGCCCGGCGTCGAGATCTCCGGCCTGATCTTCGATGCAGGCGCAACGGAGTCGCAGACGCTGCTGCAGTACGGCGACCGGCAGCCCGAGGGCCAGAGCGACGCGCACCAAGCATCCACCGACCCGAGCGACCCCGGGGCGCTGCACGACGTGTTCTTCCGCATCGGCGGCCCGCACGCCGGCAAGGCCGTCACGGCGCTCGCGGTCGGGCGCGACAACACGATCCTCGACGACATCTGGGCCTGGCGGGCAGACCACGGCAACGGCGTCGGTTGGACGGAGAACACGGCCGACACCGGTGTCGAGATCACCGGCGACAACGTCGTCGCGACCGGCCTGTTCGTCGAGCACTTCCAGAAGTACAACGTCGTCTGGTCCGGCGAGAACGGGAAGACGGTGATGTTCCAGAACGAAATGCCGTACGACCCGCCGAACCAGGCCGCGTGGCAGCACGACGGCGTCCTCGGCTGGGCGGCCTACAAGGTGGCGGACTCGGTGAAGACGCACGAGGCGTGGGGTCTCGGGAGCTACTGCTTCTTCAACGTCGATCCGACGATCCACGCGAGCCGTGCCTTCGAGGTGCCCTCCACCCCTGGCGTCAAAATGCACGATCTCCTCGACCTGTCGATCACGAGCCACGGGACGATCGATCACGTGATCAACGACGTCGGCGCTCCGAACAACGCGGACACGACGCCGGAGAACGTCGTCTCGTACCCCTAGCTCGCTGAAACCCGCACGGAAAAGGACTGAGGCCCGCCCTGCGGCGGGCCTCAGTCCTGGAATCGGGCGAAATCTCGTCCTACCGGCGGATTCCCAGCCTCCGCAACTGCCACTAGAATTAGCGGGAGTGTCTGCCATGGTCGCAGCGGGGCGGCGTCATTTGCCGCGTGGTTGGTCGGATCTGGGTCTCCAGCTGGGGATCTGGTTCGGCTTTGCCGTGCTCTACCAGCTGGCGCGGGGCATCGCCGACCGCAACCCGACGAAGGCGTTCGCCAACGGGCAAAAGGTCTTCGACCTCGAGATCCGCGTCACTCATCGCCTCTACGAGCTGACGTTCCAGAACTTCGTCGACCAGCGGCACCTCCTCTCGACGATCGTCTCGTGGACGTACTGGAACTCGGAGTTCACCGTCGTCGGCCTCGCGGTCCTCTTCGTCTACGTCCGCAGGCATGAGGCGTTCACGCGCTTCCGCAACGCGATCCTGTTCGCCAACGTGCTCGGTCTCGTGGGCTACGTCTTCATGCCGACGGCCCCGCCGCGCCTGCTCGGCCTCGGCTTCGTCGACCAGCATCGCGACGGCCTCGTGAGCCTCGCCGCCAACCCGTATGCGGCGATGCCGAGCCTGCACGCCGCGGACGCGCTGATCGTCGGGATCGTCCTCTTCAGCGTCTCCCGGAGCCTCTGGGCCAAGGCATTCTGGGCCGTCTGGCCGGCCTGGGTCTGGTTCGCCGTGATGGCTACGGGAAACCACTTCTGGCTCGACTGCGTGGCAGGCATCGGCGTGGCCCTGGTCGCGATGGCGATCGTCTACAACGACCGCACCCGCTTCCTGTTTGCCGCTCGTCGGGCGTAAACGACCGCCTGTCGACCCGGAAGGGGCGGAAGCACACGACGCTGGTACGGTCCGAGTCGTGACCAGAGCGGCCGCGATCAAGGACGGGTACACGACGGGTGCCCGCACGCTCGCATCGCGGTCCGTGCTGGGGCTGACCCGCACGCGCGTGACGCCGAATGCCCTCACCGCCAGCGGCGTGCTGCTCTGCGGCATCGCCTCGGTGCTCGTGCTGTTCGAGGGCCGAGATGAGCTCGTCTTCTACTGGCTCGCCGCGCTCGTCTTCGTCGTGTG
>Ga0193699_10001275_pt1 | contig 10082 bp, 7 predicted proteins | sample L3c2metaG_FD_160095 | JGI IMG/M metagenome (GOLD analysis project Ga0193699, IMG submission 160095) | Soil microbial communities from a riparian zone of the East river system, Colorado, United States - L3c2 | ecosystem: Environmental > Terrestrial > Soil > Riparian zone | place: USA: East River... | reverse complement strand
CAGCGCGATTCGGTCCGCCACCGCGAACGCATCTTCCTGATCGTGCGTCACGAACAGGGCCGGCACTCCAACTCGCCGGAGCATCGCGCGCAAATCGTCGCGCATCGCGTGGCGTAGTGTGGGATCGAGGTTGGACAGCGGCTCGTCCAGCAATAACGCCCTGGGCTCGATGACCAGTGCCCGCGCGAGCGCGACTCGTTGCTGCTCACCGCCGGAGAGAGATTGAATCGCTCTGCTGCCCGCGCCCTCGAGCCCGACATTCGCGAGGGCGGCCCGAGCCTTCTGCAGCCGCTCCGCCTTGCTCACTCGGCGCGCCTCCAACCCGAAGGCGACGTTGTCCTCCACCGGCATGTGCGGAAAGAGCGCGTAGTGCTGAAACACCATCCCGAAGCCGCGACGCTCTGGTGGGATCCTCGTGATGTCCTTTCCGCCGAGCGTGACGGTGCCGGCGTCGGGAGTCTCGTAGCCGGCTGCCATGCGGAGTGTTGTCGTTTTGCCCGACCCCGATGCGCCCACCAGCGCCAGCAGCTCGCCCGGACCGACCTCGAACGAGACGTTGTCGACCGCCGTGAACTCGCCGAATCGCCGCGTCACCCCATTGAGCGCGAGAGCACCGGCCCCGCTGCTGTCTTCCTGACCATCACTTCGCGCGCCCCGCGGCGCGGCGGTCATTGTTTTTGTCCGCGGTTCCGGATGTTCGCGTCCCAGTATTTCATCCACTCGTCCAGGTGCGCGGCCATCACATCGCGATCGACCGGCATTGGTTTGATCTTCGACAATGCGTCGCGGATCCACGCCGGGAGCTTCGACACCGGAATGTCTTTTCGCGCTGGAATTCTGAGGAATGAATCAGCGGCAGCAATCATCGCCTCGGGCGTCGTCACGTACTCATAATACTCCCGAGCTTCACTCGGATGCTTGGTCCCCCGAACGATCGCGATTCCATCAACGAGCAGTGGAGTGCCGCTCGTTGGAATGACCCACTTGATGGGGATCTTCGTTCGCTGCTCGAGAGTGGCGAAGTCCGGCATGTCCCACATCGTGACGACTCCCTCCTGGCGCCCGAGCTTCTGATAGAGAATCGTCGGGTTCAGAACATAATCGCGCGTATTTGCATCCAGCTTTCGGAGCCACTCATAGCCTGCATCGGGCTTGCCAGTTTGCGCAATCGATCGCGCCATGATCGCCCCGAAGATCGCCCGCATCGTACCCGACGCGATCGGATCGCGAATCAGAATCTTGCCCTTCCATTTCGGATCGAGAAGATCGTCCCAGTCCTTCGGCGCGTCCGCGTCCTTCACCGCATCGCGATTGTACCCGATGACTTCTGGGGTCAGATAGGTGCCGTACCAGTTGTCCCGCACCTCGCGAGCATCGGGATCGATTGCCGCCGCCCACGTCGGCTTGTACGGCTCCAGGAGATTCTCCTTGGTCGCCCGATCGAACGCTTCCGCCGGCGCGCCGAACCAGACATCAGCCTGCGGATTCGGCTTCTCCGCTCGCACGCGCTCTAGAACTTCTTGCGAGCCCATATCCACCCATTGTACGTCGATGTCGGGATGTACTTTTTCGAATCCCTTCTCGAAGTACTCGAGCAGCTCCTTGCCGTGCGGGGAATAGACGATCAGAACTTTGCGACTGTCCGAGCTGCACGCCGCGAGAGCCATGAACGCCACACAAAGCGCTGCTACGCGGCGCAGCTTCATTTAATGGTATTGCCGCCGAGCAGGTTGGCGAAGATGCGGGCGCCACCGGAAACTCCAGCAGGTAGCTGACGAAACAGCGCTAGCGGCACATAGATGTAGGTCCCACGTCCATACGCCGCGGCCAGAATTGCCGCACTGTTCGGCGCCTCGCCTGGATCACTCATCGCCAACATGGTGTGATAGCGCGGATCGAACGCCGAAGGCATATAGGACGCTCGCTCCTGCACCCAGCCGTTGAAATCATCCTGAGTGATCTTGTTCGGTGCGTTGAGCAGTGGGGACTGTGGATCCGTGAATGACACCGGCGCAGTCTCATCCGTGACCCGTTCCGCCGGCTGCTTGAGCGTGATCGGATACGGCATGATTCCCGGTCGCTGCATCTCACCTTGCCCGTACTGCACGACCAGCCGTCCGCCGTTGCGCACATAAGCAAGCAGGTAACCGTTGTTGTCCTGCAAAGTCTGGCTCGCTTGGTACGCGCGCGGACCGACGACGATCGCCGAAAACCGGCTCAGATCCGTTTGCGGAATGTCATTGGCGTCGACGATCGTGAGCGGAACGCCGAGTTGCTGAAGAACGGGCGCGACGTTGTCACCGACACCTGGCACATACGCAACGTTCAGCCTCGCCGGCAGCACGACATCGGCAGTGTTGATCGCAAGCGTAGGCGGCCGGTATATCCGCTGCGGATTGATGTGCGGATACTCGATGGGGATGTAGCCGGTTTGAAACGATTGGCCCTTGGCCATCGCCGTCGCACTTATCTGGTGCGTTCCCCACAGCAGACTTCCTTTCACCTTGAAGATGATGACGCGCGTAGCGCCGGGTGCGGTCAGCACCGTGCGCGTGAGTGAGTCGGCAGCGAGTCCACGCGGCAGCAAGAGATTGACCCTCACAGCAGCGGTATCGTGAAATGCCGAGCGAAGCGTCACCTTTAGCAGCTGATTGAAAGGACCATTCGCCCGGGCCATTGTCATTGCCTGGTCGAGCGTGATCGAAATTCCCGGCGCCACGATCATTGGTCGCTGAACGTCGCCGCGCACCTGATCCACATAGTGGGACACGATCGGAGCAGCGACGTCGATCGCAGATCCGCCCTGCGGCACAACCGTCACATGCGCCCAATTTTGGCGCTCCCTCTCGTCTTCCGATACTCCGTTGATGCGCGGCGTGAACAGATCGCCATTGCGCGGCTGAGCGAGCCACCACGGTTGCGTTATCTCTGTCCCGACTAGTGACTGAGCCCACTGATAGCTGGAGTCCGGCAGGAGCGTCGGGGGGAAGTGGATGGTTCCACTCTCGATGTGAAGCGGCACGCGGCCGCGATTGTAGAGTGTCATTGTGATCTTCGCGGTGTCGCCAACCGCGAGTGCCTGCCTGTCCGCGACCGCTTCCAGCGCGAGTGTCGGTGGAAGTCCAGGCGGTGTCACGCGACCATCCTGAACAAGAATCCGCGTCGTGTCGAAACCGGCAAAGATCGACTTCTCCTCCTTCGCGGGCGGCGCCGGAATGCGGGAATCCTCACGTGTCAGATAATCCCAGACAACACCCTTACGCCGGAGCGTACCCTGCCCCTGCGATTTGTGCTGAGATCTGCTGTCGGCCGCGATCTCCTGATATGACAACCCGAGATTCGGATCGTACTCGCCGACATTGATCGCGATCGTCCGATCCTGCGGCGAGAACCGCGCAAGCCGATAAAACTTCTGCGGAATCCACACGGCGCCGAAATTCTTCACCGGAAAGCGCACAGTGTCGGCTGCCATGTCGTACGCCTGCCTCGCAATGATCGCCGAGACCTGATGGTGGCCATGTCCGTCGCGCGGGGTGCCGGAAAAAGTCGTAATCACGATGTGCGGCTTGAACGCCCGCATCACCGTCACGACATCGTTCAGCAACGAATCCTGCGGCCAGTGTTTCCGCGTTTCATCCGCTGTCTTCGAGAAACCGAAGTCGTATGCGCGCGCGAAATACTGATGCGCCCCGTCAATGCGCCGGGCCGCCAGCAGCTCTTCAGTGCGAATGACGCCGAGCGCTTCGCCGAGCTCGTTACCGATCAGATTCTGCCCGCCGTCACCACGCGTCAGCGAGAGGTACGCGGTCTCGACGCGACGCCCTCGAGCCAGCCACGCAATCAGCTGCGTGTCTTCGTCATCAGGATGCGCCGCAATCCACAGCACGCGCATCCGCTCCGGCGCTTTCTGGGCGGCGGTGCTCGCAGAAACTGGGCTATCGGATGCCGATATCTTCTGACCCGAGCCGCTCGATGCAACAAGCAAGGCCGCAACGAGCCCGGCGAGTGTTACCGCTCTTCTCATTTTTGTGGGAGGATGCTCAGGTTTTTACAGCCACACTACGCCGCTTCGCCCCCGCCGGCTGCTGCATCGGCGCGTTCACCTCTTCGATGATTCGCTCCTGCTCCTTCTTGTGCACCTCAGCGTAACCCTCCGCCGGGCTCGAGCGGTCGGGCCGCCCGATGTAGCGCGTAAGAAGCGCGTTCCCCGTCGACATCCGGAGACGCGGCGCTGCGTACGACCACGCGCCCTGGTTCTTCGGCTCTTCCTGCGCCCACACGACTTCCTCGATCGCAGGATACAGATCCACTATCTGCGCGATCTGGTTGCCGGGCCACGGATAAAGCTCCTCGATTCTCACGAGCGCCACATGCGGCGCGCGCCTCGGCGCGAGGTCGTAGTAGATCTTGCCCGTGCACAACACGAGACGCGTGACGGCCTCGCGCTTCTGCGACGCCACAGGATCGTCGATCACCGGACGGAAGCTTCCGCTCGTGAGATCACTCAAGTGCGAAGCGGCTTCCGGGAGACGCAGCAGACTCTTGGGCTGCATCAGGATCAGCGGACGTCGATCGTACAATTGCGCCTGCCGCCGGAGGATATGAAAGTACTGCGCCGGCGTCGACGGATACGCCACTCGCTGATTACCTTCGGCGCACAGTTGTAAAAACCTCTCGAGCCGCGCGCTGGAATGCTCCGGTCCCTGTCCCTCGTAGCCGTGAGGAAGCAGAAGCACGATTCCGGAATCCTGTCCCCACTTCGCGCGATCGGCCGCGATGAACTGGTCGATGATCGGCTGCGCAACGTTCACGAAATCGCCGTACTGCGCTTCCCACAGCACCAGCGTCTCTTCGGCGGCAGTGCTGTAGCCGTACTCGAAGCCAAGCACCGCCATCTCGGAGAGCGGGCTGTTGTTGATCTCGATCAGCCCATGCGCCTCGCCGTCGCCGACGTGCTCGAGGGGAACGTAGATCTCGCCCGACTCTGAGTCGTGGAGCACGGCCTGTCGGTGGGAGAATGTCGCGCGCTCGGAATCCTGACCCGTGAGCCGCACCGATTTCCCTTCAGTGAGCAGCGACGCAAAGGCCAACGCCTCGGCGTGTCCCCAGTCGATTCCACCGGCGTCACCCATCGCATCGCCACGGCGCGCCAAGGTCTTGGCAAGCCGTGGATTCACCTTCAGCGTCGAGGGCCAGGTGAGAAGTCTCTTATTCAGCTCCCGCAGACGGTCCGCATTGACGGCGGTGTCGCCCTTACCCGCACCGGATTGATCCGCCTCCGCCCCCTTGGCCGGACTGTACTCGGGAGTGTGAATCTCCCCCGCCTTCATCGCGGTCTGGATCCGGTCGAAGTTCGCCGCAGCGTCGGCGTCGATCTGCTTCACCTGATCATCAGTAACGATTCCCTCCGAAACGAGCCGGGCTCCCCAGATCTCGCGTGGAGTGGGATGCGACCTGATGTTCTTGTACAGGATCGGCTGCGTGAACGCGGGCTCGTCCGTCTCGTTGTGGCCGTGACGACGATAGCCCACGACATCGATCAGGAAATCCTTTCCGAACTTCGCGCGATAATCGATCGCCAGGCGAACTACGTGGACGCACGACTCCGCATCATCGGCATTGACGTGGACGATCGGAACCTCGAATCCCTTGGCGAGATCACTGGCGTATCGCGTCGATCTCGCATCGATGGGATCCGTGGTGAACCCGACCTGGTTGTTGACGATGATGTGAAGCGTCCCACCCGTCCGATAAGCCGTGAGTCCCGAGAGATTGAGGGTCTCGGCCACCACGCCCTCGCCCGGGAACGCGGCGTCGCCGTGTACGCAGATGGGAACCACCGCCGATTCATCGCGCTCACCATTTCCGGCAAGCACCTGCCGCGCTCTCGCGACCCCTTCGAGCACCGGATTCACGATCTCGAGATGGCTCGGATTCGGGATCAGCACGATCTCGACTTCTTTGCCGCTTGCGACCTTCCGCGTTCCCGTCGCGCCGAGATGGTACTTCACGTCGCCGGTCTCGCTAACGGCGTTGGTCGTGGCGTGCTTCCCCTCGAATTCCTCGAAGATCGTCGCGTACGGCTTGCTGAGCGTGTGCGCGAGAACATTGATGCGACCGCGGTGCGCCATTGCGAGATTGACCTCACGGGCGCCATGCGTGGCTGCTGATTCGATCGCGACGTCGAGCATCGGAACCAGGATGTCGCTGCCTTCGATGGAGAAGCGCTTGTACCCCTGATAGGCTCGGCCGAGGAATCGCTCGAGTCCATCGACCTCCGTCAGGCGCCGAAGGATCGACTTTTTCTCCTCTTCGGAGAGCGGCGCGTGCAGACGTCCGCTCTCGATCTGCTGGCGGAGCCACTCGCGCTCTTCGACCCTGCCCAGGTGCGATATCTCGAAGCCGATCTTCGAGGAGTAGAGCTCGCGAAGGCGCGCGACTACCTGGGCGGCTGTGCCCCCCGACGCCCCAAGCGCGATTCCGGGGATGCTCGCGAGATGCTCCTCGCTCAGGCCATGAAATTCCGGGGTGAGCTCGGGCGTTCCTTCCGGCGGCGTACCGAGCGGATCGAGTGGAACGGCCATGTGGCCATAGCTGCGAATGGCGTCGACCAGCTCAGCCGCGGCGGCGATTTCGCGAAGAAAGGCGGGATCGAGTTGTCCCGCCAAAGGAGCTTCGCCCGGCGTCCACAGTGGAGCTTCGCCCTGCGTTCGCGGTGGTTGTGGCGCACCACCCAAACTCTCGGCAAATCGGAAAAACTGGCGCCACGATTCGTCAACCGACGCCGGATCGCGCCGATAGGCTTCGTACGCCTCGTTTATATATCCGTCGTTGAAGACACCCGTGATCGGGTCGGAGCTCATAACCCTAAATTTAACTGCGCTCTACTCTCCCTGGCGCATCGGCGCGAGAGCGGAGCGTGTACCTGGAGCGATCCGCGGCTGCTCGCAGGATCCTGAGCGCCGGCGCCTCTTCGAGGGTGGGCAGATAGAGGAATCCCGCGATGCCGTTCGCCTCGAGCAGCTGCAGCTCCTCCGCGTTCCTGGTCAGGCTCACCGCGATGACGGGCGTGCTGGAGAGGAGCACGTCATCCTCCCATTCCTGAAGCGGGATTGCCGCGAGGACGTCGTAATCGCAGATGACGACGTCCGGCGAAACGTCCTTTGCGGCCTTGGCCGCCGAAACGAGTCCGACTGCGTTTGTCGTCGCCAGCCCCATGTCCGCGAAATAGCGCGCGATGTGCTCACTCAAAAAAGAGTGGCGCGCGACACAGAGTGCGCGGAGGGGGATTTCTGGTTTCTGCAAATGCGTGGAACTCATCTCTGAACTCATGCCCGTTCATCGTAAACGATCAAGGATTCGAGCACAAGGCAGACGGACGACCTCGGAAACCGCAACACCACTCGCGCCTCCCACCTGATCAGTTGCACAAAAAAAGAGACCCGCACCAATATCTGGTGCGGGTCCCGAGCAGAGCAGCCGAGCGGGCAGGCCCTACTTTTTGGTCTTGTCGACGTTGTTGCCGATCACGCCGCCGAGAATTGCTCCGGCCGCGCCACCGATGATCGCGCCCTTCACGCTGTGGCCGGCGACTGCGCCGATCACTGCTCCAGCGCCGGCGCCGATCGCGGCGTCACGCTTGGTGTGCTTGACTACAACGGGAGCCGGAGCACTGTAAACCGGCGCCGACGAGTACGTGCCGCCTGACGAGGAGCTACGGCGTGCGGTCGTGGTCCTGCGAACGGTCGTCCGCGGGGCGGTTGTCGTCGTGCTTCTCAGCGAGTTCGATGCTGGAGTCGTTGCGACACCAGCCCGTTCTGCCGCCGTGATGCTATCGAGCGGCGTATACGGCTGCGCCTGCGCGGCGGTCGAAAGATCGGAATTCAAGGCGTCATCGACCTTCTTGTCGTTTCCTCCGCATGCGAAAGCGACGAGCGCGGCAGGTAGGATTAGTATCTTTTTGAACATTTTAAAGCCTCCAGTAGTGACCCCCGCTCAACGCGACGGCAGCCTATAAGGGGGCATTGAACGTGCCAAAACAGACGTCCCCTTAAGCCACTGTAACGGCGGATAACTCAGCCGTAGACGCCACATCGTCCTCTATAGTGGCCGGTAGAGTGAGACGGAAAGCGCTACCCTCTCCAGGCGTCGAACAAACGGTCAACGACCCGTCCAACAGCAGAGCCAGACGCCTCGAGATCGGGAGCCCGAGGCCGGTGCCCGGTTGCTTGGATTCCGAGACCTGAACGAACTCCTCGAAGATTCGGGCGATGTCGTCCTGCGCGATTCCGACGCCCTGATCGATCACCTCTATCTCCGCGCTCTTGTTCTCGCATTGCTTGCACGTGACCCGAATGGGCTTTCCCTCGCCGAACTTGATCGCGTTCGAGAGCAGATTGAGAAGGATCTGCCTCACCCGCCGCGGATCGCTCACGATGTTGAAGTGGCCGCCTTCCATTTCCAGGCTCAGCGTCGAACCATATTCGTCCGCTAGCGGTCTCACCGTCACGAACAGATCCTCGATCAGCGACGGGAACATCACCGGCTGCAACGAGAGCTCGATCTTTCCCGCTTCGATCTTGGAGAGATCGAGAACGTCGTTCACCAGCTCGAGAAGGTGGCGCGCCGCCTTGAGCGAGCGTTGCAGACCTTCCTTCTGCTTGGCGTTGAGCGGGCCGTAAATGTTGTCGAGCATGATCGTGCTGTAGCCGATCACGGCGTTGATCGGCGTCCGCAGCTCGTGGCTCATCGACGCGTAGAAGCGGTTGCGCGCGCCCATCGCCTGCTCCAGCGCAACCTGGCGCCGATGCAGTTCATCATTCATCTGCGACAGCTTGGCGGCCGAGCGCGCCTCGGCTTCCAGGAGTGACGTGCGGTGCTCGAGCTCGAGCTCGCGTTTCTGGGAATCGCGAAGCAGGTCGCCCTGCCGCTGCAGCTCGCGCTGTTTGAGGAACAGGTCGACGAACACTGCGACCTTCGATCTCAGCACATCGGGGTTGAACGGCTTGAAGACGTAGTCAACGGCACCCATCGAGTAGCCCTTGAACACATACGCGTCTTCTTTGCTGATCGCGCTCAGAAAGATGATCGGGATCGTCCGCGATCTCTCGCGCGACTTGATGATCTCGGCCACCTCGAAGCCGTTCATGCCCGGCATTTGCACGTCGAGCAGCATCACCGCGAAATCGAGGGCGAGCACCTGCCTCAGCGCTTCCGGTCCTGAGCCGGCGCGAACCAGTACCTGACCGAGCGGGTCCAGGATCGCCTCGAGAGCGAGAAGATTCTCGGCGCGGTCGTCGACGAGGAGTATGCTGACGCGATCGTCCGTCATACGGCCGCACTCCTTTTCGCTTTCACGCCTTCACGACTGAGCTCGATCAGTCGCGGCGCCAGGCCGGTCAGCGGAATCACTTCTGCCGTCGGCACAGCTCGGATCGCGGCATCGGGCATGATCGGAATCTCGGCGGTCTTTGGATCCTGGATGAGAGCACGCCCGCCTCGCTTCACGATGTGTGCTAGCCCGCTCGCTCCATCTTCGTTGGCACCCGTAAGGACGACTCCAATCGTCTCCGTCCGATAGGTGTCGGCGGCGGAAGAAAACATCACATCGATCGATGGCCGGCTGAACCTGACGGCTTCCTCGGTCGTCAGCGAAGCGTAGCCGGACTCGATCAGGATGTGATAGTTCGCCGGGGCGATATGCACGGTTCCCGCGCACAGTCCATCCTTGTCCTCGACCTCACACACCTTGAGGGACGTCGCGTCCTGCAGTAGCTGCACCAGGAGTCGATCGGAATCCCTGCTGCGATGCTGCACGACCACGATCGGGATGGGGAACGCCTCCGGAAGCCCACCCAGGAGCTTCGTCATCGCGGATAGCCCTCCCCACGATGTCCCCATTGCCACGATCGAGTACCGCACGTTATCGCACCTTCCGGAAGATTTTTTCCGGGGGCGCCATCTGCTCATAGCACTCCTCGTGCGCCATGAACCGCAGCGTCTCCTTGCTGCCCAGCACCAGCACTCCGAACATCGCGAGGCTGTCATAGAACAAACTGTGAACCTTCGACTGCAGCGTCTTG
>Ga0193699_10001273_pt1 | contig 10102 bp, 10 predicted proteins | sample L3c2metaG_FD_160095 | JGI IMG/M metagenome (GOLD analysis project Ga0193699, IMG submission 160095) | Soil microbial communities from a riparian zone of the East river system, Colorado, United States - L3c2 | ecosystem: Environmental > Terrestrial > Soil > Riparian zone | place: USA: East... | reverse complement strand
CGGCTCGTTCGCCGTGCTCGCCGATCCCGACGGACAGCTGGTCGGACTTTGGGCCTGACCCGTCCGTCCGACGCGATGGATGCCACGCTGGGCGCGATCGTCGAGCCGAACCGGCGGGCGATCCTCCAGCTCGTCGTGGACAAGGAGATGGCCGCCGGCGAGATCGCGTCTCATTTCTCGGTCACGCGGCCGGCGATCTCCCAGCATCTGACCATCCTCAGGGAAGCCGGCCTGCTGGTCGAACGGCGGGAAGGGACGCGGCGACTGTATCGGCTTCGACTCGAGGGCCTTGCCGAGCTGCGCACCTTCCTCGCTGAGCTGTGGCCCGATGCCTTGCAACGTTTCAAGGCCGCCGCGGAGGCTGCGAGCGAGGTATCTCGATCCGCCCCAAGCGATCCGACGGAAGCACCAGATCGAGGAATCATTCGATGAGACAGCTGTTCCTGGCGATCCATCGCCCGAGTGCGGATCATGCCGACGACCTGATCGGTGCGATGACACGCTTCGGCGATCTGCTGGCGCTTACGCCCGGGATGCTTCACGCAAGTGCGTGGCGCGCCGGGGAGCGCGTCGTCGCGATCTCGATCTGGGATTCGCCCGACCACCTCGTCGCGGCTCGACCGGCGATGGCCGCGGCGATTGCCGACGTGCCGTTCGGCGACTGGGAAGAGCAACCGCGCGAGCTACTGATCCTCGACGAAGTCCCGACACGAGACCGGCCCTCGTTCCCGGATTGCCTGACCGGTCCGGCGCGCCAGCCTCAAGCGCGCCGGCCTTGAGAAAGGACAACGCCCCGACCGGGATCGAGTCGACCCCTCGGGGAAGACCTTCACGGTCGACCGGAATAGCCGTTCCTCGCGACCACGCGATGTAGGATGCCCCGATGGCGCTCGGCCTGAGCATGACGGCGGGCGACGACGCTCGCCGGCGTCGCCGCGTGACCCACCCTGTGGCTCTTGCTTTCGGTCTGTTCGGACTCGCGGTGGCCGCCTTGGCCTTCGAGGTGCTGGCGGGGGCCGACGTTCAGTGGACGGAGATCGCCGGCAACGAGTTGGTGGGCTTGTCGTACATCGTCGCAGGGACGATCGCCTGGCTCCGTCGGCCGGGCAATCGGATCGGGCCGGCCATCCTCGTCACCGGGATCACGTCGTTCATACCCGTGTTCGTTCGCGTCCCGATCCCTGCCGTCACCTCGGCAGCGTTCGCCTTCGCGTGGATCACGAACGTGTCCGGCGCATTCATCCTGCTCGCCTACCCGTCTGGTCGGTTCTTCTCTGGGGCCGCAAGGCTCCTCTTCTGGGTGGTCGTCCTGACTACGGCCATCCAGGTGATCGCCCGGCTGTTCCTGCTCGACACCGGCTCTGACTTCTCGAGCGCGACAGGACCAAGCTCGCTCAGCTACGGCTGCGATTGCCCAAACCCGTTCGTGCTGCTCCCCAACGACGGTCTGTACGGCGCGGTGATGCTGGTGACCCGCCTCGTGACCGTCCTCTTGACCATCATGATCCTGACCCTGATCGTCCGACGGTGGTCCGGGGCAAGTGCGGCAAGTCGTCGGCAGCTCGTGCCGGTCATGTTCGCCGGCGCTGTCGGCCTGACCGCCTTCGCCCTCGACGTGATCGCATTCAATGCCTTGGGGGAGCAGCCCATCCTGGCGGTCACATCGGTCGGGCTCGTGCTCGCGCGAGCGGCCGTGCCGATCGGATTCCTGCTTGGCCTCCTACGGACCGAGTTCGATTGGTCCCTGGTAGGCCGGCTCGTCGTCGAGCTTGGTGGCCAACCGACACCCGAGCGCATTGAGGCCATGGTGGCTGCGACGCTCCACGACCCGAGCGTACAGCTCGGCTATTGGTCCCGCGCCGCTCAGGCGTTCGTGGGCGCGGCGGGCCATCGAATCGAGCCGATCGCGTCCGCGACGCGCGCGGTCGCGATGGTGGAACGCAACGCGCGGTCGATTGCGATCATCGTCCACGATCCCGCGCTGAGCGAAGATCCCGGGCTCGTGGCGTCCGTCAGCGCTGCAGTCGGGCTCGCCGTCGAGAACCGGAGCCTCACGGCCGAGGTACAGGCGCAGCTCGACGAGGTCCGAGCGTCCCGGACCCGGATCGTCGCCGCCGCCGACGCGGAACGCGCCCGACTCGAGCGCGACATCCACGACGGCGCGCAGCAGCGTCTGCTCGCGCTGATGATCGAGCTGCGACTTGCGCGAGAAGCGCTCGGGACGGACCCGAACGTGGACCTCGCGCCGCGCCTCGACCGGGCGATGACGAACCTGCGCTCAGCCACGGACGAGCTCCGCGAGTTGGCGCGCGGCGTCCGCCCCGCGATCCTTGCCGACGCCGGGTTGGGGCCGGCCGTTCGGACGCTGGCCGAGCTCTCAAGCTGCCCGGTCGAGCTCTCCATCGATTTGTCCGGACGCCTCGACGCCGCTGTCGAGTCCGCCGCGTACTTCGTGGTTGCCGAAAGCCTCGCGAATGTCGTTCGACATGCATCCGCGACCGTGGCCCGAGTTGCGATCTCGATGGAATCCGACCTTGGTCGAGTCGTTGTCGCAGTGACCGACGATGGGGTCGGCGGTGCCAGCGTGGATCGCGGGTCGGGCATCCGTGGGCTCAAGGACCGAGTCGAGGCGCTTGGCGGTCAGCTCGCCGTCGAGAGCCGCGCGGGCAATGGGACGCGGATCCGCGTCGAGTTGCCATGCGCCTTGTGATCGCGGAGGATTCCGTTCTCCTGCGCGAGGGCCTGGCGAGCCTCCTGGCAACCCACGGCTTCGACGTCGTCGGCACCGCCGCAAGCCTCGATGGCCTGCTCGAGGTTGTTCGTCGCGAGCGACCCGACGTGGCGATCGTGGACATCAGGTTGCCGCCGACGTGGACCGACGAGGGTATTCGTGCCGCCGAGGAGATCAGGGCCGACCCCGCGCTTCCGACCGGCGTGCTCGTGCTTTCGCAGTACGTCGATCCGACCTTCGCGTTGCGTCTCCTCAGCGGCGGCCAGCGCGGCGTCGGATACCTGCGCAAGGACGACGTGATCGCCTCGAGCGGGTTTGCTGAGACGATCCGTCGCATAGGACGAGGCGAGTCCGTGATCGACCCCACTCTTGTCGCGGGACTGCTCGGGCGCCATTTCAGGGAGGATCCGCTCGACCGCCTCAGCGCTCGTGAGCGTGAAGTCCTGGCGCTCATCGCCGAGGGCCGATCAAACGCGGGTATCGCGCACGCCCTCACGATCGCCGAAAAGACTGTGGAATTTCACGTCTCCAGCATCTTCTCGAAGCTGGGTCTCGAGGGCTCGGCGGGCGAGCACCGCCGTGTGCTCGCAGTTCTTGCGTTTCTCCGCGCAGAACCAGGTGATCCCGCGTAGACACAGCAGCTCGCGGTCTGATCCATGGGCAGCGCCGACTGATTACAGCCGGTCGGCCAAGAGTCGGAGCGCCGCCGCGGTGAGGTCCGCCTTGGCGATGAAGCCGCGTGCACCGGCCTCGCGTGCCACCTGCTCGTACTCTCGCGGGTCGCCGCTCGAGATAAGGATCACCACGGGCGCGTCATGACCGGCTTTCAGGCGACGGGCGACCTCCAACCCCGACATGTCAGGGAGCCGGATGTCGAGCACCACAATCTCGGGATGATGCAGTTCCGCGGCGCGGAGCGCCGCCGATCCATCCGCGGCCTCGGCGATGACCAGATAGCCCGCGGAAGTGATCAGGCCGCGCGCGAACGCGCGGAACTCCGCGTGGTCGTCGACAAGAAGCACGCCATGCATCGAACCAATGGTGGCATCTGAGGGGTCGGGCGGGTATGGGGGTAGCACTGGGTCGCGATCTGGTGCCCGCACCCGGGCCGTCCGCTCCTCTGCGCTCTACCGTCGAGATGCCGGTCCGGCCATCGGACCCCTTGGACGGATCACCGATTGATCTCGCCGAGCCGCTCCTGTGGCTTCTGAATCCAGGAACTCAACGAACGATTCGGCGCGAAACAGCCATGCGGGAAGGAGACCCCAACATGTCACGCATTGCCGGACTGCTCTTTTCAGTGTCCTCCTCGGCGCGATTCACAATCCCGACGACAGCAGATCACCCGCCCGTCAGCCGTCCAGCGAAATGGACACGGCCCGCTACCTCTCTCGCGGCCGCGTCGCTCCTCCTGCTCACACTCGCGGCGCCGGCGCTCGCGAAGCCTGTCGACGGAGGCACGTTCTCCGGCTCGGACTCGGGCATCGAGTGCGAGAAGTACGCGCGTGAGTCGACCTTCAGCGGCTGGTTCACGATCAAGGACGCCACTCCTGCGACGGACGGCCAGTTCTTCTACTTCGAGCAGCGGGTCGAGTACGCAGATGTCATTACCAACCCGAAGACCGGTGCGTTCTTCACGGTTACCGGCAACGAACTATTCAAGGAACGTCACGCGCAGCTCGTCGAGGGCGGCGTATTCACCTACGACACGATCGAGGCAGGCCAACCGTTCGTCGTGACCGACATGACGGGCCAGGTTGTCCTTCGTGACGTGGGACTGATCGAGGTGTCGTACCTGTTCGACTCTCTCGGCGATGGCGCGCCCGGCGGGCAGCTACTCGAGGAGCCGCAGTTGGTCCGCGTCTCGGGCCCGCACCCAGGGTTCGAGGACACCTTCGACTTCTGCGTGTTGGCCGACCAACTCATCGGCTAGTCCTCAACGTTCCACCCCACCACACAGCCGGCGAGTTCGGCGAGAGGTACGGATCATGTCCATTGAAACTCGCTCACATGGTTCCGGGCGGCAGCCGGGGCGAATGAGGTTGTCTCTCCTCGCGGTTCTGGTACCGATGCTCATCCTCGCCCCCGGCGCGGCCGCGGTGCGGGCAGCCGGTGGAGAGCTGACCGTGATGACACGTAACCTTTCCATCGGGACCGACCTTGGGCCGATCATCGCGGCGACGAACCAAGTCGAGTTCGTCACCGCCGTGGCGGCCGCCTACACCGAGGCGCAGTCGACCGACTTCCCTGGTCGGGCCAAGGCGTGGGCGGACGAGATTGACCATGCCCGACCCGACCTCATCGGCCTTCAGGAGGCCGTCCTCTGGCGGACCCAGACGCCAGCCGACTTCTCGCCGACGCCAAACGCGACGACGGTCCAGGCCGACCTTGTCGGGCTGTTGCTCGCGGAGCTCCGGTCGCGCGGCCTCAAATACGATGTCGTGGTCGCCCAGACAGGCTTCGACATCGAAGCGCCAGGGCTCTTCCCGGTCGGGTTGGTGGATATCCGGCTGACCCAGCGCGAGGTCATTCTCGTGCGGAAGTCGGCTGGGCTGAAGCTGACGAACGCGCAGGGCGGCCAGTACGCGGCATTCCTGACCATCCCGACAATCATCGGCGCGCCGGTCTCGTTGCCTTGGGCGTGGGCGTCGGTCGATGCGACGCTCAGCAGCCGCTCGTTCCGATTTGCCACGACCCACCTCGACCCGATCTCGGGCGACGCCCAGGGGGCGCAGGCGGCAGAGTTCCTGGCCGGGCCGGGGAGCACTGCCCTGCCGATCGTCTGGGTCGGCGACTTCAACTCCGATGCGGGTGCGACCGTGATCACGGGCGTGCCGTCGGCCACGGCGACGTACGGATCGATCATCGCCGCGGGCTTCTCGGACACCTGGAAGGGGAAGCACGCGACCGATCCCGGGTTCACCTGCTGCCAGGCGACGAACTTGCTGAACCCGGCCTCGACGCTGACGGAGCGGGATGACCTCGTCCTGACGCGCGGCCCCTTCCACGTTGCCAGAGCGTCGATCGTCGGCGACGAAACCACCGACCGCCTGGCGTCCGGGTTGTGGCCATCCGATCACGCGGGCGTCGTGGTGATCCTTGACCTCGATGCCGGCTGATCACGGGCTAAGGCCCTGCCCCGCAATGGAGGAGTGCTGACATGAACCCATTCACTTTTGGTTCGTTGGCCGAGGCCTGCCGAGCCTTCTCCGCCGGAGCGGCCGCCGTCTTGCTGGCCGGCATTCTTGGCGGTTGCGGGACAGTCGGGACAGGGCCGGCCTCGGTCGCGCCATCTACCTCGGCAAGCGCATCCGCCTCCGAGTTCACGGTCGCCAGCACACTGCTCGGGCTTACGGAACTTCCGCATCGGATCCACTGGGTGGCGACTCCAAGTGGGTCCGCGAGCGACGTTAGCGAGGTCGACTTCCTCATCGACGATCAGCTGGCCGCCGTCGAGCACCTGGCCCCGTATTCGTACGGCGGCGACGCCAGCTGGCTTATCACGAGCTTCCTTACCCCTGGAACGCACACGTTCACGACAAAGGCGATCGCCGTGGATGACCGGACAGCCACTGAGTCGGTGACCGCTACCGTCGTGGTCGCGCCCAAGCCACCGGCCGGCCTTGCGGGGCGCTGGTCGAGGACGGTCGGGGGCGACGACCCGGGAGTCTGGGACGTGACCATCAACACCATCGGCTGGCTCTTCGACGATCCGCACGGTGGCGGACAGAACCAGGACGCAGCGTATCCAACCGCGACCAAGGTCACGATCGGTGGCTCGATCGTCGAGCCTGTGTTCGGCAAGTACGACCGTGGCGGCGTGTTCTGTGGCGACGAGGGCGATCCAGATGGCCTCTTCAGCTACTCGGTCAGCAAGGACGGAGGCCTCCTGACGCTCACAGCCGATGCCCCCGTCTGCTACCAGGGCCTCATCGAGGGAACGTGGGCGCGCGCGAAATAGACAGTGGGCGCCCTAGGAGCACCGCACGCGCATCGCACCGTTGACAGCCAGATCATTAGCATGCTATCGTTCCTAGATAGATAGCTTGCTAACGGATTGGAGCAACAGCGATGACGCTCAGCGCATCACCGACTCATACCACCACCGAGCTTCGTGAGACTGCAGAGCCGGCGCCCAAGCCGCGATTTGGCGGAGTTTTGTGGCGCATCAGCCGCTTGACCAGCCCGGCCATGTTGCCGCTCGCGGGGAAGCACTGGAATCCGATCTTCGGGGTCGTCGAGCATCGCGGCCGGAAGAGTGGCCGCCTCTACCGCACGCCGGTGGCGGCCCGGCGGAGCGGTGACGGATTCTTCATCGCGCTTGCGTTCGGTGCGCAGGTCGACTGGTACCGAAACCTGGTCGCCGCGGACGGCGGGACCATCCACTGGCGCGGCGATCTGTATTCCGTGACGGCGCCGGAGCGAGTCGACGCCGCGACCGTCCTCACGACCTTCGATCCCGTGCAGCGACTATTGCTCCGGATCGCCGGCGTTGACGGCTACATCCAGGTACGCGACGCCGAGCCGGCTCACGCGTGAGCGAGTGGTCGGTTCGGACTCGGGCCGAGGCGCAGGGCCGAGGTGACAGCGACGTCTCAGGCACCACCGCCGCCCCTGGTGAGTTCGTGATCGAGGACAGCCTCGGCTATCTCGTCAATCGGGTCGCCCGTTCGATCGCTCATCAACTCGCGGAGGAGTTACGACCGGCTGGCGTGGCCATCGGTCAATGGGCCGTGCTCATGTTCTTGTGGGCGCGGGATGGCATGAGCCAGGCCGACCTGTCGCGGGTGGTCGCGATCGAGCCACCGACGATGGTCCGGACGATCGATCGCATGGTCCGCGACGGACTCGTCACCCGCGTTGCCGATCCCGGCGACGGACGCGTCAGTCGGATCCATCTCACCGACCGCGGTCGGTCGCTGCGCGATGAGCTCGTCCCGAAGGCCGTGACGGTCAACGCCACCACGTTGGGGCGACTGTCGACCAGTGAGGGCCGGACGCTGCAACGACTGCTCATCAAACTTCTCGAGGAGACTGGCGACTCGACGTCCTGACAGTCATCAGCTGTTCGAGCGTCGTGCAAGGTTCTGAGCACGATGTCGAGAATTCCCATGCCGTCGAATAGCTGATGTCCTTGACCATCGGCTATTCTTGATCGGCGCCGACATAGCTCAGTGGTAGAGCAGCTGTTTCGTAAACAGCAGGTCCTCGGTTCAAATCCGAGTGTCGGCTCCACCCCCCATCGTGCTTACGAAGAGCAGCTCTCTGGAGTTAGCACGGTCCTCGCGACAGACGAGGACCTGCTAACTGGCGAAGACCTGCTAACTGGACCGATACACCGCGTCCCGTGCACGAGCCACGGATGACCCATCGGCTCAGATCTCCTCGCGGCGTCGCCGAAGACCTGCTGTCTTTGACACAGCGCAGGTTGTCCCATAGGCGACGATCACGTGTCTGGCGGCCAGTTGACTGCTGAAAGCAATTATCGACACAATCCGCCGGCGACGGGGCTCACAGACTGGGCTCCTGGCTGATCGCCCTGGGCAGACGAGACGCCGGGCCCGAGTGGACCCAACCCGACACGGCCGGCGAGGTGTCAACGGGTTCCGCGAACCGCAAATCGGACCTTAAGGGGGTTGATTCCGTACGGGAGCGGCCGGTCCGGGGCCAACTTCGGCCTCAGGAGCTCGAACTCCCGCTGTCGGAGCATCTCCGCGAGGGTGGCGGTGCCGAGGAGGAGGGCGAGATTCCGGCCGGCACACTGCGCGCCGCCGCGCGAGAACACGTTCATCTGCCAGTCGGCGTCTGCCGAGCCGTCGAGCCAAAGGTCCGGTACGAACCGGTTCGCATGCGGCAACCGACTCGCGCGATGGTGGGCGGCGACGGGGATCAGGACCTTCGCGCCCATCGGCAGCGTCTCGCCGTACCACTCCGTCTCGGCCGACGTGACTCGCACGAGCATTGCCGCCGCGGGCCACAGCCGAACGCTGTCGAGCATGCAGGCGCGCACGAAGGCAAGGTCGGCGATGGCGGCGACCGTGCCCGGCCCATGGGCCGTATCCGCCATGCGGATCTCGGCATGGGCGCGCTCGTGCGCGGCGGGATCGGTCGTGAGCAGCGCCAGCGCGTTGAAGACCGCGATGCGAACCGCGTCGAGAGCCATCAGCCAGAACGGCACCTGGCCGGTCGGCCTGGTTTCCGCCTCCCTTGGCGCGGACGTGAAAAGACTCACGAGCGTGCCGGGCTCGGCGGCGGCCACGTACCGCTGGATCCGTTCGTCCATTGACGCTCGGAGACGTGCGTTCCTGCGTCGGTTCCAGACCTTGAGCCCCAGCCAGTCGCCATCCAGCCGCAATCTGCTGTGCTCCTCGCTCAGCTCCGTGTCATCCGCGGCGGCATCGCCGAGAGCGCAGCGCCGCGCGATCCTTCGAAAGGCTGCGAGTGACCGCTCGTAGTCGAGAACGCCGTCGCCCGCCAGCATCGCCGCGACCTCCTCGTGGACGACCCTCAGAAATCGCTCCGCCAGGCGGTGGGGCTCGTGCCCATAGTCAAGCACGGCCTCGTTGAACGGTCGGCGCTGGGCATGGAGATCCGGCGGTGAAGCGTTGAGTGCATCGGGTGCAAACGGAGACAATAGCCGCCGTTTCTCGCCGGCGTTCATTCCATAGACGGACACGGGTGACTCCAGAACCCGGCGGACATCGCCGGCCGCAAGGACGAGCAGCGTTTGCCCCCCGACGCTTCGAAGCACCACAGGCCGACCGGCGTACCGCTCGGTCAGACGCTCCACCGTCGCCACGCCGCGCCCGATGTCAAACCGGGTCGCCACCTCGGCCCAGAACGGCAACGGGATCGCGAGCCCCCGGAGCATGCTCGGCAGCAGGTTCGTCAGCGTGAAGCGGACATTCTCCAGGAGCGAGGCGTGTGCGAGCCCTGTGGTCATCCTTCCCCCTTGTGGGAGCAGCGACCCATGATCGCAGCGCTCGAAACGAAGACCTGCTAACTGAGCAGTCTACGCCCGCGCTTCCACGCTCATGCCACAAACGCTCAGGCCGATCTACTTCGTAAACAGCAGGTCCTCGGTTCAAATCCGAGTGTCGGCTCCATTTCTTGTCTGCTCACGCTCATTCGAGGTCGAATGGGCAAGGACAGATGGTCTGGACCGACTCGCCAGCCGTCTGTTTCTCAGGGTCGGCTCGTAAGTTCGTGGTGAGTTCACCACGGCCAGCAGGACACGGGTGCAAGAGCAGGAGCACCCGGCATGGCCCGTATGGCACGACCCTCACGCAAGCCGCCCAGTCATAAGTGACTGCGCAGGCTACCCACTCCCTCGACATAACGGCGAGGCAGCGGGCCGCCCGGTCACCACTT
>Ga0193699_10001271_pt1 | contig 10110 bp, 11 predicted proteins | sample L3c2metaG_FD_160095 | JGI IMG/M metagenome (GOLD analysis project Ga0193699, IMG submission 160095) | Soil microbial communities from a riparian zone of the East river system, Colorado, United States - L3c2 | ecosystem: Environmental > Terrestrial > Soil > Riparian zone | place: USA: East... | reverse complement strand
GACGAAGGGCGACGTGACGAAGACGCCCGGCGTCAAGCAGGCGCTCGAGGCGGCGATCGCAGCCAATCCCGGCGCGCGCTCCAGCTCGTACTTCTCCACCGGCAGCAGCACGTACGTGTCGAAGGACAAGCACACGATGTTCGCGGAGATCTACCGCCCCGGCACCCCCGGCTTCGACACGGTCACCGGCGAGAAGGAGACGCGCGCCGCGCTGCGCAAGACCGCGCCTCCGGGAGCGACCGTGCACGTCACGGGTGACGATGTGATCCTCGCTGCCGCCAACAAGGGGGACAACAACGGCCCGTCGATCCTCGGCGAGACGCTGATCGGCGGCCTCGGCGCGCTGATCATCCTGCTCTTCGTGTTCGGGACCCTGCCCGCGATCGCGATGCCGCTGCTGACCGCGATCGCGTCGATCCTCAACACGTTCACGCTCGTCTTCCTGCTCACCCAGATCACCGACGTGTCGATCATCGTGCAGTTCCTGATCGCGCTCGTGGGACTCGGCGTGTCGATCGACTACGCGCTGTTGATCATCTTCCGGTTCCGCGAGGAACTGCGACACGGGAACTCGACCGACGACGCGATCGTCGCGACGATGCAGCACGCAGGTCGCTCCGTGATCGTCTCGGGCTCGACCGTCGCGGTCGGCCTGCTGAGCATGGTGCTCCTTCCCCTACCGTTCATCCGCTCGATCGGGATCGGCGGGATGCTGATCCCGGCAGTCTCGGTGCTCGCGTCCATCACGCTCCTGCCCTCGATGCTCGCCATGCTCGGCCCACGCATCAACCGCCTGCGCGTGATGCCGAAGCGGATCGTCGAAGGAAGCGACCAGGCAAGCGGCTTCTGGGCATGGTGGTCGCGCCTCGTCACGAAGCACGCGGCGCTCACCGGCGCGATCGGAGTCGTGATCGTCGCGGCCCTGCTGATCCCCGGCGTTCAGCTGAACCCGAGCTCGTCGCAGGCGAAGGACCGGCCGGGCGGCGGCGACGCGATCGCCGGGCGCACCGCGATCGCGAGCGCCGGCCTCTCGGCCGGCGTCTACAAGCCGTTCGACATCCTCGTCGAAGGATCGGTGACGAAGCCTGCGCTCGACCGGATCGCGACTGCCGTCGCGCAGGATCCGGGCGTGACGGGCGCCGTCGCGCCGGCAGCTTGGCAGCGCGGAAGCGCCGCGGTGATCGAAGCGATCCCAGCCAATGACGGCGCAGCCTCGGCGACCAAGGACGCGATCTCACGCCTGCAGCACGACGTGCTGCCGAAGCTCGCGCAGGAGACGAACCTGCGCGTCACGCTCGGCGGCGGCGCGGCCGCGGACCAGGACTTCGTGCACGCGGTGTACGGGAACTTCCCGTACGTCTTGCTCTTCGTCGTGCTTCTGACCTACATCCTGCTGGCGCGCGCGTTCCGCTCGTTGATCCTGCCGCTGAAGGCCGTGATCCTGAACCTGGTCTCACTCGGCGCCGCCTACGGGATCATCGTCTTCATCTTCCAGTGGGGCCACGGCGCACAGGCAATCTGGAACGTGCCTTCGACGAACTCGATCATCCCGTGGATCCCATTGATGATCTTCGCGTTCCTCTACGGGCTCTCGATGGACTACGAGGTCTTCATGCTCACCCGGATCCGTGAGGAGTACGACGCGACGGGCGACACGTCACAGGCGATCGCGCTCGGACTCTCGCGCACGGGGAAGCTCGTGACGAGCGCGGCGCTCGTGCTCTGCCTCGCGTTCTTCGTGCTTTCGACAGGCCCCGGGACCGACATCAAGCAGTTCGGCATCGGTCTCTCGGCGGGCGTGATCTTCGACGCGACGGTGATCCGCGCCCTGCTCGTGCCGTCCCTGATGTCGCTGCTCGGGCAGTGGAACTGGTACTTCCCGCCCTGGGCGGCGCGCATCCTGCGCGCGTGAGTCAAAAGAGCATGTAGTAGCCGCCGATCGCGAGCGCGGTCGGCGGGTGCACCGTCTCCGAGAGGAGCAGCAGGCCGGGGACCGGATCGAGACGGAGGCCTGCCGCGAGCGCAACCTCGACGAGCGCGCACGCGTTTCTCCTTTCGTTGTCTTTGACGACAACCGTAGAGAGCAAGTGCGCGCGTGTCTGTGCCGGCTTCGTGCCGATAGCGTGACGATGTGACCGAGCCTGCACTCGTGGCCGTAACGGACATGTCCGACGTCGAGGAGGTTCGCCTGCTCTTCGACGAGTACGCGGCATCGCTGTCCTTCGCGCTGGACTTCCAGGACTTCGACCGAGAGCTGGCCGACCTGCCAGGCCCCTACGCACCCCCGCGCGGCGCGCTGCTGCTCGCACGCGAGGCGGGCTGCGTCGGCCTGCGCCCGATCGATGAGACGACCTGCGAGCTGAAGCGGCTCTACGTGCGGCCGTCCGCGCGCGGCACCGGCCTGGGCCGCCGACTCGCCGAGGCGGTGATCGCCGAAGCGCGCAGGCTCGGCTATGCACGCATACGGCTCGACACCGTTCCGGGAATGGACTCGGCGCAGTCGCTCTACGAGCGGCTCGGATTCCGCGAGATCGCGCCGTACCGGCCGAACCCGATTCCGGGCGCGGGGTTTCTCGAGCTGGAGCTCTGAGCCGCCTCGAGCTAAAGCTCTGTGCCGCCAGGAGCTAAAGCTCTGTGAGGTGGCCCCGGATCGGATCGAAGTCCGGGTCCTCTGCGGCGAGCGCCCGGTACGAGCCGTCCAGCGCGACCGCTCGACGAAGGTGCGCCACCGCCTCCGCGCTCCGACCGTCCAGCGACTCGTAGCACGCGAGGTTGTAGAGCAGCATCGGCTCCTCCCTGCCGGCGGCCGCCGTGCGGAGCAGGTCCGCGGCTGCCCCGACGTCCCCGCGCTCGTAGTGGGCATGGGCGCGCCGCTGCGCATCCCAGTCGGCCCAGATCCCGACGAGACGCCGCAACTCGACGATTGGCTCCGGGTGATCCTCGATCCGCAGATCGCAGACGCGATCGATGCCCTCACGCGACTCGATGCGGCCGCCGGCCCGTTCGACGATCAGCGCCGCGGATTGCTGGCCGCGCTTGTCGCCGCCCGCGGCCTGGCCCGCTTCGAGCGCCGCAACGAGCCGTTCGACGAGCGTGCCGAGCGTATCGGTGTAGGCACGCGCCATCTCGTCGACGACTGCCTCGCCGGCCAGGATATTTCCCTGGACGGAGAAGCCCGGCCCGACGCGGTGCCCGGCCCAGTCCATGCACTCCCGGCCGGTGTACGCCACTGCGCGACCGTCAGCCGTGACGATCCCGAGCTGGCGCGTCTCGCGTCCCGGATCGCCGGCTAGGACGGTCTCGAGGGCGGCCTCGGGCGTCGCGCCCCGCTGGAGCTCTTCGAGCACCAGCCGCCCGTAGACGGCGACGCCTGCCGCCTGCGTCGCGACGGCGCCGACACCCGCCCATGCCCACGGGACGACCGAGCCGACCGAGAAGTACTTCGACTGCACGGCGCATCCGACCTCGCCGGTCTCGAGATCCGCCGCCACGATGGAGAAGGTCGACTTACGCGGTGTGTCGCTCACGGTAGGCAGCAACCTTTGCACGGTTGCCGCACACCTGCATCGAGCACCACGCCCGCGAGCGGTTCTTCGCCGTGTCGAGCAACGCCCACCGGCAGTCGTCTGCACGACACGCGTTCATGCGCTCCCACGTGCCGCGGGGGATCGACGACGAAGAACTACGCGATCGATACTTCGCGCGGCCGCTCGCCGGCACAGGCCGACCGGGCAGCCTCGACGAACGCGGCAGCGTCACGGCTGAGCGGCTGCAGGCGGCTCCACACCGCCGCGATGCTGCGCGCGGCGATCACGCCGTCGGCCAGCTCGACGACCTCGGTCTCCACCCGTCGCTCGTCGGCGGCGACGCGCGGCACGATTGCCGCCCCGAGGCCGGCCGCAACGAGACCCTGCACACCCGAGCCCGTCTCGGCCTGCAGGACGAACCGCGCCTCGACCCCGTGCGTGCGGAGCTGCTCCTCGACGTGGGCGCGCGACGGTGCGTGTGCGATCAGCGGTAGCCGTGCGAGCTCCGTACAGGCGACCGGCTTGCGCCGGCGCGCGAGCGGCGCGCCCGCCTGCAACAGGACGACGAACGGATCGGCGCAGAGAGGCGCCGCGTCGAGCGGGCCTTTCGGCAAGGGTGTCTCCGAGAGCGCAAGGTCGAGCTCACCGCGGACGAGCGCCGCGAGCAGCGTGCGCGTGTCCGCCGTCTTGTGGAGCGAGACCGGCGCGCCGTACACACGCAAGAACGACGGCACGAGGCGCGCAAGCAGATCGGGCGTGGCGCCGACGCGGAGCGCCGCGGCCCCGTTGCCGTCGAGCGCCGCGAGGTCGGCCTGCGCCGCTCGGACGCGCGCGATCACGGCGTCGGCGTGGCTGAGCAGGATCTCGCCGGCTTCGGTGAGCGCGAGGGGCCGCGTCCCGCGCGAGCGCTCGATCAGACGCTTGCCGGTGAGGTTCTCGAGGCCGGCAATCTGGTGGCTGATCGCAGACTGGACGTATCCGAGGTGGGTGGCGGCACGGCGAAACGACCCTTCGCGCGCCACGGCGTCCAGCGCGACGAGATGCCGAAGCTCGATGCCGGACCACCATTCGCCTGCCATACGGTGTGTGACGACCGTTGCGTAGTGACGGCTGCTCCGAAGCCGATGCCTAACTCCCGCTTAACACGGGTACGGAAGATCTCAATGCCCGAGACGATCAAGGTCGACGTGCCGCGCCGCGGCATCGGAAGCGACCTCACCGAAGCCCTTGCTGCGTACGGTCTCCATGCGGAGATCGTCGACACGGACGAGGCCTGCGAGCTGCACGTGACCTGGGCGGAGGAGGAGCGTGAGCGCTTGATCGCCGGCGCGATCCACGCGATCGAGGCGTATCTCTCCGACCGGATGCTGCCGCTCGTCGTGCAGCGCGCGAACGGCGGCGCCGTCGTCAGACCGCCCGCCGATTAGCAGTAGGAGCAGGTGAGGCGCCGCTGCGGCACGACGCCCCCACCCCCTTGTGTGCTCCCACTCGAGGCGCCGGCCTACTTCAAGCTGCGTTACTTCAAACACGGTGCCGCAAGGTCGACCGTGTAGATCGCGCTGTGCGAGAAACAACCGACACGCTTCGAGACAAGCATCCGGTTGTTCGCGTTCGCGCGAGGCGCCCACGGCGCGCCCGCCATGCAGAGAGTTGCAAGCAGCACGACGACTGCGGGTCGGAGCTTCTTGAGCCGCATTCGCCTGTCCTTTCAGCGGAGGGCGGATGCCTGACCAAAGGCGCCCTCCTGTCGAGTGGTGTCGGCGAGTGAAACGGCGTGCGCGAAAGGAAGTTGATGCCGAAAGGGGGAGATCTTGATGCGAGATCGCGAAATCGGCCGCGAGGATTACGGCGTCGTCATCCGCGAGGATGAGAGAAAGAAAAGGCCTCCTTGCGGAGGCCTTTCAGGTGGACCCAGGCGGGATCGAACCGCCGACCTCGCGCATGCCATGCGCGCGCTCTCCCAGCTGAGCTATGGGCCCATTGAGCGTCGTCAGTGTAGCTCCGAGCTCGAAATCTCGCGCCCAGTTGATGCGTCGACTCTGGTTGTTCTGCGTCGGAGCGAGACGGAGCTGAACCGCTGTCCGGTTGACCGACATCTCGACTGGCAACAGGAAACAGGTCTCGAGCGCTAGGCAATATGCGGCTATCGCGTCGATCTCACCCTCGCCATAACAGCGACGAATGAATCCCTGCGGGCCGCGACGGTTTGTTCGGCAGGTGATTGCAACCACATCGCCTCGGTGCACGGCCCATTTGCACTGAACACGCAAGAGCTGCGGCCGAAGGTCAAAGATGAGGTCGTAGCGCTCGTCAGCGAACGGTCGAAGGACGCCGGCTCCGTGCTTCATCGCTTCGAAGGCAATAGCCTGCTCCGCGAGCGCGCCTTTCTGGTCAGTCGTCAACATCGACAACATCTTACGCGTGCATCCGGACGAACCGTTGCCGCCAAAGGCAACATGTCTCTTTAGGCCGTGGCTACTTCGACCGTCTCGTGCGGGACGTCGTCCCACAGCTCCTCGAGGCGGTAGTACTCCCGCGCCTCGGGGGTAAAGACGTGCAGCACGACGTCGTTGTAGTCGGCGATGATCCAGGTCGCCTCGGCGACGCCGTCGACGACGCGCGGGAGCAGGTCGTGCTCCTTCTTCATCCGGCCGTGGACCTCGTCGAAGATGCCCTTGGTCTGGCGCGCGTTCCCACCCGTGGCCACCACGAAGTAGTCGGTGTACGCGCAGACGGGCTGCATATCGAGGATGACGACGTCGCGGCCGAGCTTGTCCTGGACGAGTGCCGCGATTCGGCGTGCTTGTTCGAGTGGAGTCAAGCGAGGTGAAGTGTAGCGCTCCCTACGCTTTGTAGAGGCCCTCGGAGCGGATCAGATCCCCGACTGCGGGTGGGAGCTCAAGGTCGACTTCCGTCCCGTCGGACAGGCGTTCGCGGAGCTGGCGGGAGGCGACCGGAGTCGGCTCGATCTCGAAGAAGAGGACGCGTTCGGGGTGCTCGAGGTGCGAGAGCACCGGTTCGAGCTCCTCACGGGGGAAGCCTGGCCGGGTCGCGACCGCGAGCCGGGCGCGGCGCAGCACCTCATCCGGCTCCTTCCAAGACAGAAAGTCGCGGAACTGGTCGGCGCCGATCAGGAAGACGGGGTCGTTCCATTCCGGGTGCGCGCGCAGCAGGTCGACGGTGCGCGGAAACTCGTCGAGTACGACCTGGTCGTCCGGGAAGGCAGCCCGGGCGAGGCGCAGGCGAACGTCGGCGGGCGTGTCCACGTGCTTGTGGCCGGGGTCGGCGGAGACGAGGACGAGCAGCGGATCGAGCCCGAGCTCCTCCTTCGCGCGGCGCGCCAGTTCCACGTGCCCGCGATGCGGCGGGTCGAACGACCCGCCGTACAGGCCAAGAGTCAAGCGAGCTCGAACTCCTCGTCGCCGATCTCGACCGTCGCGCCGTCCTTCGCGCCCGCTGCGCGCAAGGCGCGCTCCAGCTCTTCCTCGTTTGGCGGCGTGCCGAGCACGCGGAACCCATCCGGGGTGCGCAGCAGGCGCCACTGCCGGCCCTTCGACTCGGGGCGGTAGACGAGGAAATCCGCGAGGTCCTCCTCTGCGTGCTCCTCGAGCTCCGGTTGCGGCACGAGCGTGAACAACCGCCGGTTGAAATCGGACACGCCTTCGCCCGTCGCGCACGAGAGCTTGAAGACGGCGATCACGCGTGGGTCGTCGATCGTGAACTCCGGCTCGGGCTCGAGATCGATCTTGTTCAGAACGACGATCTGTTGCAGCTCGTCGAGGCCGGCGCCGTAGGCGGCGAGCTCGCCGTCGATCGTGCGCCACTGCTCTTCGATCGGCAGCGATGCATCGATCACGTGCACGAGCATCCGCGCGCGCTCGAGGTGCGCGAGGAACTGATGACCGAGCCCCACGCCCTCGCTCGCGCCTTCGATCAGTCCCGGGACGTCCGCGACGACGAGCTGTCTGCCGTCGGGCGACTCGGTCGTGCCGAGGATCGGCTGCAGGGTCGTGAACGGGTAGTCCGCGACCTTCGGCGTCGCGTTCGAGATGCGCGAGAGCAGCGACGACTTGCCGGCGTTCGGCAGGCCGACGAGCGCTGCGTCGGCGAGCAGCTTGAGATGCAGCTCGAGGTCGCGCTCGTCGCCCGGCGGCCCCACCTCCGCGAACCGCGGCACCTGCCGCGTCGACGAGACGAAGCGCGTGTTGCCCCGTCCGCCGCGCCCGCCGCGCGCGAGGATCACGCGGGCGCCGGGATGCGCGAGGTCGGCGATCAGGTCGCCGACGTCCGTGAACACCTGCGTGCCGACCGGCACGCGCAGCTCGACGTCGTCGCCGTCGGCGCCGTGCTTGCGCTGGCCCAGGCCGTTGCCGCCGGGCGTCGCCTTGATCCAGCGGCGCCGCTGCAGCGAGCTAAGATCGCGCAGCGACGGGTCGGCAACGAGAACGACGTCACCGCCGTTGCCACCGTCACCCCCGTCGGGGCCGCCCTTCGGCACGAACTTCTCGCGGCGGAAGCTCATGCTGCCGTCGCCGCCCTTGCCGGCCTGAACGTGAATGGTCGCGCGATCGCTGAACACGCACGAACGGTAGCGCCCTTTGGGACGCTGGTCGCTTAAGCGGACTGCTGCGGCTCGTCGACCACCGACACGAAACGGCGCTCGCCGCTCGTGCGGAAGAAGATCGTGCCGGGGCGGATCGCAAAGATCGTGTGATCGCGACCGATCAGCGTGCCGGGGCCGGGGCGGAACTTCGTGCCGCGCTGGCGGACGATGATGTTGCCCGGGTTCGCCGCCTGGCCCTCGAACATCTTCACCCCGAGGAACTTGGGGTTCGAGTCGCGGCCGTTCTTCGAGGAGCCGAGGCCCTTCTTATGTGCCATTAGGCGTCCCCCTCCTTCGACTTGAGCGCAGACTCGAGTGCGGAGATCGCGCCCTTGCGCGCCGCATGAGCCTGCTCGTAGGTCAGAGCCGCCTCGAGCATCGGGCGGTTCCACGTCTTTGCACCTTCGGAAACCTGTGCGACCGTCATCTCCTCGTAGCCGCTCGGCATGCCCTTGACGTGATCCTCGGTAGCCGGCGTCTCGGCTGCAGGAGCCTCGGCCTTCGGAGCCTCAGTCTTCGGCGCCGCAGCCTTCGGAGCAGCAGCCGTCTCGGTCTTCTTGGCCGCTGCGGTCTTCTTTGCACCACCGAGCGAGAACTCGATGCGCGAAGTAGAGGCGCGGAAGCCGTTGTGGCGCTTGTAGCCGGTGCGCTTCTTGTACTTGCCGATCCGGATCTTCGGCCCGCGGCCGTGCTCGAGCACCTTCGCGGTCACCGTCACGCCCGAATCGCCGAGCAGCACGTCCGGCGTGAACGTCGCGCCCTCATCGAACTTGACCCGGTCCACGACGATGTACTCGCCTTCGCGGACGCGATATTGCTTGCCACCAAGCTTGATGATTGCGTAGTCCATACGGAGAAAAATCGCAGGCACAGAGCCCGCGAAGCGTCGGAAGTGTAGCGAGTCCGACTGCGCCTCGTCTACTTACTCGTCGATCCCCCACTGGCTCATCGGGGTGTAGCCCCAGTCGCCGTCGCCGTTCGGGGAGTGCTCCTCGGGGTTTGGCTCCTCGGCCTTCGGCTCCTCGGGCTCTGACTGCTCAGCAGGCGCCTCCTGGACGGGAGCCTCCTCGATCTGCGCCTCTTCGACCGTGGCCTCATCGGCCTTCGGCTCGGTGTCGACAGGCTGATCCTCGACCGACTGGTCTTCGACGGCCTGCGCGGTCGCAAGCGCCACGCCGACGCCGACCGCTCCGGCCGTCTTCTTCTTGCGGTTCTTGCCGCCCCGCGAGCCGCGGCGCGTCTTCTTCTTTACCGGCGCCGGCGTGTCGCTGTCCTCGTCGGTACCGAGATTGCGACCCGGAACGTGGATCACCGGGCCGACAACGGCCTCGTCGGGCTCCACCGGGGCGTCGGTCACGGTCGTGTCTGTGTCGTCGGTGTCCGTCTCCTCGGTGTCCGTCTCCTCGGAGGGCTGGCCGCCGTTCGAGGAGGCGGCCGCGATCGCGCCTCCGGTTCCGGTGGCGGTCGCCGTCTTCTTCTTGCGGTTGCGGCCACCACGCGAGCCGCGGCGCGTGCGCTTCTTCGGCGTGACGGGCGCGTCGGGGTCGCCGGGCGCCTCGGCGCCTTCGGCGACGACATCCTCGGCGTCCTCGGTGTCCGTATCGGCCTCGTCCTCGTAGCTGTCCTCGTTCTCGACGGCGTCGCCCTCGATCACCTCGGCGTCGTCGCTCGGCTTCCTGGACGAGGTGCGCTTGACGCGGGTCGGCTTCTCGGCCTCCGCCTCGGCGGTGAGCGGCTCGTCGACCGGTTCGACCGGCGTCAGCAGCTCCGCCCAAGCGGTGTCCTCGGTGACCGCGGTCACGCGGACCTTGACCTTCTTGCCGACCAGCTTGGCCGCGTCGCCGACGATCACGTCGATCTCATCGACCTTGCCGGCGCCGGCGCGCGCGTCGTACTTGTCGATCTCGCCGAGCTTGACCTCGATCTCGGCGCCGACATCGAACGGCAGCTTGGGCGCCACCTTCTCCAGCGTGCCCTGGT
>Ga0193699_10001270_pt1 | contig 10122 bp, 7 predicted proteins | sample L3c2metaG_FD_160095 | JGI IMG/M metagenome (GOLD analysis project Ga0193699, IMG submission 160095) | Soil microbial communities from a riparian zone of the East river system, Colorado, United States - L3c2 | ecosystem: Environmental > Terrestrial > Soil > Riparian zone | place: USA: East River... | reverse complement strand
GCCGCGAGCGCAGCTGGACGCGCTGGTTCTCGCTCAGCATCGGGGAGTTGGCGAGCAGGCGGGCCTTCACGGCCAGCGTACGCATCCGCTCTCCATCCTTGGTGTCGGCACAGATGTACGCGGCTTCCGTGTACGCCGTCGCCGCGTTCAACACGTCGCCCATCGCGAGCGCGCGGTCGCCGGCCCGCTCCATCAACACGCGCGCGGCCTGCGGGTCACCGCTGTAGTAGCGGTCGCGCGCCGCCCAGTAGAGGCTCACCGTGCCCTCGGGGTCCTCGGGTGCGCGCAACTCGGCGGAGAGCTCGCGCAGGCGCGCGGCCTTCTTCAGCTGGCTCCAGTCGTTCTGCTCGATGAAGAGGGCCTCGGAGTCGAGCTTCTCCGCCTTGAGCCGACTGTCGGTGATGCGGATCGGATCCAGCATCTGCGCGCGAGTGACGGCGGGGAGTGCGAACATCGCCAGCGCCGCGGTGGCGGTCAACAGCAGGCTGCGAGAGTGCGTGTTCATGGCCTTCCTCCGGTGTATGGTGCTGCTGGCCCTACGGCGCGGCTGGTGAGAAGGATTCGTCACCGTGCGCTGAGTCGGATCATCGATCCGAATGCCAGTGAGACACTATCACTACGGCGAAGGTTGGCGAAGGTTTGTCTGCGTTGTGTATCCGAGTTGTGAAATTGCGGCAACATTGCAACTCATCACGCAAAGAATGCGACTCGTCACAGGAAGTTGTGTTCAAGTCGCCGCGGCACGGTGCAGAGCTGCGTCAATACGATGCCGCGTTCGAACAGCGGGAGGACAGATTCTCCGGATGCAACGGGATCTGCCAGATGACGATCGAGTGGCGCGCGACCTGGTCGAGGGCGAGCTGACCGGTAAGATCATCGAGTGCTTAAGGGCTACCGCGTCGGCTCATACCGTCTCGATCTCCTGGTGGAGCGTCGCGTGGCTGTGGAAGTGAAGGCCACCGAGCTACTCGCACCCGCGGCCAGGCGCCAGCTCCTCAACTATCTCCGTGCAACCGCCCTCGACGTCGGACTCCTGCTGCATTTCGGGCCGGATGCAAGGTTCTTTCGCCTCGTCTCGCCACGCTTGCTCGCGAAAGAGCGCAAGGGGTGATCCGGATGTGTCCGGCCCTTCCCGGGCAAACCGTTCCTTCTGCTGTTCGAAAAGCGAGAGGAACGGATTCGCCGGACAAGGCCGGAAACGGCCGGACGCTGCGCAGCCTATGGCAGTATATCCGTAAACTGCGCGACGACGCTCAACATCGGACAGGTTCTGCTTTGCGGGCGAATGCGCGGTGCGATTGCTCGCTACAGAGCGCAAAGCAGTAATCCGGCCGTTCCCGGCCCTGTCCGGCAAATCCGTTCCCATCGCTGTTGAGGAGCGCGAGGAACGGAACTACCAGAAAGAGCCGGACAAGTGCTCAAACCCGCCGCGTCTTCCAGCCCCCGCGACGGAACAGCACCGCACTCACCACCGCTAGCGTGCAGAACGCCACCGTCGCCGCCGCGAAGACCCCCTGCGGACCGAATCCCAGCGCGTGCGCCAGCAGCCACGCCAGCGGGATCTCGAACAACCAGAACACGAACAGGTTCACGTACGTCGGCGTGCGCGTGTCGCCGGCGCCGTTGAACGACTGCGTCAACACCATGCCGTACGCATAGAACGGAAAGCCGAGCGCCACCGTGCGCAGTGTCCCCACCGCGTACCGCGCGACCTCCGGCTCCTGCGTGAAGATCGACACGATCCACGGCGCGAAGATGACGAATACCGCTCCCACCGTACCGAGAAACCACATGCTGTACCGTCCAGCCGTCCACACCGCCTGCTCGGCGCGCTCCGGCTTCCGCGCACCCAGGGCCTGGCCCACCATCGTCGCCGCGGCGTTGCTCAGCCCCGCCGATGGCAGCAGGGCGAAGATCACGATGCGAATGCCGATCGTGTAGCCGGCGAGCGCCGCGCTGCCGAAGCTCGCCAGGATGCGCACCAGGCCGATCCAGCTCGCCATGCCGATGAACACCTGCACCGTCGCGGCCGACGACAGGTTGATCACGCGCATGATCAGCGCCGGGTCGAGCTTGAAGTGACGCGCGTGCAGCTCCACGCGCGCGCCCGGCTTGAACAGGCAGCTCAGCGCGAACAGCGCACCGATGCCCCGGCCGATCGTCGTCGCGATTGCTGCGCCCTTGATGCCGAGCGCGGGTACCGGCCCCAGCCCGAGCACCAGCAGCGGGCAGAGCACGATGTTGATCGCGTTCGCCAGCCACAGCACCCGCATCGCGATCGCCGCGTCGCCGGAGCTGCGCAGCACGCTGTTCAACAGGAACAGCATCACGACGCTGATGTTGCCGCCGAGCATGATGCGCGTGAACGTGGCGTGCGCCAGCACGTCCGACGAGCCACCCATGACGCGCAGGAGCTGCGGCGCGAACACGACGCCGCACACCCCGAGCAGCGCCGAGACCACCGCGCCGAACAGGATGACCTGCGCCGCCGTGTGGGCCGCGCCTTCCGCATTCTTCTCGCCGATGCGGCGCGCCACCATCGCGCCCGCGCCGATGCTCAGCCCCATCGCGAGGGCGTAGATCATCGTCATCATCGACTCGGTGAGGCCCACCGTCGCCACGGCCTCGGCACCGAGATGCGCGACGACGAAGACGTCCACGACGGCGAACACGCTCTCCATCACCATCTCGAGCACCATCGGCACGGCCAGGATGAAGATGGAGCGGCCGATCGGTCCTTCGGTGAAGTCGCGCCCGTGCGCGCCGGCGAGCGCTTCGCGGATCGCCGACCAGACCGACGGCGACTGCGTGGGCGGAGTGAGGATCAATTCGCTATTGGTGCTCATGAGAAGTCTTCGAGTGAGAGGCGGCCGTCGAGGCCGCGATGCCGGAAATGAGATCGCCCCGCCTGCGGGGCTGCGCAGGCGGGGCGATGATGCTCGCTCCAGGTCGGCGAGGGGCTGACGCGCCTACCTCGACTCAACCTCCGCTGCGCACGTGACGTCACCGACCACGACCTGGCCCATGGCGAACCGACGGACGTCGGGGCGCAGGGTCGTCGAGCAAGAGACGAAAGCGGCGAAGGTCACGGAAATGCTCCGAGCGAGAAGGGTGCTGCCGAATCTCAGTCTAGAGTGATCCAGGAAATCCGTCAAGTGCTCACGTCGCGAGCAGCGCCGCGATTCGGTCGGCGATGCGGTCGGCATCGGGAAGCACGGCCTGAAGCAGCACCTCGTGGTAGGGCATCGGCACGTCGTCCACCGCGAGCCGCTCGATGGGCGCATCGAGGTGCCAGAACGCCTCGCGCGCCAGCACGGCGGCGATCTCGGCACCGAATCCGGCCGTCATCGTGTCTTCGTGTACGATGAGACACCGGCCCGTGCGCCGCACCGAGTCCAGCACGGCCGCGCGATCCCACGGCATGATCGTACGGAGATCCAGCAGGTCCACGTCGCCCGGGAAGCCATCGGCCGCGTCCACGGCGCGATGCACCATGGCGCCCCACGTGACCACGGTGATGCCATCTCCTTCGCGCAGCCGGTTCGCGCGGCCGAAGGGAAGCACGTAGTCGTCGCCCGGATAGCGCGCGCTGCCATCGCTCGTCATCAGCAGCGAACGGTGCTCGAAGAAGATCGTCGGGTTCGGGCTGCGCATCGCGGTGCGCAATAGTCCAACCGCGTCCGCGGCGTTCGACGGCATCGCCACCTGCCAACCCAGCGCGTGCGCCCAGGTGACCTCGCCGCTCAGCGAGTGCCACGGGTCGCCGACGTCCTTGCCGAATCCGCCCGGCATCCGCACGACCATGGGCGCCGCGAAGCGATTCGCCGTGCGCCAGCGCATCGTGCCCGTGTTGTTGAGCTGCTCGTGAGCAGGGTCGGCGTACTTCCGGAACTGAATCTCGGCCACCGGCATCAGGCCGCTCACCGCCATTCCAACGGCGCGGCCGATGATTCCCTCCTCGGACAGGCTCGTGTCGAACACGCGGCGCGGGCCGAATTTCTTCTGGAGCCCCTCGGTGACGAGGTGCACGCCTCCCTTCTTCCCGACGTCCTCGCCGAACACCACCAGCTTCGGGTTGGCCGCGAGCTCGCTCGCCAGCGTGCGCCGGACCGCCTCGGCCAGTCGCACGACGTCGCCCTCAGTGGCCGGCACATCGGTGCCGCCAAGGGCCGCGCGCTCCTCCGCCGTCAGCCCGCCGAAGGTGGCGACGTCCCCATCGCGCGGCGGCTCGGCAAATACGAACCGCTTGACGCCGGCCGCATCGGGCACCGGCCGGGCGCGCGCGGCCTGCAGCGCGGCGTCGACGTCGCGCGCCACCTCGGACTCCAGGGCTCCCCACTCCGCCTCGCTCAGTAAGGCCGGCACGAGATGGGCGCGCAGCCGCGGCAGCGGATCTCGCGCCGTGTCGGCGGCGATCTCCCGCTCGGTGCGATAGCCCTTCTGGTTGTCAGGGCCGGAGTGGCTGCTGAGGCGCGGCACCGTCAGATGCACCAGCGCTGGCCCGGCGCCGCCGCGCACGTGGTCCACGCACTCGGCGATCAGCGCCGCCGCCTCCGCGGGATCGCAGCCGTCGCCGTCGCGAACGAACAGGTTGCCGAACGACGCGAGATTCTTCGCGATGTTGCCCCCCGGCGTCTGCATCTCGCCCTTCACCGAGATGCCCAGGCCGTTGTCTTCGATGTAGAACAGCATCGGGAGCTGAAGCGTCGTCGCCATCGTCAGCGCCGACCAGAAGCCGTTCGTCGCCACCGACGCCTCACCGCCCAGCGCCACCGCCATGCTCCCGGTCCACGACGCGTCCTCGAGCACGTCACGATGATGGAGCGCCGCCTGCGCCCATCCCGCCGCCGGGGTGTACTGCGATCCCACGTCGCCAGCCATCGGGAGCACCGTCGGGCCCGCCCGGCCAGGCAGGTTGCACACGACCCCGATGTCCCGGCCGTCGCTGAAGCCGCCGGCGCGGCCGAGCGGGCTCCCCAGCGCGTCGTCCATGGGCAGGCCGAGCGCGAGGAGCAGGGGACGGGAGCGATAGTAGGCTCCAACCCCGTCGTGCGGATGCTTCACGAGCGAGCCCAGGATCGACTGCCCGACGTCGTGGCCGCGCGCGGAGAACTGGTATAGCACGACGTGCTCGCGGGGGACGCCACCGCGGTTCCGGTTCGTCGCCTCCTCCAGCTCGTCCAGCGCCCGCGAGGCCAGCACCGTGTACGCGATCCGCCGCCAGTCGAAACGGGGGTCGACGGCGGGCGACTCGGACTTCTTGCGGCTCTTGGACTGTGTGGCGTGGGTCATTCCTCAAATGTGGGGGCCAGGCGCGGCGAATGGGAGCGGCCCAGCGTCCAGGGCCACCGCCGGTCGCCTCGCGCTCCAGCCTTCCCGACCTATCTTTAGATCGTTCCCTCCCCGAGATCGCCATGCCCTTCGTGCACATCATCGTCGAGCGCCGTGAAGGCGTGATGCTCCTGACGCTGAACCGTCCGGACGTCCTGAACAGCTTCAATGCGAAGATGGCCGAGGATGTCCAGCGGGCCCTACGCGAGGCCGCCGACGATCCAGCGGTCCGGGCCGTCCTCATCACGGGCAACGGGCGCGCCTTCTGCTCGGGCCAGGACCTCTCCGAAGTCCTGCCGCGCGACGGGCACCCCGCGCCCGACCTCGGCGACATCGTGCGCCGGCAGTACAACCCGATCATCCACGCCATCCGCACGTTGGAGAAGCCGGTGATCTGCGCGGTGAACGGCGTGGCGGCTGGTGCCGGCGCCAACATCGCCTTCGCATGCGACATCGTCGTCGCGACGGAGGAAGCGGTGTTCATCCAGTCGTTCGCCAAGATCGGACTCATACCGGACAGCGGCGGCACTTTCATTCTGCCGCGCATCGTTGGGCTCCAGCGCGCCGCAGCGCTCACCATGCTGGGGGAGAAGCTGACCGCCGGCCGGGCGAAGGAGTGGGGGCTGGTCTACGACGTGGTCCCGCACACCGTGCTGGCCGGCACGAGCTTCGAGATCGCGAAGCGACTCGCCTGCCTCCCCACCCGCGGGTTCGGCTTGACGAAACGCGGCTTCAACGCGGCATTCGCGAACGACCTCGATACCCAGCTCGCGCTCGAAGAGGAGCTGCAGGGCGAGGCTGGCCGCACCCTCGACTACGCCGAGGGGGTGCGGGCATTCATGGAGAAGCGACCGCCGCGCTTCAAGGGCTGTTGATGGCGGACGATACGCACCTCGTCGTCGGCATCGTGGGTGCCGGCGCGATGGGGAGCGGGATCGCGCAGGTTGCCGCCGCCGCGGGGCATCGGGTGGTGCTGGGCGACGCGAGCGCCGCGGCCGTTGGCCGGGCCCGCGAGGCGATACGCAAGTCGCTCGCCCGGGACGTCGAGAAGGGGCGGCTCGATCAGGCGACGGCGGCCGCGACGCTCGCCCGCGTCGTCGACGCCGGTGAACTCGGTGCGGGCTTCGATCGCTATGCGGACTGCTCCATCGTCATCGAGGCCGTGCTCGAGGTGCTCGACGTGAAGCGCACCCTGTTCGCCGCCCTCGAGCGGGTCGTGCGCGACGACTGCATCCTGGCGACCAACACCTCGTCGCTCTCGGTGGCGGCCGTCGGCGGCGGATGCGAACGCCCAGGGCGCGTCATCGGCGTGCACTTCTTCAATCCCGCGCCGCTCATGCCGCTCGTCGAGATCGTGCCGGCCATCACCACCGAGCCCGCGACCGTGACCCGCGCCCGAGCGCTGGTGGACGGCTGGAAGAAGGTCACCGTCGTGGCGTCCGATACGCCGGGGTTCATCGTCAATCGCATCGCACGCCCCTACTACGGCGAGTCGCTGCGGCTGCTCGAGGAGGGAGTGGCCGACGCGCCGACGATCGACTGGGCGATGCGCGAGCTGGGCGGGTTCCGCATGGGACCGTTCGAGCTGATGGACTTCATCGGCAACGACGTGAACTATGCCGTGACGCAGAGCGTCTTCGAGGGATTCTTCCACGATCCCCGCTACAAGCCGGCGCTCACCCAGCGTCGGCTCGTGGAGGCGGGACTGTACGGCCGCAAGCGCCAGCGCGGCTACTACGACTACCGCGACGGTGCCGCGAAGCCCGAGCCCACGAAGGACGAACAGCTGGGTCGTGCGGTCGTGGATCGCGTCGTCGCCATGCTGGTGAACGAGGCGATCGATGCCGTGCACCTGCGCGTCGCGTCGGCGCGCGACATCGAGATTGCGATGACGAAAGGGGTCAACTACCCCAAGGGGCTGCTCGCGTGGGGCGACGAGATCGGGCCGGCGACGGTGCTCGCGCGGCTCGAGGCGCTCCAGGCCGAGTACGGTGAAGACCGCTATCGCCCGAGTCCCCTCCTGCGCCGGCGCGTACGCGCCGGGGAGCCCCTGCTGACATGACGACCGAGACCCACGACCAGCGACAGGCCGACACGATCGTCGCCGGCATGCTTGCCCGCGACGCCTATACGCGCTGGCTCGGTGCCGAGCTGGTGGCGATCCGACCGCGGGCCTGCACGCTCCGCATGACCGTGCGCGCCGAGATGCTCAACGGCTTCGGCGTGGCGCACGGCGGCATCGTGTTCTCCCTCGCCGACAGCGCCCTGGCCTTCGCCTCGAACACCAATGGCCAGGTCACCGTGAGCGTGGACAACACGGTCTCCTATCCCGTCCCCGTGGAGCTGAACGACGAGCTCATCGCGGTGGCCGAGGAGGAGACGGCCGGCGCTCGGCTCGCTTTCTATCGAGTGACCGTGGCCCGGCAGGACGGCACCTGTGTGGCCCTCATGCACGCCACGGTGTACAAGACGCAGCAGAAGCATCACCTCGATCAATCAAATGACTGACGCGTATATCCTCGACGGCGTCCGTACGGCCGTCGGCAACATCGGTGGGCAGCTCAGCGAGGTGCGCGCCGACGACATGGCGGCGCACGTCATCGCGGCGCTCGTCGCGCGCCATCCCACGCTGGACACGGCGCGCATCACCGACGTCGTCCTCGGGTGCGCGAATCAGGCGGGCGAGGACAACCGCAACGTGGCGCGCATGGCAGTGCTCCTGGCCGGCCTCCCCGTGAGCGTGCCAGGTGAGACCGTCAACCGGCTCTGTGCCTCCGGCATGAGCGCGGTCGCCCATGCGGCCCGGGCCGTGAAGCTCGGCGAGGGCGACTTCTACGTCGCCGGCGGGGTGGAGAACATGACGCGCGCCCCCTATGTGATGAGCAAGGGGAGCAAGCCGTTCGCGAGGGACGTTCAGCTGTTCGACACGAGCCTCGGATGGCGCTTCATCAACCCGACGCTCGAGGAGCGGTACGGCGTCGACTCCATGGGGCAGACGGCCGAGAACGTGGCGGAGCAGTACGGTGTGAGCAGGACCGACCAGGATGCGTTCGCCGTGCGCTCGCAGCAGAAGGCGGCGAAGGCCCGCGCCTCGGGGCGCTTCGCGCCGGAGATCGCGCCTCTGGAGATCGCGCAGCGCAAGGGCGCGCCGAAGTGCGTTGACACCGACGAGTTCATTCGTCCGGAGACGACCGTGGAGACGCTGGCGAAGCTGAAATGCGTGTTCCGGATGGACGGCAGGGGCTCCGTGACCGCCGGGAACTCCTCGGGACTGAACGACGGGGCGGCGGCGCTGTTGATCTCGTCCAGGAAGGGGGCCGATGAAATTGGCGCGACGCCGATGACGCGCATCGTCGCCACCGCGGTGGCGGGGGTGGAGCCGCGCTGCATGGGCATCGGTCCCGTGCCGGCGACGAAGCGCGTGCTCGAGATGGCCGGCCTGACGCTCGATCAGATCGACGTGATCGAGCTCAACGAGGCGTTCGCCGCGCAGTCGCTCGCGTGCCTGCGTGAGCTCGGACTGGCCGACGACGATCCGCGCGTGAACCCCAACGGCGGCGCGATCGCGCTGGGACACCCACTCGGCATGAGCGGGGCACGCTTGCTGCTCACCGCATCGCACGAGCTCCAACGCACCGGCAGGCGCTACGCGCTCGCGACGATGTGCGTCGGGGTGGGGCAGGGGATGGCCACGGTGCTGGAACGGGTCTGATGACAATTCAGATGGCTAACATCTTTTCTTTCGACGATTTCATTCCGGTGGTCCACGAAAGCGCGTTCATCCATCCGAACGCGACCGTCACCGGCAACGTCGTCATCGGGCGCGACGTGTACGTCGGACCCGGCGCGGCCATCCGCGGTGATTGGGGCGGAATCGTGATCGAGGACGGCTGCAACGTGCAGGAGAGCTGCACCATCCACATGTTCCCCGGCGTGACCGTGGTGCTCGAGAAGGGCGCGCACCTCGGGCACGGCTCCATCGTCCACGGCGCACGGATCGGCGAGAATGCGCTGATCGGCATGAACGCGGTGATCATGGACAACGCCTTCGTCGGCGCGGGCTGTATCGTCGGCGCGCTTTGCTTCGTGCCGGCCGAGATGCAGATCCCGCCGCGCAAGGTGGTCGTCGGCAACCCGGCGAAGATCGTGAAGGATGTGACCGACGAGATGCTGGCGTGGAAGACCAGCGGCACCGCCCTCTATCAATCGTTGCCGGCGCAGCTGCATGCGACGCTTCGGGCGTGCGAGCCGCTGCGCGAGGTGCCGGCGGACCGCGCGACACAGCAGATGAGCTACAGGACCTGGAAGGAGACGAGATCGTGATGCGCCTGCGGAACTACGCCCTCGGCGAGTGGATCGAGGGGACTGGGAAGGGGACGACGCTCTACGACGCCGTCACCGGCGCCGAAGTCGCTGTCGCGTCGAGCGAAGGGCTCGACTTCAAGGCGATGCTCGAATACGGTCGGGCGATCGGGGGTCCCGCGGCGAGGTCGCTGACCTTCCATCAGCGCGCGCGCATCCTCAAGGCGCTCGCGCAGTATCTCACGGCCCGCAAGGAGGAGTTCTATCTGGTGTCGGGTTGGACGGGAGCGACACGAGGCGACTCCTGGATCGACATCGACGGCGGCTTCGGAACGCTGTTCGCCTACGCGAGCCGCGGCCGGCGCGAGTTTCCCGACGAGACCTACTTCGTCGACGGCGGTCCGGAAGCATTGAGCAAGGGGGGCACCTTCATCGGCCGCCACATCTGCGTGCCGATGGAAGGGGTAGCCGTGCAGATCAACGCTTTCA
>Ga0193699_10001269_pt1 | contig 10130 bp, 9 predicted proteins | sample L3c2metaG_FD_160095 | JGI IMG/M metagenome (GOLD analysis project Ga0193699, IMG submission 160095) | Soil microbial communities from a riparian zone of the East river system, Colorado, United States - L3c2 | ecosystem: Environmental > Terrestrial > Soil > Riparian zone | place: USA: East River... | reverse complement strand
TATTTCGTCCACCGAATGGCGTTCGGCGCGCCTTCCGCCAGACGCACGGCGACGTCCATGGCGCGGGTCTGCACCTCCCCGTCGGGCACCGCCAGCGAGACCAGACCGATGCGCTCGGCCTCCTCGCCGCTGACCGGCTCGCACAGCAGCAGGTGGTACTTGGCTTTGGCCATGCCGCACAGCAGCGGCCAGATGATCGCAGCGTGGTCCCCGGCGGCGACGCCAAGCTTGGTGTGACCATCGATCAGACGCGCGGATTTCGCCGCGACGGAAATATCGGCGAGGATGGCCAGCACCAAACCGGCGCCGACCGCGGCGCCGTTGATGGCGGACACGACCGGCTTGCTGCAGTTGATGAGGTTGTAGACCATGTCGCGCGCTTCCTTCCACACGCGCATGCGGGTGTCGAAGTCCGCGATCATCTTGTCCACCAGGTCGAGATCGCCGCCGGCCGAAAAGGCCTTGCCGGCTCCCGTCAACAAGACCGCGTTCACACTCGGATCGGTGTCGATGACGCGCCAAATCTCGGTAAGGTCGGCGTGCATCTCGCCATCGGCGGCATTGAGCTTTTCCGGCCTGTTCATCACCACCCGGAGCACGCGCGGATGCGGCCGGTCGATCAGCAGGCGCGAAAAGCGGGCATAGCGTTCGTCCATGTCGTCGTTCTCCAAATCATTGTCGATCAGTTGGCGGCCGAAATCCGCGCCACAACATCGCGCACGAGCGCATGGCGTTGGATCTTGCCGGTCGGGGTGAACGGGAATTGCGTGAACAGCTCCAGCCGCTCGGGCAACTTGTAGGTGGCCACGCTGTCGCCAATGAAGGCGATGAGGCTTTCGAACGTCGGCGCCTCGCCGGCGCGCGGCACCAGGCAGAGGCAATTGCGCTCGCCCAGCCGAGGATCCGGAATGCCGACGATGGCCGCGTATAGCACTTGCGGATGGGTATACAGGATCTCCTCGATCTCGCGCGGAAAGAACTTCTTGCCGCCGCGGTTGATCATCTCCTTGAGGCGGCCGACGATGCGCAGGCGTCCGTCCGAATCGATCACGCCGAGATCGCCGCTGCGGAACCAGCCGTCGGGGAGGAAAGCCTCCGCGTTGGCGCCGGGATTGTTGTGGTAGCCGAGATGCACGGAGGGGCCGTCACAGCAGATCTCGCCCTCCTGGCCTGCGGCGACGTCACGTCCTTCGGCGTCGATCAACCGCAGCCCCATGTGGCTGGCTGGGACGCCCACCGATCCTGCGACGCGTTCGGGATCGTCGGTGGGGCGGGTATAGGCCTGATATCCGGTTTCCAACATTCCCAGCAGCTCGAGCAGGACGCCGGGAGCGGCGCGGCGCCAGGCGCGGATGGTCTCGACCGGAGCCGAGGCGCCCCCGCTCACCACGAATCTCAGGCTGGTGAGATCGCGGCGCTCAAGATCGCCCTGCTGCAGGATGGCGGTGAGGGAGGCCGGCGCGGTCGGGATATAGGTGACCCGCTCGCGCGCGATGAGGTCGAGCGCCGCGGCCGGCGTGAACCGGTCGAGCAGTACCGCCTTGGCGCCGGCCAGGAGCGACTGGATCAGCGTGAGATAACCCCAATTGAGACCGAGCGGCAGCCAGGCCATCATCACGTCGTCGGCGCAAAGCCCGAGGTCGCCGTTGAGAATGCGAGCCGCCGCTAGTGTGGTGTTGTGGCTGTGCATCACCCCCTTCGGGTTCCCCGTGGTCCCCGACGTGAAGGCCATCCGCATCACGGCATCGGCATCCATGGCAACCGGCACAAAGCCCGCCGGTTCGCCGCGAGCCGCGGCGATGTCGTCGAGACTGACCATGCCCGCGCGCGCGGCACCGCGGACAATGCCGATGATCGCAAGCGCGGGCAGCCGCGGCTTGAGCTCCGCCGCCATGGCGGCGTGATCGAAATCGCGGAACGTGCCGCAGCAGACCAGCATTTTGCTGTCGGCGAAGCGCATGATGTATTCCAGCTCGCGGCTGCGGAAATCCACGCTGACCGTGACTGCCACCGCGCCCAGGCGCTCCAGGGCGAAGAACACCAATGCAAACTCGACCCAGTTCGGCAGCTGGATCGTCACCACATCCCCGGCCCCAATGCCGAGCGCGCGCAACCGCGCCGCCATGCGATCGATGCCGTGCGCGAGTTCGCGATAGCTGAGCCGGCGCGTTCCATCGGTCAGCGCCTCGCGATCGGGCGTCGCCCGAACCCTCCGCGCCAGCGCGGTCGCGAAGGTCTGGTCACTCCACAGGCCCACGCCGCGCCAGCGCGCCGCCATCGCCGGCGTCAGACGAGTTGCGAACGCCACGAGCTCCTCCCGACTAGGGCGGCAGACGCCATCACCCGCTCTTCCTCATGGCCACGCATGTTCACGCCGCGATGATCTGCCCACCATCGACTTGCAGCACCTTGCCGGTGATGTAGGCGGCGTCAGGCCCGGCCAGAAAGCAGACGACGCGCGCGACCTCCTCGGGCGTGCCGATCCGGCGCAGCGGGATGCCACGCACCACGCGGTCGGTCGATTCCGCCCCCCATTCGGCGAAAGCGGTACGCGCCATCTCGGTGTCGGTGAGGCCGACGGCCACTGCATTCGCGCGAATGCCGCGCCGCCCCTCCTCGCGCGCGACAACGCGCACGATCGCCTCCAGCCCGGCCTTGGCAGCGGCGCCCTGCACGTTACGCGCCTGGCACATTTGCGCGGCGATCGACGAGATGGCAACGATCGCGCCGCCGCCGGCCTTGCGCAGATGCGGCAGCGCCGCACGAATGACGTAGAACGCTCCCGACAGGTCGACCGCCACGTAGCGATCCCAATCATCGGTCGAAAGCTCGGCGGTCTCGCGCCAGCTGCCCATGGCGCCGGCCGCCTGCACCAGAATATCGAGCCGCCCGAATTGCGCCGCGGCCCGCTCGATGGCCGTGCCGACACCGTTAGCATCAGCGAGATCGGTCTTGAGCGCCAGCGCGACCCCACCAAGCGCGCGAATGTCTCCCGCTGTGGTCCCGGCTTCGACATCCCGGCTGTGATAGATGAAAGCCACGTCAGCGCCCCTGCGCGCAAGTTCCAGACACACTGCGCGTCCGATCCCGCGGCTGCCGCCGGTCACCAGAGCCTTCTTGTCCGCGAACTCGCGCCTGGTCTCACCGTCGATCATCGCCCTGTCACGCCCTCCCGGCAAAACGCCAATGTCATCGTCGCAGGTATCACAGCGTCAGGTACCTCGCCTTGACCTCCTCGCGCTCGGCCCGGAACCGCTCGAGCGGCGCATGATAGACCATCTGTCCCTTGACCATGACGTAGACCACGTCGGCCACGGCTTCGGCGAGATTGAGGTTCTGCTCCACCAGCAGGAGGCTCACGCCTTCGTCCCGTAATCGCATGATCAGGCGGGTGAGTTCCTCCACCACGAGGGGAGCGAGGCCCTGCGAGGGTTCGTCGAGCAGGATGACGCGGGGGTCGGTGACCAGCGCGCGCGCAACCGCGAGCATCTGCTGCTCGCCGCCGGAGAGCTGCGAGCCCTTGCTGCGCCTGCGCTCGGCAAGCGCGGGAAATAACCCGAACAGGCGCTCCATGGTCCAAAGGCGTGCCGGGACGCGCTGGGCAACCTGGATGTTCTCGACCACGGTCAAATCCGGAAAGATCATCCGCCCTTCCGGAACATAGCCCAGGCCGAGGCGCACGATGCGGTGCGCAGGCCAGCCGGCGACATCCCGGCCGGCAAGCACGATGTGGCCGCGCCGCGGCGGCGTGAGCCCCACGATCGAGCGCAAGGTCGTGGTCTTGCCGACACCGTTGCGGCCGAGCACCGCCGCAATGCGGCCCGCCGGCACTTCGAGGTTCACGCCCTGCAGGACGTGACCTTGACCGTAATAGGTATGCAGGTCCTCGACGCGCAGCATCACTGCGCTCCTCCCAGATAGGCGCTGCGGACCTGCGCGCTGGCGCGCACGGCAGCTGGCGACCCGTCGGCGATCACGCGGCCTCGATGCAGAACCGTGATGTTGTCGGCGAGCTTGAACACCACTTCCATGTCGTGCTCGACCAGCAGCACGCTCAGATCTCCCTCCATCAGCATGTCCTTGAGGATCTGCACGGCCCGGCCGGTCTCCTCGATCGACAAGCCCTGCGTGGGCTCATCCAGCATCAGCAGACGCGGCTTCTGCGCGATTGCCATCGCGATTTCGAGCAGGCGTTGGTCGCCATGCGAGAGCATGGCGGCGGTCGCATCGGCCATACGGGTGAGCCGCATGCGTGCAATCGCCTCGTCGGCAGCCGAGGTCGACCGGTTCAACACGCGGCCACCGCCGAGGAACTGCCAGCGCCGGCCATCCCGCGCCTGGGCCGCAATGCGCACGTTCTCGCGTACGGTCAGGGCGGGAAAGATGTGGCAGAGCTGGAAGGTGCGCGCGATTCCCTTTTGCGCCACCTCATGCACCGGCATTCCGGTGATGTCTTCGCCGGCGAAGATCACCTGCCCGGCGCTCGGCTTGAGCACGCTGGTAATCAGGTTGAAGACGGTGGACTTGCCGGCGCCGTTGGGCCCGATCACGGCGCGAATCTCGCCGGGCTCCACCGCCAGGTCGATGTCATCGACGGCCACCAAGGCGCCGAAGCGGCGGACCAGGCCCCTGCATTCAAGTAGCGGCACCGGGTGCCTCCTTGCCGCTGTCGGAGCCTGAGACCGCGCGCCTGGACCTGAAACGGCTCGTCAAGATGCCCCAGATGCCCTGCGGCGCGAACATGACGAAGGCCATGAAAATGGTGCCGAAAATCAGCGGCCACAGGTCGGTGACCTGCGACAGCTGATGCTCGAGGAAGACGAAGGACACGCCGCCGAGGATCGGACCGATCAGCGTGCCGGCGCCACCCACGATCACCATGATGAGGACCCGGCCCGACGTCAGCCAGAAGAACAGTTCGGGCGACGCGAAGCCGGCGAACGCGGCGTAAAGCGCGCCGGCCAGCCCGCCGAAACCGTAGGCGAGCACGACGGTCGTGATCTTGTATGCGCGCGTGTTGTAGCCGAGCGCGATGGTCTTGGCCTCGTTCTCGCGAATGCCTGCGAGCACCGCGCCGAACGGCGAGCGCACAATGGCGCGGCATAGAAGATACGAGCCGAACAGGCAGGCGAGCACGAGGTAGTAATAGCCCAGCTTGCTCTGGAACCAGTCGATGCCGAAGGGACCGGGATGGCGGGGGATGCCGACGAGGCCGTCGGAGCCGCCGGTGACGTCGCGGAAGCGGAACAGCATGGCATAGCCGAGTTGCGCGAAGGCGAGCGTGAGCATGGCAAAGGACACGCCGGTCGAGCGGGTGCATATCCACGCAATCGGAATTGCGATCACGATCGTGACGGCCACCGCCAGCAGGATGGCCGCCGGCAGCGGCAGCGGCACGTATGTCAGAATGAGCGCGTAGGAATAAGCGCCGAGACCATAGGCGGCGGCGTGCCCGAACGAGTAGAGCCGGCAATAGCCCACGAGCAGATCGAGGCTCATCGCGAACAGGCCGAGGATCAGCGCCTCGACTAAAATTGTCAGCGAGTGCTGCGGCACCGCGAACGGCAGCACCGCGCAAGCGGCCGCGGTGACGAGGAAACCAAGCCTCCAATTCACTCAGTCCTCCTTGCCGAGCAGGCCGCCCGGCCGAATGATCAGGACGAGCAGCATGAGGAGGTACATCAATGCCAGCGCAAGATCCTGGAAGTAGTAGGCGCCCATCACCTGCACGAACGCCACCAGCACGCTGCCGATAATGGAGCCGAGGAACGAGCCCATCCCGCCGATGATGACGATGACAAAGGCATCGATGACGACGCTTGTGCCCATGCCGAGGAATGCGGTGACCAGCGGCGCGGCGAGCACGCCGCCGAGCGCGGCCAATGCGCAGCCGAAGCCGAACACCGCGGTGCGCACCATGTCGACGTCGGTGCCGAGCGCATGGACCATTTCGGAATTCTGCGACACCGCGCGGATCAGCAAGCCGGGGCGCGCGCGCTCGAGGAATTGCCAGATGGCGATAGCGGCGGCGACGCCGAGCCCGATGAGGAACAATCGATAGAGCGGAAACGGCTGGTCGAGGATGATCACGACGCCGCGCAGGAAATCCGGAATGCCGGCGCCGAGCGGCTGCACGCCCCAGATCAGCCGGATCAGTTCGCTCAGCACCACGGCGAGGCCGAAGGTGAGCAGCAGATAAGCCCCGCCATCCCGGCGCCCGTAGAGGTGGCGCAGCAGCGTCCGCTCGAACGCCATGCCGACCAGCCCGACGACGACCGGGGCGACAACGAGCGACACGAGAAAGCTTCCGGTGACGACGTTCGCGGTGTAGCCGACATAGGCGCCGAGCATGAAAATGACGCCATGGGCGAAATTGACGATGCGCATGATGCCGAAGATCAGCGTCAGTCCGCATGCGATGAAAAACAGGATCGACGCCTGCGAGAGCGCGTTGAGGCACTGGGCCAGAATGAAGCCGAACCAATTCATCGGATGTCTTGAAGGATCACGCCGGCCGCGGGCGGCCCGACCGGGCCGCCCGCGAGCCTGCGGTCACCGGCTGCGAAAGCTGGCGCTTCGGCAGTCTGGTGTCGTCATCTCGCGCGGATAGGTCTTGATGATCTCGCCGACCGGTTCGGCGAATTTGTCATTCTTGACGACCTTCACCACGAAGCCCTGGTTCTCGCCCTGGTGGTCGCACTTGCGCATGAGCACGGGGCCTTTGACGCTGGTGACGTCCAGGCCTTCCATCGCCTCGACGATTTTCATCGGTTCGGCCGAGCCCGCCTTCTCGATGGCGGCGAACAGGATGATCAGCGCCTGATACATCTCGCCGTCCGTCCAGTCCGGGATCTCGTTCTTGTATTCGGCCTGGAAGGCGGAGAGGAAAGCGCGATTCTCCGGAATGTCGTAGGTGACGGGATAGCGCGAGGAGCCGACCAGGCCGAGCGAATCCTTGCCGAGCACCTTGATGTCGGCCTGCGCCACGATCTCGGTGAAGAACTGCACCCGCTGAGCGAGGCCATACTGGGCGGCTTGCGAGTAGAACGCCCGCGCCTCGTCGCCCTGCAATGCCACGTAGCAGCCCTGCGCACCTGACTGCAGGATCTTGGTGATGTAGGTGGAATAGTCCTTGTTGGCGACCGGGGCGTAGATCTTGTCGACCAGGTCCTTGCCGACGGCCTGGATCTGCTCCTCGAATGCGGCATTGCTGGACCGGCCCCAGGCGGCATCGGACGCAATGGCGATGAACTTCTTCTCGGGCGCATCCTTGAGATAGAGCGCCAGCGTGCGCGCACCCATCGGCGCCGACGTGTTGGCGCGGAAGAAGCGCGGCACGAACAGCTCGGCCGTGAGCCGGCCGTCGCCGTTGCCATGCGAGAGGAAGACGGCATTCCACTCTTCGAGTTTCGGCAGCATGGCGGCGGCTTCGGACGAGACGATCACGCCGGTCAGGATCCGGCAGTTGTCGCGCTCGACCAGTTCCTGCGACTTGCGCACGCACATCGCGGGATCACCTTGCGTGTCCTGGAACAGGAACTCGATCGGACGCCCGATCACGCCGCCCTTGGCATCGGTCATCTTCTTGACCAGCCGGCAGGTCCGTTGCACCTGGCTCCCGAGAATGGCGTAGCCGCCGGTGATCACCGTCGGGATGCCGATCTTGATCGGGTCCGCCGCCAACGCGCGGCGCAGGAACGGTGGCGCGGCCACCAGGGCGGTGCCGGCAAGGGTCGCTTCGAGCACCCGGCGCCGCGTGATTGCCTTCACCCGGTACTTGTCTTTCCTGGTCATTGAATTCCTCCCACATTGTGTACTTTATGGCAGCCGCCTGTCTCAGCAGGCTGAACGGATCAGTCGACGATCACAGCTCCACGGTCTCGAACTCCGCCGGCAAGATGATCTCGAGCAACTCGCAGTCGTCGGAATAATCCAGCACCGTGTGCTTGATGCGCGGCGGCTGCAGCCAGGCAGCGCCCGCGCGCATCGTCACCTCGCCTTGCCCCTCGAATTCCGATCTGATCCACCCCTTCAAGACATAGATCATCTGCACATGGACGTCGTGATAATGCCGCTTCGAGACCACCGCGGGGTCGCAGGGCGGGATGAGGCGGATGACATGCGCCTGCAGCAAGCCGTTGGTGGCTTTGCTCATGCCGAGATCGCGGTATTGCGCGTAGCTTCGCAAGCCGTCGGTCCGGAAGTCTTCAGCCCGGAAGTGATTGACGTTGAACGTCTGCTTCGGCTCTGCCGTCACCTTCGATTTCACGCGTGAAGCGACAGCGCCCTTCTTGGGACTCGTTTTCCTCGCGCGCGGCTGCAGCTTCGCCATTGTCTTCGCCATTGTTTTCGCCATGGCTGGGTTCCTCCGTGTTGCTCGGGTTAGGCGGCGCCTTGCGGTCGCAGTTCGATGAAATCCGGGCAGCAGTTCGGGGCGCTCTCCGCCGCATACACGACCGCCTCCGCTACCTCTGCCGGCGTGAGCGCTTCGAACTTCCTGACTTTCAGTGCTTCCAGTACGCGAGGATGGTCGCTCGTGGCGCGGATATCGGTATCGACCATCCCGGGCGCGATCTCGGTCACCTTGATGCCGTGGCCCTGCAACTCGACGCGCAGGCCGCGGGTGATTGCCGAAAGCGCATGCTTGGTCGCGCAGTAGATGACCCCCAACGGGTAGACCTCGCGAGCGGCAATCGACGTCATGACGATGATGTGGCCGCGGCGCCGCTCCATCATCGACCTTGCCACCGCGTGCGTGACCCGGAATGCGGCGAGCACGTTGGTGCGGAACATCGCCTCGACGTCACCGTCGCTCATGTCCATCAGCGGCGCGTATTTCAAAATGCCGGCATTGTTGACCAGAATGTCGACGCCATGCGCGCGCTTGGCGAGGTCCCCGACAAAGTGCGCGTCGTTCAGATCGCCAGCGATCGCTTCGGTGACCGCTCCGCCGCATTCTCTAACCAGTGCGTCCAGTTCCTGCTTGCGACGCCCGGTGGCGATGACCTTCGCCCCCGCTTCGGCGAGCGCAATTGCCGCGGCCCTGCCGATGCCGGCGCTCGCCCCTGTCACGAGTACAGTCTTGCCGGACAACGCCCCGCCCATTTCCTCCAGCCTCTTATTATTATGGACTATAACTATACACGACGCGACGATCGGGCAAAGCGCGGTAGGCGAGTGGCCGGCAACCTGCCGTCGCGGCTGGTTCCGGTCCGGGAATGAAACGCCGGCGCTCCACGTCGCACGTCGCCAAGCCCCGATGTCGACCGCATCGTTAGCGAGTCTGCACGATACCGATCGAAGGCATCAGGTCCCTGGGGATGAGATGAGCAGCGTCCGGCATCCCGACTTGGTAACGTGAGGGTGCGCCTCAAGAGAGCGCAGCCCGCCGTCGGCAGGACTTCGTCGCCGGGCATGGATCGGTGCAGGGGCGGCGGCGTGCAGGAGTCTCAGCCGCCGATACCGTCCCGGATTCCGCGCGCGAGCGCTCGGCTGCCTCAATTGACGGCCTTCAGCCGATGCGAATACTCTCGAATCCAAGCGACACTTTCCCACGGACGCGGATCATGCCATTAATTTCACACAAGAATTTCCGGATAGCGATAGCGACACCGGTGGCGGTCCTGGTTGCACTCTGCGCCGCCGGCGCGCGTGAGTTCCGCGTCGCCGATACCCAGGCGGAAGACTATCCCACCGTGCTGGCTCTGCAGTTCATGGCCCGTGTGGTCGAGGAGCGGACCGCGGGCCGTCACCGCATCCGCGTGTTCCATTCGCGTCAGCTGGGTGAGGAGAAGGACACTATCGAGCAGACCCGGGTTGGCGCCATTGATCTCAATCGCACCAATGTGGCACCGATCGGGTCCCTGATCCCGGCGGCCAACGTGCTCGCGCTGCCGTTTCTGTTTCGCTCGTTCAATCATCTCCACAAGGTGCTCGATCACGCGATCGGGGACGAGATCCTGGCCGGGTCCCAGCGTCATGGTTTCGTCGGCCTGACCTTCTACGACTCCGGATCGCGCTCGATCTACAACAGCGTGAGGCCGGTTCGCAGCCTTGCGGAAATGAAAGGGCTGCGGATCCGAGTTCAGCAATCCGAGCTGATGTTCGACATGATCAAGGCCCTCGGCGCC
>Ga0193699_10001268_pt1 | contig 10133 bp, 9 predicted proteins | sample L3c2metaG_FD_160095 | JGI IMG/M metagenome (GOLD analysis project Ga0193699, IMG submission 160095) | Soil microbial communities from a riparian zone of the East river system, Colorado, United States - L3c2 | ecosystem: Environmental > Terrestrial > Soil > Riparian zone | place: USA: East River... | reverse complement strand
AATCCTCGACGCTTGCCAGTTCGCATGGCGTAGCCTTCTCAACGAGCTCGGTCGCATCAAGTCCATCGCCAGCCGTGATTGGGCTGTTATCGGTTAATCATTCCGAAGTCTGGTATAAGATGCTCTTGAATATTTGCTTGGCAGAATCTTCTGGCCAACCGCGCTGATGTACATCCTTGACACTCGTGCCAATAGCCTCATTCTGATCACGGCCTTGCGCTTTGGCCTGATACGCTGATCGATATATTGGCTCCCAAACGTGACAATCACTGAGGGGGGCCCGTGTCGGCCAAACCGAATTTGGTCACTAGGGCAGGCGCTGATCGACCGGCGGCTCTACCTGGGCGCGGGACGCCGAGCGCCGGGCCAAGGCACATGTGGGAGCTTTATCGGGGTTCAAACCAAAGCCAAAGCAGGCTGCGTTTGCGGCTCGCGCGTTTCGCTGCTTGCCCAAGAGCCAGGCTTTACCCCAGCAGCAAATCCGCGACCCACGCCTTGAGAAAGGCGGCATCTGCCGGATTGGCGCTCGGATTGCCCGCGCGATGACCCCACACACTCGGGATCGAGCGCAGGGTCCCGGTTGCAAGATGGGGAAGCTCGGCCGCATTATCCGCAACGCGGAAATAGAGATCCGTCTCGCTCGGCATCAGGAGCATTTGCGCCTTTATGGACTGGAGCGCTTGCGTGAGATCGCCGTTGTAAAGAGTGTTGCCGCTAATATCACGGTGAAACCAAGCGAGTGCCTGCGCATAGAGGTTCGCCGCGCGGCGTTGCGAAAACCGCTCGGCCCAATTGGTGCGGACGAAGGTTTCGAGATCGGGTGCGCCAAGCGCGCTTTTGTAGAGGCCGGCACGGTAGAAATCCTGGCTCAGACCCCAGCCGGCGTAAATGTGGCCAAAAGCCCTAAGCGCCAGCACCGGCTCGCTCGAAAAGCGACCATTGCCGGTATGCTCGGGCGCGGCTTCGAGCGTGCGCAACAGGCCGGACAGAAAAACCTTGTTGTGATCGGCCGTGCGGGCGCTGCCGCAGACGACGAAGGCGCGTTGCACCATTTCGGGGTAGAGCGCCGCCCAATGATAGGCCTGCATGCCGCCCATCGAAAATCCATAAACGGCGGCGAGTTTGTCCACGCCGCACATTTCCGTGGCGAGACGGTGTTGCGCCCGCACATTGTCGGCGACGGTGACGAGCGCGGGATAATCCGGCGTCTCCGCCGCGCCGGACGATTCCCCGTTCGAGAACATGCCCACGGCGATGATGCACCAGCGCGTGGGATCGAGAATGCCCTCCGGCCCGATCAACCAGGACATATCCGCGAGACGCGCGGAATAGCTGCTGGGGTAGAGAATGAGATTGTCGCGCTTGTCGTTGAGCGTGCCAAAGCGTTGCCAGGCGAGCCGGGCCTCGCGGATCACACCGCCTTTTTCCACGGCAAAATCGCCGAGTGCAAAGCTGCCCGTCTCATTCTCCAAATTCATCGCTCTTCTCCAGGGGATCCGTCTACGACTTCTCGGCGGCCTGCGCTTCGAAAGCAACAGCAACACGCAGAAGGTCGAGGTCCGACCCGCGAGCGCCGATGATCGAAAGCCCCACCGGCGCGCCATCGGCCGTGGCGCCCGGAAGATTGACCTGCGGCACGCCGGTGAGGCCGCCCTGGCTGGTCAGGCAGCTGATGCGTTCGCGCATGGGGTCCAGTTGGTGAAGCGGCAGACCTTTCTGCGGCGCCGGAAACGGCGTCGTCGGCAGGCAGAGGATCGTGCCTGATGGCAGCAGCATGCGGAGCCGGGCGCGGGCTTCCATCCGCATCAGGCTCGCGGCGTTGCGCTCCGCGTCGGTCATGACAGAGCCCTGCAACAAGCCCCGCGCCACGCTGAAAGCGAGCCGCGGATTCTGGCCGTCGAGCCAGGGCTGGAACGTGCGCCAGGCCTCGCTTGCTTGCAGCACGCGTTGCGCGCGCTGCCAGACCGAAAGGCCTTGCGGCGCCAAGGTGACATGGCGCCGTTGGCCGATCAGCGCCGCGAGACGGCCGACGGAAGGCGCGAGCGCCTGCTGCACATTTTCATCCGCGAAGCCAAAGGCATCCTCGGCCACCAACAGCGTCGTGGGTAGCGTGGCGGGCAGGGCGCTTCCGAACAAAACCTCGCCAACCCGCGCGAACGTCGCGGCATCGCTCGCGAACCAACCACAGGTATCGCTGCCCGGCGCCTGCACGGCAATGCCGCTGAAATCGATCCGCCCATGCGTCGGCCGGATGCCGTAAAGGCCGCAAAAGCTCGACGGCACGCGCACCGAACCGCCCGTATCGGTGCCAAGCGCGAAATCGCAGGCCTTGGCGGCGACGGCCGAGGCCGATCCGCTCGACGAGCCACCCGGCACGCGGCCGGGCGCCGCCGAGTTCAACGGCGTGCCGTCATGCGCGTTTTCACCGAGAATGCCGAGCGACACTTCGTCGGTGATCGTCTTGCCCACGACTGAAGCGCCGGCATCGAGCAGGGTCTGCACGACCCATGCGTGACGGGCCGGCGTTGCGGCGAAGCGGGGCCAGTCGGGATTGCCGCCGCCGGTCGGCACGTCGGCGACATCGATCAGATCCTTGACCGCGAAACTGAGGCCGGCGAGCGGCCCCGCCGCCGCACCCGGCACCTGCGTGCGCGAACCCGGCACAAAAGCTGCGGTCGAGGTCATGACGCTTTCCGGTCTTGCCAGGTGCCCCCGGGCACGGCGGCGAACAAGGCCTTGGTATAGGAATGCTGCGGATTGAAAAAGATCTCGGCGGTCGGCGCCATCTCGACCACCTCGCCTTGTTTCATCACGGCGATGCGGTCGCAGACTTGCAGCGCGACGCGCAAATCATGCGTCACGAACAGCATGCTGAGATGCAGCCGCGCCTTGATATCGGCGAGCAGAGCCAGCACCTGCGCTTGCACCGACACGTCGAGCGCCGAGACCGGCTCGTCGGCGACCAGCACTTCCGGATGCAGCGCGAGCGCGCGGGCAATGCCGATCCGCTGGCGCTGGCCGCCGCTGAACTCGTGCGGAAAACGTTGTGCGGCGGAGGCGTCGAGCCCGACGAGGCCAAGCAGCGCTTGCGCTTCTTCGCGAGCTTTGGCGGGCAGGGTGCCGTGGATGATGGGGCCCTCCGCGATAATGTCGATGATGCGCTGGCGCGGATCGAGCGAAGCGTAGGGATCCTGAAACACCATTTGCACACGCTTGCGGACCGGGCGGAGCTGGCGCCGCGAGAGCTTGGCGATATCCGCGCCGCCAAGCAGAATTTCGCCGCCGTCGATCGGTAGCAGCCGCGTGATCGCGCGCGCCATCGTGCTCTTGCCGGAGCCGCTTTCCCCGACGAGGCCGAGCGTCTCGCCGCGGCGCAGTTCCATCGTCACGCCGGCCAGCGCCCGCGTGACACGTCCGCCAAACAGGCCTCGCGTGCCATAGGTCTTGGTGATATCGCGCGCCTCGACGATGAACGGTTGCGTATTCGCCGGCCGCGCCGCCGGCGGCCCGAGCTTTGGCACCGCGGCGATCAAGGCCTTGGTATAGGGATGGCTCGGCGCGCCGAGCACGGCGCCGGCGGTGCCGCGTTCGACCAAATTGCCACGCTGCAGCACCGCGACCTCATCGGCAATGTCGGCGACGACGCCGAAATCATGCGTGATGAAGAGAACAGATGTGCCGTGCTCGCGCTGGAGCTCGCGGATCAAATAAAGGATCTGCGCTTGGGTCGTGACGTCGAGCGCCGTCGTCGGCTCGTCGGCGATCAACAGGCGCGGATTGAGCAGCAAAGCCATGGCGATCATCGCGCGCTGGCGCTGACCGCCGCTCAATTGGTGGGGAAACGAACGGATGATGCGGCCGGGTTCCGGCAGATGAACGCTGTCGATCAGCTCGAGCACGCGGGCGCGGCGTGCAGCTTTTCCAAGCGGCGTATGGATGCGCAGCACTTCATCGAGCTGGCGGCCGATCGTGTGCAGCGGGTTCAGCGCCGTCATCGGCTCCTGGAAGATCATGCCGATTTTTGCGCCACGAATGGCGCGCATCTTGTCTTGCGGCGCGACGGCGAGATCCTGGCCTTCGAACAGGATACGGCCGCTCCCGACGCGGACATGCGGGCGGGGCAGCAGGCCAAGGATCGAACGCGCGACGAGCGATTTGCCCGATCCGCTCTCGCCGATCAGGCATGTCACCTTGCCGGCGCGCAACACCAAATCGACATCGCTGACCGCATTGGCCCGGTCGGCGCCGGGCGGCAAAGCAATCGTGAGCTTTTCAAGTTCGAGGACGGTCTGGCTCATCGCTCACGCAGCCTCGGATTGAGGGCTTCGTTGAGCCCGTCGCCAATGAGATTGATGCCGAGCACCGTGAGCAGGATGGCGATGCCCGGAAAGGTGCAGATCCACCAGGCCGAGCGCAGCACCGCGCGCCCCGCGCTGATGATTAACCCCCAGCTCATGACATTGGGATCGCCGAGGCCCAGAAACGCCAATCCGGCTTCGAGCAGTATAGCGGTGCCGATCAGCAGCGAACCGACCGCGATGATGGAGGAGGCGCAGTTCGGCAGCATGTGATTGAAGATGATGCGCGCATCGCTCGCGCCGAGGCCCGCGCAGGCCTGCACGAATTCGCGGCCGCCGAGCGACACGAATTCCCCGCGCACGAGTCGCGCGATGCTTGGCCAGGAGACGGCGGCGATTGCGATGATCTCGCTAGAGACCGAGGGTGAGAGGATAGCGACGATCAACAGAGCGAAGATGAAGGCCGGGATGGTTTGGAAGAATTCCGTGATGCGCATCAGCACGGTCTCGGTGCGCCCGCGATAATAACCGGCGACCCCTCCGGCCACCGCGCCGAAGACAATTGCGGCGAGGGTCGCACCGACACCGATGATGAGCGAGGTGCGCGCGCCGTAAGCGATTTCCGCCGCCACGTCGCGGCCGAGCGTGTCGGTGCCGAGCAGAAAGCGCCCGCCCGGCGGCTGCAAGGCGGGTCCAACGAGCTTGAATGGATCATCGGGGTAGATCACCGGCGTGAACACGACGAGCAGGAGCAGGCACAGCAGCACGGCTGCGCCGAACAGTGCCATCCGGTTGCGCGCGAACCGCGCGAAGCCCGCCCACATGTCAAATCTCCATGCGCGGGTCGAGCATGACGTAGATCACGTCGACGGCGAGGTTGATGATCACGATCAGGCAGGCTGACATGAAGAAGATTGCGAGAAGCAAATTGAGGTCGCGCGATTGCAGCGCGTTGAAGGCAAGCGTGCCGATGCCTGGCCAGCCGAAGACGGTTTCCACGACGATGGAGCCGCCGATCAGATTGCCGGCCTGAACGCCGGCGATCGTCACGATAGGCAACAGCGCATTGCGTAGGACGTGACCCGTCATGATGCGACGCTCGGTCTGGCCCTTGGCGCGCGCCGTCGTGACGTAGTCCATGCCGGTCTGCTCCAGGACGGACGCTCGCATGAGGCGCGCATAAAGCGCGAGGTAAAACAGCGCGAGCGAGACGGCGGGCATCACGAGATGGCGACCGACGTCCCAAACCTCGGCCCAGCCCTCGTGACCGGCGCCGACCGTATCGAACCCGCTTGTCGGCAGCCAGCCGAGGCCGATCGAAAAAATCACGATCATCATCAGCCCGAGCCAGAATCCGGGCGTCGCATAGGCGACGAGGCTGATCAGTGAAATGATGTTGTCGCGCCAGGAATTGCGCCCGGTCGCGGCAACCAGACCGAGGATGATGCCGAGCGCCACAGCGGTGCCGAACGCCGTCAACATCAGCAGGCTGGTTGGCCCGAGCCGTTCGAGAATCAGGCTGCTGACATCGGCATCGTTGCGGTAGGAATAGCCGAGGTTGAAATGCGCCATGTTCGAGACATAGGTCACGAACTGCATGCCGAGCGATTGGTCGAGGCCGAATTTATGGCGCAGCGCGTCCATATATTCGGGCGTCGCAGCGCCACTCTCGCCGGCGAGCACGGAAGCCGCGTCGCCCGGCGCGAGATGGATCAACAGGAAGTTGAGCACAATGATGCCGAAGATCACCGGCAGCGCGGTGACGAGCCGGTATCCCATATAGCGGGCGAATCGCACGGTCTACGTTTCCAGCCAGGCCCGTTCGAAAGCTTGCTGCGTGCCGAGCGGCCCGGTCGTGTGATCGTGAAGCTTTCGATTGAAGACCGAGACATATTGCACGTCGATGAGCCAGACCAGCGGGCAATCCTCGGCAAGGATCTGCTGCGCCTTTTTGTACAGCACCGCGCGCTTGTCGTGATCCGGCTCGCGCATGGCCTCGTTGAGAATGCCGTCGAATTCCGGATTGGCGTAAAAGCTGTCGTTGACGAAGGTCACGCCCTTGCGGATCTGCGACGTGAGATATTGCTTGTTGAGACCGTAGACCGGATCGACGCCCTGGCTCAGGAAGGGCTCGTTAATGTCGTAATCGTAATCGGTATAGACGCGCCGCAACCAGGTGGCGGTGTCTTCCGAACGCAGCGTCAGATCGATCCCGACGATCGCGAGCGCCTGTTTCAGATATTCGGCCTGGCGCAGCCATTGCTCGCCGAATGAATTGACTTCGAGATGCATGCCGAAGCGCATGCCATTCGCGCCGCGCGGCAGGTCCGCGCCGTCGAGCAGCTTGTTGGCAATGTCGAGACGGTCGGGCACGTCGTATTTGCGGACATCGTCGGTATAGAAACCGACGGTCTTGAACAGACTGCTGAGCGGGCCTGTAGCGGGCTTGCCGTAGCCATACATGACATCGCGCAGGATCACCTTGCGATCGATCGCATAAGCGATGGCCTGGCGCACTTCTTTCTTGTTGAGCGGCGGGTGTTTGGCATTGAGTTCGAGCACGCTCAAGGCGGGTGTCATCTCATAGCCTTTCATCGTCGTATCGAGGAGCGGGTTGGTCTTCATCCGCGCAAGATCGGCGTAATTGACGGCGCTGTAGCCGGCGAAATGCGCCTCGCCGGTCTCGAGCGCGGCGGAGCGGGTCGCGGCGTCTGGGATGAAACGCCCGATGATATGGTCGAGATAGGGCAGGCCCGGCTTCCAATATTTGTCGTTGCGGTCGAGCCGCACGAACTGTCCGCGGTCCCATTGCCCGAATTTGAACGGCCCCGTGCCGATCGGCTTGTTGGCCGACGGATTCTGCAGGATCTGCGTTCCCTCGAAAACCGATTTGCACATGATCGGCAGATCGCGCCCTGCGAGCGCCTTCATGAGATAGGGCGCGGGATTGGCGAGAAGCAGAACCGCAGTCTTTTCGTCAGGGGTGTCGACGCCCGTCAGCTCGGCGAGCAGGAGCGGCGCGAAGGGGTGGTATTTCTTCAAAATCTCCATGAAGGAGAATTGGACGTCGGCGCTCGTGAAAGGCTTGCCGTTGTGAAATACAACGCCTTCGCGCAGCTTGAAGGTGATGGACTTGCCGTCGGGCGCGGTCTCCCAAGATGTCGCGAGATTGGGCTGAGGATTCTGATCCCAGTCGTATGTCACAAGACCTTCGTAAATCTGCGTGGCGATGGGCGGGATGTTGCCGGCGGTCACGGCATAGTGAGCGAGCGTCGAGGGCTCGGGCTGCACGATCATCACCATCGTGCCACCTCGCACCGGCTGATCGGCCTTGGCCAAACTGTTGAAGATGGTGCTGGATGATGCGGCTAACCCGAGGGGTAAAGCCAGAGCGGTACGGCGTGATATTTTATTCAAGTTCAGATCGTCAACCAAAATGCGAGCTCCTCTATGTTGCTCGCAATCAAGCAATTGGCGTGCCACTTTTGCCGCTGTTGCAACCGGGCCACGGCAAAGTGAAGCATAGCGATGGCTATTTGGTTCAAGTGGCGAATAGACAGTGCGTCGAATATGTCGAGCCACATCGCAAGGCCATGATTGAGGTGGATTTCGGAAATTCGGTTGGGTCTATATAGAGACGCTAAATGGTTGGCTAAGTGAAGCCGGCATTTCTCCCATGAGCGCTACTGACCGGGAGCGTGTGATAAGCGGGATTGTAGCCGGATTAGAGGCCATGGGAGGGGTCAAACGGGTTGAGCGATCCAACTGGAATTCGAATCCAAAACCCAATGAGTCACTCAGGCGGTTTGCGGAACGTCTCCGGCGGACCAGAGTTGAGAACGCCGAAAACGTAGCTTCCAGCCGTAGTTTTTTGGGTATCCTTGGAAAAAAATCTCCAAAGCCAAGCGCTTGTTGGCGATTTTGGAGGATCGTGCATCCATCGATCCTCGCGCCAGCGCGAAAAAGCTATCGAGATGCTCCAGTTCTTTCGCGCGGTATCAGCTTTAACGGTCTCGATGGACCTGATCGACTGCTTCTGGCGCAAAGCCGACCTGCGGGCCGAGGGCCCGAGAAGGCGTTGCGCTCTCGAAAGCCATGTCGTGTGCCTTGGAATTGATCGGCGAAACCGTCCCGTTCCGACGTCTTGAGACGTCGATCCTGATCGATTCGAATCTACCCGTGGCCCTACTTCGCCAGATATTTGTCGAAGAACGCCGTCAACTCGCCGAAGTGCTCCTTCGTCTCGGGCGCATCGGGATCGCCCGCATATTGCGCATGTGACTGGCCTTCGAACACGTGGAGATCAGCGACAACGCCGGCCTGACGCAGCTTGCGGTGCATGCGCGCCGTGTTGGACAGGAACAGGTCACGCGTGCCCGATGTGAGAATGGTCGGCGGGAAACCGGACAGGTCGCCATAGATCGGAGAAAGCTGCGGATCCTTGAGGTCATGGCCGTTGGCATAGAGCTTCGCGGCATCGCCGAGCCAGCCGTCGTTGCTCACCAGGATATTGTCGACCTTCTCGTTAGTGAAGAAGGTGTCGCCGGTCTTGGTCATGTCCGACCATGGGGTGCCGGGCGGTCTTCCGGAACTCCGATCAGCTTGGACCGGTCGCGAAAAATGGAGTGACTGGCGCAATGAAGCGACCGCTCTTGGCGCGAAGCGGACATTCGACGAAAATTCCGAGATCCAAAGGGCTATTGGCAGACGGGCATGTTGCTAGAAGCTCTCTCGCGCGACGACGATCGCATCGCCCAGGTCGGCCGCATCGCCCGCGAGCAGGCGCACGCCGCCGGCGTCCCCTGCTACTACATCGACGAGAGCTCGGATCCCGAGGGTCGACCATCGCCATGATCCGGACGGCACGCGTCACGTGCTCGCCGACGGCGACGAGGACGTCATCGTCAATAGCCTCCCACCGTAGGTTCGAATTTGGCAACAGCGTGTTGCCAAATTGACGGCACTCGCGCACACTGCCTCCATGACCGAGCCGTACCGAACGTGGTACCGTTTTCTCGACGAGCACGTGCCGCCGCCTGATGCCGCGTTCGAGCGCGCCGCGATCATCGCGCTGGTCCGCTCCGGCTTCGACGACGGATTTATCCGGCATCTCCATCCGGACTGGAACGGCGATCGGCACGATCCTCGCGTTTGAAGTCATGCTGATTTTACGGGGCTTTTGCGAGAGCTGACTGGCCTCGCTGTACGGCCGCTTATGGCGCAAAGCGGACATTCGGCAAATTCGCGAGGTCAGCTAAGTGCCAATAACGGACTTGTCCCAACTGCCAACAAGAGGGCCGCAACGCTTCACACACGTGCGAGAGCTAAAAGCCATACCGGGAATGGGATTTCTCCTCTAACGTGCGCCGGGAGTATCCGGGCTTGGGCATTGACAGAACACCATGGCCTCATTGCTCGCCAAGCACGTCGGCGGCCCAAGCCCGGTCGAACTTGGCGTTAGCCTCCCGCTGGACATTGCGCACGCTCGCCACGTCCGCCGCATCGTATTCGCAGACCATACGCAGCCGGTCGGCGGACCAGTAGCTGCGGATCCAACGGACGTTGTAGAGGTCGAGACAGGGCCCCATTCGAGCCTCGACCGCACTCAATTCTTCCTGGGTGAACGGCATTTCGAAATTCCGCTCAACAATAACGCGGGGCATGGGTTTTCTCCTGTTGTTCGAATTCAACCTGCCGGCTTGGCGTGGGAACCGCCGTTGGAATCGCGCGGACGGGCTTGCGATGCGAGTAACGCCGCCCGCGCCCTGACGCTGAGGTCATCCCTGCCTGACGCCGCCTCGATCTCCTGTGCCGAAGCCGTTTCACCGGCTGGAG
>Ga0193699_10001266_pt1 | contig 10141 bp, 8 predicted proteins | sample L3c2metaG_FD_160095 | JGI IMG/M metagenome (GOLD analysis project Ga0193699, IMG submission 160095) | Soil microbial communities from a riparian zone of the East river system, Colorado, United States - L3c2 | ecosystem: Environmental > Terrestrial > Soil > Riparian zone | place: USA: East River... | reverse complement strand
CCATCGACCGCGAGCTGATGGCCAGCGCGGACCTGATCCCCAACGAGCAGGTCCACGTCTGGGACATCGACAACGGCGCCCGCTTCGTCACCTACGTGATCGAGGGCGAGCAGGGCTCGGGCACGATGCAGGTGAACGGCGCCGCGGCCCACCTGACCCGCCCGGGTGACAAGATCATCGTCGCCTCCTTCGGCGCCTACGACGAGAGCGACCTCGAGTCCTACTCGCCGATCGTCGTCCACGTCAACGCCGACAACGGGATCGTCCGCGTCGACAGCCACCCGGAGGTGCTGCTGGGCGGCGCTGCACCCAGCGGGCCGGAAGACGTACCCGGCAGCTTCTCCCCTAGCTTCGGCGGGAGCATCCCCTCGTGAGCGTCGAGCGCGAGCCGGTCACGCTGCCGCGCCTGACCGAGATGAAGGAGGCGGGCAAGCCGATCGTGATGGTCACCGCCTACGACTATCCCTCCGCCAGGGTCGCCGAGGAGGCGGGCGCCGACATCGTCCTGGTCGGCGACACGGCGGCGATGGTCGTCCTCGGCTATCCCGGCACCGAGCCGGTCTCGATGGAGGAGATGGTGATGCTGGGCCGGGCGGTGCGCCGCGGCCTGGAGACGCCGCTGATGGTCGGCGACATGCCGATGGGCAGCTATGAGGCGAGCAACGAGCTAGCCGTGCAAAGCGCCCAGCGCCTGGTCAAGGAGACCGGCTGCCAGGTGGTGAAGCTGGAGGCGGGCGGTACCTCGGTCGAGCGGGCGCGGGCGATCGTCCGCTCCGGGATCCCGGTCATGGGCCACGTCGGCCTGACCCCGCAGAGCGCCACCGCGCTGGGCGGCTACAAGACGCAGGGCAAGACCGCCGAGGCGGCGATCCAGCTCTGCGAGGACGCGCTGGCGCTGCAGTCGGTCGGCTGCTTCGCGATCGTCTTCGAGGCGGTCCCGGCGGCCGTAACCGAGGCGATCGTCGAGAAGCTCGAGGTGCCGACGATCGGGATCGGCGCCGGACCGGCGACGGCGGGCCAGGTGCTCGTCTTCCACGACCTGCTCGGGATCACGACTGGCCGCACGCCGAAATTCGTCAAGCGCTACGCCGACGTGCACGGCGCGATGGTGGACGGGGTCCACAGGTTCGCCGAGGAGGTGCGCTCGCGCCAGTTTCCGGAAGCGGATCACGTCTACGGCGTCGAACCGGCCGAGCTGTCGGAGCTGCACCGATACCTAGACCAGGAGAGCCTCACCTCGGCGAAGGCCTGGGACTGGGAGCCGCTTCCCTAGTACTCGATCCGCTTCAGCGCCTTGGCGGGGGCGCCGGCGGCGATCGTCCGCGCCGGCAGGTCGCTGGTGACGACGGAATTGGCGCCGATCACGCAGCGCTCGCCGATCGTGACGCCGCTGGCGACGACGCAGTTGACGCCGAACCAGCAGTTGGAGCCGATCTTCACCGGCCCCTTGGAGGTGAAGCCCTGCTGGGTGACCGGCGCCTCGGGGTCGTCGAAGCGGTGGTCCGCGTCGCCGACGAAGCAGCCGTTGGCGAGCATCGTGTGGTCGCCGATCTCGATCCGCTCGAGGGCGGCGAGCATCGTGTTGCGGTTGAGGAAGCAGCCGGCGCCGATCTCGATCCGAGCGTCGGGCGCCAGGGTCAACCAGCAGCCGGGCTCGAGCAGCGTGCCCTCGCCGATCTGCAGCCGTCCCTCGTCGAGCGCCTCCAGAACCTCCCCCTCGACCGGGCGGCGGATGTAGAAGCCGCCGCGGGCGGCATGGCGGGCGATCCGCCAGCGCCGCAGCGGGCGGCGATTTCGCTCGTACCAGCGCCGCTTCGCCCACCATGTCCTCCACCCCGTCTGCTCGCCCGCCACGCCCTTAGCTTTCCAGAAGCCCCGGCATAGACTGGGTCGCGTGGCAACGCTGCGCGGCGGCATCGACCTCGGCGGGACCAAGATCCAGGCCGCGATCGTCGACAGGGCCGGCAAGGTTCTCGGCGAGGCGCGGCATCCGACGCCGACCAGCGGCGGCCCGCGGGACGTGGCCGACGAGATGGCGGCGGCGCTGCGCGAGGCCGCCCTCGCGGCGGGCGTCGAGCCGAGCGACCTCGAGGGAGTCGGCGTCGGCTCCCCCGGCGACGCGAACGAGGAGACGGGTGTCGTCTCCGCCGCCCGCAACCTGCCCGGCTGGGAGGGGAGCTTCCCGCTCGCCGATGCGCTGAAGAAGGCGCTGGGCACGACGGTCCGCATCGGCAACGACGTCCAGGTCGCCACCGAAGCCGAGTTCCAGCTCGGCGCCGCGCGCGAGTTCTCGAGCCTGATCGGTGTCTTCTGGGGAACCGGGGTCGGCGGCGGACTGATCCTCGACGGCAAGCCGTGGCTGGGCCGCGGCGCCGCCGGGGAGATCGGCCACATGGTCGTCAAGCGCGGCGGCGCCAAGTGCCCCTGCGGGCGCAAGGGCTGCCTGGAGGCCTACGCCGGCCGCGCCGCGATGGAAGCCGAGGCGCGCCGCCGGCACGAGGAGGGGGAGAAGACCGACCTCTTCAAGCTGATGCGCAAGCACGACAAAGAGCGGTTGACGAGCGGCATCTGGGAGCGCGCCCTCGACCACGGCGACGACCTGGCGGAGAAGCTGATCGAGCGGGCGATCGAGGCGCTCGGCGCCGGCATCGCCTCGGCCGTCAACCTGCTCGACCCCGAGGCCGTGGTGCTCGGCGGCGGCCTCGGCGCGCGCTTCGGCGATCGCTGCGTGGAGCCCCTCGCCGAGGAGATGGGCACGCACCTCTTCGTCGACGAGCGCCCACCGGCCCTGCGCGTCGCCGCCCTCGGCGACCTCGGCGGCGCGATCGGCGCCTCTCTCCTCTTCGCGCGCTAGGGCCTACACCCGGCCGGCGGCCTGGCGCTGCTGACGGGCGATCGCGTCGATCAGGACGGCGATCAGCAGGACGCCGCCGGTGACCATGAACTTGACCGCGGAGGAGAGCGCCAGCAGGTCCATGCCGTTGGAGATCGAGCCGATCACGAGGGCGCCGAGCAGCGCCGTCCAGACGGCGCCGCGGCCGCCGAAGAGGCTCGTGCCGGCGATCACCGGCCCGGCGATCGCCAGCAGCAGCAGTTCGCTACCGCCCGAGCTCTGGTTGACCGCGAGCAGGCGCGAGGCGGCGAGGATGCCGCCGATCGCCGCCATCGAGCTGGCGAGGGCGAAGACGGCGACGCGGACCGCGTTGATGCGGATGCCGGCGCGGCGAGCGGCCTCGGCGTTGCCGCCGACCGCGTAGACGTGGCGGCCGAAGCGGGTTCGCTTGGCGACGAATTCCATGCCGATGACGAAGGCGAGCAGGATCAGCAGGGCGAGCGGGATGCCGCGATCGGAGTTGAGCACGGCGACGACCGCGATCGCCGCAAGCGCGACCAGGACGATGCGCACCAGCAGCCCCGTCAGTCCCTCCCCGGTCAGGCCGGCGGCCACGCGGCGGCGGTGGCCGACCAGCACGACGCCGGCGTAGACGCCGATCACGATCGCGGCGAAGATCCAGCCGACCGCGTCCGAGTAGAAGGTGTTGGCGAGGCCGGTGATCTTCGGGTCGTTGATGTTGATCGACCCGGTCGAGCCCAGCACCTGGAGCAGCGCTCCCTGCCAGGCAAGCAGACCGGCGAGGGTGACGACGAACGAGGGGACCGCGAAGCGGCTGAAGAGGAACCCCTGTAGGAAGCCGATCGCGGTGCCGACGAGAATGCCGGCGGCGATCGCCAGGTAGGGGCTCCAGCCGTGCCTGACGTTGAGGACCACCATCACCGCGGCGGCGAGGCCGCTCACCGCGCCGACCGAGAGGTCGATCTCGCCGAGCAGCAGGACGTAGACGATGCCGATCGAGATCAGCCCCACTGCGGTGATCTGCAGCATCAGGTTGGTCAGGTTCTCGGCCGAGAGGAATCGGTCGTTCTGGAGCTGGAAGATCGCCCAGATCACCGCCAGGCCGAGGACCACCCGCAGCGAGGCGAGGTCGCCCTGGACGAAGCGCCTCAGGGTTTCGGTGCGGGCGCTCGAACCGCCCGGCTCCTCCGCCGCGGCCGGCGTCGTGCCTTCGGCCGCGCTCACTTCCCCTCCTCCGCCCTGTCGTCTCCGTTGCCGCCGATCCCGGTGATCGCCGAGACGACGTGCTCCTCCGTGGTCGATTCGGCTTTGAAGTCGCCGGCGGTGCGGCCGAGGCGCAGGACGACGATCCGGTCCGCGACCTCGAAGACGTTGGCCAGGTTGTGGCTGATCACGACCACACCCAGCCCCCGCTCGCGCAGGCGCCGGATCAGCTCGAGCACCTGCTTCGTCTGCGGCACCCCCAGCGCCGCCGTCGGCTCGTCGAGCAGAACGACCTTGGGCTCGCCGAGGAGGGAGCGGGCCACCGCGACCTGCTGGCGCTGACCGCCGGAAAGCGTCCCGACCTCAGTGCGAACGCTGGGGATCGTCACCGCGAGGCTGGAGAGCAGCTCGTCCGCCCTGTGCTCCATCTTCGCCTCGTCGAGCTGGCGCGTGGCCTGGCCCGGGCCCGGCGAGATCTCCTCCTGCCCGAGGAAGACGTTGGCGACGACGTCGAGGTTGTCGCAGAGGGCGAGGTCCTGGTAGACGGTCGCGATGCCGAGCGAGGTGGCGTCATGGGGGCGGGAGATCGAGACCCGCTCGCCGGCGAAGCGGATCTCGCCGGCATCCGGCGAGTGGATCCCAGCGATCGTCTTCACCAGGGTCGACTTGCCGGCGCCGTTGTCGCCGACCAAGCCGACGACCTCGCCACCCCGAACCTTGAAGTCGACCCGGTCCAGGGCCTGGACCGGGCCGAACCTCTTGCTGACCCCGTTGACGTCGAGCAACGGGCCCTCAGAGCTCATCGCCGTCCCCTCGTTAGGAGATGCCCGCCGCTTCGCACGCCTTGGCGTAGGCGCCCGTGCAGAGCTCGTCGGCCGTGATGAATCCGTCGGCGACGACCGTCTGCTTGATGACGTCCTTGGTCACCGCCACCGGTTCCAGCAGGACGGAGGGCACTTTCGCCTTGCCGTTGTTGGGTTCGTCGGTGATCTTGGACTGCGGGAAATTTTTCCCTTTGGCGAGGGCGACGGCGATTTCCGCGGCCACCTTCGTCTCCTTGTCCGTCGCCTTGTACACGGTCATGTACTGCTGGCCGACGAGAATCCGCTGGACGCCCGCCACGGTCGCGTCCTGGCCTGTCGTCGGCCTTTCTTCCGGGTCTATGCCAGCGGACTTCATCGCCGCGATCGCGCCGCCGCCGGTGTCGTCGTTGGCCGCGTAGACGCCGTTGAAGCCGCTCTTGCCGAGGGCCGTGATCGCCTGCTGCATCTCGTTCTGGGCGTTGGTCGCCGACCATTCCGGCGTGTCGTATTCCTTCGCCACGTCGACGCCGCTGGATTCGAACCCTTTCTGGGCGCCTTTCTTGAAGAGGGCGGCGTTGCTGTCGGCGGGGTCACCGCTGATCATCACGATCGGCCCGCTCGAATTGCCGTCTTCTTTGAGCTTTTCGGAGAGCGATTCCGCCTGCAGTTCTCCGACCCGTTCGTTGTCGAAGGAGACGTAGTAGTCGACGTCGGCGTTTTCGATCAGGCGGTCGTAGCTGAGCACCGGCACGCCCTGGGCCTTCGCCTTTTCGACCATCGCCGCCGCCGAGGCGGCATCGACCGGGTCGAGGACCAGCACTTCGGCGCCCTGGGTCAAGGCCGCTTCGGCCTGGCTCTGCTGCTTGGAGGCGTCCTCGGTCGCGTTGTTGTAGAGGACTTCGCAGTCTTCGCAGAGATTTTCGACGTTTTCTTCGAATTCGGGACGGTCGTGCGCCTCGTAGCGCGGCGTTTCGTTCTCGGGCAAGAGGTAGGCGATCTTCGGGCCGCCCCCTCCCCCGCCCCCGCAGCCGGCGATTGCGAGTGCCGCTGCGAGAAGCGCGCAGAGCACAAGTGGGATGCGTCTCAAGCCAACGAAATCCAACACCCTCTCCTCCTTTTCACCCCACCTGCTCCGCTTCTACCCCGGGCGGCGGCTTTTAAGCAGGAGGCTGGTCAGGCGGCGACCGGCTCGCGCTGGCGACGGCGCGTGCGCTTCGGCTTCGCCGGCTCGAGCAGCTCGGCGAGGAAGCGGCCCGTGTAGGAGCCCTCGGCGGCGGCGACCTCCTCCGGGGTGCCGGTGGCGACCACCTCTCCCCCCTCGTCGCCCCCCTCGGGGCCGAGGTCGATGAGGCGATCCGCCGTCTTGATCACGTCGAGGTTGTGCTCGATCACGACCACGGTGTTGCCGGCGTCGACCAGGCGGCCGAGCACGTCGAGCAGGCGCTGCACGTCGGCGAAGTGGAGGCCGGTCGTGGGCTCGTCGAGGATGTAGAGCGTCTCGCCGGTGGCGACCTTGGAGAGCTCCGTCGCCAGCTTCACCCGCTGCGCCTCGCCGCCGGAGAGCGTCGTCGCCGGCTGGCCGAGGCGGATGTAGTCGAGGCCGACGTCGTGCAGGGTGCGCAGGCGGCGGGCGATCTTCGGCACGTTGGCGAAGAACTCGACCGCCTCCTCGACTGACATCTCGAGCACGTCGGCGATGCTCTTGCCCTTGAAGCGGACCTCCTGGGTCTCGCGGTTGTAGCGCTTGCCGTGGCACTGCTCGCAGGGGACGTAGACGTCGGGCAGGAAGTGCATCTCAATCTTGATCTGGCCGTCGCCGCGGCAGACCTCGCAGCGCCCGCCCTTGACGTTGAAGCTGAACCGCCCCGGCTTGTAGCCTCGCGCCCGCGCCTCCTGGGTCTGGGCGAAGAGCTGGCGGATGTGGTCGAAGATCTTGGTGTAGGTCGCCGGGTTGGAGCGCGGCGTGCGCCCGATCGGCGCCTGGTCGATGTTGATGATCTTGTCGATTTGGCTGAGGCCGTCGATCCCGTCGTGGGCGCCGGGCCGCAGCTTCGCCTGGTGCAGGCGGTTGGCGACCGCGTGGTGCAGCGTCTCGTTGACCAGGGTCGACTTGCCCGAGCCGGAGACGCCGGTGACGCAGCAGAAGACGCCCAGCGGGACGGCGACGTCGATCTCCTTGAGGTTGTGTTCGCGGGCGCCGCGCACGAGTAGGGCGCCGCGCGGCTCGCGGCGCTCGGTCGGGACCTCGATCCGGCGCACCCCGGAGAGGTACTGGCCGGTCAGCGAGGCCGCGTCCTTGGCGATGGCGGCCGGCGCGCCCTCCGCGATCACGTGCCCCCCGTGCTCGCCGGCGCCGGGGCCGAGGTCGACGATGTGGTCGGCGGCCCGCATCGTGCCCTCGTCGTGCTCGACCACGATCACCGTGTTGCCCAGGTCGCGAAGGCGATCGAGGGTGCCGATCAGCTTCTCGTTGTCGCGCTGGTGCAGGCCGATCGAGGGCTCGTCGAGCACGTACATCACGCCGACCAGGCTGGAGCCGATCTGCGTCGCCAGCCGGATCCGCTGCGCCTCGCCGCCGGAGAGCGAGCGGGCCGAGCGAGCGAGCGAGAGGTAGCCGATGCCGACGTTCTCGAGGAAGGCGAGCCGTTCGGAGATCTCGCGCACGATCAGCCGCGCGATCGCCCGCTCGGTCTCGTTCATCTGCAGCGACTCGATCCAGCCGGCGGCGGCCCGCGCCGACATGTCGGTCAGCTCCGAGATGCTGATCCCGCCGACCTTGACCGCGAGGCTCTCGGGGCGAAGCCGGGCACCCTTGCAGTCGGGGCAGGGCTGCTCGGCCATGTAGCCCTCGATCCGCTCCCGGTTCGTCTCCGAGTCGGTCTCCTCGTAGCGGCGCTCGAGATGGTTGACGATGCCCTCGAAGCGGACCCGGTAGGAGCGGCGGCGGCCGAAGCGGTTGGTGTAGGCGACGAGGTGGCGCTCGGACCCGGTGCCGTAGAGGAAGATCTCTTTCTCGCTCTTCTTCAGCTTCGACCATGGCACCTCGGGGTCGACGCCGTACTCCTCGGCAACGGCGGCGATCAGGCGCCGCCAGTAGGCGGTGACGCCGCGGTTCCAGGGCTGAAGCGCGCCCTCGGCGAGCGAGAGGGTCGGGTCTGGGACGACCAGCTCGGGGTCGATGACGCGCTGGAAGCCGAGGCCGTGGCAGCGCTCGCAGGCACCGTGCGGCGAGTTGAAGGAGAAGATACGCGGCTCCAGCTCCGGGATCGAGGTGCCGCACTCGAGGCAGGCGAACTGCTCGGAGAAGAGCATCGTCTCGCCGTCGACGATCTCGACTTCGACCAGGCCCGCCGCAAGGCCGGCCGCGGCCTCGACCGACTCGGAGAGGCGGCGGCGCAGGTCGGGTTTCATCGTCAGCCGGTCGACGACGACCGAGACGTCGTGTTTGAATTTCTTGTCGAGGGCGATGTCCTCGTCGAGGCGGCGCAGCTCGCCGTCGACCTTGACTCGCGAGTAGCCCTCCAGGCGCAGCTGCTCGAGCAGCTTGCCGTACTCGCCTTTGCGTCCCCGCACGACCGGCGCCATGACCATGAACTTGACCCCGTCCTCCTGGGTCATCAGGCGGTCGACGATCTGCTCCTGGGTCTGGCCGGTGATCTCCGCCCCGCACTCGGGGCAGTGCGGCACGCCGATCCGAGCCCAGAGCAGCCGCAAGTAGTCGTAGATCTCGGTCACCGTGCCGACCGTGGAGCGCGGGTTGCGCGAGGTCGTCTTCTGGTCGATCGAGATCGCCGGCGAGAGGCCCTCGATCGAGTCGACGTCGGGCTTCTCCATCAGGCCGAGGAACTGGCGCGCGTAGGAGGAGAGCGACTCGACGTAGCGGCGCTGCCCCTCGGCGTAGATCGTGTCGAACGCCAGGCTCGACTTGCCCGAGCCCGAGAGCCCCGTGATCACGATCAACGCGTCGCGCGGACGCTCCCCGTCGATGCCCTTGAGGTTGTGCTCGCGGGCCCCGCTGATCACGATGCGCTCTGAAGCCGCCACTCGCACCGATTCTACGCAGGCGAACAGATGTTCCCGGGGCGAATCCTCACTGACTTCGCCCTTATCCGCGATATGCGCGGAGAAATGCGAAGTCACCGTCCGCTGGCCCGCCTTGCGCAACAGCAGCACGGGGTTGTCTCGGGACGACAACTGGCTCAGCTTGGCTATTCGAAGGACACGATCTCACGCGAAGCGACGACGGGACGGCTGCATAGGCTCCATAGAGACGTCTATGCCGTGGGCCATACGGCGGTTTCAAGGCACGGGCAGGCGTGCGCAGCTTTGCTTGCGGCTGGGGATTGCTCCCTGCTCAGCCACCGCTCAGCGGCATGGCTTTGGGGCCTGACCGCCCGGTGGCGAGAGCCTGTCGAAGTCACGGCCGCGAGCCCTCGGCGGGTGCGTGCGGCGATCCGCATGCACAGCGCTGAAGCACTGACCCTCGAAGATCGAGATTCGTTCGAAGGGATTTCGGTGACCGCGGTCCCGAGAACGCTTCTCGACTTCGCCGCGGTCGATCCTCGCTTTCTCGATCGGGCCCTGGATCGCGCAGAGCGTCTTGGCCTGCTTGACATGGCCGAAATCGAGGCCCTGCTGCGACGCAGCGTTGGGTTCCGTGGAGTCAGGAGACTGCGGACGGCGCTCGACACATTTCGCATCCCCGCATTCACGCGATCCGGCCTGGAGCGGCGCTTCCTCAAGCTGGTCAGCGATGCTGGCCTACCGCGGCCATCGACCAACCTCTTCGTCGAAGGCTATGAGCTGGACGCGTATTGGCCGGCCGAGCGTTTTGCCGTCGAACTCGACACTTACGACTACCACGGAGGCCATACCGCCTTCGAGCGCGACCGCATCCGCCTGGAGGAGCTGAAGCTCGCGGGCATCGAGATGGTGCGGATCACCGGTGCCCGAATCGCTCGCGAACCCAAAGCCGTGACCGACCGCCTGCGGCAGCTCCTCGCCCAGCGACGCCGCGATCTCACCCAGCAAAGCGACGGTGACTTCGCGTTTATCCGCGACTACCGCGAGCAATGACAAAGTCAGCGATTGGCTTGCGTTGGCGCCGAGGCAGGCGTAGCGTGAACGACGGGCAGGGCCACCCGCCAGCAAGGAGGAAGCCATGTCGAACGTCGACAGCGCCCGGTCCGCCTACGAGGCCTTCGGCCGCGGAGACCTCGAAGCCCTCAAGGAGATGTTCGCCGAGGACGCCGTCTGGGTCACCTCGGACGAGCTGCCGCTC
>Ga0193699_10001265_pt1 | contig 10143 bp, 6 predicted proteins | sample L3c2metaG_FD_160095 | JGI IMG/M metagenome (GOLD analysis project Ga0193699, IMG submission 160095) | Soil microbial communities from a riparian zone of the East river system, Colorado, United States - L3c2 | ecosystem: Environmental > Terrestrial > Soil > Riparian zone | place: USA: East River... | reverse complement strand
AGGCGGAGAGTTCCCGCGACGCTGACGGTGCCGAAACTCGTTCCCGAGAGACCGTGGCCGATCGCGTTCCAGCCGGAGGCCGTGACGATGCCTCCGTCAACCGAGACCGTGCCGCCGCTCGCGCCGGCGTCGCCGCCGATGCCCGCAGCGTTGTCGCCGCCGGCGGCTGTGACGGTGCCCGACGAGACCACGAGGGTTGCGCCGCTGGTGCGGATCGCCGCCTCGCCCGGTCCGCCGGTCGCCGAGAGCGCGCCGGTCGAAGGGTGGCTGGAGTCGGTGACCGCCAGCGTCGTTCCCGCGCCGAGCTTCACCGACCCGTCGCCGAGATCGAGCGCGTGGCCGGCGAGATCGAGTTCGAGGTCGCAGGCGATCGGCAGGTCCGAGTCGACCGGGCCGAGGTCCGCCGACAGCCGCACGAGGTATCCGGCGAGCGGAACACACGAGGTGCCCGTCGCCGCCACGAGTTCCGCGAAGTTCCCGACGACGACCGGCGGAACGCGCTCGACGACCGTCTCGTCGCCGTGGAGGGCGGTCGCAGCGGCGAATACCGACTCATCCGGTCGCAGCCAGGCGTGCCCGGCGATCGGCGTGGGGAAGGTGCGGTAGCCGCTCGCGAAATCGGGGGCGAACACCCGGACTTGCTCGTCGGCGCCCGAGACTCGGTCGAAGGTGACGAGGGAGTTGTTGCCGGTGACCTCGACGTGGTCGGAGGCCAGCACCCGGTCGGTGGAGAGGGCGATGGTGCCCTGATTGAACAATTGCCCGGCGCCGGTGATATCCGACCCCACCCGCGGGTCGCCCGCGATGGCGAAGGATCCAGAGATGGAGCCGCCGCGGATCAGACCCCCGGGCCCGACGGCGGCTTCGACTCCCGGACGGTCGGCGAGCTCGAGCACGCCTTCGTCGTCAAGGACGAGAGTTCCCTCGACCAAGAGCGACCCGAAGTCCGTGCCGCCCGCGCCGGCGCCGACGGTTCGGAGCCCCGCCGCGTAGACCGTCGCGCCTGCGCCGATCGACAGCGTTCCGCCGGCGCCGCCTTTGACGCTGCCGGAGGCTCCGCCGATGGCTGCTGCTTCGTCGCCTGCGATGGCCACTGCTTCGTCGCCTGCGATCGCCACGACCACGGCGTCCCCCGAGACGGTGACGGTGCCACCGCGTCCGCCAACGTAATCGCCCTCCCCACCGCCGATGCCGGCCGCGTGATACCCGCCCTCGGCGAACACGCGACCGCCACGGATGTCGACGGTCCCGCCCCACGGGTCCCCGTTCGCGCCGACGTAGTCGTGGCTGCCGATCCCGGCACCGCCGAAGCCACCGTGTGCCTCGATGTACCCCGACTCGACCACGAGGGTCGCACCCCGGTTGTAGATGCCCGCACCGCTGGTGACGGGATTGACGTACAGGAAGCCTGCCGAGGCGGGAGTGCTGTCACGGATGGTGAGGGTCTGGCCCGGGGAGATCACCACACTGCCGAAGTCCATCAAGAGGGCCTTGCCGTTCAGGTCGAGGGTGATGTCGCACTGGACGAGGACCGACCCGGAGCCCGAGTACAGCGTGCCGCTCCAGGCGAACCGGACGACGTCGCCATCCATGCATACTTGAGCGGCGTTATTGAGCTCTTGGAAGGTGGTGACGTCAATCGGAGCCGCCGCCGATGCGGGCAGCGGCGCCGCGATCGCGCTCAGCACGAGTCCCGCTGCGAGTGCCGCGGCGGCTCGATGGCGAACGCGTGCGATTGCCGAGGAAGACAGAAGCATCGCCATTGCCTCCGTCGTCGAGTCGCCCTGCAAGGGTCGGTTGAAGCTATCACCCGCGAGCGGCGCCCTGCGTTCCCTCTTCGGGGAGTCGACGTCACTCGCCGGCGTGCGCCTCCAGGAACTCGTACAGCTCGCGGTCGTCGACCCCCGGGAAGGTTCCGGATGGCAGGGGCGAGAAGATGTGCGCGTGCACCTTCGCGCTCGACCAGGCCTTTCCGGTCCAATGCCGGGCGAGGTCCGCGGGGGGCCGGCGGCAGCAGCTCGCATCCGGACAGCGTGACTGCTCGCGGCGGGTGACCTCGCGTCCGCGGAACCATTTCGAGTCGTCGAACGGGACCCCGATCGTGATCGAGAACTCCTCGGTCGCGCTCGTTCCGATCTGGGTCGACTCGAAGAAGGTGCCTTGCGGAGTGTCGGTGTACTGGTAGAACTCGGTGGTCCGGTTGGTGCGCGCGAACGCTCGCCGCGCGCTCCAGTACCTGCAGACGACCTCGCCCTCGGTGGATCCGGTGACGTCGAGGGGTAGCCGGAGGCCGTCGTTCTCGTAGGCCTTCGCGACCGCGCCATCGTCGCCGACGCGGAGGAAGTGCAGGGTGATGTCGAGGTAGGCGGTCGCAAGGTTCGTGAGGCGCAGCGCCGCCGCTTCGTGCGTAACGCCGAAAGCGTCGCGGAAGTCCTCGACCGCGATGTCGCGGTCCGTCTTCGACTGGGTGAGGAACGCGACCGCCTGAGTGCGGGGCATGAGGCAGCACGCCGCGAAGTAGTTGATCTCGAGCCGCTGCTGCAGGAACTCGGCGTAATCACGCGGGGCCTCGTGGCCGAGCAGGCGGTGCGCGATTGCCTGAAGCGCCATCGAGCGGAGGCCGTGGCCGCCCGGGATGGACGCCGGCGGCAGGTAGATCCGCCCGTTTTCGAGGTCGGTGACCGAGCGGGCTGAGTGCGGCAGGTCGCCGACGTGGACGAGCTCGAAACCGAGGCGCTGCGCCATCAGGTCGACCGAGCGGTGCGTGAGCGCTCCGGTGGAGTGACCGACCGAGCGCAGCTGATCCTCGGCGAGCTGCTCGATCTCGGGCAGGTGATTGTCGCGGGTGCGCATGAGCGCACGCAGCTCGGTGTTGGCCCGCCGCGCCTCCTCGGGGGTCGCGATGGCTTCCCGAGACCGGCGGGCGAGTTCGCGATGGAGCCCGACGATGGCACGAAGGGTCTCGTCGGTCATCCCCTTGCCAGCTCGCACCGGGGGAAGCCCGAGCTCGGCATACACGGCGCCGCTCTGCGCGCGTTCGAGCTCGATCTCGAGGGCCGCTCGCTCGCTCGGAGCCGACGGCTCGAGCAGTTGGGGCACCGTGACGCCTAAGCGCTCGGCGATCGCGGCGAGCAGCGAGAGGCGCGGCTCGCGTTTGCCGTTCTCCATCAGCGAGAGCTGGCTTGCCGCGACGCCGACATCAGCGCCGAGTTGGTCGAGGGTCAAACCCGCCGCGATACGGAAGTGCCGCATCCGCTGACCGAGGGTCGCGAGGTCGTTCATGAATGAAGGATACGGAAAGAATCGTGGTTCTTTCCACCGAATTCGGGGATCCGGTGGCAGATTCTTCGCTCATGGTGGAAGAGCAACAGATCTTTACAACGACCGGAGGACCCCATGACGATGACCGAGCGCCGCACCATGGCCGATGGATCAGTGACCGAGGGATCATCGGCTGATGGATCGACGGCCCGAGGATTCGGCGAGCGCGAGCGCGATATCGACGCCTGGGTCGAGCGGATCGCCCGCCTGACCAAGCCCGAGCGCATCGTCTGGTGCGACGGCTCGCTCGCCGAGCACGACCGCCTGCTGCACGAGCTCGTCGAGGCCGGCACCCTCATCCGACTCAACCCCGAGTACCGTCCCTACAGCTTCCTGGCGCGCAGCGCCCCCGATGACGTCGCACGCACCGAGGACCGCACCTTCATCTGCTCGCGCGACCCGGAGGATGCCGGGCCCACCAACAACTGGCGCGATCCGATCGAGATGCGGGCGAACCTCACACGCCTCTTCGACGGCAGCATGCGCGGCCGCACGATGTACGTGGTCCCATTCTCGATGGGTCCGATCGGCAGCCCGCTCGCGCGGCTCGGCGTGCAGCTCACCGACTCGCCGTACGTCGCGGTCAGCACGGGAGTCATGACGCGGATGGGCGACGAGGCGCTCGCCCGTATCCGGGGCGGGGCGGAGTGGGTTCCGGCCGTGCACAGCGTCGGGGCACCTCTCGCCGCCGGCGAAGCGGACGTCGCCTGGCCGTGCAATTCGGAGAAATGGATCAGCCACTTCCCCGAGACCCGTGAGATCTGGTCGTACGGCTCCGCCTACGGCGGCAACGCCATCCTCGCGAAGAAGGCGTTCGCGCTGCGGATCGCCTCGGTCATGGCGCGCGAGGAGGGCTGGCTCGCCGAGCACATGCTGCTGCTCAAGGTGACCAGTCCGCGCGGTCGGGCTTTCTACGTGGCCGCCGCCTTCCCGAGCGCGTGCGGCAAGACGAACTTCGCGATGCTCCAACCGACGATCCCCGGCTGGAAGGTCGAGACCATCGGCGACGACATCGCCTGGATCGCGCCCGGTCCGGACGGACGGCTGCGCGCGATCAACCCCGAGGCCGGCTTCTTCGGCGTCGCCCCCGGCACGGGACCGGAGAGCAACCCGACCGCGGTTCAGACCCTGTGGGGCAACACGATCTTCACCAACGTTGCGCTGCGCGAGGACGGCGACGTGTGGTGGGAGGGCCTGACGCCGACCCCGCCCGAGGGTCTCACCGACTGGACGGGACAGCCGTGGGACGCGACCTCGGATAGCCCGGCCGCCCATCCGAACTCCCGTTTCACGGTTTCCGCGTCCCAGTGCCCCTCGCTCGCCGAGGAGTGGGACGACCCCGACGGCGTCGTCATCGACGCGATCATCTTCGGCGGCCGACGTGCCGACAACGTGCCTCTGGTGGCGGAGGCACGGGACTGGGACCACGGCGTCTTCTTGGGCGCCACGGTCTCGTCCGAACGCACGGCGGCCGCCGAAGGCACCGTGGGCGAGCTGCGCCGCGATCCGTTCGCGATGCTGCCGTTCTGCGGGTACCACGTGGGCGACCACTGGGCGCATTGGTTGTCGATCGGAGCCGGACTGCGCACGGTCGGCGCGGTGCCGCGGATCTTCCAGGTGAACTGGTTCCGCCAGGACGACGACGGCCGCTACCTGTGGCCCGGATTCGGCGAGAACGGTCGCGTGCTGGCCTGGATGATCGAGCGCATCGAGGGAATCGCGGCGTCCGTCGACTCGCCGCTTGGCCGGGTTCCGGCGGCCGGGAGTATTGACTTCGAGGCGGCCGGCGTCAGCGACGAAGACTGGGCACGACTGTTCGAGGTCGACGCCGAAGCCCATCTCGCCGAGGCCGACGACGCCGAGCGATTCTTCGACTCGATCGGACCGCGGGTTCCGGATGCGGTGCGCGCCCAGCTGGGCCTGTTGCGGGAGCGTCTGACGGCCTGACGTTTCGAGCGCTCGGATGTTGCGCCGCCTGATCGCGCGTGTTACCTTCATCGAACCGGTTCGACGTATTCTACGCGAACCCTGAAGATCCGGACACCATGGCCACCATCGGCGACGTCGCCAAGTATGCGGGAGTCTCCCGCAGCACGGTGTCCTACGCGCTGTCCGGGAACCGGCCCATCAAGCCGGAGACCCGCGACCGGATCCAGCAAGCGATCCAGGTGCTCGGTTTCACTGCCAACGCCGGTGCTCGAGCGCTCGCAACCTCCAAGACCTGGATCATGGGCCTGATCGTGCCCTTCACCCCGGAGGAGTTCGCGCCGGCCACCCTCGGCTACGTGCTCGGGGTCAGCGAGTCCGCCCGCGACCTCGGGTATGACGTCCTCCTGGTCACGCGGAAGGAGGGTGATTCGGGCATCGCGCGAATCACCGAGAGCGGGCTCGTCGACGGAGTCATCCTGCTCGACGTCAAGCGGCACGACGATCGCATCCACAGTCTCCGGATGGCACGGCAGCCCTCGGTACTGATCGGGATCCCCGAGGATGAGACCTCCATGGACTGCGTCGATCTGGACTTCTTTGCGGCGGGACGAATGCTCGTGGAGCATCTGCACGCGCTCGGGCACCGCGCGGTGCTGTTCCTGACCCTGCCCGAGCAGCTGTTCGAGCAGGACCTCGGCTATGCCTGGCGGTTCCGCGAGGCCGTCTCCCGCACCTCCGCGCAACTCGGCATGACGGTGCACGAGGTCGCCGGGGACTCGGAGCCAGAGGCGCGTGCGCGGGAGATCGGGGCTGCCCTCGACCGATACCCGGACGTGACCGCGTTGCTCGCCCACAACGATGGTGCGCTTGTCGACCTGCCGATGGTCCTCCAGGATCGCAACCTGCGTGTGCCCCAGGACCTCTCGGTCGTGAGCCTCTTCCCCGAGCGGTTCGGGCGGATGTTCTCCGTTCCCTACACCGCCATCGAGACCTCGGCGACGGCGGTCGCCGAACGTGCGGTGCGGCTGCTCGCCCAGCGCATCGAGCGTCCGGAGACCCCTGCGATCCGCGAGCTCATCGCGCCCGTCATCATCGACCGCGGAAGCAGCGCCCTGCCCCGGCAACCCTGATTTTTTCAGCCATCGAATCGAACCGGTTCGACGACTGAGAGCCAGACCCCTGGTACCACCTGCATTCAGAGAGGAAAAGAGAATGGTATTCAGTACCCGACGCGTCCGAATGGGCGCTGGGATCCTGGCGGCGTCCCTGGCCGTCGCTGCCGGTCTCACCGGATGTTCGACCGCCGGCGGAGACGCCGAGGCGAACGCGAGCTTCACCCTGTGGGACCCGTACCCCCAGTTCGACGAGACCTCGGCCTGGTCGCAGCTGCTCGACAAGTGCGCGACCGAACTCGGCGTGACCATCGCCCGCGAGGGCATGGACACGAGCGCGCTGACGAGCAAGTTGCTGCTTGCCGCCCAGCAGAAGAACGCCCCGGACCTCGCGGTTATCGACAACCCCCTCGTCGCCTCGATCGCGGAGACGGGTCTGCTTGCCAGCACCGACGACCTCGGTCTCGACACGAGCGGCATCCTGCCGAACATCCTCGCCGCCGGCAACGTGGACGGTACGGCCTACGGCATCCCGCTCGGCTCGAACACACTCGCCCTGTACTACAACAAGGCGATCGTCAAGGAGCTCGGCATCGAGCTGCCGACGGACTGGGCCTCGCTCAAGGATGCGGTCGCCGCGGCCCAGGCCGCCGGTCACGAGGGCATCGGCTTCAGCGCCGTCGGAACGGAGGAGGGGTCGTTCCAGTTCCTGCCGTTCTTCTGGGGCGCAGGCGGGGATCTCTCCGACTTGGGCTCGCCCGAGTCGGTCGACGCCCTCCAACTCTGGACCGACTTCGTGAAGAGCGGCGGCGCCTCGGCCTCGGTGCTCAACTCCACTCAGGCCGACATCAACGACCAGTTCCTGGCCGGCAACCTCGCCTTCCAGGTGAACGGTTCTTGGCAGCTCTCGGGCCTCGATGCCGGTGACGTCGACTACGGCATCATGCCGATCCCTGGGATCGACGGCGGCAATGCGCCGGCACCGCTCGGCGGCGAATTCCTGACCGTGCCAGTGAACGCCGACGCGGACCGACAGGCGACCTCGGCGAAGTTCGTCTCCTGCATCACGGAGCCCGACAACGCTCTCGAGTGGGCGAAGGGACTGAGCTACGTCCTGCCGACCGAGGATCCCGCGATCGTCGAGAAGGAGATCGCCCAGACGCCGAACCTCGCCGCGTTCATCGACGCGGTCGGTGCGGCCCAGGGACGCACGTCCGACCTCGGCACCGAGTACCCGCGGGTCTCCGAGCAGCTGTGGACCGCCATGCAGGCGGCAGTGAGCGGCACGAAGTCCCCGGAACAGGCCGCGGCGGACGCGCAGGCCGCGGTCGACGCCGGCTGACCTACCACCACCGCACCAGAAAGTCACAGCAATGACCGCAGCACTCTCCGCTACGCGGACTGTGCCCACCAGCGGGGAGTCCGGCACGTCCGGGCTCCCCGCCCCGGGCCCCGCGAGTCCGCGGCGCCGCGGCCGCGGCCGCGGGCGCGCCCAGTGGACCGCGTGGGCCTTCCTCGCTCCCGTCGTGATCTACCTCGCGGTGTTCTACGCGTACCCGATCATCCGGAACCTGCTGATGGGGTTCCAGGACTACACGGTGCTCTCTTTCGTCACCGGTGAGGCGCCGTTCATCGGCCTTGAGAATTACGCCGCCGTCACGGCGAACCCACTCTTCTGGCCAACCGTGCTGCGCACCGCTGTTTTCACCGTCACCTCCCTCGCCTTCCAGTTCACGATCGGCCTCGCCCTCGCGCAGTTCTTCAATCGCCGGTTCCCCCTCTCGACGCTTCTGCGCTCCCTGTTCCTGCTGCCCTGGCTGCTGCCGCTCATCGTCTCGGGCTCGGTCTGGAAATTGATGCTCGACAAGGATTACGGCATCCTCAACGCCGCCCTCGGCCTCTTCGGAATCCCCGCGGTCGGCTGGACGGTCGACCCCAACGTCTCCCTCGCCGCCGTGATCATCGTCAACATCTGGATCGGCGTCGCCTTCAACATGGTGATCCTCTACGGCGGGCTGCAATCGATCCCCGGCACGATCTACGAGGCGGCGGCGCTCGACGGTGCGGGGCCGTGGCGCACCTTCACCCGCATCACGCTGCCGCTGCTCAAGCCGGTCAGTGCCGTCGTGCTCCTGCTCGGCCTCGTCTACACGCTCAAAGTGTTCGACGTCATCTGGATCGTCACCCAGGGCGGTCCGGCGAACTCCTCGCAGACGCTCTCGACCTGGTCGTATCAGCTCTCGTTCGGCCCACAGCTGCAGTTCGGCCTCGGCGCCGCAGCTGGCAACATCCTGATCCTGGTCGCCTTCGTCTTCGGGTTGATCTACATCCGTTCGCAGCGTCGGCTGGAGGAGCGATGACCAAGCTCGGGCGGGCGATGCGCACCGTCATCGGCGTCGTGATTTGCGCCATCCTGCTCTTCCCCCTCTACTGGATGCTCGTCGTCTCCGTGACTCCGCGCGACGAACTGCGGGTCACACCTCCCGCCCTGTTCCCGCTGAACCCGACGTTCGACGGCTACGCGCGGGCGGTCGGGGATCAACTCCCGTTCCTCGGCACCTCGCTTCTGGTCGCGCTCGGATCGGTCGTGCTCACGGTCGTGGTGGCTGCCCCGGCGGCCTACGCGCTCGCCAAGCTCGCCCCCCGCGGAGGCGAAGGCATAACCTTCGGACTGCTGGTCGCCCAAATGGTGCCCGGGATCGTCATGGCGACCGGCTTCTACGCGATCTATGCGCAGGCCGGGCTGCTCAACACCCTTCCCGGGCTCATCCTCGCGGACTCGACGCTCGCCGTGCCGTTCGCGGTGCTCGTGATGCGGGCCTTCATCCATGGGATCCCGGATGAGCTGATCCAGGCGGCCACCGTCGACGGAGCCGGCTCGGTGAGGACCTTCCTGGCGATCGTGCTGCCACTGTCACGCAATGCCGTGGTCACGGTGTCGCTGTTCGCGTTCCTCTTCGCCTGGTCGGACTTCCTGTTCGCGGTCATCCTCACCTCGAGCGGAGGGCCGCAGCCGTTCACGCTCGGCATCTACCAGTACATCTCCAACTACTCGAAGGACTGGAACGCGATCATGGCCACCGCCGTGATCGCCTCCATTCCGGCGACCATCCTGCTCATCGTGGCTCAGCGCTATGTCGCCGCCGGCATCACCGCCGGCGCCGTCAAAGACTGACCGACCGCATCCGACAACAAAGGACAACCGTGCCATTCCTCACAGCGATCCCGGGGGGGATCGAGCTCCGTCACCGTCACGAAGTCGTGCGCATCGAGGCCTGGGGGGCCGACAGCGTGCGGGTCCGGGCGGGTCGCTTCCGGATCGATGGCCGGGATGTCGGAGCGCTGGCCGAGGCGGCACCCGTGGGCACAGAACCGGTCGTGACAGACCAGGGCTCGACGGCAATTCTCGTGAACGGCGGTGTGACGGTGGTCGCGCGACTGAGCGACGATGCCAACCCGGAAATCCTGCTCGAGTTCGCGCGGACGAGCGATGGCGTGGTCGTGCTCGGCGAGCAGAGGGTGCACCCGTGGGCTCCGGGAGCCCGCACGTACGCCGGCAACCGAACGGGCGCCTATGCGCTCGTGCAGGAGTTCGCGGCCCATGACGGCGAGCGGCTGTTCGGCATGGGCCAGCGCACCCACGGACGCCTCGATCTGAAGGGGCTCGCCCTCGACCTGGTTCAGCGCAACGGCGAGGTCAACATCCCCTTCGTGCTCTCGGATCGCGGCTACGGGTTCCTCTGGAACAACCCCGCCGTCGGCCGGGCCGAGTTCTCGGACA